>Ga0265294_10005900_pt1 | contig 14834 bp, 16 predicted proteins | sample MunlanPumphouse3_FD_192504 | JGI IMG/M metagenome (GOLD analysis project Ga0265294, IMG submission 192504) | Groundwater microbial communities from a municipal landfill in Southern Ontario, Canada - Pumphouse #3 | ecosystem: Environmental > Aquatic > Deep subsurface > Groundwater | place... | reverse complement strand
TTCTCTGAAAGACCTTAATTTGGCTGCCAAGCTTGGTTATTTGATTAAAAATGGCGTCACTTCTTTTAAGATTGAAGGTCGTTTGAAAGATAATGCCTACGTTGCGAATATGGTCGCCTATTTCCGCCAAGAGCTGGATAAAATAATTGAACAAGACGAAAAGTATCAATCAGCTTCTTTGGGAAAAGCTTTCCCAGCTTTTGTTCCTGATCCAGCAAAAACTTTTAATCGCGGCTTTACTGAATATAATATTACTGGGAAAATGAAAGGATCAGTTGCTTCTCTGGATAGTCAAAAATCTCTCGGCAAATTTATTGGCAAAGTTTCAAAAAGCGGACGCGGCTGGTTAGTTTTGGACCGTGAACACAAATTGAAAAATGGTGATGGAATTTGTTATTTGGATCGGGATGGAAATTTGGCTGGAGCTTATGCGAATGCCGTGAAGGAAGACGGAAGAATTCTTTTACATCGCCACGAAGAAGCGCCAGTCGGTGCGGAACTTTTTTGTAACCAAGATGCCGCTTTTGAAAAGGCAGTAATTAGTGGTGTTCATCGAGCGATTGCTTTAGATCTCAAAGTCGAAGAAAAAAAAGGAGAGGTTATTGTGACAGCACTTGATGAACAAAATTTATCCGCCAGCATTTCTTTGGGGGCTGGTGAATTGGCGGCCAAGGCTGAGGCGGCAGATAAGGCGATTAAAGAATCATTTGCCAAATTGGGCGAAACAATTTTTTATTGCCGAGAAATAAATTTAAAATGGAAACAAGCAAAATTTTTTCCTCGCTCAGTTTTGAATGAGGCCCGCCGTGAATTGGTGGAAAAATTGCTATTAATCAGAGAAAAATCTTATCTCCGCGAAGAATCAGTATTAAAAAAATCTTCCGCAAAGTATTATTTAAAAGAAGGTGATTTTAATTTTAACGTTTCAAACAAATCGGCTTGTGACTTTTGGGAGGATCATGGCGTTAAAATAATAGAGGATGCTTTGGAATTGCAAATGAGAAAAGGCAAAAAGCCGGCCGGCAAAGTTTTGATGACCACCAAGCATTGCCTCAAAAAAGATTTTGGCTATTGTCCAAAAAACGAAAAAAGCAAAAAAGGTTTGCGTGAACCTTTGTCTTTGGAAAGAGAAGGAAAGCGTTATCCTCTTCGCTTTGATTGTCGCAAGTGTCAAATGGAAGTTTTAGATTTTGAATAATAATTATTTTTAATTTTTAAAAATATGAAAAACAAATTATTTTTTCTTGCGTTCTTGGCGGTTTTATTTATTCCGTTAAAAGCGCAAATGGCTTCTGAAAAAATGTGTACCATGCAATATGATCCAGTTTGCGGTGTTGACGGCAAAACTTATGGAAACGCTTGTATGGCTGGTGACGTAAAAATTATCAACAAAGGGGAATGTAAAAAAATTAATCCAGCTTGTGCTTTGAGTGACTGGAAAAGTAAAAAACTCTGCGCCACTCTTCAAGAGAAAGATTTATTTGAAAACTATCTCAAGGATAATATTACTAAATTATCAAAAACCAAGGCAGTTTTGGGAGGAACTTTTTATATCACAGAAATAAAATGGTTGCCGAATCGTGCAGCAATTGTTTCTTATGAGGATGGGCACATCGTCTTGAAAGCAAAAGTGGGAATGTGGTATCGTAATAATCTACCAGTAGCTAAATATTTTATAAATATTAAGTAACCGATGAGGTCACTTAGCTCAGTTGGTTAGAGCGCTGCGTTCACATCGCAGAGGTCGGTGGTCCGAGTCCACTAGTGACCACTGGTGATATTTGGAGCCTTTTTCTTTTAGAAAAGGGCTTTTGCTTTTAAAATCATAGTTGGCATGGTAAAATAAAGAAAAATAACCTAAAAATTATGATGATTTTATTTCGTTGGCTATTTAATGCCTGTTTTGTTCTCTTGGGTTCTTACTTTTTGAGTGGTGTTGATGTCGCTAGCTTTTTTTCTGCCTTAATGGTTTCCTTATTTCTAGGAATTGTTAACGCAATCATTAAACCAATTTTGGTATTATTAACTTTGCCAATTAATATTTTGACTCTTGGATTATTTACCTTAGTTATTAATAGTTTGATGGTGTTGTTGGTAGCAAGTATTGTGAAAGGGTTTGATGTCCATGGTTTTTTGCCGGCACTTTATTTGTCTCTATTCTTGTGGCTCGGTTCAATGGCTAGTAATTTAATTTTTCAAAAAGACAAATCATATGGAACTCAGCGCTAAAGAAAAATTTGCTTTAATTGCAATCGCCGTCTTAATTGTTTTGGCACTTGTTTTGAGAATTTTTCAATCTGTGCAAAATTCAAAAAAAAACGGGGAGCTGGTAGTTATTAAACCGGTGGCAACTTCAACTTTGGCAACAGAAACACCAATTGTTGAAAATGTAATTGCTTCAACTACTGATTTGGGAATAATTATTGACCAGCCAAGGCCGAATGAATCTTTTACCAGTCCATTTGCGGTTGTCGGGAAAGCTCGTGGTGCTTGGTTTTTTGAAAGTTCTTTCCCCTTGAAAATTATTGATGAACAGGTTAAAGTTTTGGGAACAGGTATCGCGATTGCGCAAACTAGCGCTTTAACTGATGATTTTGTGCCTTTCGTCGGCTTTATTGAATTTTTACCAGACGAAAAACCAGTATCTTCCACCAAAGCATTCCTCGTTTTCACCAACGACAATCCAAGTGGTTTGCCGGAAAACGAAGTCTCAACCACTATTCCAATTATTATTAACTAAACATAAAATGGGAAACTTTGAGGGTCCAAAAATTATTGGAAAAATAGACTTGTCTGTTTTTAACAAAAAACCTGAACAAAAGTTAGCTTTTCGTCCGGAAAAATATTTACCAAAATTAGAAAGTGTTTTAGCTGCTCAAAGTCGTGAAGTGAATGAAGAATTTGGAGATTTTTTGGACGATGAGGCTAGAATAAAAATGGTGGGAGAATCTACTGATAGAGACCAAAAAGAAGTAGCTGAAATTGAAGAATATTTTGCCCGAGGTCGCCAACAAGATTTGGATATTTGGCGAGAAGGAAAGAAAAATCATCCTTCAACTATTGCTGAAATGGCAGCCACAGCCGTTTTGCACAAATTTATTGGTAAAGATTTTATTGTTGCCCGTGCTACGGATTATGACGACTACAAAAATGGTGTGGATAATGTTTTGATTGATAAAAAAACGGGTGCAGTTATTTGCGGTTTTGATGAAGTTTTGGGAGCAGTTGGTGATGGTGGCGTCAGAATGAAAGAAGAAATGATCGCCAAGAGCAACAAGAAGGCCGAAAGAAAAAGAGATGGTGCTCACTTAAAATATGGTGCGACTATTACCAATAGTGTTTTAGAAAGAAAAAGCATGAGTAATCTGCCAACTTTCTTTTTATCTTTGTCTCGTGAAGAATTAATGTTGCTTTTGGAAGATATTGATAAAAACCAACCAACGGGCGGAGAATATGAAAGAAAAATGTTTGATAAATTTATTTCTTTGATCGAAAGCCAGGCCGAACAAAGTGAAGAAAAAGAATTGGACCCAATTTTAAGAGAACATCTTTTATCAACCAAAAAAATTATTAGCGAATTAAATTAGTAAACAAAATTTTTATGCCGACTCCAATATTTTTATACAATACCCTCAGCAGAAAAAAGGAAGAATTTAGACCACAATCAGAGGAGGTTGGTTTGTATACTTGTGGTCCGACTGTTTACAACTATGCCCACATTGGCAATCTGCGTTCTTATGTTTTTGAAGATTTATTAAAACGCACTCTCTATTATTTTAATTATCCTGTGAAGCATGTCATGAATATTACCGATGTTGGCCATTTGACTGGTGATATGGATATGGGGGAAGACAAAATTGAATCTGGTGCGGCTCGTGAAGGACGAAGTGCTTGGGATATTGCTTCTTTTTATGCGGAAGCTTTCAAATCAGATTTGCGAGCTTTGAATATTATTGAGCCGGATGTCTATTGCCGAGCAACTGATTATATCAAAGAACAAATCGCCCTCGTTGCTCGTTTGAAAGAGAAGGGATTCACCTACAAAACTAGCGACGGAATTTATTTTGATACATCCTTAGTTTCTGATTACAACAAATTAAGCCATTTACCACTCAAAGATTTACAAGAAGGAGCACGCGTAGAAAAAAATCCCGAAAAGAAAAGTCCAACCGATTTTGCTTTATGGAAATTTTCTCCAATCGGCACCAAGCGTCAAATGGAGTGGGATTCTCCTTGGGGAGTTGGTTTTCCAGGCTGGCATATTGAATGTTCAGCGATGAGTTTGCGTTTTCTTTCTGGACAGTTAGATATCCATTGCGGCGGTGCCGATCATATTAATGTTCATCACACCAATGAAATTGCGCAAAGTGAAGCGGCAACTGGCGAGAAGTTTTTTAATTATTGGTTGCATGGTGCTTTTTTAATTGTTCCTGGCGGTAAAAAAATGGCGAAGAGTGAAGGTAATTTTTTAACTTTGGAAAATACTTTTATTGCTAATAATATTGATCCGCTTGCTTATCGTTTTATGCTTCTTCAAGGGCATTATCGCAAGCCAATGGAATGGCGCTCCGATTCTGCAGCTAATGCTCAAAACGGTTTGGAAAGTTTGCGTCGCAAAGTAGCTGAATTAAAAAGCGAGACCACTGCCGAAGGCCAAGTGATTGAAGAATTTATTTCTCGTTTTAAATCTGCCTTAGCTGATGACTTGAATATTCCGCAAGCGCTTGCTTTGGTGCAAGAAGTTTTGAAATCCGATGAAGATGCTAATGACCGTTTGAAAACTATTTTAAATTTTGATCAGATTTTTGGTTTGGAGTTATCTCACGCTTCTGTGAACACGCTTGATGCCGATAGTTTGCCGGAAGACATTTCCAAATTATTGGCAGCTCGCCATTCTGCTCGAGACAATAAAGATTGGGGAGAGTCTGATCGTTTACGTGATGAAATTCGCGCTCGCGGCTTTTTGGTGGAGGACACTAAAGAGGGAATGAAGATCAGCAAAGCTTAAATGAAAGAAAATTTTTGGCAAAAAATAGAAAAGCCAATTCTAGCTTTGGCACCGATGGCGGGTTTTTCAGACTCGCCTTTTCGAATAATTACCAGTGAATATGGGGCTGATGTTGTTTATAGCGAAATGGCTTCCGTCGCTTCAATTTTTTTTCATCAAAAAGAATTAGATCATCGCACTTTTGATATTCTAAAATTTGACTCTTCTCAAAAAGGAAAATATGTTGTTCAACTTTTTGGTTCGGAACCGGAACATTTTGCGGTGGCGGCGAGATTGGTGGAACAGGTGATTAAGCCAGACGGAATTGATTTGAATTTTGGTTGTCCGGTTGGCAAAGTAATCAAACAGGGGGCTGGCGCAGATTTGATGAAAGACTTGCCGAGGGCTAGAGAAATAATCAAAGCAGTTTTGGAAAATACTAATTTACCAGTTTCTATTAAGATTCGGGCTGGTGCCGGCACAAATTCAGCGCTAGATTTTTTGGACAATGTTTCCGATTTACCAATTTCGGCGGTAATGATTCATGGTCGCACTTTGGCACAAGGTTTTGTTGGTGAAATAAATTGTGAATTAATCAAAGAAGCTCGCCAGCATTTTTCTGGAATTATTCTTGCTAATGGCGGTATTAATAATTTGGAACAAGCACAGGAAATATTATTAAAAAGCGGTGCTGATGGACTTGGACTGGCGCGCGGTGTTCTGGGGAGACCCTGGATGTTTCAAGAAATAAAAAGTGGTAAAATAATAGAACTATCAAAATCAGAAATTGCGGCAATTGCTATTCGCCACGCCAGATTGGAGGAAAAATTAAAAGGACCGGGTGCGATTGTGGAACTTCGCAAGCATCTTTGTTGGTATGCCCAAGGAATTTCTGGCGCTAGCCATTTGCGTAGCCAATTAGTAAAAGTTTTTAATGCCCAAGAAATTGAAAATATTTTCAACGCTTGGGTAGAGGAAAAAAATATATGAAAAAACCAGAATTAATTTTAATTATTGATACCGCTTCGGCAACAGAAATTATTTTGATGTTGAGAAGTGGCGAAAAGATTTTGGCTAAAAAGAAATTTTTAGCGCCGAAAAAGCAAGCAGAAAAATTACTGCCAGCAATTGAAAAATTATTAATCAAAAATTATTTTAGCTTGAAAGATTTATCTGGAATTGAAGTTGTGAATCGCGGCGGTACTTTTACCAGTTTGCGCATCGGCGTAATTACCGCCAATGCTTTGGCTTTTGCCTTAGGAATCACAGTGATGGCAATTGATAAGGAAGGGAGTATCGTCAAAGAAGATATGCGTAGCGCCAAAGGAATCACAATCGCCGCTCCTCATTACGACGCCGAACCGAATATCGGCAAGAAGAAGGAATAAAAAATCCTCAAATATTAGAAAAATATAAAGATTTATTTTAATATTTATAATACGCCAATAGCAATCTTTAATGTTGTGAAGTGTTTAAAAAAAAGAAAATGAAAATAAATATGATAAAAATACTTTATGTAATTGAGCCAATGTTGGGCATAGGTCCGAACATGGATGCCAATTTGATCGCCAAAAAGGTTGCTCAAAAGTTTGCAAATAAAATAAATATAAAAATTGTTTTAGAAAAAGATTTTTTTTCTAAAAAACAATCGAAAAATATTTCATGGGAGTGTCTTTCTCCTTGGAGATTTGATTTTATTAATGACAAATTAGTTGATTTAAATGGAAAAGAATTATCTGAAAGTGATAAACGGGAAAGAGCTCAACATTTAATCAAGATATGTAAAAATTATAAACCAGATGTTTTGCTTTTACATAATTATATGTCTGGATCAAAATGGGATTCGATTATAGATTTTGAAATGTTGCCACTTATAGAATTTGCAAAAAACCAGAACCAAAATTTAAAAGTATATTCTTATATGATTGGAATGCTGGATGGTTTTGAAAATGTTTCTGATACCGAAGCTGTTTTTTTTCTTGAAAGTATTAAAAAAAATATAGATAAAATTTTTTTAAGAAGCGATAATTTGTCTCTGTTTATAAAAACATGTCCTCCTGCAAAAAAAATAAAAAATTACTTTTTGCCTATAGGTTATTCTGGCAATGATGAATTTGTAAAGAAAATAATAGATGTAGCCGATAAGTTTATTGTTGTTTCTGCGGGTGGTGGCGATATTGCTTTAAATTTATTCAAAAAATCAATTGAGGCGTGTTCACTGCTCGATGATTATGACGAGCTTGGTAAATATAAATGGATAATATTTTTAGGGCCAATGCAAGAGAAAAATAAAAAAATATTAGAAAAATATATAGAATCGTATAAATGTTCTAATAAAATTAATTTGTTTGTCGGAGCAGACGAAGAAGATTTTCTCTCTTATTTGATGTATAATTGTATTATATCTATTTCTCAGTGTGGACAAAGAACATTTACTAATTTGGAAATGGCTGGGGTGAACAGCATTGTAATACCTAGAGAATCTAATGGTAAAGAATTTGAGCAATTGTATCGCGCTTTATATATGGAAAATATTGGAAGAGCAAAATTAATAAGAGAGCGTGACTTGACCCCAGAGATTTTAATAAGAAATATTAAAGAAATTTATAAAGATATCCCAAAAAAAATAGGAATAAAAATGAATGGGCCAGAAAATTTAATTAGAAATATTTTGGATTTAAGTGTTGTGAGTAATATAATTAAAAAATAAGTATGAATATTTTTTTAAACAAAAAAATAAATCCAGATGTAAATGATTTTGAAATAATTGAAAGAAAGGGGTTGGGACATCCGGACACACTAGCAGATGGTATCGCGGAATATTTATCAAATTCATATTCTAAATATTGTCTAAAAAGATTTGGTTGTGTGTTGCATCATAATTTAGATAAAATTTATGTATCTGGAGGTTTGGTTAATTGCGATTTTTTGTCGGAGAAAAAAATTTTAAAACCGATGGTTGTTTATATAAATGGCAGGGCAAGTGCTTCTTTCTCTGGGAAAAAAATTAATCTTAAAAAATTATTTGAAAATTTTGCGAAGGAGTATCTAACTGAGATATTGCCTAATCTTAAAAAATTTAAATCACCAGTGAAAGTAGAATTTATCACAAACACATTTTCTCATAATCCATATTGGTACAACCCAAGAGGTGTACAAGACTTGCCAGATAAAAAAAGACCATATGCAAACGATACTTCGACAGTGGTTGGTTTTTACCCGTTAAGCAAATCGGAAAAAAAGGTTATAGCGGTTGAAAGTTTTTTTTACAATAACAAGGGTTTGCCTAGATTTAATTATGTTGGGCAAGATATAAAAATAATGTTAGTTAGGAATAAAGATAAAACCAATATTACAACAAATATTCCAATACTAATTTCTTATGTTAAAAATTATAATGAATATTTAAAAAAGAAAAACTTTATAACCAAAAAACTCGTTACATTTTTATCAAAAGAATTTCCAAGAGAGAAAATAAATTTAAGCGTTAACACTTTAGACAGAATGGACCAAGAATCCCACTATACTTTGCTCATTGGTACATGTTCGGAGGCAGGGGAGGAGGGTTTGGTGGGAAGAGGAAATAAAACAAATGGTCTTATCTCGACTTGTAGGCCGATAAGCATGGAGGCGCTTCATGGAAAAAATCCTGTATACCATGTAGGAAAAGTGCTTACTTACAAGGCCAATAACATAGCTAAAGATATTTCAAAAGAATTTGATTGTTATTGTTCAGTTTTTATTACAACCAAAGCAGGAGAAGATATTTCTAGTCCATCTTATATTAATATTGAGATCAATAAAAAATGTAATAATAAAATTATTGAATCTATAGTGTCGAAAAACCTTCAAGAAACAGAATATACAATCAAAATAATAGAGGGGGAATTTTTACCAAAAAGCCAAATTGTTAGGTATAAAAAACATGAAATATAATAATCTCGATATTGTTATAGGAGTCCCTGCGTTTAATGAGCAAACAACAATAAAAGATGTAATTTCTGTTTTGGACGGTGGTTTACAGAAGTATTATTCTAAAAAAAGATCCCTCATTATATTATTGGATTCTAATAGTGAGGACGAAACTGTAAAAATTTTTAATTCAACAAGGTTGTCTACTCCAAAATTGGTAATAAAGAATATTGAGCACGGAAAGGGAAGAAACATAATAAATTTACTCGATTTTTCAATTAAAAATAATGCAAAATGTATTTGCATGGTAGATGCAGATATAAAGAATATTAAAAAAAATTGGGTGTTTAAGTTAATCAACCCAATTTTAAATGATAATGCTGATTTTGTGACGCCTATTTATAAAAGAGGAAAATTTGCTGGAAATATTACTAATTTGATATGTCGTCCGATGTTGTATGGTTTGTGTGGCTTATTTGTACACCAACCAATTGGTGGTGATTTTTCCTTTAATACAAAATATGCCACTTCCTTGTTGAATAAAATTAAATCTTCAAAGGCATATATTAAGTCAATAATTTATGGATTTGGCATTGATATGTTTATGACATGTCAATGTTTAAGTGAGGGCTATAAACATCAGGAGGTAGATTTAGGAACAAAAAAGGACAAGCCAGGACTATTCCATATAGATGAAGTTTTTCGGGGTGAATGCACCTCGTTGTTCTATGCAATAGCAAGTAAAGATTTTGTTGGTGCTAAGTATAAAAAAAATATATCAACTAAAAATTTTATCTCGGAGGCAAAACCTTATTTGGACGGAGAATTGAAAAAAAAGTTAGAATTATCTTTAATATTAATTAAAAAAAACAAAAACAAAAACAAAAATAAGATATATTCTGAACTAAAAATGTCGGAATTAGAAAATAAAAAACAGATAACATCTCAAGAATTTAACGGCTTGTTGGTAAAAGTTGCCAAGTTGTTGCAATCTAAAAATGTTGTAAATAAGGCAGATTTGTTTTATATTATTAATCTAGTAAGACCATATTTTCATTTAAGAGTGTGTACGTATTTCAAAGAAATTAAGGGCAAAAAGCCTCGTGAAGTAGAAAAAAAATTAATTCAATCATGTCGGTTTATTAGAAATAAAATGTTAAAATAAAATTATGTTTGAAAAACCTCTAAATACTTACGAGAGCCAAGAGTCTTTTGATCAAGTTAAGGAATCTATTGTATGTGGATATAGGGTAGGAATAAACTCTCCTTTTAAATTCTGCACAGACTCGCTTGACGCAATTTCGTCAGATATCCCAGATGCAGTTATTAATAATCTTGAGAAAAAGGATAATAAAAATTTTGATGGCAATGTGAACTTTGTTGAATCAAGCGAAGATGGTCTGAAATGGGATGAAGAAAAGAAAGAGTTAACTATTTTTGGCAATCCGTCGTGCTACGAGTCTGGAAATGCATTAATATACAAGTCTGTTCAAGTAGCTGAATATCTAAGACAGTTGGACGGCCAATTGACGGCGCATGGCGCTGCTGTGCGTTTTCAAAATGGCAAATCCGTTGTAATTATGGGAAATAGCGGAGCGGGCAAGACAAGCGCTGTTGTCTCTTTATGTCAAAAATATGGGGCAGAATTAATTGGCAATGATCAAGTTGTTTTTGACTCAAAAGAAAAATTGCAAGCAGTCGGTGGAACAAAAGATTTGGTTATTAGAAAAACAGCGACAAAGCGCAATCTTCCTGATTTGGCAAATCTGTTTGATTCTCAAGAAAATTCTTGGAAAACAAAAAGAAAATTAAAACCATCTGAATTAAATATAAATATATGTACAGAACCATCTGATATATGTGCAATTGTTTGGATTCAAATAGACACAGATATCGCCGAGCCAACATATGTAAGAAAAATATTAGAAACCGATATTGTTGACACCCTAAATCTTTCTGAAAAGTTTTCACGGCAAATATCTGGTGTTCAAAGTCCATTAGTTGACGACAATGGGAAAGTTAGATCCTTTGGTATATCCTTAGATAATGACAAAACAAGAAGAACTAGAGTAGAAGTTTTAAATAAATTTAGGGAAGTAGGAATTTATTATTTATTTGGATCAAATTTGGATGAAGTTTCTTCTGCTATTAAACATTTATCAGAGATTTAAAATTATGATAAAACAAATATATTTTGATGCGGGCAAGGTTATTTTTACAAGAAGAACTCCGGATGGGGATCGCATTGCTGAATTGTTAGGATTCCCGAAAGATAGTTATAATAAAATATTACAAAATGTTATTGATAGTCAGTCGCCCGAAGAAAATAATAAATTTTGGTCGATAAAAACTATTGATGATGAATATAGATATTTAAATGAATTTCATGAGAAAATGTGTAAATATTTAAATCATGAGCATGACAATAATTTAATAACTAAACTTTCTGAATGTAGAATTAAAGCGGATTTTGTTGTAAATGATGGTGTTGTAGAAACAATAAAGACATTAAGCAAAAAATATAAGCTTTCAATACTAAGTAATGCATTGCCTTCAAGAAGGCATCATGAACTATTATTAGATAATCTTATTTCATATTTTGATCCAGTTATAATTTCATTTGAGATCGGAATGCATAAGCCTGATAGTAAAATATTTGAATATGCTTTGTCCCTGTCGGAGTTCCGGCCATCAGAAATCGCTTTTGTTGATGACAATTTAAAAAATATCCAAACAGCAAAAAAAATGGGGTTTGGCCAATGCATTTTATTTTCTAACAGTATTGACTCCGATTTTAAATCCACTACAGATTTTAGAAAATTAGTTGATTTAATAGAGTAATTAAAAGAAATATATGAAAAAAGTACTAATGCTTGTAGATGAGTTGTACGAAGATTTTGAGCTTCACTACCCAAAAATAAGACTTGAAGAAAATGGTATTTCCGTAGTGATCGTCGGGTTGGAGAAAAAAGTTTATCATGGCAAAAAAGGATTATTTGTTGAATCTGATACGACATATGATCAAATAAATATTGATGAATATGCCGGTGTAATTATTCCTGGAGGTTTTGCTCCAGATTTTTTGCGCAGGTATAAACAAGTTTTAAATATTTTAAAAAAATATAATGACGAAAACAAATTGATAGCATTTATATGTCATGCAGGATGGGTACCAATTTCTGCCAACATTCTTCACGGAAGAAGGGCGACATCTTTTATCGCGATTAAGGACGATATGATAAATGCGGGCACATTATGGGAAGATTCTTCAGTTGTTATTGATAATAATTTAGTGTCATCAAGAAATCCATCTGATTTGGGGGATTTTTGTAAAGGTATTTTACAGGTATTGTCTGCCCAGAGTAAGTAAAATTCAAAATAAACCAAAATCTTTTCGCAAAAACACCTCTTTCCCGGGGGTGTTTTTTTATTTTTAAATCCCTGTGGAAAACTAAGAGCAATTTTGTTGACGCTTGGGTGGCGGTGGGGTATAATAAAACTTGTAAGGTGAATTGTGGTGATAAGTGGTGAATTTAAAATTATATGTTCATCGGAGAATATAATCACAACCTAGATGACAAGGGAAGATTGGCTATCCCAGCCAAGTTTCGCACCATCTTAAAAAAAGGAGCAGTTGTTACCAAAGGTTTGGATAACTGTTTGTTTTTGTATTCCAAAGAACAGTTTGAAACTATTGCCAAGAAGTTTGCCGAATTACCGGTTAGCCAAGCCAAGGCTCGAGCTTTTGCTCGCCACATTTTGGCTGGAGCAATGGATGTTGATTTTGATGTTCAAGGAAGAATTAATTTGCCAGAATATTTGAGAAGTTTTGCCGGGTTAAGAAAAAGCGTGATTGTTGCCGGTCTATATAACCGTTTGGAAATTTGGGATGAGAGACAGTGGAATAACTACAAAGCTAGCACTGAAAAAAATAGCAATGCCATCGCTGAAGAGCTCGGTGATTTGGGAATTTAATTTATGTATTCCCATATCCCGGTGATGCTGGCTGAAGTTCTGGAATATTTACAACCAAAAAAAGGTGAAAAAATTTTTGACGGCACGCTTGGCGGCGCTAATTATTCTTTGGCAATTGCCAAAGCAGTTGGACCGGATGGCCAAGTGTTTGCCACTGATTTGGATTTGTTAGCAATTAATAATGCTAAACAGCGAGCCGAAAAAGAGGGAATTAAAAATTTGACCGTTATTAATGATAACTTTGGAAATCTGGCGGAAATTGCTGAAAAGCATGGACCATTTGATGGGGCAGTATTTGATCTTGGACTTTCCTCGGCTCAACTAGACGATCAAGAACGGGGTTTTTCTTTTCAGGGAGACCGTCCGCTATCAATGTCTTTTAATGCTGATAATACAGAGGGGGAAGAAACAGAAAATATTTTAAAATATTATAATTTGTTGAAATTGACGGAAATTTTCCGGGTTTATGGCGACGAACCAAAAGCTTACCAGGCTGCCAAATTAATAGTTGAATATCGCAAGAAAAAAACCATCAAGACTACTGGTGATTTGTTGGAGGCCCTAGCTCCAATCATGAAAGGCCACCACAAAATCAACCCGGCCACCAAAATTTTTCAAGCTTTGAGAATCGCCACTAATGGAGAATATCAGAATTTGGAAAATGCTCTTGCCGCTTTGTCGAAAGCCTTGAAACCGGGAGCAAAAGTCGTGTTCGTTTCTTTCCATAGCGGAGAAGATCGAATTATCAAAAATTTTTTCCGTCAAGAAAGCAAAGATTGCATCTGTCCCCCCCAAGCACCAATTTGTAATTGTGGCCATCAAGCCACTTTAAAAATTATTACCAAAAAACCGCTTATTCCTGGTAGTCAGGAAAGCGTTGAAAATCCTCGGGCGAGAAGTTCAAAACTTCGAGCCGCAGTGAGAATATAAATTTTATTCAGATATTTTTATGCTGGTCGCTAAAAAATCAACTTCTCAAAAAACATATCATCGTCCAAAAAAGAAAAACGAAAATTCTAGTTTTTTTCGAAAACTTAATTTAATTTTGTTTTCAACTTTTATTTTTGTCGGTGTTTCTTATTTGGTTAGTGCCAATGATTTGGTGGTTAAGGGGGTTGTTATGCAGGGTTTAAAAAATCAAGCAAAAAGCTTGAGCGAAGATACGAGAGCTTACGAAAATAAAATTTTGGCTTTGCAATCATATGGCAGTTTAAAAGCAAGAGTGCAGTGTTTGAATATGGTAGCGGTCGGTAATGTCGATTATTTAACGGTCAGTGATTCGGTTTTAGCCAAAAAGTAGTTAGTTCTCCAAAAATATATGTGGCGTGATTCTGAAAAATTTGCTCGATTAGAGAAAAGAGATACTAATAGCCGACTCCGCTTTGTGATGGTGGCGGTTTTTTTGTTATTGGGAGCAATTATTACCCGCCTATTTTTTTTGCAAGTAAAAAATGCTGATTATTATACTGCTCTGGCTGCCGGGCAACAGCAAGTTTTTAGCAAATTAAGTCCAGAAAGAGGGCAGATATTTTTTAGCAGTTCAATGCCTGGAGAAAATGATGGAATTCTTTTTCCGTTGGCAACTAATAAAAATTTTGCTCTTCTTTATGCGGTACCGAAAGATGTTGATGATCCGCAAGCGATGGCCGAAAAATTATATAATTTTTTTGACAAGCCGCGCTTAGAAAAAGAGAATCAAAAAACAGCCGAACAAAACGAAAAGAATCGTTTGGCGGCAATTCAAAAAATTCAAGATGACGGGTCTTTGAGTGCCGAAGAAAAAACTGCCAAAATTGCGGCAATCGCTGTTGATCCGATTTATTCCGCTGATTCAAAAAAGGATGAAATTATTTCTGAATATTTGAAGCGTCTTGATAAGCCCGGAGATCCCTATGAGCCATTAGTAAAAAAAATGTCCACCGAAGACTTGGCTGAACTTTATGCAGCGATTTATTCTGAA
>Ga0265294_10005899_pt1 | contig 14834 bp, 14 predicted proteins | sample MunlanPumphouse3_FD_192504 | JGI IMG/M metagenome (GOLD analysis project Ga0265294, IMG submission 192504) | Groundwater microbial communities from a municipal landfill in Southern Ontario, Canada - Pumphouse #3 | ecosystem: Environmental > Aquatic > Deep subsurface > Groundwater | place... | reverse complement strand
CTGTTTTTCACATGCTGTTGCTCTATGCGGTATTGGCGCATTTGCAATTCGTCCAACATTTTGCGGTAGTCGTTTTCAATACTCTGAAGGTCAAGCCTCAATAGAGGCGTGTCCACATCCACCGAGTCGCCCGCCTTTCTGTACACCTCCACAATTCTGCTTTCGATGGGCGTATTGATAATCTCCTCAAAAGCAGGAACAACTTTGCCCGATGCACTCACCGAAACTTCAATTGTGCCAGTGTCCACTGTAGAAAGTTGCATGTTTTTAAGCGAAACACTATCGCGCAACAATGAGATGATGACAACTATAGCCACAACAGAAACCACAACAACTGCACCCACCTTGAGCAACTTGTTGCGCTTTTCTTTTTGTAAAACCTCTTTTGGTATTTTTCTGTCCATTTTATATTGCTTTTACTATATATAAAGCAAACCACGTGCCACGATTGTAACCAGCTGATAATCAAGAGTAGGTTAAAATAAAAGTGTCCGATAATGAACAGTGGCGTTCGGTATTGGACACTTTGGAAGGAAAAAAAAGATTTCACAAGACTAACCGACTTGCAATTGGCGCGAGCCGGGGTTTTATCGCGTTACAAACACAAAACCATTAAGAATTTGAAAATTAATATGTGTATTGCTTAAACGGGAATGTTTGATTTCCTTTTTGCTTCGTAACATATCGATTGAATATCGCCGTGAGTGGAGAAAGTAATGAAATAGGATATTTCAAAATTGGGGGGCGGATATTTCAAAGTTAATAACCGGATATTTCAAAGTTGCAGTGAAGATATTTCAAAATTGTAGATGATATATATGAAAATTAGACTTATCTTTGTTATTGAATTTCAAACCATAAAATTTATTTCTGATGATAATTAGAAGAGAAATAACCTCCGCTATTAATCTTTTGATTGATAAGTATCCAATTATAGCAGTTACAGGTCCTCGACAATCAGGTAAAACAACATTGCTCAAACATATGTTTCCTGAATATCGTTATGTGAGTTTGGAAAATCCGGACATTCGGAGTTTTGCAACAACAGACCCAAATGGATTTCTATTAGAATATTCACAAAACGTAATCCTGGACGAAGTTCAACGTGTACCAACTCTATTTTCGTATCTACAAACAAAAGTAGATGATAGTAAGATGATGGGACAATTTATTTTATCAGGCTCACAAAATTTTCATCTGCTCGAAAACATTACTCAAAGTTTAGCGGGACGCGTTGCTATGTTTAAGCTTCTCCCTTTCGACTTTCAGGAATTAAATTCAGCAGGATTGTTACAAAAGAATTATATCGATAGCTTAATTAAGGGATTCTACCCTGCAATATTCGACCGTGAAATTCCATCAAAGATATTTTATTCCAATTACGTTCAAACATACATTAAGCGGGATGTAAGTGAGCTAATCGCAATTAAGGATATGCGCTTATTTCAAAACTTCCTATCTCTGTGCGCTACACGAGCAGGCCAATTAGTAAACTTAAGCTCACTTGCGAATGAATCGGGGATTACACAACCAACGGCAAAAGCATGGTTATCAGCATTAGAAAGCAGTTATATTCTATTTTTATTACAACCATATTTTAAGAATTTCTCAAAACGTATTGTAAAGACACCAAAACTTTACTTTTACGACACTGGATTGCTCTGTTATTTACTCAAGCTGGATAATGCAGAACAAATTCAATTATCAGATTTTAAAGGTGCTCTTTTTGAGAATATGATGATTGCAGAATATGTGAAAAGGATGCATCATTGTAATCAATTGAACGACATTTGGTTTTGGCGAGATGTTGCAGGAAATGAAGTTGATTTAATTATCCAAGCGGGACCTACACAAAAGGCAATAGAATTTAAAGCAACTCAAACTATTATGCCAAATTTATTCAAAGGACTCAATTATTATGAAAAAATATCGGGGAAAACAAACTTGAGTAAATACCTTGTTTATGGTGGTGAAGAATCTCAAAAACGAACGGTTGCGACAGTTGTACCGTGGAAAGATTTTGGTGGAAAGATGATTTGATTAATAACCTGATCTCGACTATTGGATAATCAGAAAACTGTTGTTAAAATAAAAGAAACATAGATATACAACTTCTTTAACTTGCAGCATTATAAGACTGAGATTTCACAATATGTGAAATAAGATGCATACATTATATTCAATTCCACGTAAATTAAATTGAAAACATCACAAATTTAAACAGTGTGAACTTTACCTTCTACTGAACTTTTCTAAAACTCAATCTGTTTATATCTTATAAGATAGGATGTTACACATCCAAAAATTTAGAGTTTCTGAACTTTTAAAATTATAAAATTATGAGATCTATTTATTTATTAATTGTGTTGAGTTTGTTTGCATTTAGTTGCAGTAATCCTAACAAGAGCAGCAATCAAGAGACTGAATCTCAGGAAAATAACATTGAGATTTACGAAGCTCAAATTCAATCGCTGAATTCAAACGTAACTAATCTTCAAACAAGTGGTAAAGCTCGCTTTGTGATTGATGGAGACAATATGCTTGTAACCATTGATATAAACAATGCACCTCCCGGAATTGAGCATTGGCAACATTTTCATGGTTTCCCAAATGAAGGTATCGCAACATGTGCCACTGTAGCTGAAGATGCTAATGAAGATGGAGTTATTGATGTTGTAGAAACTGAAACGGTTTCAGGAACTACCATGGTTCCATTCAATAAGTTTCCGGCTGAAATGGATATCCCCACCGACACTTATCCTGTAGCTGATGACAACGGTTCTTATCATTACGAAGTAGAGATACCTTTGGATGCTCTCGAATCAGCTTTTGCTGAAGCTTTTGGTGATTCGGGACTTAAATTGGACAGTAGGGTGATCTATATTCACGGTGTGCCTTCCGATACCAAGTTACCTAAAACAGTGGCTTCCTTAGGAGATATTCCGGCACACGTTACATTGCCAATTGCATGTGGAAAAATAGTGAAGGTGGAAGAGTAGAAAAAAGATAAGTATTCGCAATATCTGCTCAATAACTCCAAATCCTCAGAAATGAATGAGTTTAATTAAATATTTAGAGCTTACTCTATTTCCTGTGTGTGTGAGTTGCGAGTGGAGAAAAAGCGCATCGTGAAAAGCTGTGACAAGTAGCCGGGTATGTAGTGACCCCGGAGGGAATCGAACCCTCGACCCAATGATTAAGAGTCATTTGCTCTACCAACTGAGCTACGGAGTCAAACTTTAAGTTGGCAAAGTTAATTATTTTTTTTAAATGAGGTACATTTTTTGCAGATGCTTTTTTGGAAAGCAAAAAAAAAGGAACAAATTTTATTTGCTCCCTTTTACAATAAGTCTAAAAAAAAGTACGTTCTTATAAAGCGCTCAATTCTGAACCGGCTTTAAATTTAACTACTTTTTTTGCAGGGATATCAATAGGTTCTTTTGTGCGAGGATTAATTCCTTTACGTGCACTCCTTTCAGTTACTGAAAAAGTTCCAAATCCAACAAGAACAACTCTTCCGTCATTCTTCAATTCTTCACTAATTGATTGCAATACTCCATCCAATGCTTTTTTAGCATCAACTTTGCTTAGCCCTGATTTTTGAGCTACAGCACTAACTAATTCTGATTTATTCATAACTAAACGATAATAAATTAAACATATAACACTAAGCCTAAAGCTTATTTGAGTGTCAAATATAGATTATAAATCAATAACAATCAAGAAAAAAGCAAAAAAGTATCACGAATATCGAAAAAAAACTCAATTATGCTTCTAAACTGGGCTAATAACAGAAAAAAACTGTATTTTTGTTCCTTAAACACACAAAATAAAAGTACGGATGCAACAAGCTCGAACGAGTTTTTTTAGTGGAATTCCAAAGGTCTGCAAGAATATCTTAATTCTTAACTTTATTGTTTGGTTGGGACAAATAGTCCTTATGCAAAAGGGAATTGATCTTTCAGATCATTTAGGACTCTATTATTTCGAATCTCCCAACTTCAGAATTTATCAATTCATAACTTACATGTTTTTGCATGACCCGCACTCTTTTGGACATGTGTTTTTTAATATGTTTGCTGTGTTTATGTTCGGACGTTTATTGGAACAAATTTGGGGTCCGAAAAAATTCTTAACCTACTATTTTATTACCGGAATTGGGGCAGCATTGATTCAAATGTTGGTGGTGGGTTTACGCATACATGCTGTAAAAAGCGGACTTTCGTCCGATGCAATATATGATGTATACGAACAGGGACGCCAACTCCTGGAGCAAAACATGAATTATACCGATGCAGCAAAAGGAACTCTCAATTTATTAATGAACACCGGAACAATTGGTGCATCGGGAGCTGTTTTCGGAATTTTGCTTGCTTTTGGTATGCTTTTCCCCAATATTCCTCTGTTCATTATTCCATTTCCATTCCCAATTAAAGCAAAATGGCTGGTTATTTTATATGGTCTTTCCGAGCTTATTTTCGGTTTAGCTTACCTGCCCGGAGACAATGTTGCTCACTTTGCCCACTTAGGTGGCATGTTTTTTGGTATATTTGTAATATTATACTGGAAAAAGAAAGATAGAAGAAAGGATAGAACAGATGTCGGATATTTTAGATAACATAAAAAGACGGTTTAACAGCGGTAATGTTCTAATTAAATTTATTTTCATCAACATTGGCCTGTTTATTGCCATTCAAGCACTCTACGTAATAGCTACGCTGTTTCGCTTAGAGAGCCTCAATCCGCTGCAGTTTTTAGCAGTACCTTCCCAAATGAATACTTTACTAAGCAGGTTTTGGACACCATTTACCTACATGTTTGTTCATGCCGGCTTCTTTCATATTTTGTTTAATATGCTTTGGCTCTATTGGTTTGGCAATATATTCCTGAGCTATTTCAACGGCAGAACGCTGGGAAGTCTCTATGTGATAGGAGGTTTGGGTGGTGCACTCTTATACATTATTGCTTTTAATACCATTCCCTACTATTTAGATTTAGGACATGGTGTAATGATAGGTGCATCTGCATCAGTAATGGCAATAGTGATGGCGGCAGCTTTTTATAGAAAAGATGCAACACTTAATTTATTTTTGTTTGGGCGTGTAAAAATAATTTACATCGCATTAATCGTATTTGTGATTGATTTCTTCTCATTAAGCAGCGAGAGCAATCCGGGTGGACATGTTGCCCATATTGGTGGTGCCATTGTTGGATATCTGTTTGCAATGCAATATAAAAAAGGAAAAGATTTCACCTTACCTATTAGCAGATTTTTGGATCGAATAGCCAATCTTTTCAAAAAAAGAAAATATAAGGGGGCACATAAGGTAGTTTACAAAAAAACCGAGACCGATTATGATTATAATTACAGAAAAAATCAGGAGTCAAAAAAAATTGATGCCATATTAGATAAACTAAAGCAATCAGGATACAACAGTCTGACATCCGAAGAAAAGCGTCAACTATTTGATGCAGGTAAAAAATAGAACTATTCCCATTAATTATGGTACAGAAAATAATAAAAGTGATTGTTTTTGTAATCACCATTATATCCATTTTTTTTCTTTTTCTATCGTTCCCTGCGTGGTATGTATCGCCGCTTAGAACATCTTTTTTTTCATTTATGGGCATTGCTTTTCCTATAATACTTATAGTAAATGTTCTTTGCTTACTGTTTTGGATAATATTAAAAAAATGGAAAGTCGCACTCATAATTGTCATTGGTTTAATCGTATGTTATAAACCTATTACTACTTTTTTTCCTTTAAATTTTAAGAGTCAATCAATTCCAGAGAAAAGCCTCAAAGTGCTTACCTATAATGTTATGGGATTCTTGAGTGAAGCGCAACGCAACTCAGCACATCCACTTTTAGAATATGTTGCTAAGATCGATGCAGACATTGTTTGCTTGCAGGAATATATGATAAGTAAAACCGGAAAATCGTTGCTCACCCAAAAAGATGTAGAGAAAGTTCTAAGCAAATACCCCTATCGTTCCATTACCGGTTTAGAGTATTCGGGAAAATATCATACCTATGGACTTGCCTGTTTTTCTAAATATCCCATTACAAGTACACGAGAATTTACGTTCGAATCATCATTCAATGGTGCAGCAGTTTATACCATCGATGTAAATGGAGAAACCTATTTGGTAGCAAACAATCATCTTGAGTCAAATAAAATATCGGATTCCGATAAAAAATTATATGGCGATTTTTTGGTAAAAAGAAATTCTGAGACATTGACCAAGGTAACGTCTAACATTAGAAGACGATTGGGGCGAGGATATAACAAAAGAGCAACTCAAGTGCAAACTATAACGGACTATCTCGATCGACAAGAGTACGATAAACTAATTGTTTGTGGCGATTTTAATGACACTCCCATTTCTTATGCATACAAAAAAATGAAAGGTGACCTGAATGATGCATACACCTCTACCGGTTTTGGTCCGGGCATAACTTATTATGAAAAATTCTTTCTGTTTCGAATAGATTATATTTTGCACAGCAAAAATCTGAAAGCGCACAAAACTACGGTAGATAGAGTTAAATTCTCCGATCATTATCCTGTTTTAACCTACCTCACAGAACAATAGGTTTGCTATTCTTGTTTTAAAAGGTTAGGTTATCTTTTTTGTTTCATTTATTTGAATCCAAGCTATGTATAAAATAAGTAAAGAATTTACATTCTCTGCATCTCATGCCCTTGTGGGACTTCCTGCAGATCACCCTTGTACACGCTTACATGGGCACAACTATGTTGTTACCATCCATTTGAAAAGCGAAAAGTTAAACGAAAATGGTTTTGTGATTGATTATCATGATTTAAAACCAATAAAAAAATATATAGACAATAAATTAGACCATCGTCACTTAAATGACATTATGAATCCTCTCAATTCATCTGCCGAAAATTTAGCTAAAGTACTGTATGATACTTTCAAGCCCGATTTTCCTGAACTATATGCGGTGGAAGTAAGCGAAACTCCGAAAACCACAGCAATCTACGAACCTGAATGAAACTCATTGTAAACGAAATATTCTATTCGCTGCAAGGCGAAGGGGGAAGAATGGGAAAGCCATCCATTTTTATCCGACTCTCCAAATGTAACTTGCGTTGTAGTTTCTGCGACACCGAGTTCGATTCTGGCGATGAAATGACATTGAGAGAGATACTCAATGAGATAGCTGAATATGGTTGCAAATGGATTATCTGGACGGGTGGAGAACCTACTTTACAATTGACAGATGAAGTGGTCGCTTTTTTCAAAAACCACGGTTATCTTCAAGCAATAGAAACCAACGGTACCCGAAAAGTACCGAATGGGATTGATTACATAACATGTAGTCCGAAGCAACATTTCGCAAAAATTAAAGCGCTCATTCCACATACTCAAGAATTGCGTTTTCCCATACAAAAAGGTGACCCCCTACCCGATATCTCCGTGCTTCCAAGTGCAGAGAACTACTATTTGAGCCCTATCTTTGATGCTGACCAACCAATCAGAGAAAATATCGATTATTGTGTTCAATTAGTCAAAGAAAATCCTCAATGGTCATTGAGCATGCAACTACACAAATTAATTCAAATTCCCTGAAAGAGACGAATTGTAAATGACAAACTTCAAAGTCCAAATTTTAGGCTGCGGATCAGCTTTGCCCACTACAATACATATGCTTTCGTCCCAATTGGTAGAGATGAACGGAAAATTGTTTATGATAGATTGTGGCGAAGGAACACAACTGCAAATGAGAAAATTTGGCGCACGCATGAGCAAGCTGCACAGCATATTTATATCGCATTTGCATGGCGACCATGTTTTTGGATTGCCCGGACTTATCTCAACGCTTGGGCTACTTGGCAGAACAGCAGAATTAACCATCTATGCGCATCAAGAATTAGAACAATTTATAAACCCTGTGCTTAATTTCTTTTGCAAAGACCTTTCGTACAATGTACGTTTGGTGTTATTGAGGCGAAAGGGATACAATTTAATTTATGAAACCAGATCGATAAGCGTCTTCTCTTTTCCCTTAAAGCATCGCATTGCTACTTCCGGTTTTCTTTTTAAAGAAAAAGAGAAATTGAGACACATCAAACGCGAAATGATTGATTACTATAACATCCCTTTTCGTGAAATCAACAATATAAAAAGTGGTGCAGACTTTGTTACGCCCAAAGGCGAAGTTGTACCCAACGAACAACTAACCACTCCACCCACTCCGCCACGTTCCTATGCCTATTGTTCGGATACGGCTTATGATGAATCCATTGTTCCATACATTAAAAAAGTTGATGTGTTGTATCACGAGGGCACCTTCACAGAGTCGGAAATGGAAAGAGCAACCAAAACAGCCCATTCCACCGCTCGACAAGCAGCAGAAATTGCCCGATTGGCAGAAGTGAAAAAACTGGTGATTGGCCATTTTTCATCCCGTTACAAAGAATTGGATACATTGTTAAACGAAGCACAGGAGGTTTTCCCGAATACTGAATTGGCGTTTGAAGGGAAAGTGATTGAGTTGTGATTTGGTTGGTTGCTAGATTGAGACCTAACCTAACAGTTTCAAAATAACTGTTAGATTTGATTTATTTTGATACCTAACAGGTTTTCTAAACCTATTAGGATAGTATTATCGAAATAATCAATAAGTCCTCTTTTTCACTAAAAAATTAATAAAATGACACTTAACACTCAATTTAATTGATTTATTATTTAATAATTGAGAGGAAAGTTTCTATTTTTGTAAAGTAATAGATAATTAGATAATTCACAAACCCAAATAATATAACCATTAAAATGAGAATAGCAATTGTAGGTATTAGCGGTGCTGTTGGTCAAGAGCTCTTAAGCGTATTAACAGAGAGAGATTTTCCGATAGAAAATTTAAAACTTTTTGGCTCAGCACGTAGCGCAGGAAAAATATACACCTTCAAAGGTGAAGAGATAGAAGTATTAGAACTTCAACACAACGATGATTTCAAAGATATTGATATAGCTTTTGTATCTGCCGGTGGCAGCACCTCCGTGGAATTTGCACCTACTATTACGAAACACGGAGCTATTATGATTGACAATTCCAGTGCATTCCGTATGGATGACGATGTTCCGTTAGTTGTTCCGGAAATAAATGCCGAAGACGCATTGAACCGTCCACGCAATATTATTGCCAATCCAAATTGCACCACAACACAACTGGTGGTATCGCTGAAAGCTATTGAAAACTTATCGCACATTACCAAAGCGCACGTCTCCACCTATCAAGCTGCATCAGGTGCAGGATCTGCAGCCATGGACGAATTGGAAGAACAGTACGCACAAATTCAAAGAGGCGAAAAACCAACGGTTTCCAAATTTGCTTATCAGTTGGCATACAACGTAATACCTCAGGTTGATTCGTTCACCGATAACGGATACACCAAAGAGGAGATGAAGATGTATCACGAAACCCGCAAGATTATGCATTCGGATATCAAAGTGAGTGCTACTTGTATTCGTGTACCTGTTCTGCGTGCACATTCAGAATCGGTGTGGCTGGAAACAGAAAGACCTATATCGGTGGAGGAAGCAAAAGAAGCATTTGCGAATACACCTGGAATTGTATTGATGGATGATGCAGAGAAACAAGAATACCCAATGCCTTTGTTTTCAGAAGGTAAAGATGAAGTGTTTGTTGGACGTGTCCGCAAAGATTTAACCAACGAAAATGGATTGACATTCTGGAGTGTATCTGACCAAATTAAAAAGGGTGCTGCGCTGAATGCGGTGCAGATTGCGGAGTATTTAATTGAGAAGGAGTTTTAAATATTCGATGTTAGGTTTTAGGCGTTGGGTATTGGGCGGAATGAAAGTTAAGAATGAAGAGTTAAAAATTAAAAGTTAAAAATTGAAAGTTGAAAGTTGGGAGTTGAAGAGTGAGAGTCTGAGTTAGAGTTAGAGCTAACAACAATAGAGTTCAAAATTTAGGATTTCCAAAATTCATTCGAGCGCTTTTAAAATAAAGCCATATAGGACAATGATTAAAGCGTTCTTCATGATATCTAAATAAATTCTGAATCCCTTTTTGCTTCTCTCGTAAGTATACTCGGGATGCGACTTAGAATCGCGCCCCGAGTCAATTATAAACGGAATAAATAATTATCTTCTCCTTAGCGTTCTCCGTACCTTTGCGAGATATCAATGGTAGAGAATTGATATCGCTAAAAGCTAATACCGAATTGCTAATACCTATTTTTAAACCAATACTTTCACAAAATAATAAACCAGCACCCCCAAATTAATAAACTTCAGTACAATCCCCGCCATAAATCCAATAAACGCACCCGAGGCATGTATTAATGCCGGTTTTATATGTGAACCTGATATAAGACCGCCAATCAACGCTCCCACAAAAGGTCCCAATATAATACCCAACGGACCAAACCAAAACCCGGTAATAAAACCTATTCCGGCGCCCCACACAACTTTTTTGTTTCCTCCAATTCTTTTGGTGCTCCAGACGGGCAGGATATTATCCAATATAACAACAATTATTGTGAAGAGTCCAACTAAAATAATAACTGTCCACGACAATCGATGACTCACCGATGGTGCAAATTTTAAAATGAGTAATCCCAACCACGAAAGTGGTGGTCCCGGCAATACGGGTAACACGGAGCCAACAATTCCTACAATCAACAGAATAGCGGCTAAGGCGATGATAAGAGGTTCTAACATCTCTTTGTTTTTAGCGGTTCGTTTTAATCAAGAAGCTTGAAGGAATGGGTTATCATGAATTAGAGATTTATGCAAAGTCTCTACAAAAGTCATAGACAGACAGTTACTTTAATACTACTCGTTTTGCTCCGTTTACGTCATTGTGTAACAGATCTTAATGACCTAATTTCGAATACCGAATACCGAATCTCGGAATTCCTATTCATGCTTCCTCAACACCCTGTGTGGCACTTTTCCATGTCCCACAATCTCAAACGGGCAAGAATCGTACGCTTTATCCAGCCAATCCTGCGAGATTTCTGTTCCGCAATGATAATGAGCACTCTCATTTACACACAACACATTTTCCACCATGGATAAGATGGTTCCAATATCGTGCGAAACTAATATAATAGCCATTCGATTATTTATTTCGTCCAATATTTTATAAAAATTAGTTTCAAACTGTTTGTCTACATAAGATATGGGTTCGTCCAATATCAGCAAAACAGGATCATCTATAATTGATCGTCCCAACAAAACCCTTTGCAATTGTCCTCCGGACAATTCTCCAATGGGACGTTTCAGGAGTTTCTCCACACCCATTTGTTCAGCTACTTGTTGCACACGATGTTTATATTTTGCAGGAAGAGAGAAAAAAGGGAGTCGATTACCCGCAGAGAGACCGGAAAGAATGACATCGAATACAGTTATAGGAAATTTTTGATCAATTTTATTTAATTGCGGTAGATAGCCTATATTTATTTTCGAAATACTCTTGCCTTTATCGTTATAAAAAGTGACTTTCCCGGTGCTTGGTTTAATTAATCCCATAATGGTGCGCAACAGCGTTGTTTTGCCTCCTCCATTGGGTCCAATAATACCCAGAAAATCTTTTTTGTAAACCGAGAATGAAACATCCTGAATTACATGAGGATTATTCTCGTAACCCGCAGAAACATTTGATATGTCAAGGATTTTATTCATTGTTTGCCAATATTTGCGCAACTTTAATCAGTTCATCACTCCAATCATATGAAAGAGGATCGATGGAATGGATGGATGCTCCAACTTCTTTGGCTAATGACTCCGCATTTTTTATATCAAATCCCTTTTGCACAAAAATAGTTCTGATTCCTTGTTCACGTGCAAAATCAATCATTACCTTCAGTTGTTGCGGCGATGGATTTTTGCCTTCAAACTCGATACTATATTGAGTTAAATTGTAGTCTCTGGCTAAATATCCTAACGCGGGATGATAAATAATAAATGACTTTACAGGAGCATTTTCCAATAGTTCTCTGATTTTTTGGTCGGTATCTTTTATTTTGGTTTCTAACTTCTTAAAGTTCTCACGATACTGCTTTTGGTTCTCCTCATCTGCTACAACCAATGCGTTAAGCATATTTTCGGCCATGATGAGCGCACTTTTTGGAGAGCTCCAAATGTGTGGATCTACTCCTTGATGATTGTGACCTTCGTGTTCATCATTCTCACCAATTTCAATGGAATGATTTTCACCTTCAATTAGATTAATATTATTGGAACAATTGATTACATCCACATCCACGTTATTTTCCTCCAAATTCTTTCCCCACGCATTTTCAAATCCTAAGTAACCCACCTTAAAGTACAATGTACTTTTGCCCAATTCAATCATCTGAGAAGGTGTGGGATCATAAGTCTCGGGACTGGTGCCGGCAGGCACAATGGTATTCACCCTAAACTTATCGCCTACAATTTGCTCCACAAAGTATCGTTGCGGTTCAATACTTACCGTAATGGTTGGTCTGTTCTCATTAACGATATTGCAACTTAGTGCAAATAATAGGATGAGAGAGAGATAGAGATAGTTTTTCATTATTAAAAATCATTTCTTAGTGCATTCTGATAAATCAATTACCTGCTTTCTGCTTCTAAATCCCCTAAAAAGGGGAGTTTGGCAGAGTGATTATTACGAGACTTTATTTTCGGAAACAAAAGTTTGAAAAAGTCTAATAATCTGCAATGAAAGGTTTTCGGAGAAGATTCAATCATTATTTGAGCACAAATTTAGCAATAATTACTCTTGCAGCAATGCATCAACAGAGAATTTGGTACATTTGCTTTTTATTCCGTAATCACGTTTCATATATGCGCACGCAACTAATCACTACCGAAGACGGCTCTCACTCCTTGTTTGTTCCTGATTTAAACGAGCACTACCATTCAACACATGGAGCCATTCAAGAGTCACGTCATGTTTATATCGATGCAGGATTTCAAGTATGTTTAAACAGACAAATAAACGTATTGGAAGTAGGGTTCGGCACCGGTCTCAATGCATTTCTCACACTTTTGGAAGCGATCAAAAACAATATTCCCGTACATTACATATCGCTGGAACGTTATCCGTTGGATATTGATATAGCTAAACAATTAAATTACCCGCAACAACTTGACGAAATTTCGAACGCTCACCTTTTTTTAGAGCTTCATACAGCGGAGTGGAACAGAGCAATCGAAATCACTCCCTATTTTTCGTTACACAAAATTGAAACAGACTTCAGTAATCCCACTAACTTTATTACTTCAACACGTTTTGATGTTATTTATTTCGATGCTTTCGCTCCCGAAAAACAACCCGAAATGTGGACGCAGCAAATATTTGACAAGTTATTTACTCTTTGTAATCCAAATGCTATTATCACAACTTATTGCGCTAAAGGTTCAGTGCGCCGAATGTTACAAAAAACAGGCTTTACCGTAGAACGATTGACGGGACCGCCGGGGAAGAGGGAGATGTTGAGAGGGGAAAAGGTGAAGAGAGTTAAAAATTGAAAGTTGAAAATTGAAAGTTGCGAATAAAAAATTGGATGTCTTTGTAATAAAAGTATGGATGCAGCAGTCTGGGATTCCTGGGGGGCATGGAGCTCCATATCCATGAAAAAATTTATAAATGTGAGGCTGGAGCTTCACTCATCCCAGAGTGTAAAGCTGGAGCTTTACACCTCCCAGACTCTTACAACACTTCCAACGCTTCTTTCGTAGCATTTAACAATGGTTCAATAGAAATTTCCTGCCCAACGGCGCCTTTCATCCACAATTGCGGGATGATGCTTCCTTGCGTAAGAATTCGTTCTACTTCGTTGGCCATATTTTTACCTTTTACTTGTTGTTCGATTTGAAAATCGATAAGGTGACCCATCGGGTAATTGGGCAAGTAGAGCGGATAATCGATCATGTGTGAATAGATTCCCAATAAGATTTCATCTTTTCCACCCAACACATCGGCATAATAGCTGTTCCATACATCTTTTGCAATGGACATTACAGCCTCTTTCAGTTGCGCGGGCGTTGCATCTGGATTTGCATAGAGCCATTCCCATACTTTGATGTCAACCAACGACACACCCATTATTTCGAAACTTGACCAAAAGTTATCCAACGCCAAATAGTAATCATCGTGTGGATTGGCCTGTTTCAAACCCAACAAGTCCATATCTCGTTTTTGAAACAAAAACGCAATTGCTTCGGTAAACGCAGTATTGGGAACACCGCTTAGCATATAATAATCTATGTCGTTCAGCGTAATGGTTTGCTCTACAGTGTGACCAAACTCGTGCACTGCAATGTTGTAACCTTTGTAATCCATACCATCTTTGCCAATGCGGGTGCGCAAATGCGCAGTATCATTTCGCATGCTTGCTCCCCAGGCATGTCCGGCACCACGCGATGCATCAACAGTTATCAACGAAGTAATCTCTTTTGCTTTGTCAGCACTCCAACCCAAATCGCGCAACATGCGCGGCAAATCGGCCTCTACTGCTGCTGCATTGGAATATTTTTTGGATGTGATAGCCGTAAGTTCTTCTTCGGGAACACCACTGCGTGATTTAAAGCCATTGTACCAAATATCGAACGGTTCCAATGGTCTCCCCAGTCGTGATTCGATAAAAGTGGCTACCTCTTTTACCATAGGCGATGAAAGTAAGTCTGTAAATAACTTCTCTACATCTTTTTGTGGCACCTCCATGGTTCCGTCAAATGCACGCGAGAGCTGTGTTGGATAATGTGTATAATAGGGATCTAATTGCTTCATGCCATGAAAGTTTTCGAGGAAAACTTTGTATCGAGTGTCGGGTTCAGGGGTTGT
>Ga0265294_10005898_pt1 | contig 14835 bp, 14 predicted proteins | sample MunlanPumphouse3_FD_192504 | JGI IMG/M metagenome (GOLD analysis project Ga0265294, IMG submission 192504) | Groundwater microbial communities from a municipal landfill in Southern Ontario, Canada - Pumphouse #3 | ecosystem: Environmental > Aquatic > Deep subsurface > Groundwater | place... | reverse complement strand
TTATTACGGCCAGAATCACCAACGTGGCGTAACGGCCACCTTGCGGGTTCTTTTTACGTTTATGTCCGGATGTCCTCACAGTAAGGCGTTCGTAAGTGCGCTGTATTTTATGGTTAGGGAGTCAGAATAAACTGATATACCAAGTTTTACGCACGGATTTGGGTCAGATTTGTTGTTCCTGATTGAGCAAAACCGCAGGCGTAGCAGTGCTACGTCGAGGATTTTGTGATTGAAGGAACGGCAAAGATGGCCTGAAGACGTGATGTAAAACGGTATATTTGTTTGTTCTGACTCCCTTATGCAGATACTGCGTATCAACACCATGAGATCCGCCTCCTGAGACATACGCCCATGACTACTTGTCATTCCCCATCTTTTTGAGGATCTCCCATCCCTTAAGCAGGTCCAGCGCCCTCATAACCTGATAGTCGTTCTTCAGATTATCTTCAAGCCTGGTTGAAACCGGCTTGTCTTTCTTATCTTCCTTCTTATCTGCCTTCTTATCATCTTTCCTGGCATCCTTGAGTGCATCCTTGTCTTCACCCTCGAAATGATTTTCGAGATCTTTTTCCCTCAGATGCATTGTATCCTTCTTTTCAACTTCCTTGGGCAGTTCAAGCCGCTCGACAATAATATCGGGCGTGATTCCCTTGGCCTGGATCGAGCGGCCCTTTGGAGTGAAATAGCGGGCTGTTGTCAAACGCAGACCGGAGTCGTCAGAAAGTGGGATTATGGTCTGTACCGAACCCTTGCCAAAACTTTGGGTGCCCATGACAATCGCACGTTTATGATCCTGAAGCGCACCGGCTACAATCTCCGAAGCACTGGCGCTGCCGCTGTTAATCAGAACCACGATGGGATAGTTTGGCTCTTTTCCGCCCTTCTTTGCCGAGAACTGCATTTTGGAATCTTTTTCACGCCCCTCGGTATAAACGATCAAACCGTCTTCTATAAAATGATCAGCCACCCTGACGGCCTGATCCAACAAACCGCCGGGATCGTTGCGCAGGTCAAGAACCAATCCGGAAAGGGTTCCCTTGTTTTCATCATGAAGCGCTTTGAGTGCCTTGTTCAGGTCTTCATCGGTCTTTTCCTGGAACTGGGCCACGCGCACATAGCCATAGCCATTATCCAACATTCTCGAACGAACACTCTTGATCTGGATAATGTCACGTACCAGAGGATAATCCTTGGGCCTGTCCAGACCATCCCTCATGACTGTCAGAACAACCGTGGATCCCTTTTGGCCGCGCATGCGCTTGACCGCATCGTTGATGTTGAGGTCTTTAGTGAATTTATCATCTATTTTCAGGATCTGATCCCCGGCCTTTATACCAGCCTTGAAGGCAGGGGTGTCTTCGATAGGTGAAATAACTGTCAGGATGCCGTCCTTGATAGTAATTTCGATCCCCAACCCCCCGAAAGCTCCCTTGGTATCGATCTTCATTTCCTTATAGGTTTCGGGTGTCATAAAGGAGCTGTGGGGGTCGAGTGACACCAGCATGCCATTAATGGCGCCATAGATCAGTTTCTTGGTATCAACTTCCTCTACATAGCTCTTCTTGACAATTGCCATGACATCGGTAAAGAGTTCAATAGACTCATAATCGCTCCCCTTCCCTTCTGCCGAACATCGCCGCTGTGAACTGATACTTATGAAAATCACCAGCGCAGCCATAACAAGTGCAACGCCTACCACTACCCGTTTTTTTTTGTTGCCTGTTGAAAACATCTTCTTCCTCCGGTTTTTTATGGTTACTTTTTTGCGTAGTAACATCTACAGTTTCATCGAACCCACTCAGCCGGATCCACCGGCTTCCCTTGATGCCTGATCTCAAAGTACAGTAACGGTCCCCTGGCCGAATCCATGTCGCCAACCGTGGCCACAACTTCATTCCTTGTCACTTCGGTTCCCACTTTTTTCAGGATCCTGGCGGCATGGGCATAAAGGCTAAAATAGCCGCCGCCATGATCAACGATTACCATGTTACCAAATCCTTTGAAATATTCGGCAAATATAACACTCCCCTCATAAATTGCCCGAATCTCCGAGCCGGACCCCGCTGAGATGGATAATCCCTTACTGAAGGTATAGGAATTGAAGTCAGGATGCTTGTGTTTGCCGTACGTTTCTACAATATCGCCTCGCACCGGCAACGACATACGCCCCTTCTGCGAGGCAAATCCACGGTCCTGCACCGGGGGCAAATCCGGTAGTTGTTTAAGTCCGCCACCCGGTTTTTGATGTCGCGAAGAAAGCTTGTGTCGACTAAGCGCATCAAGCCGATCCATCATTTTCTGGAGGCGAGCGGCATTGGCCTGAAGTTCCTTGAGAGACGTTTCATAGCTCTTGCGGGACTTACGCACCTTGACCAGATAAGCAGCCTTTTTAGACTTTTCCTGCTCTATCTCACTTTTTTTAAGCGCAATGCCATCCTTTATACGTTCCTTCTTAACCGCGTCCCGCTCCAAGTCAAGTTTGAGCCGACTTAATTTGGCAATTTTTTCATTATACTCTGCGAAAATTTTTTTGTCATTGCCTAGAATTGAACGCATGTAGCGGATATTTTCCGCCATTTGTGGAAATGACTCTGCCGAGAAGAACATCCTAACTGCTCCAAGTTCTCCGGCCTTGTAGAGGGATGCAAGACGGCGTTCTATCTCCTGTTTTTTCAGGTTGGCCTCATCTGTAGTACGTCCAATCTCGCGTCCGGTCCGGTCAAGGCTGGTCTCAACACCGAGCAGATCCTTGTCAAGCTTTCCAAGATCCGTTTTCTTCTGCATCAGGTTACGATTGATCTCAAACAGTTCCGTGGATACAACCTCCTCAACCTTGCGGGTCTTGGAGATAAGCTGCCTCTTGGCTCTAATCTCCTGTTTGACCCCTTTCAACTCATCTTTGGGATTTTCGCCCCAGACAGACGAGGCAACGGCCAAAAACAGCGCTATGGACAACATAGACTTCATCATTCAGACATTTACGAATCGTTTAAGTGATGTCAAGCTACCGATAAAACCGAGTGCAATACCGGTGATAACAATGCCGCCAACATACTCCAGCGGCAGGAACGACAGTCCGGAGGCAGCAGGATTGAAGGTAATAAAGCTACCAGCGTTATGGAGAAACCCTTCGTATAGCCCTAACAGCAGCCCAATGGAAAACAATGACCCGGCACATCCCTGAATAATCCCCTCTATCAGGAAAGGGGCCTTAATAAAGAAGCGCGTAGCCCCTACCAGCGCCATCACTTCCAACTCATCGCGTCGGGCGTAAATGGTAAGCTTTATTGTATTGGAGACTATAAACACGACGGCAATCAGCAGGAACGAGCCTAATAATGCGCCCAACAGACGCATGAAATTTAGAAATGTGTTGAAACGCTTGACCCATTCCTCGCCGTATTGAACCTCGGTAATACCTGGAATACGCTTTAAAACAGATACAAAGGCCTCTACTTCCTGCGTATCCCTGCTGGAACGTTTTAACGCAATTTCGAAGGAGGCAGGCAGAATATCGGGGCGGACTCCCTCCAGCAGACTTTCCTGACCACGAAGACGACTTTTGAAACGTTTGAAAGCCTCGTCGCGAGACACATAACCAACCCGATAAGCACCGGGTATGGCGATAATTTTTGCTCGTAATGCTGCCTGCTCCCGAGAAGCAAGCTCACGATCAAAATAGACCGTCACCTGCACCCGCTCACTCCAGTTTCCCACGGCATTTTCAAGGTTAACAAACACCAGCAGGAACAGCGACACAATCAGTAATGCCAGAGTTATGGTACCAATAGTCACGACATTGACGAAGATGTTCTGGCGAACATTAATCAGTGCGCGTCTGACAAAATACCCCAGTCGTCCACTAAAACCGTCGCCGGACAGGGTCGCTCGTTTGTTAGGCTGGCGCACTGGAGATATTTTCTTTTTCCACCTGTTCAACGATATCTCCCTTACTGAGGGTTACCATGCGTTTGTGGCTGTTCTCAATGAGACGTCTGTCGTGGGTTGCCACCACAACCGTAGTACCTCGTATATTGGCTTCCTTGAAAATATTGAGAATCTGATTCTTGTTGGCATCGTCCAGATTCCCTGTTGGCTCGTCCGCCAGGAGGATCTTGGGATCGTTTACCAAAGCCCGGGCAAGTGCTACACGTTGCTGTTCACCACCGGAAAGACGCTGGGGAGTGAGGTTTATTTTAGACTCCATGCCCATCTGTTTGAGGATATGCATAACCTTCTTGCCGATGTCGGCCCTGCCCCAGCCGAGCACTTCCAGGGTGATGGCAACATTCTCGAAAACCGTCCGGGTAGAAAGCAGTTTGAAGTCCTGGAAGACCACACCTATAAGCCGTCGCAGATGAGGTATTTGGGAGGGTGTCATGCGGGAAACATTCTGTCCGTCGATCAGCACCTGGCCACGCGTAGGGGGCAGGGCTCCATAGAGCAGGCGCAAAAGAGTAGTTTTGCCAGCGCCGGACGGGCCGGTAAGAAAAACGAATTCCCCTTTCTCTATCTTAAGGGTGATGTTGTTCAGAGTTGTAGCATCCTTCTGGTAGGCAAGCGAGACATTATGTAACTGGATCATAACATTACCACTCGTTGTAAGGGATATTGTTGGTACCTATCAGATCAGACCCGCTTTTGACATCATAGACATTTCCAGGGCCTGTTCCGCCACCCATAACAGATGCTCCAACACCCAGCAAAGGGGTTGAACCCATGCTGGATGGTTCGGATGGTGACAATAATGATCCTTCATCCGGGGGTGCGATCGTAACCCACGTGTCGCTTTGTTTTGTAAAAGGATCCTTGGGAAGGCCTCGCATATATCCTTTCTCTGTCAGTTCACTCAACGAGTCGGGGTATTTTCCATGATCGGCATGAAACTGGTCAAGAGTGTTACGGAAGTTGTAAAGATCCTCGCTCAGCACGGCCTCTTTTGCTTTTATAATGCCACGATTGTAATTGGGCGCGGCAATGGCAGCCAGAATGCCGATGATCGAAACCACGATCATCAACTCAATGAGGGTAAAACCAAGGCGGTTAATAAACCCATCCCCCCTTTGGAAAAAGGGGGGACGAGGGGGATTTGCACGTACTCTACCAATCCGTATATTTTGTGCCATCAATTGCTGTTCCTTCACTAAGTGAGTATACATCAAACACATCTTCTCCACCCCAACTGGTTGAATCGGGTTTGTCGTTATAGGAACGCAAACCCCACTTGGGTTCTTCCTTCGGCTGCGGTGGATTCATGGGATCAGGAGGTATCTTGCGCAGAAACTTCCTTTTCGGTGGAGTAATTTCTCCAAAATCATATCCATCCACAAGTACTTGTAGTGTTTCAGGATATCCCGTATTTTTGTTGATGGAGACATTAATTTTTTTCTCATCCACTGCTTTGTCGTATCTTTTCTTGTAATCATCAATGGCCGTGCGAATCGTGCGCAGATTGCGACGCAACTCAATTTCACGCACACGTTGTGCGGTCATCCGGGAGAGCGGGATAACGGCCGAGGCCAGAATAGCCAGGATAGCGACTGTCACCACCAATTCCAGCAGGGAGAGTCCGTTACGTTTCCCCATCATGCTCAGCATACCGGCATCACGCTCAATGAATTTCCACAACCGTGGAGAATGGAAGAATAGTCACTGGCTTACCATCCGCCGATAAAAAGCTGACATTGCGGAAGCCGAAAGTGGCCGAACCCTGTTTTTTGGCCCGGAACAGGGCGGAAACAAGGGTTCCATCTCCCGAAACCCCACCGCTTCCGGGTCCACGCGCCAAAGTAATTGTCACGGTTCCGCTGGCAGGATCAACTTTACTGGAAAAAGTCACCAGTTTACCATCCTTCGTGAAAAAGTTACCTTTTGCGGCAGAGACAAATTCAACAAAAACAGGGTCGTAGGTCAGTGCCAGGGGAGCCGAAAGAAGCTCATTTACATCGCTTACCTTTAACTCCAGGCTGAACTGCTGGCCAAGCAGGATGGATGTAGGCGCCAGGATCCGCAAAAGTCCCCGCTGGGGTGCGGCAAGCGCTACAGGGACAGCTGCTTGTGACGGTGTCGCGCCAGGGATCTGTTTCCCGGCAGCGGTGTCTTGTACCGGGATTGCTGGTAACGGCTCCTGAACCGGAGAAGACGGAAGCGCGGGCATTCCAACCGTTGCGGGCGATAACTGAGGAGGAACAGTCTTTTGCACAGCGGGTGCAGGCTGTGCCGGAGATATGGACGGCTGTTTTTGCTCTGCTTTGGGTTTGGTCTCAAACTCCGGTTCCAGATCAAATGCCGCCAATGACTTGACAAGCGATGGATCATCCTCCTTGCCGGTTCCAAACGACATGAGGTTGCCCTGCGGCACGCTCACACCACGTATAAGTCTGGGTGTGATGGCCAACATGAGCTCATTCTTGCTATTGCTGAAATTAGTGTCCGTGAAGAGCGGCCCGATAATGGGTATATCACTTAAAATGAACAACTTTGATTTATCGTCACCGGTGTTTTTCTGGATCAACCCACCGATAATACTGGTTTCACCATCCTTGAGACTAAGTACGGTCTCAAGGTTTCGTGTTCCGATCGTCACAACACTGGTACCACCGCCAACATCTCTTGCCGCCCCTACCTGCTGGCTCACCTCAAGACTCAGTTTGATAACGACCTCGTTGTTGAGCTGTATGGTGGGTTCGACATTGACCTTGACCCCTACATCCACATACTGGACATTAACACTGACTGTCGAGTTGGTGGTATTGGAAGTGGTGATCGGTAACCTTGTGCCTACCGTGAACTTGGCTTTTTCCTTGTTTTTGACCCTGATCTTGGGATTGGAGAGAACTTCGCTCTTGGCCAGTGTCTTGCCAAAATTGTAGGTTGCATTGGGAACCGTTATAAAACCGCCATAACCTTTGATGCTGAAGGCCCGAATGAGGTTGTCTATGGTTACCGAATTTGTTGTAGTTGTACCAGTGGTTGTCGATGTAGAGGTGGTTGTGGCCAGACTACTCGGTGATAGGAGGTTGCCATTAGGCGAAAATGCTCCCAGCTGTACATTGTAATTACTCAGCAATAATCCCAAGCGCTGTGAATTTGTGTTGCTGACCTCAATAACTTCAACGTCCAGAATAACCTCTGGGTCGGGAACATCATTGGCATCCAGTATCTTTTCAACAACATCGACAACATCGCTGGTATCGCGAATCACGACCGAGTTGGTATCCTCGTTTACATAGATCTTGCGAACCTGGATCATGGTGCGGATCAGGTTAACCGCTTTTTTGGCTTCCATATAGTTGAGATGAAAGGTACGCAGCTGCATATCCTCATACTGCTTAAGCTTCTCCGGTGTTCTGGAATAAATTATCACCGTGCTCTCATTGGCAATTTTGCTCCCCAACTTAAACATGTTGGTCATGAGATCAAGCGCCTGCTGGAAAGTGGCATTTTCCAGATAGATCGTGACGGGAACATCCTTAATCCCTTCGTCGAAGATAAAGTTTATTCCGGAGAGCTGGCTGAGAATATTGAAAACGTCCTTGATCTTGGCGTCCTTGAATTTTAAGGTGATGGGCTTATTCGACTTGAGGTGTAGTTCATATCCTTCAAGCTTACTCTTGCTCAGGCCAGAAGCATTGGACCTGGCGGCCAGATATTCCTTATTGGCGGGACTAAGCTCCAGAGCCCGGGTAAAGCTGCGATTTGCATCCTTCAGCTTGTTTGCCTTCTCAAAATCAAGACCTTCCTGATAGGCTAATTGAGCATCTTTCAGTCTGGTGGTCACTTCCACCTGATCCTTGAAACGACCTCGGGTAGGATCAAGTCCGTAAGCGCTTTGAAACTCTGCCAGAGCAGCAACGTAATCGCCCTTATCATATTGTTCAGTCCCCATCTTATAGTGCATATCAGCGGCTGTATCGCGGGCCCTGAGAAAACGAAGCCGATACTCGCTGGTTTCGGGGTCTCTACTGAAGGCGTCGGCGTAACTATACATGGCTTCTTCATACTTGCCTTCGGACTCGAACTTCTCCCCTTTGGAAAAAGCCCTACGACTGGAAGAACAACCGGAAAAAAGGCCTAGTATGAGACCAGATATGATCAGATGTGTCAGGTAGCGCATCCGTAGCGTCTCCTTTGTTGCATGGTTCAAGCGTTGAAGGAATATCATCGGTTTTTATCTACTGCACTGTAGCTCCATCCTTACCCGGACCTTTAACTAATGAGAGGGAACCGGGGGAAATGCTTTAGGTTGCTGTGCAGCGCTGAGAGCTTTGCTCTCGATCAAGGGTATTACAATTTCTTCACCAGTATCGGTAACCGAAATAGTCAGGGCATTATCAGTCAAGGAAGTGGCCATGTAACGCCCCGCAAAAGTATCTCCTTTTTTTACCAGGATGATGTCCTTGTCCTTGGCAAGAAAAATTGTCTTGCGGTTATCCTTTTTTAGAAACCCCAAAAATGTAAAACTAGCCAGTTCCCGATGCGGTGTTTCAGGTACGGCAACCGCTGGGACAATCGGCGACACAGGCGCTGCCTTCTGCGGTTGTACGGGTGGCAGAACCGGCTTAAGGGCAGACGCCATCTGCTTCATCCTCTTTAATTCATCAACAAAAACAGGTTTAAATATGTTGCGCCGATATCCCTTGAAGGTGGATTGTTCGCGGTTGAGCAGGTCAAGCCTGAGTACACTCCCCTCAGACGGTGACGCCTGTGGAGACATTGCAGGAACACGCCTCTTCTCTGCAATGATATGGGAGCCTGGGGGGTATTTCAGATGACTGACAGTCTTGGCGCGTGGATAGGAATAATAACTCCAGGCCATAGCCAAAAGAAGCAGGATAAGCAGAACAAAAAGGATCAGTCGCTGCCGACTCATGCACCCTCCCGAAGATAAACCGTCAGATGGAGTTCCATGGAGACGTTCTCGACGTAGGGATCGCTGTTTGCAAAGCTGACACCATCAATAACGACCAGTTCGTGATACTTCTGTAGATCAGCCAATAAACTTTTTAGCGCTGCATAGCTTCCAGAGGTAGACATGGTGACAATGTACGCCAGCAGTTCTTCATCCTTAACAACCTGTGGTTTATAGGTAATTGAACCAATGGCCACACCACTGGAAGCAGCAGCATCCAGAACATCTCCAAGAACACGCGGAAATTGTCGCTTGAGCGGAATCATGGACCTGAGCCTTTCCAAATCACTTTTCCCCTGGCGATAGGCCACCTTTACGTCACCCCGGTCAGCAGCAGCAACCCGGCGCCGTAGATTACTCCAATCAGCGCGAGCCTTGATAAGCGCGGATTCCTGATACCCGCTGACAAACGCATAGAGAACGACATTACTCAGCAGCAACAAACCGATGGCGATCAGACTCTGCTTTTTCAGGCGAAGAAGCTCAAGTAAAACCTGTTTCATCGCATCACCGCCCGGCACGAAATCTTGAACAGGACACCCTTGGCATTAGTTCCAGCGGACACAACATTATGCGATAGTAGCATGGTATCGGTAAATATCTTGGAATCTTCAAGTTTTTCCACATAGGTTTGCACTGTGCCAAAGCTCTTGGCATGGCCATCAATCTGTAGTTCTCCGCCTTTCTTATTTGGTACCAGCGAAATCAGCGCGATCCCCTCCGGAGTGATGTTTTCCAACATTTCAAGCAACCCAAGCCACGCATAGGTTTTGCGCTCAATGACACCATTATAGAAACGAATGCTAGCCTGCATCCGCTTGTATTCTTTTTCGGAAACACCCGCGGAGCGGCTGCCAAGACGTCCTTCAAAGATTGCACTTTCCGCTTTGAGACTACGCAACTCACCAAAATTAGAGGACATGCGGTTTATATTCCAAGCCAGCAGGGCCAGCAGTATCACTATACCGGCAGCACAGAACCGGTTCACACGCCGGTAATCAAGATACGTCCTGGTAGCAATGTTAATGGTAAATCGCATCACAGGCTCCTCAAAGCCGCGCCAATGGCAGCTGTAAACGGAAAAATGGATTCCTGGTCAGCCGGGGCGGCATCAGAGGGGGTCACAACAGATTTTGTTTCCATTTTAATTGTTTCACAAGCTGTAATATCGGTCACCATACCACGGAAGTCCGATAGCATATCAGGCGGTGCGATACAGGCAACATGCGCCAGCGCCCGATCAGGAAAACGCTCACGATATACCAGAAAGGAGCTGTTGATCTCCATGTAAACACGGCTATCAACAGTTGCCACATTTGAAAGGCCCTTAATCCGTATAAACACGGGGATTCCATCGGAAAATATCACGATGCCAAGGATGCCGTCATAAAAAGAGACCAGTGCACTCTCTCCTGGTAGAGACAAGCGGCGTTCAAATACCCTGAACAGATTAAAGGTATTAAAGTCGATCCGCGACGGCAGGAAACCAGCGGAGGTAAGCAGTTCTTCATATTGGCCAATAACCGTGCGAGAGACCAAAGCCACCAGCAACGCCAGACTGCCGTTTTCCCGAACAGTGAGTTGCTGGTAATCCAGATGGGTGTCCGCAACATCAAATGGCATACTTTTTTTAAGCTTCCAACGAATAATGTCAAGGCCTTCCGTACGACTCTTAAAGCGCCCCTCCACATCCAGCAGCATGACATGTCCAACAGTATCCGGCAGGGTTACCGAAAGACGAGTTCCCCGATATAGAAGCATGTTGTAGGCATCCTTCAGTTGGCCTATAAAAACCTTGGGATCAAGGATGTTCTGTTCACGCAGAGAAACATGAATCGTACCGGTAGTAAAAGGGCGGTATGAGACTCTCTCCAGGCGAGGCGCCGCCACGGAACCACTCAGCAGAGCGAATGCCACGCCAGAGGGACTTATCTCAACTCCGAGCGATTTTTTGGAAAATAGCATGGTCAGTCCATTCCCGTCATTCTACAAAGGTGACGCGGTTGATCTCCTTGAGTGTCGTGTCACCCGCAATCAGCTTTTCCATAGCTGAATCACGAAGAAAAACAACGCCGGCCTCACGTGCAGCCTGCTTGAGTTGTTTTGCGGGTACCTTGCCGATGATCAGGTCGCGTATTTCGTCGTTCAGCTCCAGAAGTTCAACAATGGCGGACCGACCACGATAGCCGGTGCCGTTGCATTCCTCGCACCCCTTGGCCTCATACAGGGTCACACCACGGACAGCCTCCGGATCAACCCCTGCCTCACGCAACTCAACATCGCTGTAAGTCGTGATGCGACGGCATTTGGGACAGACCTTGCGTATCAGACGTTGGGCCAGGACGCAGTTCAGACAGGAAACAAAATTGTAGGGATCTATCCCCATATGAATAAAACGCCCGATGACGTCAAAAACATTGTTGGCATGCACGGTGGTGAACACCAGATGGCCGGTCAGGGCAGACTGTACCGCAATCTGTGCGGTCTCCGGGTCACGGATCTCCCCTACCATGATCTTATCCGGGTCATGGCGCAAGATGGAGCGCAACCCCTTGGCAAAGGTCAATCCCTTCTTCTCGTTAACAGGGATCTGCAGCACACCACGCAGCATGTACTCGACAGGATCCTCAATGGTGATGATCTTATCCTCGCCGGTGTGAATCTCAGTCAGAGCGGCGTACAATGTGGTGGTTTTACCAGAACCGGTCGGACCGGTAACCAACACCATGCCATAAGGTTCGCGGATTTTTTTGCGCAGCCGTTTTATCTCACGTTCGCTGATACCAAGATTTTCCAGCGTCAGCCCCTTCAGGTCGCTGGCGATGCTTTCCTTATCAAGGATACGGATAACCGCATCCTCGCCTAAGGCGCTTGGCATAATCGAGACACGGAAATCAATGGACTTGTCTTTAAAACGCACCTTGAAGCGCCCGTCCTGAGGTATGCGCCGTTCAGAGATATCCAACTCGCTCATGACCTTGAGACGAGAGATGATAGGAGCCTGAAAATGAAGATCGATAGGTTCATTGGCCCTGTAAAGTACCCCGTCTATACGATATTTGATGTCCACACCATCGTGGCTGGTTTCAATATGTATATCGCTGGCACGACGATTGAGGGCATCCAGAATGGTGGTATTGATCAGCTTGATTATCGGACTTGTGTCGTCCGAGATTGCCTCGACTGAAAGTACTTCCTCTCCCCGATCAGTCTCCTTAACCAGTTGGAGCATGAAATCTTCGGAAACCTCCCGCAGTACACGGCGGGTTCCTTCACCAGCCTTGATAACCGATGCAATGGCAGACTCGGTAGCAATACGAATGCGCAAGGAATAGCCAAGCATAAGTTCCAGCTCATCCAGTTTGACAACATCCGTAGGGTCAGCTATCGCCACCACAAGCGCATCGGGTGTCATCTCCAGCGGAACAAAACGGAAACGGTAGATAGCGTCCGTTGGCAAGGAATTAAGCAATCCCTCGTCCATCCTGAAGTTGTCGAGATCCGCGTAGGGAATACTGAACTGTTCTGACAGTGCTCTGGCCAGTTCCTCTTCACTGATATAACCCTCGTGAATACAAAATTCTCCAAAGCGCTGTTTGGTGACAGCCTGATTCTCTACAACGTACTGACGCTGTTCCTCTTTCAGACTCCCTTGTTCCATGAGGATCGTTCCGATATTTCTACGCTTAAAGGATTGCATCATACTCCCCTTCTAGCCAACCGTGCCGGCAATTTTAAATATCGGCAGGTACATGGCGATGATGATGCCCCCGATTACAACGCCCATGACAAGCATAATGGCCGGTTCAATTGCCGTAGTGAGAAGATGCATCCGTTCTTCCAGCTCATCCTCCAGATAATCGGCAATATCTACCAGCATATCCTCAAGGGAGCCGGTAGCTTCCCCGACTCCAAGCATGCGCAAAGCAAGCGAAGGCATGATATTGGCCCGCTCAAAGGCAGTGGAGAGTCTCCCACCTTCCTCAACAAACTTGACAGCCTCAAAGAGTTTCTTTTCCATGTATACATTATTGAGGGTGCCAATGGACATACGCAACGACTCTATTATAGGTATACCGCTTCCGAGCACTGTAGCCAGTGTGCGGCTGAAACTCGCAACCGAGTATTTGACAAAAATCTCTCCTGCGTACGGGATGATCAATTTAAGGCTGTCAAACTTGTATCGACCGGATTCCGTGGCAATCCAGGAACGATATGCGACTGCGCCAGCTATCACCAGCAACACACCCATCAAAAAATATCGCTTCAGAAAAGAAGTAAAGGTAATCAGCAACTGAGTGGGCAGGGGCAACTGCGAACCAGCATCAGAATATACCTGGCTGAAGGTAGGAACTACATACAACAGTAGCAGCGTAATTGCCATGAAGGCAACAACAACCAAAATAGACGGATAGAACAATGCTGTAACAACCTTTTTGCGGATGACGTCAACCCGCTTGAGGAACTGGATGTAACGCCGAATAGTGTGGGCAATATCGCCAGTCCGCTCACCCGCCCTTATGGAGGCAACATAAAGATGTGGAAAGATGCGGCCATGTTTTTCAAGCGCTGCGGATAGTGCTGCCCCACCCTTCACATCTTCACGTACCTGGCGCAGAATTTCTGAAAACTTATCATTGTCGTGGCGTTCAAGGATTGTGTCGAGGATTTGAATGATAGGCATGCCGGCTTTGATAAGAACCAGCATTTCCTGATTAAAGGTAAGCAGTGAACGATTATCGATACGGCGCCGTTTGAGTCCTTTGTCGAGCAAAAATTGCAGTGGTTTCTTTTTTACCTCGAAAACATAAAAGCCCTGTTCTTCCAAGCTCTTTCTTAGCAATTGCGGTTCTGAGGCCTCAAGTTCCCTGTGAAGTATTTTTCCATCTGATGCACCGAGCTTGCAGGTATATAGCGCCATAACTTATCTATCTATCACAGAACCCCTAAAAGTTAAACAATAAAACCACATACTAAGCTTATGCGGCTCATGTTTACAAGGCTGCAATAAAGCTCATTTATCGTAACATGAAATACACAATTTTGAGTAGGGAGGCCGCTGTCTTAAAGTTCTCCGGCAGCCTTTCTGACCGCATCAATCCACCCGGACAAACCAGCAGACGATGCGGTTTTTTTAACAGCTTTCCGTACCCTTCCGGTCTCAACCTCCACCAGCCTCAGATCAATACGCATCTGATCTCCAACGATCTGATACCCGCCAAAAACCATCTGTTTTGCGCCTATAAGTTTACCGAGTCCAAGCCGACTCGACTCATCAGCCAGTGAAGACGAGCCGAGCCGGAGTTCTTCAAGTACGCGAAGCAAACGCGTCCTCTCCACCACTGACTCCCCTTTATTTTTGAGAACCTCGATAATCTGGGCCGAAAACAGCTCTCCAAGATTCGTGCGGGTAATACCGGGGCTCAGGTCGTCGATATCCCACACCGCTATACCCCCTTCACTTTCCTCCGTGACCGGTGCGGTTGCGCAGGAAAAGAGGCCACAGAACGCAAAAGCCAGCAGCAGCAAAAAACACCATGAACTTTTGCTATTTGACGACCGGCTCATTCATCCGCTCCTGAATCTTGTCGTCCGCCTTCACGGCTCTCTGCTGATTGATAAACTTTACATAGGCAAGATCAGGTTCCACACGCGCCACCTCGACCTGGCCGACGACATTCGGCAGGGAACGCAGTGCTCTTCCCTTAAATTTAATGACCGCCGGCTCTTCCAGTACATCGAACCTGGTCCCGCTGACCACTCCCTGCCTTGATCCTATATTGATAATCGCCTCGTTGCCCGAAACCTTCATGACATAGCCGCGCAACGGGTACTTTGAAATCACGGTTTTAAGGATGTCACGATTGAGCTGAAACATCTCCTTGTCAATAGACATCCTGGGCCCCAGCTGCTCCGTCGTAAGC
>Ga0265294_10005897_pt1 | contig 14837 bp, 9 predicted proteins | sample MunlanPumphouse3_FD_192504 | JGI IMG/M metagenome (GOLD analysis project Ga0265294, IMG submission 192504) | Groundwater microbial communities from a municipal landfill in Southern Ontario, Canada - Pumphouse #3 | ecosystem: Environmental > Aquatic > Deep subsurface > Groundwater | place... | reverse complement strand
TGCCAACTTTTGTTTTGGTTTCTTCACAGTGAGTATCAATATCAATTCCATCGATGAGGACTGTTCCACTATCTTTTTGTAAGATCCCGGCGATGACATTGATGGTAGTTGATTTTCCCGCTCCATTGAGACCAAGAAAAGCGAATAATTCGCCTTCCTTCACGCAAAAAGAAATATCATCGACAGCTTTGACCTGCCCAAAGTATTTCTTCAAATGTTTAACTTCTATAATATTACGCTCGACTTTATTCATGGCTAAATCCCCTTATCAATAGATGTGTACTGATAAGATGGTATTTTAGAATCATAAGATGAATCTTACAACCCTATAATTTGTTCGAGGGTTTATTCAAGCAATATAAGCTTAGGCGATTGATTTCTTTTTAAGAGGATAGATATCAAAGACTGGGACAGCGAACATAAAGCCAACTGTCTCTTGATTAGAGGTATGAAGAAGTCTTTGAATATCATCCACTTTTTCTTTTAGTATGATTTAGTTAGGAGATGATTATATTGAAAAGAAATGATTCAAACAGTCTTGATTGGTTTAATTAACCACTCACTTTTTTCTAATAAATAACAAATCTTTTTGTTTTGAATATTTCGCAAATGGCTCATTAGTATTGGAAACACTCCAAAATAGACTTAGATCAAGATTAAAAGTAAGCAATTTGGACTTAATATCCTTGTGTTTTACAAAAAATGATTTAAATTCATCCACACTTTGAGTATTAAATACTTTGTTAATGTTAGTTATATTGGTAGAACGAACAATTTCGTCTTCGAAGTTCCTAATTGATTGAATGTGGATAATCTTTTTGAATTTGGCTTTTTTTAATTTTTGTATGTTGAAATCCAAAGTCTCAGAATTCTCTACATCGACATCATAAACTAAAACTAGCGTTGTATTCGCACCCAAGGCGATTAATCGTTGAGAAGGTATTTCTTTATTAACAAAATTAAAAACGTCCACTCTCCCGGGCTTAAAATAAGCACCAGGACCACTTTTGAATTCATCTAAAAAAACTTTTTCGCATTTCCCCTCTACATAATAATGGATTTTTCCGCAGTTACTCATTTTCTTTATCACCTAGTGAATAGATTTTGTCAACATCGGGAGCAGCAGCGAACGCATCGTTGTCAAACATATTTTTTGGGGAGACATTATTTCTGTTCTCCAAATCCGAAGCACAAGAGATAGTAATTAACGCTTCCCCATCAATCATTGTTTTTTTCATAAAGTAAAAAGAATGGAATGGAAATCTCAAATCAAGAATGTTCGAATTATGGGTTGTAAAGAATAGTTGTTCTTCACTTCCTAGCAAAGATGTCATTGTTGTTAATATTGCGACTTCAATATCAGAAGTTACGTAAGAGAATTGTTCGTCTACTAAATAAAGCCCATTTTGATGGTTTTTAATTGCGTAGAGTATATTGCTAATTTGAATTCCGTATTTTGTCCCGCTCGATAGAAATGGAATTCCAGAAATTAGATGGCCTGTTTGAATTAGTATTGGCTCTCTATTTTTGAATTTGACAGCAATAGCGTCTTTAGAGTCTAAACTTTTGGAAACTTCAATAATTGATGGATCCAAAGTTTTCATTACATTATTAAGAATATTATAGTAGTCTTTTGTTTCTTTTTCGTTGTTTGTGTCAGAAATAGTAACATGGTCAAAGTATTTCTCGGTAGAAGGAAGAACAACATTCCATCCAAAATTGGTTGGAAAATCTTTGAGTGTTTCTTTCCAATCCATGTAATCATATTTTTGAGCATCTAACTCTTCAATGCAATTTTCATAGGAATCACCATTGGATAGTTTTTTACTATACATTGCCATTCCAACTGTTCTTGCATTAGTTTGTCTATCGTAGGTAATTCTAATTTTTGTTCTGAATAAAGTTGCTTTATCTTCAAATTCGTTTGCAAAATCGAGTTCAATTTGCGAATCATCTTTATTGTTTGCATCAAGAATGTCGTCTAATTTGCTTTCATCTTTATTATTTAAAAACAGAGTAGTTCTCCAAAGTGCTTTTATTAAAGAAGTTTTTCCTGAAGCATTTGAGCCGATTAAAACAATCAATTTTTTGTATCTAAAAGAAGGGACAGTTTTCAAATATTCACCCTCAATAAGACTTTTGTTTAGTTTTCTGGAATAGCCAAAATTAACTTCAAAATTTTTAAAAGCTAAAATATTATTTAACTTAATTCTTAATATAACCATACATACTCCTAACAAATTCAAACATTTTGAACTTGCAATTATATATTAGTTCCCATATTCAAAAAAAACAAGCACAAAAGAAATCAAAAAGGAAAGAAAAAAGTTTTAAAGACATTATTAAAAAGATTTGAAGGACATTAAAATTAAGCTTGTCAGAATTGGAAATGAAAAATAAAACACAGTGTTTAAGGATTACTGATTCTTTAACGTCGCTCTTGCGTTCACAAATGTCATAAATAGATTTGTTTGATGAGCAATGTTGGGATTACTTAATACTCGTTTGCTTATCGCTTATTTCGATGTTGGTTTCAAAGAAACACTTAACTAGATTAATCATTCTCTGAATGTCATATTTACCAACTGTTTCAATGCCAGAATGCATGGCGAGTTCGGCGAGTCCAATATCACAGGTATTGATACCAAGTTGAGCACTGCTAACCAATCCAATGGTTGAGCCACAGCGGACATCGCTATTGTTGTAGTAATCTTGAACTAAGATATCGTTCTTTTTAGCGATTGATTTAACAATGGCACTACTAAAACCATCAGTGGCGTAATTGGGATGATGTTTAATCACCACTCCTTGGTTGAGTTTAGCCATCACTACTGGATCACTCTTTTCTGGATGAGATGGATGAGCAGCGTGACCATTATCAATTGAGAGCATGAATCCATTAGATATGGCTTGATGATAATCATCTTTTGATTTATTTAAGGCAATATTAATTCTATCTAATACATTAGCTAAGAAGATTGATTCAGCACCTTGTTTGGATAGACTACCAATCTCTTCGTTATCCGTGGCGTAAAGCATGGCTATACCTTTGGTATTGGCTTCACTAATGGCCTTCTCAATCGCATATAGACTAGATAGATTGTCAATACGAGGAGAGACTAAAAATTCGGAGTCAATACCGGTATAGGTTGGCTTAACAAAAGGCACACAATATAAATCAGCATCGATGATATTTTCATTAGGCAATAAGGCTTTGTATAAGTCATCGCATTTGCCCAATAAAGGAAGCATATCACTTTGTGTTTTGAGTTCCACTCCTTCGTTAACGGTTGGGTTATGATGAATCGCTAAACTAGGAATATTAACCGTGAAGTCACTTGATAGTAATCTTTCTTCCATCCCGTGTTCTTTTTCCACAAACACTCTTCCGCCAATCTTTAAAGGGATATCTAAGAAAGTATAGTTGATTAGTCCTCCATACTTCTCGACATTGATACGTTTACCTTCTACCGAATCAATTAGGCTATTGCCTTTAATTTTTAAAGCAGGTGAATCAGTATGGCAAGAAGCAATATTAAAAGCATAGTGAGATAAGTCACCAACTATAAAAGCGATAAGAGCGCTTCTATTTTTCGTGACATAGTATTTGTCACCGGCTTTAATATTCCAACTCTCAGATTCTTTGAGTTCTTGAAATCCTTCTTTTTCTAATAGATTAATCGCATTATGAACCGCGTGATACGCAGTTAAAGACTTATGGAGGAATTCGGTGATTGAATCATTCTCTAATTCAGATTCGTAAACCAGTTGAGAGGGATCAACCATCAGGATTTTTGCTATTTTATCCATCATTTTAGCAGGAATAGATAAAGCATCTCTTTCATAATTTCCGTATGCTTGTTGTGAAATGCCAAGTTTATTAGCTATTTCCTGTTGTGTTAGTCCGTTTTTCTTTCTTATTTCTTGTATTTTTGTCATAAAAACACTTCTTTCTACAATTATATTAACACAACAGTTTAGATAGAAACAAAAATTATTAAAACTTCTTTAATTATTACTAGTTCGCAAAAGAATACTTTAATATTTCGTAAACTTTATAATATCGTCTTGAATTTGCATGGAAAAAATTCATATTTCGATACATGCTCATGACGATGACCAAAACCATTTTTTTATTTCTATTAAGACTTAAATTCCAGAATAGCCCCAAATTACTTCACATTCATTGTAATTCCAATAATAATCCCATCTGTCGGGTCGGCTATTTGCTTCACAATAAATTACAATATCTAGGCTATTGTCTTTGAACGCATAACTTCCTATTTCAGTAACACTATTTGGAATGTAGGCATAAACAAGACTTGTGCAATTACTAAAAACTGAAGAACTGATTTTTTTAACATTATTTGGTATTGTTATAGATTTCAGGCTTGAGCATCCGTAAAATGCTTGCTGGTCAATAAATATAAGATCATTTGGAAATGTAACGGATGTAAGACTCGTGCAGTTTTGGAATGTGAATGAGAGAATGCTCTTCAGTCCGCTTGGAAGGCTTATGGAAGTAAGGCTAGTGCATCCGTAAAATGCATATCTACCAATAGAAGATACTCCAAAGGGAATAGATATCGATACCAAACTGCTACAATTCATAAATGTCGAATCTTCAATCGAAGTGATGCTGTTAGGGATGGTGAAAGATGAGAGTTTATTGCATGAAGAAAATGCGGAAGCTCCTATCGAAACAACACTATTGGGAATCGTCACCGAAGTGAGGCTTGTGCATGAAGAAAATGCGGAAGCTCCTATCGAAACAACACTATTCGGAATTGCCAATGAAGTGAGATTTGTGCATGAAGAAAAGGCATAACTTCCAATTATTTTTGTTTGATTGTGGATTGAATAACTTGTCAAATTTTTGTCTTTTACAGACATAAGGACAATGTAAGGATTTGAGAAATTCCCAAGATACAAAATATTGCTTTGTTCTGTATATGCCAATTTTTCGCAGGAGTAAAAGGCGCTATAACCCACAGAAGTTATACTTTCGGGAATAGAAACAGAAATTAGATTAGTGCATCCTTGAAATGCATATCTACCAATAGAAGATACTCCAAAGGGAATAGATATCGATACCAAACTGCTACAATTCATAAATGTCGAATCTTCAATCGAAGTGATGCTGTTAGGGATGGTGAAAGATGAGAGTTTATTGCATGAAGAAAATGCGGAAGCTCCTATCGAAACAACACTATTGGGAATCGTCACCGAAGTGAGGCTTGTGCATGAAGAAAATGCGGAAGCTCCTATCGAAACAACACTATTCGGAATTGCCAATGAAGTGAGATTTGTGCATGAAGAAAAGGCATAATCATATATAAATTTCGTATTAGGTTGAATTGTACATTGGCTAATACTTATGTTCCAAGCTTTATACAAAACAAAATTCGGATTGGTTTTGCTGTGTATATAAAGGGCATATTCATTAGCTTCCGATGTTAGTTTATTGCATCCTTTAAATGCATTGCTTCCTAGATAATAAAGATTGTCGGAAAGGATAATAAATTGGAGACTTGAACAGTAGGCGAATGCGGAAATTCCGATATAAATGACACTATCAGGTATGCTTATCGAAGCAATACTGTCGCAATTTTCAAATGCTGAATCGCCTATATGAGTGACACTATTGGGGATGACTATTGTTTCTAAATTTCTGCAATTTTCAAATGTAGAAGTTGAAATAGAAGTAAGGCTTTGAGGAATACTAATTGATTTAAAATGGCTACAATATTCAAATGCACTTGAACCAATTGAAATAATACTATCGGGAAGTATGATAGATTCGAGATATTCGCATCTATAAAATGCGCGTGAACCAATGGAAGTTACTCCATCAGGAATGATAATTTCTTCGATACTTTGACAAGATTCAAATGCTGAATCACCAATATAGGTTACATAATCTGGAATTGTGATGTATTCAAGTGAATAACAGTTATAAAAAGCATAATCATCAATAACTGTAACCGGTTTGTTATTAATCAAATTTGGCAAGACTACATATGTTGCTTTGGTATGAATAAGACCCCTAATTACAATGTGGTCAGTATATTCATTGTATGTTAGATATTCATTTGGATTTTTTACTTCATCTAAATCAAAATTGGCGTAGTAAGTTTCGTCGTGTGTGATGGGTTCTATGTCTATGCCCCAACCAGAAAATGCAAAATAATGCGATCCGCTGTCCATCTTAACGGGTTCATCGGCATCGTATGTTGGTGTTGTTCCATAAGGAACATTTTCGTCTACTTCTAGAACCGTACCATCATAGTTTTTCCAAACAACGGTGTAGGTTTGTAATTCGCTGCTAAAAGTCGCAGTATAGGTTTTATTTCCGAAAACTTTATTTACTTTTGGAAACCATTGGTGGAAAGTATACTTATATTGTTGTGTTTCTGTTTGCGTTGGGGCCTCGCCATCGTAGGTTGGAATATCCCCAAAAGGAACATTCTCATCCACTTCTAGAACCGTACCATCATAGTTTTTCCAAGTAATTCGATATGTCCCATTTTTCCTTTGAATATAAATTGCTATTCCACCTGCTCCTGCTAGGCAAAGTCCAAGAACAATGCATGTTGCCACAGTTGCTTTTTTGTGTTGCGCAAGGGCAAAGCCAATGGTTTTAAAAACAGGAACCGAGGCAATGCTTGTTGTTGAAATAACACGATTTTTGGCCATCCATTTTGATAGGTTCAAAACAAACCAAAATGAATATATGCCGAGTGTAATCAAAGAAAAGAAAATCCATTTAATAAAACTGCCAATCAAGCCAATGCCTGATCCGGAGAAAGACAATTGATTACCATCGATGAAAGAATGAGATTCAACCCATCTTTTTTTGAATGTAATTGCCCACGGCGCTGCAATGCCAAGAGTAAAGGCGATCATTATAAATGATACAAGATTGGTAATGAATAAATCAAACACACCACCAGAGAAATTGGAATTGTAATCTTTTTCATCTGTGTCTTCGAAATGTGTATGACGAATCGTCCACTGATATTTTTTATTGGGAAACCAAATAAGGAAAATACCAAGGGTAATGATTGTTAGTAAAATCCATTTAATGTATTCAACGAATAGTTCACCACCAGTGCCGACAAATTTAAGCTTTTTCCCACTAATGTATGTGCGCTGGCATTTCCATTTTTCTTTAATGACAACCGCAATGGGCCAACCAAGCCCTAAAGTAAATAGACATATAAGAAAAAAACCAATATTAATTGCAATTAGATCAAATATTCCGGCAGTTAGTTTCGATGAAATATCCTTATTATGTTCAGGCATATCCATCTTCATCATTTTGTTTAATACGTCTTTTTTATTAGCCATTACTTTCTCCTTTTTAGCTTTTTGGCATTATTCAACATTATCTCTATAGAAATCAGCGGGAAGAATTGGACTATCAGGCTCTTTCATAGAAGAAACCTCTTTTTTTGCTCTTTCATCGATGATGAGGATACTATCTACTTTTTTCGAGTTTTCGATAGCATCTTTATCGCCTAATTTAATAGCGGCGTTCATAAACCAAAGGCAACGATTAAGATATAATCGAGAAGATTCATCTTCTCCAAGACACCCCAAATATAGAATACTAAGGTTATTATAGGCAATTCCCTTTTGTTCATCGTCCAGAGCATTTTTCACCGCATTAAACAAATGTTTTTCAGCCATGTTTGCATCCATTTTTGCTAATTCGCCACCCATTAGATAGCAACGACCAAGAAAAATTGCCGCATCAAAGTCTCCCGATTCGCTAGCGAGAGAATAAAAGTGAAGCGCTTTATGTAAATCTTTTTTTACTACTATTCCCTGTTTATAATTGTACCCTACATTAAATTGGCTAGTTGACTCACCCATTTCTGCAGCTTTGAAATCCCACTCATGAGCTTTTACTAAATCTTTTTGCCTTCCAAGACCTTCTTCAAACATTCTCGCAACGAAATAAGGACCATAAGGACTACCTAGCTCGTAACTCTTTAAGTAATTTTCAAATGCTTTGTCATATTCTTTACGATTTTCATAATAACTTCCTAATTGGGCATATGCTGTAATCGAACCCAATTTAATTGCTTTTTCAAGTGCTTTTAACTCTTCATCTTTGCTTTCATTTTCGATCTCATTTTTTTCAGGCTTAGTCGAGATTGCTTTTAAGGGTTGATTATTGGTTTCTTTTCCTATTTCAGTATCAGTTGATATCACTGCAGCTGAAGCAGAAGGAATACTAGCAAGAGGAGCGACCTCGTTATCAAGTGTTTGATGATAATAGATTGGCATTCCTTTGCCAATGTAATAGCTGATATAAGAGCATAAAATAGTATTCACGAAAAGCACAATTGAGATATTAATGTTGCTATAAAAAATATTCAGAATTATTGAACCTACAAACAATAAAAACGAAATAGACAAAAAAACTAAAGAAGTTGTTAATATGAAACTAAATTTTTTAGATTTGTTTGTTCCCTTTTTCGAATGAAAATCAAAATAATTAACAGCAAATAAAGCAGTTGAAATTATTGACAATAAAGGTATTGGTAATATAGAGAACGTGATTATTGATATAATTGCGAAAGCAAAGATAAACAATCCACGGCAAAATGGTGTATTAAAAGAAGGATTTTTGATTCCAACACAACTTAAAACAAACAAGATAGAGCTGATTATTATCATATAAAATGGTGTGTACATATTCATGGAATGAAAATAACTAGTCAAAAAAGGAACTTGAGCAATTGTTGGATAAGTGACTCCAAATGCAAAAATGGCATATATTGAATATATTGCAACAACCATAATAATCGATGATGTTATGATGTTTAAAATGCACAAAACAAGAGCGTTTGTTTCGAATTTATTCTTATTTTGAGCATGTTTTCTAGGAGCATAAAGTTTTTGTTTCTCTTTAGATTGTTTATCTGCACTGCTTACTTCTATCTTCGAGTTTAAAAGCTTAGTATTTGAAACAATCCAATTCTCAAACTTCAAAGGGATCCAAAGCGAATAAATACCAATAGTAATAATAGATAATAGAAGCCATTTTATATATTGGCCAAAAAGGTTGATTCCTTGGCCTAAAAACTCTAATTGATTATTATCAATAATCGTGTTTTTCGTTTCCCATCTCTGCTTCATGGCTATTGCGGCGGGCAATCCTAATGTCAAAGTGATTAAAATTAAAAGAACACAAAGAATGTTTATGCCTAATAATCCAAAAGCATGACCAGTAAATTTTGATTCACTAACTGATTGTTCATCCGCAAAATGAGTATGTTTAGTTTTCCATTGCCGAATTTTAATTGGGATGAATAGAGCATAAATACCAAGAGTAATAATCGATAAAAATATCCATAAAAGATAGGAACCAATTAATTCCCCACCCTTACCATCGAATTTTAAGGCTCGCCCGCTATAAGTAGTGTGAGAGATATGCCATCGATAATTAATCACAATGGCCCAAGGCGCACCAATAAATAATGTTACCATGCAAAGCAAAGCACATAGTAAATTGATACCGATAAGACCAAGTAGACCACCATTAAAACGAGAGTTTGTGCCATTAAAAGAAGCTGTATTACTCATATAAATCTCCTTCGATGATTTAAAAAAGTCCAATTCAATTGTTGTACGAACAATAAGTATGTTTTGATTATATCATAATATTTATGAGAGTTTTTATGACAAATCTGTCTCATTTTCATTTAATTGATCTTTTTAGCAAAACAAATAAAAAAACATGCTATGAAGCATGCTTAAGTTAATCGGCATATCGACCGGATTATTCAAAAACAAAATGTTTGGGAATGGCTACCGTTTCAGATTGCTCTTTTAAAAAATCGGTAAGGTTGATTTTGAACAATTTTTCAACTTTTTTCTTGGCTTGGCAATACGATTCACCACCAAACAACACTGATAAATTCATCGCATATAAGAAAAGGGGGTGTTTCATCTCTTCAATTTGACCATCTAAAAAGTGAAGATAGGCTTTATACAAGGATTTTTGCATGTGGAATGGTTTAATATCAACTAGCTCTAAAATCTCTTCAAAACGAGCGGTTAAAAGACGAAATGTTTCGATGGATATTTTTTCGCTTCCGAGTACTGAATACATCAAGCAATCAAGAGCGATGACATAGAAAATAAAACCCATGCGGAAGTCAGCTTTCAAAATTGCTTGGGCTAGACATTCGGCTGAATAGCGAGTGTTATCTGGCAATGCTTCATAATATAGTACACGTGTAAGAAGAATGAATATATTATTGTTTTCTTCGGCACTTGAATATTCGAGGCTTTTTTCCAATACAGATATATAATCTTCTTTTGCAATTTTACCTACAATCCATTCATACTTCGCGATACAGGCATTCAACAATTTTTGCAAAGAAAGATTTTCTTCTTTGTGTTCAAGTATTGACTGATAAATTGGCTCAATATCGGAGAATTGTTTTGTTTGTAAGCGAAAGAGAAACTTGGTGATTCCCGGATCTTTTTTATTAAAATAGAAAGCAAATTTGACAATTTCGACACTATCTAATCCTAAGCGATGAGACAGCTTCGAAAGAATATCAAAACGCATCTCACATCCAGAACGCATGTATCGATAATATGTGCGTTCAGAAATAATGTCTTCGCAGACGAGAGAAATGGAAAGATTCCGCTCTTTTCTTATTTTTTCGATGATTTGCCAAAATTCTTTACATAATTCCATTTGCTAGCAACCTTTCATACATATTGCTTTCTATAAAATCTTCATCATTAAGACATTCATAAAACATGTTAATATCCGCTTTAGCAATAGCATATTTGTGGTCTTTAACAAAATCTTCATTAAAAGAACCGATAATGGAAGTGACATAGTAAAAAACGACATACTTATTTTCTATATTGTTAGCTTTGATATACTCATAAAGAGTTTGGAAAAGCATAATATCAAAGATACCCATTCTAGTGCGATTATGGAACTTCAAAGCGATATCTGTTAATTCATTAATGCGTTTTCGATCCTCATTAGTTATGATGGCTTTAGTGGTTAGGGTTTTAAGCCCAATCAATTGCAATATTGTTATAGTCTGTTCATAAAAGCCTGTGAGTTTCATATATTTTTCACTAGTCAAAGCGTCATAAGCAAAAGCGCTAATTTTTTCTTTTTCTTGAGGACCGCATATTCGAATATATAAGAACATCGCTTCAATATCGTCATCATCTATGATATGACCGCCAATAATGTTCTCTAGATTTAGTATTTGGGTCATTTCTCTTAAAGCCTCATTATCTGAAATCAGCCTTAATTTGCTTTTCATTAGTAATGTACCAATTGGAATTGTTTTGCCCGAATACAGCGTTTTCCATTGTTTACCTTGGATTAATGGGTAATATTTTTGATAGGCTTCTTCGTATTTTTCTTTTCTAATTAGTTCATGAAAATATACTTCATTGATATTTTCGTACATCAGCAAATTGTACATGTAAAAGGAGAATTCAGAAAAAGGGATATATAGTTTATTAAGCAGTTTCGAAAGAACTTCTAAAGAAATATTTATCTCGTCCGATAAAAATCTCGAATAATTTCGCCTGGAAGTAATGTCGCACACCAAATCTTTAATTGCGATTTTTCTTTCAAGTCTAATTCTTTCGAGACTATCCATAATGTCCCGGTTGGTAATCATATTAGAATTTATGTCTTAAAAGTGACTTTAATCCAAACAACGGAAGTGTTAAATTGGGAAGCACTAATAATTGATTATTATTATATCATTCTCATCTAAGCAAGTAAATTCAACCTTGAACATAAGGCTACATTAAGCACCTCGCGTCATTTGACATATGTCTATTAACTCCTTTCAGCCGTTATTTTCTGAAGATACCTTAAGCTTTCTTTTTTAGAATTGTCGTTTAGTCCACTACTGAATTTATCAGCGTATTTCAAGATTTTTTTGATTTGACAGTTAAATAAGCGCGTACCTATAATGATGAGGAAGACAAATATTGTTCATTAGGCTTCAATAGAGGCTTTCTTAATGAGAGAAATGATAAATAATTAATTAAATATCAATTCACTTGAACATTATTACTCAAAGGAGAAAGAATATGGCTGATATGTTGATTGACGAACCGATTGATCTTTATGAACATCAATTAAAAGAGGCCCATAAAAACAATGTTTCAAAGTTTTTTGAAGATTTAGTCAAGAAATCAGGTGTCAATGAAGACGCCAACGCAACGACTGTCAAAGTAATTCGAAAAAAAGAAGCTGAGATAAAAACTGTTGATAAAAAGCTTAAGGGACAAAAAGGCCTCCGTGGTTTTTTATTTTTCTTAATTATTATTGGCTTTATTGCAGGAATCATTTTTATCTTAGCGGCGATTGGCACGCTTCCGATTCCTGTTATGCAGTGGCTCAGCATTCTCATCGCAGTTTTATGTTTCCTTTTATCCATTGGCTTAATTCTTGTCATCGCTCTTAGCATTAATAAGAAGATTAAGAACTTTCAAGCCATCATCAATCGATTGGAAAAAGAGAAACAAGTTTTGGTTGATGAAGCTTGGAAACAAGTCGCCCCTCTTAATGCCTTATATGACTGGGGTATGGCAGCCTATCTCTTTACCGAAACTGTTCCAATTGTTAAGTTAGATCCTTATTTTGATGTTAAAAGATTTGATTATCTCTGCTCTAAATACAATCTAATTCCTCAATTTGATAATAAAACCTCAATTGAATTTGTCCAAAGTGGCGAAATTGTTGGCAATCCATTCTTAATTGTCAAAAAGCTCAACCACCACATGGGCAGTAAGACCTATACAGGTTCCTTGACTATTACTTGGACCGAAACCTATTTTGATAGCAATGGACATTTACAGACCAGATCAAGAAGCGAAGTATTACATGCTTCAGTTACTAAACCATATCCCGAATACAATCATGATACTTATTTGCTTTATGGTAATGAAGCCGCTCCGGATCTCCACTTTACCAGAGTGCCTCTCGGGTCCCATAAACTTGATGAACATGATTTAGAAAAGTTGATTAAAAAGCAAAGCCACAAAATAGATGATATGGCCGAAGAAGCGATTAAAAAATCAAAGAGTTTTAATCCTCTTGGCAATATTGAATTTGAAGCTCTTTGGAATGCTTTAGACCGCGATAATGAAACGCAATATCGACTTCTATTCACTCCTCTCGCTCAAACCCAATTAAAAGATATTCTTCTTGATAACAAAGTTGGCTTTGGCGATGACTTCTACATGGTGAAGGATGGCATGCTCAACAAAGTTGAACCCAATCATTTCTATGGGATGGACTTCTCTTGCGATCCTAACAATTTCACCAACTATGAAATCAATAAATCAAGGCAACTATTTAATGATTATAACAATAGATACTTTAAATCTCTCTTCTTTGGATTTGCTCCACTACTTTGTATTCCTTTATATCAAATGCATAAACCCCATGAATTCATCTACAAAGATGTCTATAACTACAACGTTTCCTTCTGGGAAGATGAAACAATGGCGAACTTCATGGGTCATTATAACTTCAAGCATCCTGAATCAGTGACTAGAAATATTTTAAAAACCAGTGTTGTTAGTAGTCATCCTGGTACGGATCTCTTGTCGGTAACTGCCTATGGCTATAAAGGTATCAACCGCGTTGACTATGTTTCGGTGATGGGTGGAGATGGCCGTGTCCATCAGGTTCCTGTCAACTGGGTGGAATATCTCCCTGTTGATCGAACCAGCGAAATGGCGATTCATGTTCAACCAACTTTATCAAGAAAAGATTACTTGGCATCATTGAATAATCAAGGATGGAATAATTTCTTAAAAGGTAAATATTCAAATGTATTATTCAGAAGAAACATGATAGCATTTATGTGCAATCAAAATAATTCATACCAAGCGAAAGATGATTCGACTTTAGATGAATTATTGAAAAATAAATCTAACTGATTGCTAAGGAGGAAAACACATGGCAAACGATTTAGATGAGATGACTGGGCCAGTGAGTGAAGCTGGAAGAGACGTCAACGTCATCGAAAAACAAATTCCCGTCAAGGTAGGTGCAGGCTCATTAGTATTTGAAATTATACTTTGGGTATTAGGCATCATTCCAGGTCTTATCTTCTTACTTATGAAAGTTAAGGCCGGCAGCTATCTCAGACAGTTGCAACAAAGAATTCAGCACGATGCTTCGCAGATTGATAACTATCTCGAGCAAAGAGTAGAAATTCTTCAAAACGTCGCTCAATTAGTCAATAAGTCTGTCGCTTTAGACAAAGACACTATGACCGACATCGCGAAATTCCGTGGTGGCGCGACAGGTGGAGATGAAGGCCGAAACGCCCTCGCTGGACAAATTGACGCTGCTGCGATGAGAATCAATGTTGCATTTGAAGCTTATCCAGATCTAAAAGCACATGCCGCTATTGCTGATGCAATGCAACAAAACAGCTATCTCCAAAAAGAGATCACCGCTGCTCGTGAAGTTTACAATGATACTGTCAACCGTTGGAATCACGAAATTCAAGCTTGGCCAACCAAGATGATTGTCGCCGCTAAAGCTGGCTACACGACCAGAACCCCATTCTCTGCCTCTAAAGAGATTAAGGCTAAAGCTCGCGGAACATTCTTCTAGAGATTAGATAAAAACAACAAAAGCACTTCGATTTGAACTAGTCAACAAAAAGTAGACAGTTTAGGCTCTCTACTTTAAAAGGTGGAAAAAGGTGGAATAGATGAAATCAACCACCAAAACTCTACTTTAAAAGGTGGATAGAAAAGATTAGACCAGAAACCGAAATTCTGGTCTTTTCTTATGACTTGTT
>Ga0265294_10005896_pt1 | contig 14838 bp, 7 predicted proteins | sample MunlanPumphouse3_FD_192504 | JGI IMG/M metagenome (GOLD analysis project Ga0265294, IMG submission 192504) | Groundwater microbial communities from a municipal landfill in Southern Ontario, Canada - Pumphouse #3 | ecosystem: Environmental > Aquatic > Deep subsurface > Groundwater | place... | reverse complement strand
GAGATACGCCACTTTGATGCCTGGCTTAAAACCATTGTGCGCAACCAGTGCTACACCTTCCTGAACCGCCTGGCCAAAGAACGGCTGATTCTGGAGGAGATCAACAACCTTGGCGACAAAGTATCAGACAACACAGAGGAGAATATACTTTACAACGATTATAACCACATTCTGCAAAAAGTTCTCAACCGCTTGCCCGAACAGCAGCGTAAAGTTTTTATGCTGAGCCGTCAGGAAGGTATCAAACACGAAGATATCGCCAGACAGATGGGACTCAGCATCAACACCATCAAAAGCCATATGAAAGCCGCACTCAAAAACATCCGGCTGATTATTGGCACCCAGACCCTGGGCCTGATGGCGGTTATCGGTATCTGGAGGACGTTGCTCAGCTAAGCAGAAGGCTGCCCGACAAAGAAAAACGTTACTTGGCTGAGAAGAACGCTGCCCGACTAAGCAGATATCAGCGGCGAAAAATGCCACATGACAGCAAATCTTGTAAAGGGCACATAATAAGCCCTATGTATGAAATTCAAAAAACTATAGTTTTTGAAAATATCTCCATATTCCTCAATAGCAGAAGATTGCGAAATTTGCTGACATGTGGCATTCCCCGGATAAACCAACAATTTTTGCGATGCGACTCACCCCTTCTTCGTTTTCATTAGTCTTGTTAGTAAATGCAGACACCGAATGCAGACATCGAGGGGCAATAGAGCAAGCACATTCAAGACTGACAATGTTAAGACAGACAATTTAATGAGTGGCAAGATGAAGAGTGGCAAGATGAAGAGTGGCAAGATGAAGAGTGGCAATATTAAGAGTGACAAATTATGAAGATTGACAGATTATATTACTTGCTGGATGGTTACAAAAAGAGCTCGTTGAGTGCAGATGAACAACAGGAACTTAGAAAGGCACTGGCAGACTCTTCTAATGCCGATGCTCTGAAAAGCTGGATTGAAGATAGTTGGGATAGGGAGGTGTTGACTGATTCTCTACCTCAGGAGCAGTCTGAACAGATTTTTAAAGCCATCAGGGAGATGATAACTCCCGGGAAAAAATTAATTTTCCGCTTCCGCTATCGCTACCGGCTGGGCCGGATCGCAGCTGCAGCATCAATTATTATTGCAATATCTGCAGTCTCTTACCTGTGGGTTTCAAACAAAAAACAGTCCCTTAATGATGAACTCATAAAAACTATTGCCCAATCTCAGGACATCAAAGCTCCGGACGCAACCAAAGCCCGTATAACGCTGGCAGATGGGTCAACCCTCTACCTGGACAGTCTGGAAAAAGGAGAATCGGCCAGAGAGCAGGGCGCCGAGATTGTAAAGATGGAAAAGGGTGAGTTACAGTACAAAGGGACGGGAACCGCAAAAGAGGTCACATTCAACACCCTCATCAATCCGAGGGGAAGTGATGTGGTTACAATTACTTTGGCAGACGGCACCAGGATATGGCTTAATGCAGAATCCAGCATTACCTATCCCACCTCTTTCATCAAAGGAGAGAGGAAAATCGAGCTGAAGGGAGAGGCTTATATGGAAGTGGCCAGGAACGAAAAAATGCCATTTGTAGTTAATGTCAGAAACCGCGCAGAGGTTAAGGTTCTGGGAACCGAATTCAATATCAAGGCTTATGACGATGAGCCGGAAATCAGAACCACCCTGGTTAAAGGTCTTGTACAGGTTGCTAAAATTGCCGGGGGCAATAGCACCAAAACAACCCAATTCTTCAGGCTTCAACCCGGTCAACAGGCTTCTCTGGATCAGAACGGTTTGATTAGTGTTTCCGAAGTTGACATAAAAGAATACATTGCCTGGAAAGATAATATGTTCAGCTTTAATGACAAAGATCTTGAATCGATTATGAAAAGCCTTGCCCGGTGGTACGATGTGGAAGTGAGCTATGAAAACCCCGGTCTCAAGTCACTTACATTTGGAGCTCTCATCTCCAGAAGGTCAAACATATCGGCAATTCTTAACCTTATAAGAATGACCGGCACGGTGGACTTTGAGATATTATCTGGCGGCAAAATAGTTGTTAAAAATGGCCCGAAAGATAATACGAAAGATAGTCAGGGGGACAAATAGATCATTATATCTAAATTGAGACATACAAATTTAAATTTGGACATACAAATCAAGACAATTAATAAAAATATTTAAAAAGGAGGTAAAACCGGAAAACAAAACAAAATCAGCAAACTGATTTCGTCGCGAACACAAATAAGACCGGATTCCGCTGGAGACGAAACCCGGTCAGGTTCAGGCGAAAAAATTAAACAAAAGCAATTATTCACCAAAAACCAAAACAAAATTATGAATTTAAATTCATTCTGCCATATTCCGGAGAAATCCGGGATCAATTGGCAGCCGCTCATTAAAATTTTGATAACCATGAAACTGGTAATCATTCTGAGTGTTATTTTTATGCAGCAGGTTTACGCCGGGGCTAATGCTCAGACTATCACCCTATCCTGTCAAAAGGTATCAATGAAAAATATCTTCATAGAGATAAACAGGCAAACCGGTTATGAATTCCTTTATAATTCGCAGATGATTGAAAAAGCCTCTCCGGTAAGTGTAAATCTGGAGAAAGCAACTTTATCCGAAGCACTGGAAACCTGTTTCAAAGGGCAACCCTTCAGCTATACCGTTGAGGGGAAAACCATCGTTGTAACGCCAATGGTTAAAGTTCAGGATATTAACGTCAGAGGAAAAGTAACAGATAAGGAAGGGAATCCACTGCCCGGTGTCAATGTGATAATTAAAAGCACGATGAAAGGTGCTGTCACAGATACTGACGGTAAATACACTATTGAGGTCCCGGAAAATTCAACTCTGATTTTCAGCTTTATGGGCTATACCCGAAAGGAGATTGCAGTTAACAGCAGAAGGGAGATAAATGTGACCCTTCTGGAAGAAATTGCAGAACTGAAAGAATTAACCTTCAACGCAGGATATTATACTGTAAAGGAAAAAGAAAGGACGGGCAGCATTTCTAAGGTAAGTGCCAGAGAGATTGAAAACCAACCTGTGAGCAATGTGCTGTCTGCAGTACAGGGACGAATGGCCGGGGTAAATATTACCCAGAGTAGCGGAGTGCCAGGTAGTGGTTTCAATGTACAAATACGCGGAACAAATAGCCTGCGCAGAGCAGGTAATTTTCCTATGTATATTATTGACGGAGTACCGGTAAGCTCTGAAACTCCTTCTATTAACTCGGGCGCTATTATCCCTTATGCTGAGATAAATCTGCTTAATAGCATCAATCCAAACGATATAGAAAGCATAGAGATTTTGAAAGATGCTGATGCTACAGCCATTTACGGTTCACGTGGTGCAAACGGGGTAATACTCATAACAACAAAAAAAGGAAAAGCAAGTCCAAAAATTAACTTTAGCATAAACACCTATTACGGACTAAGCCGTATAGCAAATACAATGGAACTGATGAATACCAATCAGTATCTTGAAATGCGTTTTAATACTTATGCTAAAGATGGTATTACCAATTATCCGGCTAATGCATACGACATAAACGGCACTTGGGACCAAACCCGTTATACCGACTGGCAGAAAGAGTTAATAGGTGGCACTGCCTCAAACTCTTCAACACAGCTTTCTGTAAGAGGAGGCACTGAAAATTCAAGCTTTCTCATAAGTGCCAGCCATAACGAGCAAACTACTGTATTTGCAAAAGATTTTAGATACAAGACCAATAATCTGTCAGGAAGTCTTACTCATCACTCAAATGACAAAAAGTTTTCAATTAATGTTTCCGGGTTGTTTTCAGCACAAACAAATAATTTAATTGCAACTGATATTACCAGTAGTTCTCTTAAACTGTCACCCAATGCTCCTGCATTATACGGGGAAGAGGGCAGCCTTAATTGGGAAAACAATACCTTTTCCAATCCGGTGGCAGCATACAAAAGCACTTATAATTACGATAGTAAGACTTTCAACACTAATCTTAATCTGAATTACGAGCTGTTTCCTTCCTTTTATGTAAAATTAAATGGAGGGATTAATTATCAAGCATTTGATGAAATAAACTTAACACCTAATACAATTTATAATCCTGCTTATGGTATAACAACGGAGAATTCCCAAGCTTCTAAAGCAATTCAACAACAATTTTCATATTTATTTGAGCCTCAATTAAACTATAGACACAAATTTAATACTCATGAAATAGATATATTAATTGGTGGTACTTACCAGCAGAGAAAAACCACTTCTTTTAATATATTTAGTTACGGATTCGATAGCAATACCCTGATTACAAATTTGTCAGCCGCGGAGAACATAATTGTATACGGTAATGATGTGTCAAATTATAAATATGCCGCATTTTTTGGCAGGATCAATTACCAGTATAAAGGCCGGTATATTCTAAACCTTACCGGACGGAGGGATGGTTCCAGCCGTTTCGGGCCGGATAACCGATTTGCCAATTTCGGGGCTATCGGAGTATCATGGTTGTTTTCAGAAGAAGGATTCTTAGCTGACAAGCAGTGGCTCAGCTTCGGGAAACTTAGAGCTTCATATGGAATTACGGGAAGCGACCTTATTGGTGATTACCAGTGGCTGGATACTTATACTGTGAGTTCCTCAAGCAGCTATACCGGAGGAAGTTCTTTGTACCCCTCCAGACTGAGTAACCCTTACTTTAGCTGGGAAAAAACCACAAAACTGGAAGTAGCACTGGAAGCGGGCTTATTAAAAGACAGGATAAATTTCAATGCTGCCTGGTATCGAAACAAATCCTCCAACCAATTGGTAGGTATACCTCTGCCGGGTACAACAGGTTTCAGCAGTATTCAGGCTAACCTGCCAGCTACAGTAGAAAATAACGGGTGGGAACTGGATCTCAGTACAGTTCCTGTGCAAACCGGGCAATTTCATTGGAACAGTAATTTCAATATCAGTTTTCCCAGAAATAAACTTGTTGCTTTCCCCGGACTGGAAGGTTCAACATACGCTAATACTTATGTTGTGGGATATCCTCTCTCTATCAAAAAAGTCTATAATTATGAGGGAATTGATTCGGAAACCGGACTATATAAATTTACTGATTATAACGAAGATGGGAAAATATCCTCTCCTGAGGATAATAAGATAATTGAAAAAGTCGGAATCAAATATTTTGGGGGCTGGTCTAACGACATTTCTTATAAGCAATTGAACTTTTCATTTTTATTTCAGTTTGTAAAGCAAACCAATATTAATTATAACAATTTAATGTCGACACCTGGAAGCATGAATAACCAGCCTGTCGAGTTATTAGATGTATGGTCGGAAGACAATCCAAATGGACATTATATGCCTTACACTACCAACTCACAAAAAAACAAATTAACAAATTATTTTAAGAGCAGTACAGCCTCAATAAGTGATGCTTCTTATATTCGTTTAAAGAATATACAACTCAGTTATAATATTAAGGTTAACAAATATCTGCAGGATATACTAATTTATGTCCAGGGCCAGAATTTGTGGACTGTAACAAATTACTTTGGAGTGGATCCTGAGTTTACTTTAACCAATTATTTGCCGCCTTTAAAAACCTGGTCTTTTGGAATTCAACTAAATTTTTAAAACAGATAATATGAAAAAGATATATCAAATAGTATTATTTTGTTGTACGGTATTTTTCCCTGCAGCATGCGAAGAATTGGTAGAGGTAGATTATCCCACCAACCAGATAGCTACAAAACAGGTTTTTGAAGACTTGAGTACAGCCAATTCCGCTTTGGATGCTATATACGCCGGCTTACGCGATCAATCTGTAATTGCCGGAGGTCAATATTACGGACTCAGCGCTTTGTTAGGTTCCTATACGGATGAGCTGGAATATTATATTAGTACTCAGGATTTAATAGATATATATCAGAATCAGCAACAGAGAACAAATACATTTATAAAATCCATTTGGAACAAAGCTTATACCCAAATTTATTATGCCAATTCAATTATTCAGGGTGTAGAGCAATCAACAACTATTTCGAATGATGATAAAAACAGCATTAAAGGGGAAGCGTTGTTCATTCGTTCGCTAATTTACTTCTATTTATCAGAAGTGTTTGATGATATCCCTTATACTGTAAGCCTTGATTATGAATATAACCGGTTCATTGGTAAAACAGAAGTAACAGAATTACTTGAGCAACTGGAACTCGATTTGCAAGAAGCTGTTTCCCTTTTGAATGACGATTACCGGAATTCGGAACGGATATATCCAAACCGTAAAGTGGCGGAATTATTGTTGGCTAAAGTTTATTTAACAGAGCAAAAATATCCGGAAGCAGAACAAATAGCTGAAAATATTCTGGATTCTCCATTATATCAGTTTCAAACCGATATAAATGAGGTATTCAAAAAATCCGGACAACATATCATTTGGCAGTTAAAACCAAATAGTGGTGGTAATTTTGAAGCTTCATTTTATTTTTCCAATGCAGCTCCCAAATCATATGCTCTTACCCAGGATCTTGTAAATAGTTTTGATAATAACGATCTTCGCAAACAGGTCTGGATGTCAACAGTCACATATAATGGAAATATGTGGTACAGACCAGACAAATACAAAGATCGCACTACAAGTCCAGTGGAATATCCTGTCGTATTTCGTCTTGAAGAGGTCTATCTTATTCTGGCTGAGGCATTGGCAAAGCAAAACCGCATTAATGAAGCTTTGCCTTATCTTAATGCAACACGGGAGAGAGCAGGATTAACCGCTTTTACTACTTCATCAGGGGATGGTTTTATTAATGAACTTTTGGCAGAGAGACGTCGGGAATTTTTTACTGAACTCGCACACCGTTTCCTCGACTTGAAACGGTTAGGACGTTTGAACGATTTATCCGCTGTAAAAACCAACTGGGAAGGTTATAATCAGGTATGGCCTTTACCGGAGAGCGAGTTATTATTAAATCCGAATTTATACCCTCAGAATACAGGCTATTAGCATGAGTAACTTTTTATATGCACTATTCCTGTGCCTGCCATTATTGGCAGGCCGGGAATTGTCTGCACAAAGCAAACACGATAGTCTGCAGAAGATTGTCACAGGGAGATTTTATAACATAGCAGCTCCCAGGATGAGCGAAGACGGCAAGTTTACAATATTACGAAAGCGTAGCTGGTTACCTGCATGGGATAAAAGCGATCTGGACAAAGACTCTATTATCTTATTTGACCTCAGGCATCCGGAACTGTTCAGGATAGCAGCCTTCAGACAAGGCATACGTGATCTGACATTTGCTGGGAACACACATTTGCTTTTATCAGACAGTTCCCGGACGGAGTTGCTAAACCTCAACGAACAGACAAGTATTTACTATAAGAATGTAAAGAATTCCAGAGCATTAAAATCTAAAAAACAATTTCTTTTACACTACAATGTAAACGACAGGCTGGAGTTATATGACAATAACGGAGGCCTGTTAAACGGTTTGGACCATGTAAAAAGGTTTTATATTACCGACAGCGATAATGTATATGTTATAGCAGAGGACGGAGAGAAGGGGTACATAGTAGCCTTATTGGCCGATAAAAAAACAGAAAAATTATATAAATCATCCCATATGATTGAATCTTTGGAGATTGATCCCGGAGAAGAAGGTATGATGGTTTTTGAACAAAATGCTGAAAGCAAATCCCAGGGAGTGGTTTACTTAAATTTAAAGGATAAAATGAGCTTTCCTTTAAAAGAGGTGTTGCCTGTCAATATTCAGAGAGGATTTACTGAAGTTATAAGAGAAGGCAGTCTCTATTTCGTGACTACAACGACTGAGAAGGAAGAACCGGATAATGCAGTTGTGGATATCTGGTATGGTACAGACAACCGGTTAGAAGAGAAGTTCTATCCTCCAGATAATTTATCAGCATATGTATGGGATCCCAGTTACCATTCAATAAAGCAAATAGGGAACGATCAATTTCCTGTAAATCTTTACATTGGGAGTGACCGTTATTTTTTAAGCTTTGATCCTGACCTTTTACAGGATTATACTACAGAAAGCGTTCCCTTAAAGGTGTATGTATATGACAGGGAGCAGGACAGACATTTTATTTTGGACACCGTTCCAAAAAAGTTTTATATATCCTGTAACGGCGAGTATGCTCTGTCACCAAAAAAACAAGAGTGGTACCTCTACCATATACCGTCAGGAAGCAAAAAGCTTATGCCGGGGAAAGGCATGGATACACCATGGTTTACCGATGATGGGAACGCAGTATTATTTGAGGCTCAGGATGCATTGTGGAAGTATGATATACAAAGCGGTATGCTTTCTGAAGCTGTTGTATGCAAGGGATACAAAACCAGTATAATAAATGGAGAGTGGGATGTTATCAATGGTAATGGATTATACAAGCAACAGGTTAATTTGCTCAAACCCATTGTGATTAAACAATATGACCGACAGGAAAATGTTACTTCATATGTAATATGGCACAATGGAAAATCTGAGACTATTATTCCTCCGACTGCCAGGTATATACAATCCCTGATTTATAATAACTCTTTCGATAGTTTCACCTGGATAGAAGAGGATTATAATATGCCGCCAAGGTTTGTATACAAAAAGATAGGAGAAAAGGAGAGGGTGTTATACCTAAGCAATAAGCAGGATAAAGAGATTTTAACATTAAAGCAGGAGGTCATTCAGTATACCAACAGTGATAGTATTCCACTGCAAGGTGTTCTGTACTATCCCTTAAATTATGACCCTTACCAAAAATATCCAATGGTTGTGCTCATTTACGAAAGACAGCGGCACCTTTCCAACAGGTACCCTTACCCTTTTTATTATGACGGGTTAGGCTTCAATATCAGGCTACTCATTGATCAGGGGTATTTCGTCTATCTTCCTGATATTTATATACAGGGAAAAGAGGATAAAGGTGCCGGAATAGATGCTTTGGACTGTGTGCACAAAGCCCTGGATGCTGTTTCCGGTAATTTATCAATCGATAAAAGCAAAATTGGTCTGACAGGTCACTCCTTTGGTGGCTATGAAACCGACTTTATTGCGACTCATTCCAGCAGGTTTGCCGCTTATGTTTCCGGATCAGGGCATAGTGATATCCTTCAGGCATATCATTCTTTTAATTATAATTTCCATTTTCCCGATTATGTACGGATTGAAGCCAATCAGTATAAAATGGGAGTTCCATTTACCAGGAATAAAACCTTGTATTTTAAAAATAACCCTATTTATTATGCAGAGAATGTGAATGCTCCGGTATTATTATGGTCAGGTCTGGAAGATAAGAATGTTACCAGCGACGGTAGCATAGCTTTTTACAATGCATTGCGCCGGAACGGGAAAAGCGTGGTAGCTCTGTTTTATAAAGGAGAAGGGCATGGCCTGCGTAATCAAAAGGCTCAATTCGATCTTACATCCAGGATACTGGACTGGTTCGATTACTTTTTGAAGGGAGATACGAACATTGAATGGATAAGTAAGGAAATAAAGAAGGATGCCAAATAGTATCTTCCCGAATTTCATCCCGAATAAAATAGTCCCCATCAGCAATGAAAGAATGCTTCCATTATGATGGGAACTTTCTTTTCTGAAAAATTCATCATTACTTTTTAAGACGTAATTTTTGAAAAATTGCATCGGCTCGACTGTAAAGGGGGATGTTGCCTCCAAAACCAAACCATACATCAACTGTTGAGAAGAACCGCAAATATTCAGGTTAAATTTCAAGTTTCAGAATTTATTATGCTCCTCAAACATAATGTTTGTTTTGCATAATTCTAAAAATCGGTTAATTTGGTTAATCCGGGGAATCTCACATGATAGTAAAATTTTCGCTTCTAGTTCCTAAATCAAGTACAACTAAAGCGGGAAACTTTTGCACAGTGTCATCCAATCAGCTCCCTGATTTTCCGGTAAGCTCTTAACTTGAGAGTTTTGATTGTGTTGACGGACAAACCCAGAGAATCTGCAATGTCCTGATTTTTCCGGCCTTGTATGCTCAGCTCCAGAACCTCTTTCTCGCGGGGAGGCAGCTCTGCCAGAGCGCGATAAAGTAAAACAAAAGCTTCATCTTCAATTACTGCCCTGTTGACTTCATAAGACTCTTCCACCGATTCCGGGTTTTGTACCGCCTCAACCATCTGCTTTTGCACATAACGTTCGTGCACTTTTTTTGATCTCTGATTGTTCAGACACTTATTCTTGAGAGTACCGTACAGAAAGGCTTTTGCCTCGTCTGCACTTTTAAATTCAATCCTTTTATTCCAATATACCAGCAATGTCTCCTGCACCAGATCGGCAGCCTCATCCCTCACATCAGTAAACCGGCGTGAAAAGAGAATAAGCGAAGGAAAAACAGTCTCATACAGCAACCTGAAACTCTCTTTATCGCCTCCGGCAATACTCAGAATATGTGCATCGGTAAGTTGCATCAAATTGATTTGTGTGTAAAAGTATGAAAAAATTGTCACCCTTTTTCAAAGGAAGCGTTATTATACTTATGAGGCAAGTATAATAATATTGCCGAAATTAATGGAAGATTATAAAAAAAATATTGAGATAGCCCGTCTGATAGCCAGGGAATTATCAGGAAACGCATCATCTGAGGAGTTGCTGCAGTTAAAGAACTGGCTTGGGGAGGATCCTGACAACGAAGCTGTATATGATTCTTTAAGATCCCGGGACAAATGGAATGAGCGTAAAAAGATACTGGCTGACTATGATAAAGATAAAGAGTGGGAAAAACTGTCAGACCTGGTGGAAATTGGACCGGATAAAAACCAAAAGATCCGACGAATATTCAGGCCATCGGTTCTGCGTTATGCTGCAATAGCTTTGCTTGCTCTTGTCTCTGTTGCAGTATTTTATTTGGGCAGAACTCCCCAGACTCAACAAATTGCAGAAAATGAGACAAGTGCGATTTCCCCCGGAGGAAACAGGGCTGTTCTTACCCTTGCAGATGGTTCTACAATAGTTCTGGACACTGCAAAGAGAGGTACTATTGCAACACAGGCAGGGACAGAGATCATTAAACAGGACGATGAGAAACTGACATTTGCAAAATCTTCCGGAAAAACCTCCGGGATATCTTCAGGAAACGGTACAGAAGCTGATTTGGGAGCAGTGGGAATGAACACAATTGCAACTCCCCGCGGCGGAAAATATTCTGTAGAGTTGCCTGACGGCTCCTTAGCGCGGTTGAATGCTGCATCAAGTATTAAATTCCCGGTAAGATTTGCCAAAAATGAACGCCGGGTTGAGGTGACAGGAGAGGTCTATTTTGAGGTAGAGAAGGGTAAAATACCGTTTATCGTAACTGTCGGGAATAAGTCAGAAGTTAAAGTGCTTGGTACACACTTTAATATCAACGCATATGACGACGAATCCGCTATCAGGACCACACTGGTGGAAGGCTCTGTTCAGGTGACCGGATTTGACAATCAGCCGGTAATGGCGACCACCGGGAAGGTTATATTAAAACCTGGTGAGAAGGTTGTGCTAAAACCGGGGCAGCAGTCTGAGCTTAACCCGGAAGGCCGGATTCTGGTTAAGGAGGTAAACACCTCTCTTTTCACCGGATGGATTGACAATCGCTTCATATTCAAAGACACTCCGTTGGAGGAGATTATGAAAAACATGTCCCGTTGGTATGATTTTGAAGTTATTTATGCTGACGCTTCTGTTAAAGGCCTCTGCTTCACCGGTAATATCCCGATGGAAACCGGCGTGGAGGAAGTATTTACACTGTTGGAGAAAACAAAACGAATTAAATTTCAGATAACCCATAAAACCATAACAATTATGAAAGAACCATAACCCGGCCTGTTTCAAAAAGGCAGGGAGTTGCTCGAACAACCCCCTGTCACGCCTCTCCCTGAAGAACAGGGAGAAACAATCAGAATTTATATGTTAAACTCTAAAAACAAATGTATGAAAAATTTCCATACAGTGTTTTTCCTAAAAAATCACGGATTTAGAAAAACATTGTTAATTGTCAGACTCTCACTGATTTTGTCTGTGGCATTCGGGTCACTGAACATTGCCACAGCATCTGCACAGAGTCCCCAAAACAAAACTTACACACTCAAGTGTAAAGATCAGACGGTTGAATCAATCTTTGAGCAACTGGAAAAGCTGAGCGGATACAATTTCCTGTACCAGAGCTCAGACATCAAAAACCTTAAAAAGGTCACCTATGATTTTGTTAAGGCTTCTCTTAACGACATTGTCACCTATTGCCTTAAAGAGTCAGGGCTGGCTTTTGAAATTGTAAACAAACAGGTTGTTATTTTCCCGGCCTCACAAGGGAAAAAGGTGAGAGTAGCAATTACAGTTACAGGTAAAGTTACCAACAGTAAAGGAGAACCTTTGACAGGGGCCAATATCCTTATTAAGGGTACATTAAAAGGGACAACAGCAGACACAGAAGGGAAATATAAAATTGAAGTGCCTGAAAACTCAACACTTGTATTCAGTTTTTTGGGGCATAAGAACAAAGAGACTTTTGTTCGGAGCCAAACTGTTATTAATACAATATTGGAAGAGGAGAGTCTGGATTTGGTTGAAGTAGCTTTTATAAGTACAGGCTACCAGAAAATCCGCCCCGAACAAAGTACCGGCAGTCTTTCCGTTATAAGGGCAAGAGAATTTGACACCCGTGTAAACACTACAGATTTTTTAACTGGTCTTCAGAATAAAATCCCGGGACTTCTTATAAATGAAGATATTGATTTTGAAGGGAACAGCCTTTTTCAGATTAGAGGGATATCTACAATAAACGGTAACCGGAATCCTCTGATTGTTATGGATGGTTATCCGACAGAGCTCTCCCTGGACATGATTAACCCTAACGAAATAGAATCCGTAACTGTCTTAAAAGATGCTGCGGCTGCAACCGTTTACGGAGCGCGTTCATCCAATGGTGTAATTATCATTGAGAGGAAAAAAGCAAGTATAGGTAAACCTGTGACAAATTTTCGTGCCACTCTTGGCTTCACTCCAAAGGAAAACTACGAACGTTACCGCTGGGATAAAGATGTCTCCACAGTATTGACTGAATGGGAAAAGATCAATTCAGCAACTGTTAACAGTCGTGCCTGGGAAAGGGCATCAACACTGCAGGGCTCCACATATAATTACAATCCGGCTGTTATGATAATGGCTCACTGGAGAGCGAACAACGGAGCGATTTCAACAGAGGAGAGAGACAGACAGCTCGCAGAGTTAGCCTCTTACAACAATACCAAAGATTACAGCCGTCTTTTTTTACGCACTGCTTCTACCAGAACATACAACCTGGATATTTCGGGAGGGAACGAGTTTGCCCGATATTATATAACAGGTAATTATGCAAAAAGTGATTTGACGCAGATAATGAAAGACAACAATCAGGTCAGATTATCAGGAAGAACAACGGTGAATTTCACAAAAAGATTTTCTTTAGAGCTGACTATGGATTTCCAGAATTCGAATAAGAATTCAGTGCCCATACCCGGGATCAACAGCATCTATCCCTACGAACGATTGGTGGATGATGATGGAAATCCTCTCTCAGTCCATATGGGTTCTTATGCAAATCCTTATTATAATCAGGCAATGATGGCAGCCGGGACTTATGATAACAGATATTACCCTTTAAAAGAGATATATGAAGTTCAGGATAAAATCCGCAGTGTAAACAATCGTGTTACATCAAATTTCAGATATGACATCGGGAAAGGGTTTAATCTGAATTTTGGGGGAGTGTATGAGTTGTCCCGCACAGATACAAAACATCTTGCCAGCGAAAATTCAGCGGAAGTACGTCAGTATGTAAACCGCTATTCCCAGGACGGGACCGATGGCTTGTTCTACAACATACCAAAAGGGGCCTTTTTAAGACAACAGACCGGTAATATGGAGAGTTTCACTTTGAGGGCTCAGTTAAATTACGATAAAAAAATTAATGATGATCACTCTCTTAACCTGATATTGGGTGGTGAGGTGAGAGATGTTATTGAGAAATCGGGTTCAGCAGCATATTTTGGTTACAATGACCAGACGCTTTTTCACCTGCCTGTCGATTATAAATCACTGGAAACTTTTTCGGCTACTTATGGGCGCAGTAATCCTTCTGTGTCATACAGAAATCTCTTTTCACAGGGTTTTGTGGAAAACCGTTTTGTTTCTGCTTACTCAAATATTGTCTACTCCTTTAAAAATAAATACTCACTTACAGGAAGCATCCGCATAGACCAGTCTAACTTGTTCGGTACCGATCCAAAGTACAAATACAAACCATTATGGTCTATGGGTGCTGCATGGAACATCAACAGAGAAGATTTTATGCAGGATATTGAATGGTTGAGATCATTGAAACTTAGAACTGCATACGGCTTTAACGGCAATGTGGCCAAAAATGCTCTACCCCAGGTGATAGCTTCAGACGGTCTTAATTATTTGTATCCTCTGGAAACAACACCCATGCTTACACTCCTCTCTTATGCCAATAGCGGATTGCGTTGGGAACAAACCCGCAACTTCAATGTTGGAGTGGACTACAGAATATTCAGGAACATTAGCGGAAACATTGACTACTATATCAAGAAAAGTATGGATGTGCTTGCTACTAACCAGATAGATGCCTCTAAAGGAGGAACCTCTGCACTGATTAACCAGGCCTCAATACTAAACAAGGGTTTTGAAACAGGCCTGCAGGCTGATTGGATAAGCAGAAAAGATTTCAACTGGAACACAGGCCTGGTTTTCTCATACAATACCAGCAAAGTGTTGCAGGTGTACAATACTAATATCAACCCAAACACAAGCAACTCCCGCACATATATAACAGGGAGTTA
>Ga0265294_10005895_pt1 | contig 14838 bp, 11 predicted proteins | sample MunlanPumphouse3_FD_192504 | JGI IMG/M metagenome (GOLD analysis project Ga0265294, IMG submission 192504) | Groundwater microbial communities from a municipal landfill in Southern Ontario, Canada - Pumphouse #3 | ecosystem: Environmental > Aquatic > Deep subsurface > Groundwater | place... | reverse complement strand
AGGAATACTTCTCATTATCCCGTATATTATCATAGAGACGAAAAACAGAATCAATACTGAAATGAGAAGCCTCTTGAGGATGTATTTTTTCATTTATGACCTCGTCTAAGTTTAATATTTATAAGAACCTGTAAAGATTCTGAATCATACAGATTCTGCACAAGACTCCTTAACTCTTTTACCTGTCTGAAGAAAAGCGTCAAGGAGTCCTGATCGAATTCAATTTAAAAATTTAGCCAGAAGAAAACTGCGGACCCACTTCTACCGCAGGTCCGCAGTTCTTCGAAAAGCTTATATCAGCTTGCTGCTTCTACCATTTCAAGCAGTTCAATGTCATTCATCCAACCCCAGTATGTTGTTATATCAGGTGTGATAGTATCAACATTTATGCGCTGTGTGCTGAATATTACCAGGTTCTGTCTCTGGTAAGTAGGTATCTCAACAGCCCAGTCGATTATGATGTCAAGAGCCGACTTGTAAGTTGCTTTTCTGAATGCCTGGTCAGCACTCTCTCTTGCATCGATTATAAGTTGGTCAAGTACTTCATCAGCAATGTTATAGTTGTTACTTTCGGTTCCGCCGAGACCTTTACCATTGGAGCTATGATAGACCTGATACATATCAGGATCGATCGTTGCACCCCAGGCTGCAGTCCACATCTCGTGGTCATCTGCGTCCATTGTGTTCCAAAGAACATTTGCGTCCGCCGGGTCATTGATCTTGAGTGTTATACCGATAGTTTCGAGTGCTGCTCTTGTGTCAGCGAGTATAGCAAATGCAGGGTGATCACCTGTGCCGCCGCCGGGTACGATAACTTCATACTCCATTTTCGCGCCGTCAGGTGCTGCTGTAAACTTCTTGGTGCCTTCGTCATATGTGTAACCGGCAGCCTTGAAGAATCCTATTGCAGCGTCTATAGCCGCAGCATACTTCTGATCAGGTGTCATACCATCTGTATAAATGGGATTTCCTTCAACGTCTCTCGAGAAAGCGACTTCATAATCGGGGTCTGCTTGCTGAGGAGCTGCCCATGAAGTATTGGATATCGGATAGTTGATAACAGATGCTGCTTCACCGTAGTAACTGTCAATAGCTGAGTCACGGTATACAGCGTATACTGTAGCAAATCCTTTTCTGAGATTCTTGCTGGCATCGGACTTCTGATCTCCGCCTACATTAACGTTTCTGGAGTTGATTCCGATATAGCCGTAGCCAAGGTTATCAACAGAACTTGTTGTTATAACATTACCTGTTGTTTCCCCGTTGTCGTTGTATGTCTTAAGTTCAGCAAACTTCGCAACTGATCCGGAAGGATTGGCGGCATCTATAACGCCTGTTCCAACACCGGCGATCATTTCAGCATCAGTAGTTTCTTTCAACTGCAGGAATTTGATGATCGGTCTGCCCTTGAAATAATTCTCATTGGCTTCATAATATACGACTTTATTCTCATATTTAACGAACTTGTAAGGTCCTGCACCCATAGGAGCACCGGTCTTAGCGTCAACACCTGTGAGATCGCCTCTTGTAAATCCGAACTTGTTGTTAGCATAGTCATATTCAGCTTCGTTGCCGTAATAGTGCATAGGAGCTACCTGGATACCGCAGATGCTGTAAACAGCAGGTGCAGAGAATCCTCTTACAGTTACTTCTACTTCGGTCTGGCTGATTTTCTTGATGCCTTCGATGTTATTAACTTCAACACCGTCGGATGCATCCAGTTTCTCCTGCAGAAGGATATCGCCAACTCCGCCTTTGATATCATCGGCAAAGTAAGCTTCGTCACCGGCATAACCTTTACCGAGTGACTTCCAATCAGGTCCATACTGCTCAAGAACTGTCGCAAGGACCTGCTCTTCGGCATCAGCTGTTGAATCATATTCTGCGTCGAGTGAATAGAACAGTGCGTATAGATCTTTAGGTTCCATTTCTTCACCGCCACTGTATTTCTTATAGGTATCGTCTGCATCATAAAGGCTCTTGACCCAGTCCAGTTCGTCTGTGAGTATACCGGATACAAATCCCTCAACAAACTCAAGAGATTCTCCCTCAAGATTCTCAAGAGCAGCATCAAGCTCTTCAGCAGTAACTGCAAGTTCTTCTGCCTTTGAGTTGTTCAAACGATAGTTCTTCATACCTACTATATCATAGGAATAAAGTGATGATGAACCTGTGTATGATGGGTCTGAAAGAACATAATATGTGAATATTATGTCATCAGCGTCCATCACCTGTCCATCGCTGAATTTGACGTCTTTACGTATTTTCATGTTGTATTTTGTGATGTCTGCGGCCTCATCATAATCTACCTTGATGTCGGCAACACCGGTGTATGTATAATCTTTACCGTTATAATTCGACTTCTCGCCCTTGATGGCATTGTAGATTATTCCTCCTGTCCTGTCTGTGGTCAGAAGAGAAACCTGTGTCAGTGACTGTGCGTCCTGGTCATATGCTGTTGTCGCAAAAAACGGGCTGAATTTTCCACTGAATTCCGCATAACCGACAACCAAAGGTGTCAATTGGACCTTTGGTTCCCTTTTACATCCCGCTGCGAGAGAAACAATCATTCCCAGTGACAAAACTAAAGCTAGAACTCTTTTCATTGTTTTACTCCCCCCGTAAAATTAATTATCCTCCTTCATGAAACGAAATGCTTCTAGGAGGATTTCTTGTCGTTAATTTATCAGAAAATAACTTAAAAGTCAATGTAATCACTTGTAATGTGCGTTTTTATCCAACAGTTCGCACTATTATTTAGTAAAAATGCTATAATTTATGCTGTACCTAATATATTAACGTCTTTCCCTATTCTGGTGTGCAAAATGATGATCCCGATGTATCCTCCCGACATAGCTGCCGTAAAGACTGTGAATAATATATCATGTGTTCCCGGGAAACTCCGGCTTATCAACGTCACTATGATCGCTTCAGAAACGATGACTCCTTCGAGAAAAACATTTAAGACCGACATCGTTTTGATTCTGACGAAAACTGTCTTGAATTGAGGAACCGTAAGGTCTCCTTTGATCTTAAACAGAGATATTGCCGCTATAACCAGCATCACAGCAGGAAGAAACTGAATTACGTATGGCAGTAAAATAAATATATTTCTTGAAAATTCTCCGTTCATCATCCCGGCTGCGGCAAACAGAGCAATGTTAACAGAACCGGCTATAAATGTTTTCCCGGCCAAAACCTTCCTCTGTTTATCGCCGGCTGAGAACCTGTAATGATCCCCGACATAGATAACGGTTTTCTTCAAACCTTTGGCAGTTTCTTCGTTTCTGATCTCATAATGATTTCTGTACTTCCTGCTCAATACTGTTCCTCGCTTTGCTCCTGATTTATGATAAAATCTTAACTATACTTATTAAAAGCCTAAGGGGATTTCGATGGCTGCTATATTATACCTCATAGTTTGTTTCCTGGCAGGTCTTCTGATAAAACGAGTTTCAGGCATCATAACTTTAACCTTATTCTCTGAAATAGCTGCTGAAGATATGCCTTCTGCAGCATTTCCGCCTGTGTGGACTTTCGACATCCCGTTCGCCTTGATATCAGGTACAACTCTTGTTACAACTATCCATTATTTCATTTCTTATGCGGCACACTTCATTTTCAGAGGCGTTGATACCGATCCTTTAACTGTCTCGAACATATTCCTGTTAACGGTTGCTGTTATCATATTTATATTATACATCATACGAAACTATTCACGTTTGAGTGGTTCGGGAAATATCATCAGGATTTGGACTTTGCGTCTCAGATCTTATTTTTCCGGAGGGTCTTTCTTCTATTCTGCAGTTATTTGGGGTTTTGCTCTTTTTGCAGTGTATTTTATATTTTACTCCTTCGTAGTCAAAGATCAGGTCCTTTTTTCAGGATACACTGTTTTCAGTGATTTCGCTCCTCATACTGCAGTTATAAGTTCATTCGCATACGGTGATAATTTCCCGACCGGGTATCCTCACTTCGCCGGTGACGGTATCCAGTATCATTTTTTCTTTTTCTACCTTTGCGCTAACCTTGTATCACTTGGAATGAGATTTGATTTTGCAATGAATATCCCTACGATAATAGGTATACTGTCTTTTACGACTTTGCTGGGGTCTCTCGGTACTCTGATAACAAGAAGAAAGGCTGTTTTTCTGCTAGCCCCTTTTATGCTATTTTTCAGGAGTTCGATGGCTGTTTTCGACTATCTCAGAGAACTTGCCGAGAAGCCTGATTCATCGATATCAAGCGTGATAAGAGATATTTTTGCTACCAATAGATTCATCGGCACTACTGTTCATGACGACTGGGGTCTGTGGGCAATGAATGTGTATGCCAATCAGAGACATTTTCTCTGGGGGATCTCGATTCTGCTGATAGTTATGTTTATTATGTACCCTTCTGTCCGTGATCCGTTCTTTAACAAGCGTATGAGCCTTACATCCGGATTGCACAATTATTTTACTTCACCGTCATTATGGAAAATCGAAGGCCGTTCCCGCCTCAGGAGATTGATACCGGTCCTTGCTCTTACGGCAGTTATGCCATACTGGCACGGGTCGGTCCTGATTTCAATGCTGTGTATGCTTATGGTCATGGCTTTTTGGGCTAAAGAAAGACTTGCCTATCTTGCGATCGCTACTGTAGGTGTTCTTTCTTCTTTTCTTTTTTCTTTGTTTTTTTCAGGTGGAGCGGGAAATGTTGTAAGTCCTCAGTTTCTGTGGGGCTTTATTTCTCCCGATAAATCTATACCGGGTGTTGTCGGCTACTTATTCAGAGTTATCGGGATATCTTTGATTTTCATTGTAATGATACCGTTCATGAAACTCTCCCGGGGAAGGACTGCGCTTTTTCTTGCGGCAGTTTCATTGACTGTGTTCGCATTGAGCGTATCCTTGACTTCGGATGTCACGGTAAACCATAAATACATCATTCTGTCTCTGTGTTTTCTGAACATATTCGTTGCGGATGTTTATATCACACTATGGTCTGCCGTAAGAAAGCTGTTTAAGGATAGTCCTGCCGTTTCTTTGCTTGCAGGTATACTTTCTGTTTTCATAGGATTCTCGCTTTTTAGTACAGGCTTTGTAGAGTTCATCGGTTACCGAAACAAGAACATACACAGTGTTGCAATTGATCTTGAAGCTCCCATGATCGGATGGATCCGTGATAATACAGAAACTGCGGATGTTTTTCTTACTGCTCCCTATCACATGAATACTTTTTTCTTTTCAGGCAGGAAGGTATTCTATGGTTGGCCGTATTATACTATGACAGCAGGACATGACACTCAAAGCAGATCTGCTGAGGTAAGTGATCTTTTCAGCGGGTGCGGAGGAGACCCCGGATCCTTCAGAGACAAAGCACGGAAATACAACTTAAAATACGCGATCATAGATTCTTCACTTCTGAATGATTCGGATTACAGGGTCGACACTGCTTTTTTCGAAGAAAACTGTATTGAGGTCGCTAGATTCCCTGAGAACGGGAATGCGATCATATACAAATTATATGATTAAGTAATATGCTCACATAATTATGAAACTATAAAGGTTATATACTGATAAACCTATGATAACAAGCATCAGAGTTTGAAAAAGCCGTGAAACTTTCTGCTGGGATATCTTTCGGTTTATATATCTGCCGAATACACCGCCAAATACACCACAAAGTATCATAAGTGTAAGGATAAGCGGGTCAGCTTGAGGAACTCTTGCCGTTGCGAAAGTAATGATGATATTAGCGGTCTGAGACAATAGGATTATATAAAGAGAATGAATGGCAGCTTTCTTAGGGGACATTGAGAAAAAGAAAGCAAGAGCAGTAAGATGAATCGGTCCGCCACCTATTCCCAGAAATGATGAGATCATTCCGAGAAACATTCCTATGATCAGAACCGGAAAAGCATTATTGATATTGCGTGTTTTGATCCTTGATGAAAAAATCGAGTACAACAGCGATCCTATCGTCACTGCGATAAGGATACCGGATTGCACGGAACCCACTATTCCGTCATTTTCAGAAAAATCATAAATCAGATCAAACAACCATTTCCCCGATAATCCGCCTGCTATCGAACCGATCGACAGAAGAATTCCTTTTCCGGTCTGCAGATGCTCTCCTTTATTGTCAAAATGATTTATACTGACTGAAATCAGTGTCATTGCAAGAACTGTACATCCTGATAAAAATCCTACAAGATCAATTGAAAATGCACCTGTTGCATCAAGGACGGGCTTTATGACTACTCCGCCACCGATCCCACTTATAGAACCTGCCACGGATGCCAGAAAGCTTGCTAATATTGCGATCCACTCCATTTGAAAACTCCTAAACACGACATTTATATAGTTCTATAGTATACCAAAAATATCGCTCGATTTGCGTATAGTCGATTTCGATGATATAATCACGTCATCTATGTGACTAGCAATAAGGAACATATACTAAATAGAATACAGGAGATTATTGTTTGAAAAGAAAATTTAAGAGAAAGCCTCTGCGCGGAGCCAGGAAATTCAGAGTCGGTGAGCTCCCGTGGAAGACGATCATCAAAGTATCTTCAGCTGTTATAATGGCCGGGATATTTATTTTTCAGTTTTTTACACTAAAATACCACGAGAAAAGGTCTTCCCAGACTCTGATGGACAATCTTCAGCTGAATGAAAAGGTATCAACACTCACCCATGACCTCAGCGAAGAAAGAGTATCCTTTGAAACGTTTATAACTGATCAGCTCGAAAGAAATGTTGAGTTGGAAAGCACTCTTACTGAAACTAACGATGTTCTTACCGACATCAGAGATGAAAACACTCTTCTTCTTGATGAACTTGCTGCTGCACGTCTGCAGAACGACGTTCTGAGAAATAAGCTTAATACCATGCTTGGCAATGCATCAAGAAACGGAGAAGAGCTTTCTCCGTCACCAATGGGTCCTTCGGGGCTTTCTGTTAAAGATCTGCAGAAGCTCACTAAAGGCACGAACCTTGCCGGGATAGAAGAGGCACTACTTCAGATCGAAGACGAACACAATGTCAACGCTTTATACGCTCTTGCTGTTGCAAAGCTCGAAACGGGATCAGGTACTTCTTTCCTGTGCAACGAATACAATAATTTGTTCGGTATGCGCGGTAAGGATTGGTACAGATATGAGACCAAGAATGACAGCGTGCTTGCTTTCGGCGAACTTATGGTAAGAAACTATTTCTCCAAAGGCTTTGTTACTCTTGAGCGGATAGGTCCGAGATATGCAGAAGGAAGCAACACCTGGGCGATCAAAGCAAAGTTCCACATGCTAAGGGACATGCGTAAGCTTAACGGATAGTTTTCTTATAACGGCGGCGATGCTATTTCATATGTGATATCAGTTCTGTCGGCAACGGATGGCGAATGCGTCACTATAATAACGCATTTGTTTTCTTTCGCCGCAAGCGAAGTCAGAAGATCCATTATTTCCTTCTCTGTCGATTGATCCAGATTTCCTGTAGGTTCATCCGCGATAACAATGTCAGGATCATATGAAACAGCACGTGCGATAGCGACTCGTTGTTGTTCACCACCACTTAGTTTGAGAACTCGTCTGTCTGCCTTTTCCTTATCTAATCCCACTTTCTCCAATAAGGCATAGGCCTTCTCTTTCTTCTGTTTTGCATTCAAAGGAAGATCGCTTATATCCATAGACAACACTACATTTTCAAGAGCGGTGAGATGAAAAAGCAGATTGAAATTCTGGAAAACCACACCTATATTTCTGCTTCTGTAGGTCTCCCTGTCGATAGCCGATATGTTCTGACCATTATAAAGGATCTTTCCTTCTCTGACTGTTTCAAGTCCTGAGATCAGTGAAAGCAATGTAGTTTTGCCTGCACCCGATCTGCCCATCACTGAATATGTCTTGCCTTTCTCAAATGAAAGGTCGATTTCTTTAAGGATCATCTTGTGTTTATCATAAGCGAAAGATACTTTCTCTATACTTAATATACTTTGTGTACTACTCATTACCATACCCTCACATTTTCCGGTTTTTCGTTTCTGTTTCTGTTTCCGCTTGTTCAGCTCCGCCCGCTCAGTATCCTCAAAGGTTCATACCTTGATATAAGAACGACCGATACCATCGTAGCGCAAAGTGTAACTCCAAGACCGATAAGAAGAAGTTGTAGCATTACCCTAAATTTTATGACTGCATTTATCCTGGATATATGATCCACGTTCGCATTCGGCTCGAACATTCCTCCCATTATCTCTCTTCCCCCGCCTTGACCACCGCCAAAACGTCCTCCACCTGCTCCCGGTGCCATACCGAAATTTTCTTCTATTGAGCTTTGTTCATTTTGTATCGACTCGATCTCATTCTGCAGCAAGGCCTGAGCAGTTGGTACCGACGCCAAAGCACCAACAGAAGCACCTATCAACAAAGAGATGAAGCTTACAATAAGAAGTTCTGCCACGAATTGAGCAGCAAGCTTTCCCTTCTTCATACCGATAGCTCTCAGAACTCCGATCTCATATTTACGCTCCCTTGTATTGATCATAGTCAAAATCATCAATATCGCTCCTCCGATGATCAGAACGATCAACAAGAATATACCTGCGAAATCATTTAGATTCTCAAGAGGTCTCAATGTCTGCTCAAGAGCTGAGTCATTAGTTGTCAGTATGTAATACTCATTTAATCCTTTGTTCTTCATTTCCGTTTCAAGTGATTGCAGATCATTTATATTATTCAGATAAAAAGTAGCGCTTATCTGAGCATCTGTTCCCGCGATCTCCTGCACGGCCGGAAAAGCTGTAATGATCTGATTGGCTGAATTAGAAAACCAGTTCATAGCTGAGTCATCGACTGAGGTATCTTTATATATCCCGGCTATTGCTAAAGTGTAACTGTTCTCCTCATCACCGGGTTTATTCAGGAGTATAGTATCACCGACGGTCAAATCATTATATGCGGCGAGCTCATCCGATATCACACATACAGGCTGTGTTTCATTCTCGCCGAACATCGAACCTGAAGTGATCGTGTTATCACCGCTTATAAAACGGTCCATAGCCTGAAGACTGCTGTACGCTATTACTGTGAAATCGCCTCTTTCAATGGGAAGTCCGGATCCGCCTCCGGGCATTCCCTGCCCCGCTCCGGATTCTGTCTGATCGGCGTTCTCGGGGTCATCGTTTGTCAATGGTTCCAGACCCGATGAATCCATACCTATACTCAAAGTACATGTATAATGATCGACATATTCTGAATCCCCGTACTTCTCTATTTCAGCCATACCCGGAGACTCAATTTCCGCCATAAGATCCCTCATACTTCCCCGTGAACCCTCGCTCTGAGACATCATCAGATCTCTCAGTGCTTCTCTGTCAACAGAAAGCGATGCTGTTATCTCAAAACTGTCTTCATAACTGCTGACGATCTCTCCTGCAGAACTCCTGATAGCAAGTGCTATACAGCTTGTTGCAGATATGATTACGATCACTGCCCCAATCAGGATATTCCTTCCTTTGGATCTGGTGATATTCTTCAGAGCATTCTTGAAAATATACATAAACGTTCCTTTCCGGTGAACGCACGGGTCACCCTGCGATCCCTGCCGAAACAGATTATAGACTCTCAATGTGTTGAAATTGTGTTAATCAGCTGATGCCTGTATATCAAACCAGAAAACAATGCCACTTCCTTCTGTATAAGCTCCGCACTCCCGTTCATGGAGATCGGTTATAGCTTTTACTATGGAAAGACCCAGCCCGTAACTTTTATCCTGAAGTCCTCTGGAATCATCACCCTTATAAAAGCTTGCAAAAAATGTATTAGGATCAGTACCGGGTTTGATGTCCGAATCATTATATATCTTCACTCTGTATGAAAGTCCTGAAACATCCCCTGCATTTTCCTCAACATTTATACGGATGACTGCTCCCTCCTCAGAATGCCTTACAGCGTTATCCAGAAGATTCTGAAAAACCTGGATCATCTTCGGTCTGTCTGCACGAACCTTACGGGAACCCTCTTCTTTTCTACCCGGTAAATCGACATGAAGATTCTTTTCTCTTATAAGTATGCCACTGTTCTGTACAACTTCAGTAATCATTCTATCCAGATCGAAAACAGATTCCGTCAGAACCACAGCCTTACTTTCCAGTACAGCAAGTCTCAGAAGCTGGTTGACAAGATCATCCATTTTCCTGCTCTCAGAGATTATTATTTCACACTGTTCTTCTATATCTTTGACCTTATCCGGGTCATCCGCGTGCCCCGCCATATCTCTGACAGACTCACCGTATGCAGCGATAAGTGATATCGGCGTCTTGAAATCATGAGATACGTTTGCAATGAAATCTCTCCTTACTCTGTTGGATTCTTCCTCTCGCTCGAGATCTTCTCTCAGCAGTGCGTTCATCGCTGTCAACCGCTCCAGATTCTCCTGGAGACGATCCGCCATTGAGTTGATGCTCATTCCCAGTTCACCTAACTCATCATCAGACCCGATGTTGCATTTTACTCCAAAATCAAGATTAGCAATCCTGTTAGCAGCATTTGATGCCTCCAGTATAGGGGCAGATATCTTCTGTGATACAAAGATCATCACGACTGCTGCCAGCAATATAGTCCCCGCTGAAATAAGAAGCATATATCTCAAGCCAAGCATAGCAGTGCTTTCGATCTGTTCGACAGGTGTTTCAAGAAAAAGGTATTTCCCACCGGTCATTACGCTGAAGACATTGAGCGATCGCTGACTCCCGGACTGAGCGGTCCGCAGAAGCGGATCAGTTTCAAGTGTTATTACATTGCTTCCACCTGCTTCAGAAAGCTGATTCAGCAATCCGCTGTTATACGCATAATTTATCCAGTTAAGCGGACTGTATCTGCCCCGCATCATATCGCCCATACCCGACGGTATATCTGTGTTTCTGGAAAAATATTCTATACCGGCATTTCTTCCGGACATACTGAATATCAGCACAGTAATGTTTCTCTGTTCCGCCACCTCTATCTGCGCAGAAAGTGCATCCGAAGATCCATCATATTCGCGGCTGATATCCTCCCGGACCTCGAGAAGTTCATTCGTCTTGCTCCTTGTATAAAGCTTCTCCATAAAGAATCCGGCAAAAACATATGTTACCGCTAAGTTCAGCAACAATATACCCATTATTATAAGAAAAAGCTTACTTCTGATCTTCATTGCATCACTTCCGGTTCTCTGTCAGTAAGCATGTACCCAAGTTTTCTGATCGTTCTTAGAGACTTTCCATTGTTACCCAGTTTATTTCTGAGACATTTTATATGTGTATCTACCGTCCTGTCATCACCCTCATAATCATAACCCCAGACATTTTCGATTATCACCTCACGACTGAGAGCGATATTCCGATTTCTTATGAAATAAGCCAGCAATTCATATTCCCTGGGAGTAAGACTGATCGTTTCTCCATCCGATTCGACCCTTCTTTCACCACCTAAAAGCGTTATTCCTGCGAAGTTTATTTTATCTGCATCCAATGCTCCCGATCTTCTGAGCACAGCTTTAACTCTTTTCACCAATACAGCCGGACTGAAAGGCTTGGTTATATACTCATCAGCTCCGCAATCAAACCCGCTCAGCTCATCATATTCCTGACTTTTAGCCGTAAGAAATACTATTGGAACAGACGACAGCTTACGTATTTCACGACAAACTGCAAATCCATCCATATACGGCATCATTATATCGAGCAGAACAAGTGCATGTTCTTCATCTGTAAATTTCTCCAAAGCCTCTCTTCCGTCAGAAGCCTCAGTTATCTCAAAACCTTCACGCTGCAGATAATTCTTTATCAGCTTGCGCAGATTAGGCTCATCCTCAGCTATCAGTATTTTTCTCTTCATGCCCATGATATACCTCGTTTCCGTTATATCATAATATGACCTCAATGTGTTCGATATGTGTGTAAAGTTTCAGACGCTGAAAAGCGTGATTTCTCTCAGTATCGATACAGCCTTGGAATGAAGTAACGGCATATTTGCGTGACCCAGCTCCTGCAGACTCAAATATATGTATTCCTGTTTCAGTTTGTCCGGTACTGATGCCTTGTACAGCGACAGTATTCTCCTTGCTCCGTCAGCTCTGCCATATACGATAAGTTGCGGTTTCTTCTCTAAAATCTCATCATGCGATCCCGCGAAAGGAAAATGTATCTGTCTCTCGATCGAGTCGGTTTTACTGTCACTGCAAACCAGATACCTGTCTTCCTTTTCTAAAAGTAATGCCGACTCTAAACATGTATCATCTTCAATGAAATGCGTTTCACCGTCGTACATCCTTACCCCGCTCTTGTTTTCACCATGGTAGTCACTTCCCGCAGTAGGTATCAAACCAAGAGCGACTGAAACAGCATAGGTCTCTTCTCTCTGTTCCTGCGAAGCTTCACCGTGAAAAGCCTCAACACCTTCGATACCCATTTGTTTAAGGTCATCTATTGCTTTCGCAAGGATACAGGAAACTCTGCCCGGCTCTGAACCTGTCCATTTATACAGATATGGGTGAGCGATCACCGCCATACCTCCGGCATCCTTAATATTCCTGACCGCTTCCTTTGCGCCGGGTTTATCCCTTCTTACATAACAAGGCTTTCCGTATCCGAACAATGTATCAAATCCTTCTTTCACGGAAGATAAATATCCTTTACGCATCAGTATATTTGCCGCATGCAGTCTCCCCACGCTTCTTCGTCCTTCAGCCTTCATCTCCTCCATGGTGACCGGCATCCCCATTTCTGTAAGACGTCTGCACATCTCGGAGTTTCTTTCATCTCGCTTCTTCCTCTGTTCCTGTACGAAAGAGCTCATCTCCTCGTACCCTCCTGATGGGAAGTACCCAAGAATGTGGATCTCGGTACTTTGGCCCGCAAAATCATATTCAGCTGAGATCTCGATCCCCGGTATGAAAGCAGGACGATCAAAGCCCAGCTCACCAAGTCTGTCAAGTAATGAGAAAATCTCCGGTACAGCGTCTATTGAGTCGTGATCTGTCACGGCAAAACACTTAAGCCTGTTCGCCATGACTTTCTGGACAAGTGATACCACACTGTCGGCTCCATCCGAAAAGTGAGTATGAAGATGCAGGTCACATCCCCCTGTCTCAACATACCTTCTAATTATGTCAGATGCTCTTTCTATCATAATTCAATTATATCAATAAAAAGGTCTGTTCTTGAATATATACAGTATAAGAAGATGCTTATTTTCGAACGCAGTAAACTTTATTATCATGTAACAGAAGATATCCATTCAGAGGCAGCATACAGAGGAATGTTAAACATCCATTCCTGCTCCCTGTACCCGGACATGGAGAATCTGCACGGAAATACAGATGGATTGCTATCATATACCGTTCTCAAACTTTTAGATTTTAAGTTCTCTTCGGCTTTTATCTCAATAGGATATAAGCCCTCTTTTTGAATCAAACAGTCGATTTCCAGAGTAGAATTCTCTTTGGAATAATAGTACGGCTTTTCTCCAAGAGCAATCAATTCCTGGATCACGTATTGCTCAGTAAACGCACCTTTATATTCAGAGAAAACCTTTTCTCCGGTAATAACATCTCTTGCCGATACATCTGTCATAGCGCCCAGAAGACCGAGATCGCAAACGAATAGCTTGAAAGCATCCAAGTCCTCATAGAACTTCAACGGTTTATCAATTTTTTTAGTTCGAACTGCTTTATGGATCAGCCCTGCTTTTATAAGCCATTCTATTGCATCTTCAAACTCTTTGGCCCTTCCACCTTTCTTAAGTGCTCCATAGATAAACTTCTTGTTCTCCTTTGCAAGCTGAGAAGGGATGGAATTCCACACCATTATAACCTTAGACAACAAATTCGACGGGATATGCTTTGAGAAATCCTGTTCATAATTGATCAGAATACTGTTTTGAATTTTTCTAACCTCGTTCAAATCGTTATTCTCGAAATAGGCATCTACGACTTCCGGCATTCCTCCGACATAATAATACTGTCTGAGCAAATCTGTGAAGCTTGGGGCTATCGATGATATCTCGGTCCATTGATGTGACCGAAGCAATTCAAGTAGTTGTATTTTTCCGGAAGCCTCCAAGAATTCGGCAAAAGACATTGGATACATTTTCATATCATCAACTTTTCCAACCGGAAATCCGCTGCCACTATGAAGGTTGATGCCAAGTAAACTGCCTGCTGCAACAATATGGTATTCCCGGGCTTCTTCGCAGAAGTATTTCAACGCGGTTATCCCAAGAGGTGCTTCCTGAATCTCGTCCAGAATAATAAGCGTTTCACTCGGATCGATCGTTTCACCGGACAATGAACTGAACGCTCGGAACAAGCGTTTTACATCAAAATCATAGAATATAGATTTCATTTCTACAATTTTATCGCAGTTGATATAGGCAACATTCTTGAATTCGTTTTTACCAAATTCTTTTAGTATCCAGGTTTTGCCGACTTGCCTTGCACCGTCAATAATGAGGGGCTTACGCTTGGGATCACTCTTCCATTTTAGGAGCTTATTATATATTTCTCTCTTCATTGACTTACCTCCACAGCTGGCTGATGATAGAAGACATGTAGTTTATCGATAGGCTGCATTTTACACTTTTATGGCCCATATGCAAGACTTATCATACACTTTTCTGAGGATGCAATCAACCATCACATTATCGTGAGCCAATAAACACATCAACCTACAAGAAGGGGCTGTCTCAAATTTCTTTTCGAGACAACCCCTCTTCTTATAACTCCCTTAATGATTCTTACTCTTCATCATCTTCCATAGAAGCCTTAGCTTCAGCGATGACCTTATCCGAAATAACGGATGGAGCCGGTTCATACC
>Ga0265294_10005894_pt1 | contig 14839 bp, 15 predicted proteins | sample MunlanPumphouse3_FD_192504 | JGI IMG/M metagenome (GOLD analysis project Ga0265294, IMG submission 192504) | Groundwater microbial communities from a municipal landfill in Southern Ontario, Canada - Pumphouse #3 | ecosystem: Environmental > Aquatic > Deep subsurface > Groundwater | place... | reverse complement strand
CGTGGGTTCGACATATATTGACAATCATATCTATGGAATCCCCGCTGAGCATGTTGACGAGTTTTTCGCCACGGGAAGGGGCGGGCTGTACCTGTCGGGTCTTGATGAGGCTATCGTGGTCAGCATGGGAACCGGCACCGCCATGGTTCACGCCAAGGGAAAAATGGCGTCGTATTTAGGCGGCACGGGAATCGGCGGCGGCACTCTTCTCGGGCTGTCAAAAAAAATCCTCCGAATGGAGGATGTGGGCCAAATTTCGCTGCTGGCGGCCGAAGGCTCTACCGAAAACATTGACCTTAAAATAAAAGACATCACCTCAAAGAACATAATCCCCACGCTTTCGGAAAAAGCCACCGCCTCAAATTTCGGCAAAATATCCGATATCGCCACAAACGGCGACTTCGCGTTAGGTATAATAAACCTTGTTTTTGAAACAATAGGAATGATGGCTATTTTTGCCGCGAGGGGTAAAAAACTTGACAAAATTGTCCTAACCGGGAACCTTTCGTCACTACCTCAGGCGCAAAAATTATACAGCGATATGGGGGTTATGTTTAACGTGGACTTTGTAATTCCCGAAAACTCGTCGTTCGCCACGGTCATAGGGTCGGCGCTAATGTATCTTGAGGAAAATTAATGGAGTTTGTTTTATGAAAAAAGCTTTTTTGCCCTTAGTTTTAGTTTTAATTTTAACTTCTTTAATGTTTTATTCCTGCGGGAAAAAGCAAAACCCTGACGCGTCGCCGAAAGCGATGTTTGACAAAGCCGTGGAGCTTCTCTCCCTTGACGAAGACACCGAAGTGTATTATTCCGAAACCGACGACGGCTGGTACTATATCGACAACGATATTTTAAGCGGCAAGTTCGGCGAGCTCACCATGTCGCCAAAGCAAGAAGACCTCGTGTCCTACGCCGTTTATTTTTCAAATTCGCTTTATGAAACCGAGTTTGGCGTCTTTCGCTTTAAAAGCGGCGAAAAAGCGGACGAGATGAAAAGCTACATACAATCGCGGTTTTCGCGGCTATTGGAAAACGCCGTTAACTATCCGTCCGTGGATACCGCGCTTATTAAAAATTATACCGTCGTTGTTGACGGAAACTGGGTTTATTACGCGGCGACCCGCGACAACGCGGGGTTTTGCGGAATTGTGGAAGGATTGTTATACCCGTAAAAAACGGGCGGGTAAAGCTTAAACTTTGGAGGGGAAAATGGATTACAGGTTTTCAAAAAAAATATTCGCCATTTTACTTGAAACGGCAAAGGGGCCGCGTTCTTGGCGGCAGTTTGCCCTTGACTGCGATATAAGCTATGTTCAGATGCGCAAGCTGGCGCAGGCGGAACAGGAAAACCCGCCCCGCCCAAAGCTGATTAAAAAAATCGCCGACAACAGTTTTAACGAGATTGACCTTGAAGACCTTATGTTCGCCGCAGGAATGGCAAAAAACGAGCAGTCGTTTTTGGTAAAGGAAACCTCGTCAAAGCAAAAGCAGGACAACTTTTTTACCGATTACCGTTCGCTCTCCCAACGGGATAAAAACATCGTTTCGGCTTTTGCGAAATTTCTTGTTGAAAAATCAAAGGAAAAGCATGGCTAATATAAAAATGACAAGCATGTCGTTGCTGCTGTCGCCGTCGAGCAAGAGCAAAACCCCTATGGCTATAAGTATCAGGTCGTCGATATCAAAGTTTGTAAAAATCCCGCGGAATTTATCAAAAATAGAAGAACGGCCGAGCGAGCAGCCGGTTTTGCAGGCAGGAGCGGCCTCAAGCTCGCAGGGTTCTTCTCTTTGGCTCTCTTTAAGTTCGTTTTGAAGGTTATATAGCTGCCCCTCCGACTGTATTCCCCCGTAATTTCTGCTGTACATTTGTTAACCCCGCCCCCTTATGTGCGTTTTTTATAGTTGCCGAGCAGATTGGCAATTGTAAACGCCGTTTTGATATTATCAAGCTTTTGCCGCTTTTCTTCTTTTAAAAGCGGTCGCAGGGAAGACAGCAGCGCTATTCTCCTGTCGCCCGTCATGCCCCCGCCAAGCGCCCCGAGCGGCGAGATGGTCTGCGCGAGCGAACCCAAGGCGGAGACCGGCTTTTCCCCGCCGCCCTGCCCGCCGGCATGCCCTCCGGGCTGCCCTCCGGGCTGCATGTTTTCGCCCTGCCCCTCTTTGGAGGGCGCGAGCCCCGACGCTATCTGCATAATTTTTCCCATGGCTTCCGGGTCGTTTAAAATTTCCCTTATTTTATCCCCGAGTCCGCCGTCCATTATTTCCTGCTGTTCTTGATAATCCGGTAAATATCCTCACTCTTCCCCTTGCCGGCTTTGCTTAGCAGCGCTTCCGCTTCGGCCGGGGTAAGGCGGGACATGAGTTTTTTGAGCGACGGAATATCCGACGTCAAAGTGGCGGCTTTAGCCACGCTGCCGCCGGCGGCTTTGGTTATGGTCAAAATCAGCTCCCTTAGCGATTCGTCGTCCATGGCGAGAATATCCTGAAGCTCTTTTTGGGTAAAAGGCAAAACAATCATCCTTTCCGATAAAATATATGCTGGTTTATTTCTTTAAATACATGGAGAGTGGGTTAGAAATGTTTAAATGCAAGCCCGAACGGAATCCCAAGCAAGTGACGCTCATAATGCTCACCTGCGTAACTGTTTTTGTGCTGACGGCGTTTGTTTCGTTATCGGTGGCGGCTTTTAAGTGGCTTTTTGAGCTTGCGCTTATTGTTATCGCCACGGTGGGAATAGCCGTCATCTATCGTTATTCCATGACAGAAATGGAATATGAGATTTGCGACGGGAGCTTCAGCGTCATAAAGATAGTGGGCAAAAACGCACGACCGCCTGCTCGCTTGACCTTTCCACCGCCATTATGCTTGTGCCCAAAGACGAGTTTAAAGAGGCGGTTTCGTCTCGCGCGCTGCCTTATATAAACCAACGGTTTAACTTTAACCAAAACTTAAAGTGCAACTCGTATGTGTATGTTTGCGAATTCAATGGCAAGACGATAGCGGTGGAATTCGAGCCGAATCAGCCGTTTATAAGCGTTATGCTAAAAGAAATAGAAGACCGCAAAAAGGGCGGGGACAACAAAAGCACATAAAAATAACAAAATCCGTAAAATCGCTTTTATTTTCCTTTAACCCACGCTTGGTTCTTCCGGCGGTTCGGCGACGGGGTTCTTAAGTTTCGCCCAAGTCTCCGGGCCGATTACGCCGTCCTGTAAAAGGCCGTGGCTTTTTTGAAAGTCAAGCACGGCTTTTTTTGTTTGCCCGCCAAACCTGCCGTCCTCCGGGATTTCCTCCCCGCTTTGGTTTTCCCGCAACCATTTGTTAAGCGCCCCCTGAGCTTCTCTTACGCTCTCCCCGCTGTCGCCAAAACGGATTACCCCGCTTTTAACGGCCGGCGCCTCTTTTACCGCCGCCGGCAGGGGAAAGCTTTCAAGGGCTTCCCAGGTCTCTTTGTCAATAACCCCGGTGCGGCAAAGGTTTATATACTTTTGGAACGCCGCCACGCCGTTTCTGACCCCTCCGTCAAACACCATGGCGGGGAATACCTCCGGCATGACGTCTTCCCCCAAGTGTTCGGCGATTTCCGCAAGGCGGGTACTTGCCCTGACCACGCTCTCGCTCCTGTCGCCGATACCGAGCGGATACCCCGGGTAGGCTGAAAGCGCTTTGGCTTCTCCCGCGGCGGGGAAACGCAAAGCCGAGTACACATAAGAAATAAGCCGCCGGGTGGTTTCGTCAAGCGACCCGGTTACATCAAGTCCATAACTTGACTGAAACGCCGCCAAAGCCGCGGATTTTTCCGGCTCGCTTGCCCTCCCGCCGCAGGTGGTAAAGGGAATTTCGCCGTTTTTGTTTTCGGCGGCGATATGGTTGAGCATAGAATAAATGTCTTTGTCTGTTTTTTGCCCTTGCGAAACGGCTTGTTTTGAGTTTTCTTCGGTTTGGGCGGCTGAAACGGTTATATTCCCGCCAAAATAATAACGAAGTATAGACTCGGCGTCATAGTTTTGCTTGGCAAGTTCCACGCTCCCCCACTGCGACAACCCCTCGCCGGCGGAAATGTCGTCATGGCGGCAGAGGAAAAGGCTGCCGTCCTCCCCGGATTTCGCCCCGTACAGGTAAAAAACCCTGTCGGCGATTTTGTCCGTCTCATGGAAAGTGGGGCCGCCGTGGACATATGGCTGGTCGACTTCGGGCGCGTTCGTTATATCAAAAGGGTAGCCCAAAACTCTGTATCGCCTTTGCGTAATTCGATTCAACGCGCTTGACACGGCGGCTATTATATTCGCCTTAATAGCCTCTTCCGGCCAAGTGGGGTAAATTTCGTTCGCGGCGACGTTTTTAATATAAGTCAAAAAGTCAACCGTCACGTTTTCCGCGTCGGATTTCGGCTGCCCCAAATGCACCGTTACGCAGAGCGGTAATTTAACCTCAGAGTTTGCTCTCTCCGTCCGGAGGGGGGTAACGTCGCACTCTCTGCGGATTATCGGCACCCCCGCCATAAGCCGGTGAGGGGGAGTCAAAACTGTCTGTGTCTTCTTGCCATACCCCTCGTCAGCCCTCTTTAGCAAATGCCGTATAACTGTTGTCGCTCCGGGGAAAATCTGCACCCCTTTAAACAGCGCGGGGATATGCCCCGTGTGGGAAACCCTCACGTCATAAGGGGAATACGGCAGAGACGAAGGGCCGGGCGACAGCGACCTGCGGTAGTCAAAGCTCGGCAGAGATATGTTTACCTCCCCGTTGACGTCAGCGTAACAACTTGATACTATCACCCCGCCTTTCGCGGCCTGAATCAGCGCCCCCGCGGGAGGGCGGGAACCTGCTTTCGCGGTTAGTTTTATGTAAAGGTTGCCGAAATTTCTGAAAGTATCCATCCATATGTACCCCTTTCTATAAACATTTTATGATTTTGCGCCAAAAGTAGTGATAAAAAGGTTGATTTGCTGAAATTATTTTGCTATAATACAGATTTTGTTAGGAGACTTTTTTTATATGATACGAAACGATTTGCGAAATATCGCGATAATAGCCCACGTCGACCACGGCAAAACAACGCTTGTCGACCAAATGCTGAAGTTTGGCGGCCTGTTCCGGGAAAATCAATTTGTCGCCGACCGGGTCATGGATTCAAACGATATCGAGAGAGAGCGGGGGATAACAATCCTCGCCAAAAACACCTCCACTTTTTACAAGGGGGTTAAAATCAACATAGTCGACACCCCGGGTCACGCCGATTTCGGCGGAGAGGTCGAAAGGGTGCTAAAGATGGTCAACGGAGTGCTGCTGTTGGTGGATTCGGCCGAGGGCCCAATGCCCCAGACGCGCTTTGTGCTGAAAAAGGCAATTGAGCTCAACCACCGCGTAATAGTGGTGATAAACAAAGTCGATCGCCCCGACGCGAGGGTTTATGAAGTCCCCGACGAGGTGCTGGGGCTGCTGCTTGAGCTTGACGCGTCAAACGACCAGCTCGACTCCCCCGTTTTATTTTGTTCGGGGAGAGAGGGGCGGGCGTCGCTTTCCCCCGACGAGAGCGGGGAGGACCTTTCGCCTTTGTTTGAAACCATACTGTCGCATATCGCCCCGCCCGAGGGAGACGAAAACCTGCCCGGGCAAATGCTTGTGTCGGCCGTCGACTACAACGATTATGTGGGGAAAATCGCCATCGGCCGCGTGGAAAGGGGGACCTTCCGCCTTAAGCAGGAAATTTGCGTATGCGATTACCATGACGAAAGCGTCACGCGCAAGTCAAGGATAACGGCGCTTTTTCAAATCGACGGGCTGAGCCGCACTCCGGTGGGCGAGGTAAAAATCGGGGATATCGTCTGCCTTTCCGGCCTTGAGGATATTAATATCGGCAACACCGCCACCGACAGGGATTTCCCCGAACCGCTTAAGTTTTTAAAAATAGGCGAGCCGACCATGGAGATGACCTTTTCGGTCAACAACTCGCCCTTTGCCGGCAGGGAGGGGAAGTATGTCACCACCCGCCATATCCGCGACTACCTGTTTAAAGAAGCCATGAAAGATATGTCGCTCAGGGTGTTTGAAACCGCCTCCGCCGACAGTTACAGCGTATGCGGCAGGGGCGAGATGCACCTTTCAATCCTTATGGAAAACATGCGAAGAGAGGGGTATGAGTTCGCGGTTTCCACCCCCCGTATTCTGTTCAAGGAGATAGACGGCCAAACCTGCGAGCCGTATGACAGGGCGGTCATGGACGTGCCGAAAGAAAGCGTTTCGGCGGTCATGGAAAAAATGGGCTACCGCAAGGGCAACCTCACCGAAATGCTCCCCAAGGGCGAGCGAATGCACCTTGAGTTTTCAATCCCCACCCGCGGGCTGTTCGGGTATAAAACCGAATTCCTCACCGACACCAGAGGGGAGGGGGTCTTTTCCTCAGTTTTTGAGGAGTACAAGCCCGTCAAGGGGGAAATTACAAAGCGGTTTACCGGTTCCCTTATAGCGCACGAGGAGGGCGTTTGCACAAGCTATGGGATTTTTAACGCTCAGGACAGAGGGAATATGTTTGTCGATCCTTCCGAAAAAGTCTACGCGGGGCAGGTTGTGGGCGTTTCCGCCAAAGGCGATGACATTGTGGTCAACGTCTGCAAAAAAAAGCATCTCACCGCCATAAGATCCACCGGCGCGGACGAAATGCTTAAGCTCACGCCGCCGAAAAAACTCTCGCTTGAAGAGGCGCTGGAATTTATCTCCGACGACGAGCTTATCGAGGTCACCCCAAGGGCGATAAGAGTCCGCAAGCGGATACTCGACCCCGCGCTGAGGATGAGGGAGAAAATGAAGGACAAAAAAAATCCGCCGGGCTGACCCGGCGGCGCTTTTTATGCTTTTAATCGGCTGTTACTGTTATCGTTTGCCCTAAAAATCTCGTGAGATCGGCTATGCTTTCTTCCTCAAACGGGCTTTTCAGCCCGGTTTGTTTTAAAAGATCTAAAAATCCCGAAGTCGTTACCGATTTTGCCATAACGGAGTTGTAAAGCTCAACCCCGAGCTCTTTTTGGGCAACGAAATTTTCGTATATCTGAAACGACGGAATAAGGGACGCCGCGTAGCTTATATAGTAAAACGGGTATAAAAACAAATGGTGTATTTTTGTCCAGTAATAACCCGCTCCGCTTATTGTACCGCCAAGCCCGTATTCTTTCATAATGCCGGAATACAGCGTGTTCAGCTCTTCCGCGTCGGTATAGCCGCCCTCAAACGCCTTTTGCTCAAACTCGTCAAGGGCGCAGGAGACCACAAGCGTGCCGATTTTTGATACGAGCTCGTAATTTTTAATTTTTTCCCCCGCTTCTTTGCCGAAAATATCGCGGTAGTTGTCGAGAAACATAAACTCGTTTGCCTGTGAGTGAATCTCGTCTATATCAATCATATAGGGAAGGTCGCCGCCGTGGAGGTAATAGGCGTAAAAATGCCCGAACTCGTGGGCGAACGTCTGAATATCGGTATACTCCCCGCTGCCGCCGGCAAACACAAAGGGTATGTCAAACGCCGGCAGATATGTGGTGTAGGCGCCCGCTTGTTTGTTCTCACCCTTGTCAAGCGAGCAAAGCCCGTATTTTTTCATAAAATCGTACGCGTCGTACATATCATGCGACACGGAAAGAAAATATTCTTTAAATATATCATCGTAAGCCAAGACATCCTCCGCCTTGCCGTACGAGGAAAACGAAACCCTCCCCGCGAGGATTCTGTAAAGCGGGGCGATATATTCCTTAACATAGCCCTGTAGCGCTTTGCTGTCTTCTTTGGTGTAGTCGCGGCTGTAGACATGGGCGTAGGCGTAATCGGCGTAAGATTCGTATCCCGCCTTTTCCGCAAGTCTTTTATAAAGGCTCATCAGCGTGATATAAATTTCCCCGCTGAACTTGTTTAACTGCTTTAAATATTCGGTATATCCCTTTTCGTCCCAGACTTCCTTTAGGGTTTTTTGGCTGCCGTCTATCGTCACCGTCTGCGACAGGTGGCTGATATAGCTGTTCTCGCATTCCGTTATGGTTTTTCTTATTTCGGCGTAATCGCTGTCAGAAATAAGGTTTTTAAGCAGTATTTCCTGCTTTTCCTCGTTTGTGTAATCGGCGAAAATTTCGCCCCCGTGAGAGCTTGACAGCAGCTTTTCCGCAACGCGGTAATATTCCCGCTCAACCTCCGCCATTTCCCATGTGAGAAGCGAAATCTCCTCGGCAATAACTTCGTCCGAAGTATCAAGGCTTTGAAAAATCAAAAGAAGCGTGTACTGCGTGTCCGCCTCTTCCATAAGGCGGTTAAGGTTGCGGAACGCAAAAGTCAGGGCAAAGGCCGTGCCGTTATTGTCTAAAAGCTCCTCGATATATTCTATTTCTCTGTTTATAGCGTCAAGGTCGGGCGGGGTGTATATTAAGTCCCCAAAGTTTACCCCGCGCCTTAAAAACGGGTTTGGTTCAGGTTGTGATTCCTCGCTTGTCGAGCTTTCCACGCTCTCTGAGCCGTTATCGCTGATAGCGGAAAAATCACCCGAAGCCCCGCTTTCCGCAGGGTTGCTTTCACTTGAGTTTGTATTATTTATTCCCCCGCATGAGACAATAAAAATCAGCGCGGCGGCCAAAAGAAACAGCAGGGGTTTTTTTAAATATTTCATAATAATAATTATACCGCCCTCCAAGCGTTTTTGTGTCATATCCATACCGTATTATATATTCGGCGGGGAAATTTGTCAAACATAAAAACATCGGTCAAAGCCTGCTTTTATTAAAAGCAAATTGGCTCTTACGTTACTTTTACTAAAAAAATCCATATCGGAGCTGATAATTTCTACGCGGAAAACCTCAATTATTTTGTTTTATTGTTGACTTTTTCCTCTCGCGGTGCTATTATTTTAATGTAATAGACAACGCTTGAAGTTTAAAGCGTAATGTGAAGTAAGAGATTACCGTGACCGGCGGATAGGTGGAATTAACCACAGCGAAGCGGTAATTAATACAAGCCGGCCGCCTGGGCAACCTGCTTTTTTTAAAAACGGGGAGCCTTTTTTTATTTTTTTTCGGCCGGGACAATTATTTGACAACTCATTTTTATGAAGGGAAAATATCTATGCGGAAAATTGCTTTTGTCATGGGGAGCGCGTCCGACCTCGGTGTGCTTGAAAAAGGCATAGCGCTGGTAAAGGAGTTTGGCGTGGGGTTTGAAGTCCGCGTGCTGTCGGCGCACCGCACCCCGGGGGAGGCCGCTTTGTTCGCTGAAAATGCCGAAGCGGACGGTTTCGGCGTGATAATAGCCGCGGCGGGGAAAGCGGCGCATCTCGCCGGGGCAATGGCGGCGGGGACGATAATCCCCGTAATTGGCGTGCCGGTGAAGACCGCCACGGGCGGGCTTGACGCGCTGCTCTCGACAGTTCAGATGCCGGCGGGGGTTCCGGTGGCGACTGTGGCCGTCGACGGCGGCGAGAACGCGGCGATTTTAGCGCTTGAGATAATCGCGCTTACCGAAAAAGAGGTAAGAAATAAACTGCTAAAACACCGCGAAGAGCTAAAAAACCGCTCACTTGAAAACGACAGTCAAATCTCGGCGAAATTTAAGAATTTTTAAGGTTGGGTTTATGTCAAAACTAAAAGAGGAATGCGGGGTTTTCGGGCTTTATTCAAATTTTTACACCGATCTCGCGAGGCTGACATATTACGGGCTTTTCGCGCTCCAGCACCGCGGGCAGGAGAGCGGCGGAATTGTCGTCAACGACGACGGCGTGTTCACTTCTCATACCGGGAACGGGCTGATAAACGATATTTTCGGGGCCGATATTATTGAAAAGCTTGGCAAAGGCAATATTTCCGTGGGGCATGTCCGTTACGGCACCCGCGGCGCTTCGGGGATAATCAACGCCCAGCCGGTGGCGGTAAACCATATAAAAGGGCAAATGGCGGTGGCGTTTAACGGCAGTTTGGTAAACGCGTATGAGCTCCGCGAAAAGTTCGAGCTTGAGGGTTCGATTTTTCACTCGTCAAGCGACGCGGAAGTTATCTGCCACGCCGTGACAAGCGAGCGGATAAAGACAAACTCAATCGAGGACGCGGTCTGCAAAGCGATGTATAACCTAAAGGGCGCTTACTCGATTGTGCTTATGTCCCCCTCAAAGCTTGTCGCCTGCCGCGACCCCCACGGCATACGGCCGCTTTGCATAGGAAAAACAGCCGACGGGGTATGGATAGTCTCGTCCGAGTCCTGCGGGGTTGATTCAGTCGGCGGGGAATTTGTGCGGGATATCGAGCCGGGGGAAATCGTGGTGTTCGACGGCGGCGAGCCGAAGAGCATAAAAACCCACTGCGGCGAAAAACCCCGCGCCTTTTGCGTGTTTGAATATATTTATTTTGCCCGCCCCGATTCGGTTATAAACGGCGTCGCCGTTCAGGCGTACCGAATAAAAGCGGGCGAGGCGCTTGCGGAAACCTACCCGGTGGCGGCGGATATCGTCGTGGGCGTGCCGGACTCGGGTCTTGACGCCGCGGTGGGGTATTCAAGGGCGTCGGGAATCCCCTACGGTGTGGGGTTTATTAAAAACAAATATATAGGGCGCACGTTTATTGCGCCGCTCCAGTCCCAGCGGGAGGACAGGCTTAGCATTAAGCTCAACCCCGTAATGTCCGCCGTCAGCGGAAAGCGCGTGGTGCTTGTGGACGACTCAATCGTCCGCGGGACAACTTCCGCGCGGATAGTAAAGCAGCTCTTTGACGCGGGGGCTAAGGAAGTCCATATGAGGGTGACCGCCCCGCCGTTTGTCAACCCCTGCTATTACGGCACGGATATAACCCCCGGCGACAGGCTTATCGCGAGGGAGTATAAAATAGAAAGCATAGCGTCTGTCATAGGCGCGTCAAGCCTTGGGTACCTAAAGCGCGAACAAACCGTAGACATAGCCAAACGTCTTGGCATGGAAGGGCTTTGCACCGCGTGCTTTGACGGCTATTACCCGGCGGAAAAGCCTAAACGGGTTTATTTTAATAAATTTGACAGGAAAATAAGCGAAGGCAGGTTTCAGACGTGAGAGACGACAAAAACCAAAGCTACAGCGAAAGCTATAAAAAAGCGGGCGTGGATATCACAAAGGGGTATAAAGCCGTGGAGCTTATGAAGCCGCATATAAGGCGGACAAAAATCCCCGGGGTGATGTCTGATATCGGCGGGTTCGGCGGTATGTTCGACCTGTCGCGATTTGGCGGCGAAAACCCCGTGTTGGTGAGCGGCACCGACGGCGTGGGAACAAAGCTGAAGTTAGCTTTCGCGCTGGGAAAGCATGACACAATAGGTATAGACTGCGTGGCGATGTGCGTAAACGATATTATTTGCTCGGGGGCGAAGCCCTTGTTTTTCCTTGACTATCTTGCGGCGGGGAATGTTGTACCGGAGATAGCGGCGGAAATTGTCTCGGGGGTGGCGGAGGGCTGCGTTTTGGCGGGCTGCGCGCTGCTCGGGGGCGAAACGGCAGAAATGCCGGGCTTTTACCCGGACGGCGAGTATGACCTCGCCGGGTTTGCCGTGGGTGTTGTGGAAAAACAAAAGATAATTGAAAACAGCTCCATGGCGGAGGGAGATATAATTATCGCGCTCCCCTCGTCGGGCGTTCACTCAAACGGCTTTTCGCTGGTTCGGCGGGTGTTTGACTTTGAAACAGGCTGCCTTACGGCAGGTCTTGCCGAATATGATATGTCTTCGCTCGGCGAGGTGCTTCTCACCCCCACGGCAATATATGTAAAACCGGTGGCGGCGCTTATAGAAAAGGTAAAAGTCAAGGGGCTGTCAAACATCACCGGCGGCGGGTTTTATGAAAACCTGCCCCGGGCAATAAAAAGCGGGCTTGACGCGGTTGTATTCCGCAAAAAAATTAAAATCCCCCCCATTTTCGGGCTTATCGCCACTTCCGGAGATATTAACGACAGGGATATGTTCAACACCTTTAACATGGGGGTGGGTATGGCGGCGGTGGTTTCGGAATCCGACGCGCGAAGCGCCATATGCGTGCTCAAAGCAAACGGCGTCGACGCATATGAGATTGGCTGCCTTAAAAAAAGCGAATCCGAAACCCCGAAAGTTATTATAACCCGTTAGGGTTAACCAAATAAAAAGCGGAAGGGCGGGGGGAAAAATGGAAAAACTAAGGACGGCGGTTTTTGTCTCGGGCGGCGGCACGAATCTTCAGGCGATAATTGACGCGGTTAAATCCGGAGTTATCAAGCACGCGGAAATAGCGCTTGTGATATCGTCAAACCCCGGCGCTTACGCCATAAACAGAGCGGAGGCGGCGGGGATCCCCGTTCGGGTAATCGCCAAAAAGAGCTGCGCCGACAGAGAAGAGTTTGAAAATAAACTTCAAAAAGAGCTTAAGAGATATAAAATCGACCTTATCGTGCTTGCGGGGTTTATGATTCTTCTCTCTGGTTCGTTTACGTCTTCCTACCCCGGGAGGATAATAAACGTGCATCCGTCACTTATCCCGGCGTTTTCGGGCAAGGGATATTACGGGCTGAGGGTTCATGAGGCGGCGCTTAAATATGGGGTAAAAGTCACGGGGGCGACAGTTCATTTTGTAAACGAAACGCCCGACGGCGGGGAAATAATAGCCCAAAAAGCGGTAAAAGTGCGGGACTGCGACACCCCGGAAACCCTCCAGCGGCGGGTTATGGAAAACGCCGAGTGGGCGCTCCTCCCCAAAGCGGTGGAAACCGTCTCAAAAAGCCTGTTAAAGCAAATACGAGCGGGTAAAACAACAAAAGGGGAAAAATCATGAATAACAGGGAAACCGTACCGGTGAGCGAAAAAACCGAAAACCCATATGAAATTAAACAGATAAAAGACGTTTTAAAGCTAAGCTCTTACCCCGGCAGAGGGATAATTATCGGCCAAACCCATGGCGGCAGGGCGGTTTTGGCTTATTTTATTATGGGGCGGAGCGAAAACTCAAGAAACCGGGTGTTTGTCACCGACGGCGATGATGTAATTATAAATATTTTTGACAAATCAAAGGTTAAAGACCCCAGCCTTATTGTTTACGCCCCGGTAAAAACGCTCTCTTCCCCCGGGAAAAGCGAAGTTATTGTCACAAACGGCGACCAAACCGATACCATACACAAGTTTTTGCTTTCGGGCAAAACGTTTGAGGAAGCGCTGTTCACAAGGGTTTTCGAGCCCGACGCCCCAAACTTCACGCCGCGGATAAGCGGGATGCTTGATTTTTCGGGCGGGGATTTTTCTTATAAGCTAAGCATAATAAAGCCGGCAGACCAAGGCGGCGTCCCTGTCCAAAGGCAGTTTTTTTGTTATTCACCCGTGGGAGGCCTCGGGCATTTTATACACACTTACAGCAAAAACGGGGGAGTTCTCCCCCCTTTTTCCGGCGAGCCGGTCAGAGTTGGCATACCCGACTCCATAGAAGCTTTCGCGTCCGATATTTGGGGTTCGCTTGACGGCTCAAATAAAATATCGCTTTACATAAGGTATATAAACCCCGGCGAAAATAAATATGAGAGCCGGATTTTCAACAAAAACACAAAGTGAGGTAATTTAAAAATGCAGGAGATTTCGCTGAAATACGGCTGCAACCCAAACCAAACCCCCGCGAGAATCTATACGCAAAGCGGCAACCTTCCGGTTGAGGTGATTAACGGAAGACCGGGTTATATAAATTTTCTCGACGCCCTAAACGGCTGGCAGCTTGTAAGCGAGCTTAAAAAGGCCACCGGCCAAGAGGCGGCGGCGTCTTTTAAGCATGTCTCCCCCGCCTCCGCCGCGGTGGGAACTCCGCTTGACGAAGACACTAAAAAAGTTTGTTTTGTGGAAGACATTGAAGACCTTGACTTTTCCCCCGCCGCCTGCGCCTACGCAAGGGCGAGGGGCGCCGACAGAATGTCGTCGTTCGGCGACTGGGTGTCGCTCTCGGGCGAATGCGACGAGATTGTCGCCAAAATTATCTCGCGGGAGGTGTCCGACGGCATAATTGCCCCGTCCTACACAAAAAAAGCGCTTGAAATACTAAAAGCCAAGCGAAAAGGGAACTATAATATAGTTAAAATTGACCAAAGCTACACGCCCTCGCCAATCGAGGCAAAACAGGTGTTCGGGGTGACTTTCGAGCAGCAAAGGAACAATTCTGAAATATCCGAAAAACTGTTTACAAGCGAAAACATTGTCACCAAAGAAAAGCATATCCCCCCCTCTTCGCTCCGCGACCTTATTGTGGCGCTGATAACGCTTAAGTACACCCAGTCAAACTCGGTTTGTTTTGCCGAAAACGGGCAAGCGATAGGCGTGGGAGCGGGTCAGCAGTCGCGCATCCACTGCACCCGCCTTGCGGCGCAGAAAGCCGATAACTGGCATTTGCGGTTTCACCCTTTTGTAAGGGAGCTTGACTTTCTGCCGGGCTTGGGGCGGCCCGAGAAAAACAATATAATTGACATTTATATTTCAAACGATTCGGAAGAAGTAACGGGCAGCGGCGAGTGGTTTAAATATTTCTCCAAAAAACCAAAAACATTGGGGGGCGCCGAAAAACAGGAGTTTTTATCCGGCTTTACCGGGGTTTCATTGGGGAGCGACGCGTTTTTCCCCTTTGAGGACAATATTGAAAGGGCGCGGAAAAGCGGGGTTTCATATATCGCCCAGCCCGGCGGCTCGGTTCGCGACGGCGAGGTGATAAACTGCTGCGACAAGCTTGGGATAACCATGGCGTTTACCGGGGTAAGGCTATTTCATCATTGAATAATCAGACAACCGCAATTTCAGCAAGCTGAAACCGAAAAAAATTTGCATATGGATTAAAGAAAGGCTGTATAAAATGAAATCAAAAGTCGCG
>Ga0265294_10005892_pt1 | contig 14840 bp, 10 predicted proteins | sample MunlanPumphouse3_FD_192504 | JGI IMG/M metagenome (GOLD analysis project Ga0265294, IMG submission 192504) | Groundwater microbial communities from a municipal landfill in Southern Ontario, Canada - Pumphouse #3 | ecosystem: Environmental > Aquatic > Deep subsurface > Groundwater | place... | reverse complement strand
CCTCAAGGTTTCCCATGGCTATCTGGAAATGCCCTTGAATGATAAATCCGCGGACATAGAGATCATCCTTAATCAGGTGCATGATGAGATCATGACAAACAACATCAGCATTGATGATGGTATCAAGAAGATGGATACCCAAGTTCAGAAGATCCTAAGTAAATAGGTTCCCACAGGATCCGGGGTAAGAAAACTTGCTCCGGGTCTTTTCCTAACAAAGGTTGGTGCTGTCATGATTTCAAGGAAAGCGGAAATCCGCAAACAGTTGGTGGCGTATAGCTTCATTGCTCCCAACTTCATCGGTTTCGCTATCTTCACATTGGTTCCCATCGTCTTTGCTTTCGCCTTGGCGTTCCTGCACTGGGATGGAGCGAATCCGATAACATTCGCCGGACTGGAAAACTTCAGGAACCTTTTGGATGATGATCAGTTCAAGGCTGCTCTCAAAAACACAATACTCTATGCGCTGGGAACAGTCCCCCTCACATTGGTATCCAGCTTGTTTCTTGCTGTCTTGCTCAACCAGGGTATACATGGCAGGAACTTTTTCAGGACTGTCAGCTTTTTCCCTTATGTCGCCTCATTGGTGGCTGTCGCAGCGGTTTGGAACATGCTTTTCAATCCCGCAAAGGGACCTGTGAACCTATTGCTTCTGGCACTTGGTGCAAAATCCGTCCCAGGGTGGGCTGCGGACAAACAATGGGCGATGATAACCGTCATCATGTTCAGTATTTGGAAATTCACAGGATATTACATGATTATTTATCTTGCAGGTTTGCAAGGAATTAATCCTGAACTTTATGAAGCTGCGAACCTTGATGGCGCAAATGCTTGGCAACGGCTTAGGTTTGTGACCTTGCCGCAATTGAGCAGCACAACTTTTTTCGTCATGGTTATGCTTACCATACAATGTTTCAAGGTCTACGATATCATATACATGCTGACCCAAGGAGGACCGGGCACAGCCACTTTGGTATTGGTCTATGACATCTATAACAAAGCTTTCATCAGTTGGGACCTTGGAGCGGCAAGTGCAGTCGCCATGGTCTTGTTCCTTCTGGTCCTTTGTGTGACTTTGGTCCAATTCATTTGGGAAAAGAAGAGATAGGCCATGCAGATACAATCAAGAAGAGACAGGATTGGAAAGATATTCATGTATATCGTGCTTGTCATTATGGCACTGGTGATGCTGTTGCCGTTTGTATGGATGCTTAGTGCCTCACTCAAACTTGACAAGGATGTCTTCAAGTTTCCCATTGAATGGATACCACGCAATCCCAGATGGTCGAATTATGTTGATATCTGGGTTAAAATTCCTCTTGGCAGATTCATCTTCAATACTTCGAAATTGACCGTGATAGTTACTTTTCTTCAGTTGCTGACCTCAAGTTTTGCTGCATATGCTTTTGCCAAATTGCAATTCAAGGGACGTGATGTCTTGTTCTTGGGTTACGTCGCCACCATAGCGATGCCTTGGCAGGTATACATGGTCCCTCAGTTCATGATGATGCGGTCCTTGCATCTGAACAACACCCATTTGGCGATTATCTGTCTTCAGGCCTTCTCTGCTTTTGGAGTGTTCCTCATGCGTCAGTTTTACGATGGGGTTCCCGATGAACTTTGTGAAGCGGCTCGTATCGATGGAATGAGTGAATACCGTATTTATGCCCAAATAATGCTTCCCTTGAGTAAACCCGCCTTGTCGACACTGACAATATTCACATTTGTCAACACATGGAATGACTTTCTTGGTCCTATGCTGTACTTGACCAAGACCAATCTCAAGACAATCCAGATAGGACTCAGGATGTTCATTGGACAATATTCCTCAGAATATGGTCTCATCATGGCAGCTTCTGTTGTTGCTTTGGTGCCTGTGGTTATTGTGTTCTTGTCATTGCAGAAGTTTTTTGTTCAGGGAGTCGCCTCAAGCGGGCTCAAGGGATAAGGACTTATAAAACCGCAGGAGGGGAATAATGGAAAACCAAGCAATCACCAAACAGGAAATCAAGCAAGCACTTCAAGAAGCTTGCTCAAAGATCAGGTCAAATCTTCCTCTCTTCACGAATCATTGCCAGAATCATAGCAGCGTCAATTCTCTCTATCCCCAATGTCGCAATGATCAGTGGACCTGCGGATTCTGGCCGGGTGAGATATGGCTTGCCTACGAAGCGACAGGCGATTGTCGTTTCCGTCAGAGCGGGGACATCCTTGTCAGCTCTTTTCTCTCAAGGATCAAGAACCATATATGTGTGGATACTCATGATATGGGGTTCCTTTATACCCCCAGTTGTGTTTCCGCCTATAAGCTGACAGGAAACAAGGAAGCAAGGGAAGCCGCAATGCTTGCCGCAGACCAGCTTGCCTCACGATTTCAGAAAGTGGGAGAATTCATTCAGGCCTGGGGTGCGATGGGTGAGAAAGAGAACTATCGATATATCATCGATTCCTTGCTCAATCTTCCGTTGCTTTATTGGGCGACAAGCGAGAGTGGTGATGAAAAGTACGGAAGGATTGCACAAATGCATACTTCCACGTGTATAGCAAATAGTTTTCGCAGTGATTACTCGACTTTCCATACCTTTTTCATGGATTCTCAGAATGGAGAGCCGCTAAGAGGTGAGACCTGTCAGGGATACCGCTCAGACAGTTCTTGGGCAAGGGGTCAGGCATGGGGTATTTACGGCCTTGCCCTTGCGTATAAGTATAATCATGAATCAAAATATATTGATTTGTTCCGCCATGCCAGCCAATATTACCTTTCCCGGCTCCCTGTGGACATGGTTCCTTATTGGGATTTGATATTCACCCAAGGCAATGAGCCCCGTGACAGCAGTTGTGCTTCGATAGTTGCCTGTGGCATGTTGGAGATGGCCAAGTACCTAGGGGGTGAGGAATCGTCATATTATACAAACCTTGCTAAAGAGATGGTGGGTAGCCTTTTTCGAAACTACCGGGTTAAGGTAGGAGATGTATCAAATGGCCTTGTTTACCACGGAACATATAGCAAGAAAAGTCCTTATAACACTTGTACACAAGAAGGGGTGGATGAGTGTGTGAGCTGGGGTGATTATTTCTATATGGAAGCCCTTACCCGGCTCAGCCGGGCATGGGATCCATATTGGTGAGGTGTCGTTATGGATAGGGAAGTGTTTTTTGGACAAGGCAAGAGGTTCTTTTTTGATGACAAGAAAAAGATTTCGCAGTACGTCATGTCAAACTGCCAGAGAGAGGCCGAGCATGTGATAAGAACAGCAGATGATGTGGTCCGCCAGGAATTCTTGTTCGACTTGCGCTGGGATATGGAGCGTACCTCAAGGAAAGTATACTTTGAGCATGAGATAGACTGGCTTTCTCAACCTGATGATGATCCTGAGTGGATATTTGCATTCAATCGGATGAGATTCTGGATATGTTTGGGCCAGGCATATGCCATGACACAGGATGAGAAGTATGCGAAGTGTTTTGCATCCCAGCTTCAGCACTGGGTGCGTACGGTAAGGAGGGAGGATCCCCGATGCGCCAAGGCTTGGAGAACCATAGAGGCAGGGATAAGGATGGAGTATTGGTCAAAAGCCATTCTCTACTTTGCTGACAGTCCGAGCTTGACAGCGGAGGTGATGGATACGTTCATCACCAGTTTGACTGACCATGCCGAGTTTATCATGGACCACTACGACAGCTATAATCTGATGAGCAACTGGGGGGTCCTTGCGAATCACGGCCTGTTTATCGCATCGGTCCTGCTTCCTGAGAGTTCTCGGACCTTGGAGTATCAGAAAGAGGCGTTGAGACGTCTGGAGCAGGAGATCAGCATCCAAGTCTATGACGACGGAAGCCAATGGGAACAAAGTCCTTTGTATCACAATGAGGTTGCGCATGATTTTCTTGATGTTGTTATTCTGGCAAGAAGAAACCACATAGACCTGCCAAGGATAATTGAGGAGAAAACAAAGAAGATGTGCCTTGCTTCCTCGGCATGGCAACTTCCCAATGGGAATGAGCCGATTAATGGGGATAGTGATGCCATTGACCAACGGGATATCGTCACGAAGGGTGCCGTATTGTTCAATGATACTGCACTTCTAAAAACGGCCTCCCCTGATTTTGATTTTGACACCATCTGGGACATTGGTTGGGAAGAAAGGAATGTATATCTTGGAATGAGAAAAAACCTTCGGCAAGCGACCAGTGGGGATACGGAACTGTCTTTATTGCCCGATAGCGGGAATGCCTATTTTCGTAACGGGGGAGGGTATGTTCATTTCCATTGCGGGACTTTGGGGGCGGGACATGGACATGGTGATCAACTGCATGTTGATTGGTTTGCAAATGGGGAAGACATCTTGGTGGACTCAGGACGTTTCACCTATGTTCCCAAACCTGAGCGTTATGAGTTCAAGGATTGCACGGCACATAATACCACCATCGTCGATCACGAGAATTTCTATGTATGCGCAGACAGTTGGATGTGCACCAAGCTTTCAGAAAGTGTGAACTTTGAGGCAAAAGCCAAAAAAAACTATGGATATGCGCAAGGAGGACACCTTGGCTATTTCTTAATTGGTGTCTTTGTTAACAGGAAGATTATTTCCTTAGGCAAGAAATTATTACTTATTTGTGATGAGTTCTATGCTCAAGGCAAGCATGATTACACCCAATACCTGCATTTCAATGATAGTTTCACTGTGGAGAATCCACAAAGCGCAAATAGCAATCTTAACAAAGTATCCTTGCGGTTCATTGGAAAGGGGCTATGTCAAGAGGTTGTTGCTAGCAGGATGTCACGCCATTACAACCAGGCCTCTCCCACGAGAACTATTGTGACAACTTTTATTGCAAAGGATTTTGCCTCGTTGTTTACTGTATTGGCATTGGGTGATGAGGAAGTCTGTGTCCAGAAGAAAGAGGTGAGATCGAATTTCAAGGGGATTGTTTTCCCCGATGAGGTGATAGAGGGTCTGACCATAAGCAATGGTGATCAAAAATATACAGTGGTGGTCTCTCATCAGGAGTATGCGTCTCCGACAGATACCTTCCTTTGCGATGGTTGCACGGGATTCGGACGTGCTGTCGTATTCGATAGAAGTGAGGGTGAGGATGTAATCGGCACGGTTCTTAAGAATTAATTGATAAGGGTCCAGTCGTCTTTTCCCAGGAAAGAAAAAAAGCTGCTCCAAAACTGAAGCAGCTGGCGTGAGAGGGAAGGATGGCCGGCTACATCACCGTACCATTCTTGATGACTGCGTTCTTATTGATCACGATGATTCCATCATGGATGGAATGCATCTCGAAATCACCTTCCTGCCGAGGGATATCATCGATGCCGATACGGCATCCGTCCCCAATACGGGCATTCTGGTCAATGATGGCTTTCCTGATGATTGTCCCCTTGCCTATACCGATGTTCGGAATACCGTTTCTGGCATTGTCTTTCTTCTGTTCCTCGGATTCATAGAAGGAGGCACCCATGCAATACACTCCGTCAAGCGATGCCCCCGACTCGATCAGGGTCCGTACACCAATGATTGAATTGACGATGTAGGCATTGGTGATGATGGAACCTTCCGACGCCAAGGAGCAACTGATGTTGCAGAAGTTCACCTTCGTCGCAGGTAAGTGCCGACGATGGGTATAGATGGGCATCTCCTCGTCGTAGAAATTGAACTGTGGATTGATGGCTGCCAGATCGAGATTGGTCTCATAGAAAGCCTTGATGGTCCCGATGTCCTCCCAGAATCCATTGAACAGGAAGGCTCCGACTTTCCTGGTCTTGATCACATCAGGGATTATCTCCTTGCCAAAGTCAGTCTTGTCGTTGTTGAGCACTTCTTCCATGGTCTTGGCATTGAAGATGTAAATTCCCATGCTTGCAAGATATTCGTTCTTTTCCGTGGCTTTGACCTTCAGGTTCTTTTCCAGGACGGATGGGCTGACCTTGTAGTCGGTGATGTCCAGGTCGGCAGCTGGTTTTTCGTAGAATTTGTTAATATAACCGTCCTTGTCGGTGCCAATGATTCCCAAACCGGTGGCCTGGTCCCGGCTGATTGGTTTTGCGGCGATGGTCAGTTCCGCACCACTGGCAATATGCTTGGCGAGCATTTCCCTGAAATCCATCCGATAGAGCTGATCGCCTGAGAGGATCAGATAGTAGTCTGCGTTCTGATCATGGAAGTGGACCATGTTCTTCCGCACCGCATCAGCGGTGCCTTGGTACCAGCTTTCGCTATGGTAGGTTTGTTCCGCAGCCAATATCTCAACAAATCCATTGCTGAACGTATCAAAGATATAGGTGTTGGCGATATGGTTATGAAGTGAGGCTGAGTTAAACTGGGTCAGGATATAAATCTGCTTGATCTCACTATTGATGCAGTTGGAAATAGGGATATCAACCAATCGGTATTTCCCGGCAAAAGGAACCGCCGGTTTTGACCTATCCATGGTCAATGGATACAATCTTGTGCCTTTCCCGCCACCCAATACAATCGCGACCACCCTTTGTTTCTTTGCCATTATCGATACCCTCCTTGGATTCGCATCCTATTATATGTCATAAAGCTTAAAATAGGAACGTGCAGAACGTTCCCAGGTGAAATCACAGGCCATGGCCCGTTTCCTTAGTTCGTCAAGGTGAGGATAGAAGGACAATGCCTTTCTCACTGTCTTCTCGATTTCAGCTCCACTGAGTTCCGAGAACAGGAATCCGTCACCTTTTTCACTGTCTTCGCTCACATCAATGATGCTGTCGGCCAGTCCTCCTGTTTTGTGGGCGATGGGAATCGTTCCATAGCGTAGTGAGTAAAGCTGGTTCAATCCACAGGGTTCAAAACGACTTGGCATCAAGAAATAATCTGCGCCCGCCTCAACTCTATGAGCAAGAGCATCACTAAAAATGATATTCACTGATAAGTTGGAATATTTCTCTCCCAGTTCCTTGAGTTGCCTTTCCATGGTCCTGTCCCCAGTGCCGATGATAATCATCTGCAAGGGATTGTCCCTGACTATTCGTTCAAGGGCGCATTCTGAACCTTCCAGCAATTCGCAAAAGCCTTTTTGCTCGGCTATCCTGCTGATCATGGCGACAAGAGGTATCCTCTCATTTACTTCAAGTCCACATTCCTTTTGGACTTCTGCCTTTGTCAGTGCCTTTCCCCGGAGATCATCGCTGGTATAGTGGTTGGTGAAATTCACATCAGTGGCGCTATTCCATTCCTCATAGTCGATACCGTTGATGATCCCCTTAAGGTTTTCTCCCCGTTCTTGAAGAAGTTTTTCCATGTGGCAGCCAAACTGCTCGGTTTGTATCTCCTTGGCATAGGTCTCACTGACAGTGGAGACAATATCACTGAACACGATGCCGCTCTTGAGCATGTTCACTTGCTTTCCCAGGCCTGTGCCCATAAAGAGTCTTGGATCGGCGGTCATGCTTGTTTTCAGGAAATCCATACGGCTGAAGTCCCCCTGGTAGGCAAGATTATGAATGGTGAGCATGCTCTTTGTACCTTTGAAGAACGGTTCATTGCTTGTTTTTAAAAGATATGAGATAAAGCCGCAGGTCCAATCATGGGCATGGATGATATTGGGTTTCCATTTCAGAAGCTTGCAGAGTTCCAAGGATGCCTTGTTCAAGAGAGTATAGCGTTGCAGATTATCCTTGTAAGGAGTGAATGAATCCTCTCCATAAATTCCCTTGCGTTCGGTAAACCAAGGGTGCTTGATAAAGTAATAGGGGACCGCACCGACCGTCTCTTCGAGGAATTCAATTTTCTCATTTTGGGAATTGACGCAGATGGAGCAGGATAATCCTGTATCGTTCATTTGGGAAGTGTCACAGCATCCATAGAGGGGAAGGAGGATGCGCACGTCCACTTTGATTCTTTGTAATGCACTGCTGAGGGCGCCTACCACATCAGCCAATCCTCCCGACTTGCAAAAAGGGACACTTTCACTTGAAATCATCAAAACATTCATATGATAATTCCATCACCTTCTGAGTGTACAGTCAAGCAAAAAAACAACCTTACTCAAAACGAAAGGCACATCTTTCTCCCCTTTTGGGTGTCATGCTTTCTTTTTTCCTTTTTGGGGAAAGTCAGGGGATGGGTGAGTCGGTATCGTTGTGCATCATAGATTGCTTGGAGTACAAAGGCCTCACTATCAAACACCGTGGGTAGCAGTGCGAAATTACCATCCAGGACTGTGGTGTTTTTAGCGAATGCAACAAGTATCTTCACTTGCTTCTTCACATTGTCCTCAACCCATCCAACATGATACCGATTCATATAGGTGGCAGTGTCTATCGCACCATAAAGCACCACTGAAAGCAGGAAAGGACGCTTCAGCGCCAATGATTCCATAAGTGCGTTTGCACCTGCTTTCCCAGCCTGCACATCACAAGAGAGGATGTATTCTCCGATATTGTTAACAAATCCCGGAGTGATAAGATTGAAAGAAGGATGTTCCTCGCGAAACTGACGGATTTTTGACTCTGTTTCCTTTGCGAGTTTCCCCACAACCACCACCTGCCAAGGGAAGCCTTTTTTTGCAATCTCCTCCAGCATCTTGATATCTCCAATACCTTCCCCTCCCATATTGAGAAGCACGGTGAAAGTATCCTTCAGTCCCAGGCGTTTCCGACTTTCCTGCTTGCTCAGCTGAGGCAGATGCTGTATTGAATATTGCAAGGGGAAGGGGCAGATGTCCACTTTACCGGGACTCATGCCATTGGCGATCATGTTCTCACGTCCAAGTTTTGTGGGCACATAATACTTCACCAATTCTTCATTAAGACCAGGAACAGGGGCGTTGAACACGTCGCTCGCATAGGAAAACACGGGGACGTCCAAGTCCAGTTTTTTCAGAAGTTCCGGAATTATTATTCCTCCAAGATAATTGGTGCATAGGAAAAAATCCGGTTTGTGGTGGCAGTACCACTGGTAAAATGATTGGCTGTAATGTCCTATCAGGGGAGGCAGGTTCTTGAGTGCCCAGCCACTTCCTTTGTTGTCGCTGCCTTTGTCCAGGATGCGTTCCAGCTTGGGATGGGCAAGCATGAAACGCCAGTTGCTGCAGGCATAATTATTCCATAAAGGAGCATCGCAGATCTCAAATAAGTCGGCGATGACAGCATCATAGCCCATGTGTATCATAGCATCAGCAAGAGCTTTTGCGGGGACAAAGTGGCCCTTACCGGTTTTCACATAGATGAACGCACCTTTCATACTGCATAATATAGCAAGGGTTCAACGTCAATTCAACTTACCTGATAAAATCAATTTTGCAGGAGCCTTTGGTAATAGCAATTGGTCGATAAAGTCATTCCGTTCCTTGATAAATCAAGATAAATCGAACAGCATGCCTCCCACTATTTCTCAAGATAGAACAGGAATTCAGGATACACTCCTATTAAGAGCATGATTTGAAAGTCGAGGAGTGGAACATTCCCGGGGTTGGTATTCTTTTGCAGGAAAACACACCCCCTTTGATGACTTGCAACATAAGGATGAAAAAATAGCAGAGGGTATGTGTTTCTTAGAGTCTTGTGGCTCATTCCTGTAACCATTATGCATGGTCTATCCTCATCAAGCCTCACAACTTCTCTCAGTTACTTTTGCTTATCAAATAAGTACTATTTGAATTGAGGGCTTTTCTTTGGAAATAAATTTGTGAGTTTGATTTAAACTCTTTGTTTTTCTATTGACAGAAAGAAATATCTAACTTAGGGTCTTCCCTTGAGGTAGAGCATCAGAAAATGATTAGGTTAACGAAAAAAGTTTTTTCCGATCTTGCCATATGGATGATGGGTTTTGGCATTTTGGTAGGATTGGTTTTCCCTTTCTTTATGTTCCAATTAGGTATTCCTCGTGAAATCACCTTTAGTTGGTGGTTTTTTTTGGTCTGTATGATTGCGGGTTTGTTTGTTGGTTTTGTAAACATCAACCTTGCCAAACATATTGTCGGTTCCCGTCTTTCAGACCTATCAAGACATATGATAGATATCGAGAAGTATTTGAAAGGGATCTCTGGCAAGGCTGAGACCTTTGACTGTTCTTCCCTGAAATGTCATATTCCCGTGGATTCCGAGGATGCCATTGGAGAGAGCTCAAAGGCCTTTAATAGTCTTGCCGATACCCTTGCCAAATCGTTGCAGACTGAAATAAATATCCGTACCTACACACAAATGCTTACCAGTCATCTTGAAATCGATGGGCTTTGCCATGATGCTTTGGTTTATCTTCTTGAGATGGTCAAGGCGCAGGCCGGGGCTATATTGGTGGAAGAGGAAGGTGAGCTCAACATACATTGTGCTATAGGATTGACTAATGCCAATTCCTTGAGTTCCAATCCTCTTGTACTTGACACCCTGCAGATTTTAAAACGAAGTATAATCGATATCCCCAAGGATATCATGCTTGATGGTGTGCTGACCTCCTTTCCTCCCCGGCAGATTATTGTCGAGCCCATTCTCTATAAACAAGTAGGTTTGGGTATTATCGTTCTGGCGTCTACTGTGGCTTTTGAGAAAGAGATGTGCGAGGACCTTGATTTGTTTGGGAAGAGCCTTTCCCTGGCCTTGCACAATTCCCTGGCCCATGACCAGGTGCAACGACTTGCTGCCATCGATCCCCTCACAGGGGTCTACAACCGTCGTTTTGGGATTGCTCGTCTCCATGAGGAATTTGTCAGGGCTGTCAAGCAGAATACTTCGATGGGACTTTTGATGATGGACATCGATAACTTCAAGCAGGTCAATGACACCTATGGGCATTCTATTGGTGATCGTGTCCTCAAAACAGTAGCGCTCACCGCCCGTGCACAATTGAGAGAGGGGGATATCATCGTGCGTCTTGGTGGTGATGAGTTTATACTTGTGTTGCTTGGAGCCTCTCGTTCTGATTCTCGTGATATTGGGGAAAAGATACGACGTATAATCGAGGAAAAGCGGGTTTCGTATGGGGAACAAAGCATTCATATCACCGTAAGTATCGGGGGAACTTCTTTCCCTGAATTCGATGCCGACTATGAAAAAGAACTGATAGAAGAGGCGGATCGGTCTCTTTACCTGGTAAAGAATTCGGGAAGGAACCGAGTTTCCTTTTGATGCTAAGCAACCAAGGACAGGGATTTGAAAACAAAATCAGAGCTTTAAGGTGGAATATTGTTCTTGGCTTATTTGCCTGAAGGGTGCCGGCCTTGTCTTTATAGTGGGTGATATGATTATAAAAATGGGAATAAACCATCTTATCTCATTTCATGTGAACAAGTAAGTCTTTTTTCTCGAGAATCATTGGTAGTAATCTCTCAAGATATAGATGATAAACCCTGGTTGACTAACACTGAATCTCATATCACAATGCTTCTGTGAAAACGAACCTGCATACTGCGATGAAGAAATTCTCCCTCTCGCTTTTGGCCAATATTATAAATGTCACTGTCTCTACCCTTACCGGTCTCCTGATCCCTCGCCTTGTGGGGGTGACCCAGTTCGGGTATTGGCAATTGTATGTGTTTTATATTACCTATATCCTGTATTTCCATTTTGGTTGGGTTGATGGCATCTATCTTCGTAATGGGGGGAAGGATTACTCCGAATTGGACACAAGGCTGCTCCATAGCCAGTTCTGGTTGTATTGCCTTTTTGAGCTGTTTGTCAGTCTTTCCATACTAGGTGCGAGCTTTGCCTTGGGAAAGGGAGACAAACGTACTGTGGTGATGCTTGCAGGGGTCAATTGTCTTGTGCTCCTTCCTCGAGTCTATTTTCAATTTCTTCTCCAGGCCTCGGGAAGAGTAAGGACTTATGCCAATAATCTGGTGACTGAGCGGATGATTTGCGCCTTCCTTACTATTGTCCTTTTGCTTTTTGGTCATAGGACGGTCAAGACTCTGATTTTTGCCGACTTGCTTGCCAAGGGGGTCGCTTTGGTGATGATCCTCATAAGTTGTCATGACATTGTGTTTTCCAAGGGGATAGGCTTTAAGGACAACATCAAGGAAGCCAAAGAGAATTTTCATGTTGGGTACAAGCTGACCTTCGCAACCGTGTCCAGCATGTTGCTGATTGGGATCATTCAATTGGCTGTCGAGCGCAATTGGAATATTGAGATGTTTGGCATGGTGAGCTTTGCCATGGTTACCACCCAGAGCATTGTGCAATTTCTCAACCAGATATCGGTCGTGTTGTTTCCTCTTCTCAAACGAAGTGAAAGCAACGATTACCCTGTGGTGTTTGCCCAGACAGGGAGGCTCATCACGTTCCTTTCTACTTCCTTGCTTCTTCTGTTTTATCCTCTGGAGTTAGGTCTCACCGCCTTGCTTCCTGATTACGTGATGGGGATATCATTCCTAGGGCTTTTGATTCCTGTCTGTCTCTTTGAGGGGCGGACAACCTTGATGCTAGGTACTTTCCTCAAGACCTTGCGGAAAGAAAAGGATATGCTGATAATTGATGTGATCATGATACTTCTTTCTCTGGGAGTGACCATTGTCACCGTGTATATCATGAAGAATCTTACCGCTGCGGTGATGAGCTCTGTGCTTCTGCTAGCTTTGAGATGCTTGTTGAGTGATATTGTGGTGCAGCGGAACCTAGGGATAAGAAACTACAAGGAATTATGCCTTATATCGATGACGACCATACTCTTTTGGGTGTGTTGTTGCAGTATCAAAGGCCTTAAGGGGTGGTTGCTCTATGTTTTGTATTATGTGATCCTTGGTGCTTTTAGATTCAAGAACTACAAGGTCATGTTCCACCTGGTCCATGGAGAAAGGGCATAGGGTTTAAGTCGGATGGCTTTCACTCTGTTGCTGTGATAAAGAAAACCCCTTTGGTCGAAATCTTCTCCAACACAAAGGGGTACCTCACTGTTTTCAGTAGGCTTCTCTCTTAGTCGTGGTACCTTCTGCGGGTACTGCTCTCCGAATTACTTCGTCCGCTACGGCGCATTGGGCGATGATCCTCACGGCTACCGGAGGAACGTGGACGATAGTCATCCTCCTCACGGCGTCTGCTTCTGCCTCCACGGTTTCGGGAAGAAAGGTTCCGTCCATTGGGATTGTCCGGTTTCGCACGGGTGATAATCGGCTTCTCGGCTGGATTTGTCACTTCGAATGCCTTGAGAATCCTCTCGGCAACCAGAAGAGGTGCGGATACAAAACTGAATTCATCCTGTACGGCCACATCCCTGAAATCCTCGTCTTTTGCTCCGACCTGCTCGATAAGATAGTCAGTCAGGCTTTGCTTATCCAATCCGTCTTTCTTTCCACGGGCAATAAACAACCTGGTATAGCCAGAGGATTCATCACTGAAGGACTCCCTTTCTCGCCTTGAGGAGGAAGAACGGGACGAAGATCCATCATCCAAATTACGATACTTGGATTCATCCAATGCGTCCTTGTAGCAATAATCAAGCATGGCTTCCACGACGCTCTTGGCATCTCTGCCATCAAGCATCTGCTCGGCGATGGTTGCGTAAACGCTATTGTCCTTTTGTTCTGTCAAAATTCCCGTCATCTGGCTAAGGATTTTGGTTCTTTTTGCGCTGACAATATCAGAGGCATCAGGGATTTCCGCTTTACGGATTTCCGTCTTCGCGACTTTTTGGATGAAAGAAAGCTTTCGGAACTCCCTCGGGGTCACAAAGGTTATGGCGGTACCTGTCTTTCCTGCACGGCCGGTCCTTCCGATTCTGTGGATATAGGCCTCAGGTTCCTCGGGAAGCGAGAAGTTGATCACATGGGTCAGGTCCTGGATGTCGATACCACGGGCGGCCACATCAGTAGCCACAATAATGGAAAGCAATTTTTCCTTCATTCTTCTAAGGATCTGCTCACGTTGCTTTTGCGAAAGGTCGCCATGAAGCGCCTCCGCATCATACCCACGGTCCTGAAGCTTATGTCCGACTTCATCGCACTGCACCTTGGTACGGCAGAAGACAATCCCGTAGAAATTATCCTCCATGTCGATGATTCTGGTCAGAGCCTCAAATTTCTCCGATTCTCTTACCTCAAAATAAATCTGATCGGTAAGAACGGGGGTGACGGTCTCCAGCTTGACTCTGACAACCTGAGGGTTTTTCATGAACTTTTCAGCAAGATGCATGATAGGTGCGGGCATCGTCGCCGAAAAACAGAGCATTCGCTTGTTCTCAGGCGTCTGCTTGAGCACTTCCTCGATGTCATCGATGAAACCCATATCAAGCATCTCGTCGGCTTCATCAAGCACCATGAACTTCAGGCTATCCAACTTAAGCGTACCACGGCGAAGGTGGTCCAGCACTCTTCCTGGAGTGCCGACAACAACATGGACTCCCTTCCTGAGCTTTCGAAGTTGCAATTCCATGGAGGCTCCTCCATAAATTGCGGCTATTTCCAAATGTCTATCACCTTTAAGACTGGAAATCTCCTCAGCATCCTGTACAGCAAGCTCTCGTGTTGGTGCAAGAATCAATGCCTGTACCTCTGTTTTTTTGGGATCGACAATTTCGAGTATGGGAAGACCGAATGCTGCGGTCTTTCCTGTTCCTGTTTGTGCTTGTCCTATGACATCTACTTGATCTTTCAAAAGTAGGGGGATACAAGCAGCCTGGATTTTTGTTGGTTCTTCAAACCCTTTTTCCTTAAGGGCTCTCAGGGTTTGTTCGGACAATCCTAAGTCCGCAAAACTTTGTAAATTTGACATGAAACTCCTAAATAGCTAATTAGCTTACAAATAATGAAATACGGGTGAAGCATATAGCATATTTACTCTTTGTTTCAATACCTGGGCGCTACCAACGATTGAAAACTTTCTCTGCAAAGCCCGGAAATTTATCAAGTTTCAATATTTGTCCATCATCAAGGAC
>Ga0265294_10005891_pt1 | contig 14842 bp, 8 predicted proteins | sample MunlanPumphouse3_FD_192504 | JGI IMG/M metagenome (GOLD analysis project Ga0265294, IMG submission 192504) | Groundwater microbial communities from a municipal landfill in Southern Ontario, Canada - Pumphouse #3 | ecosystem: Environmental > Aquatic > Deep subsurface > Groundwater | place... | reverse complement strand
CTTCGGGATAACAATCTCTGCTTTTATGTTTGTTTTTTTTCAATGGAAATCAAATAAGTCTTAGGGCTTTTTTCAATTTCAGTTTGAACAACACCTTGTAGATGAATCTTAATCTCATGTATGAGAGTATATTCAAAACTTTAATCTCTTCCTGTCCACATGCAGTTGCATATTCAGAGGCTATTACACCAAGGTATTCCGAGTTGAGAGTAAGCCTTCTGAGGTTTCGCAATCCTTTTAACAGTGAGTAACGTCCAAATCCCATACGATTGTTGTCAATCAAAGAAAAATCATAGACTCCGTCCTTGCAGTAAAAAAGTACATTTGTCACGTTAAAGTCCTTGTGGAAGATACCTCTTTTATGCAACCGATATGCAAACCTTGCAAAAGCCTTAATTATATTAGTGTTTGCTTCCAGTCCACGGTGCAAGACACTTTCCAGGGCATTGTAATTGGTGTACAGAGAAACATAGTAGCTGTTTTTCAAAAGCAAACCATTGTAGCAATTGACAAAAGCAACGGGATCCGGCGAAGAGAATCCCTCTTTTTGCAATTTCCGGGAATTCCAAAAAGACCTCTCTGCCTTGGACTTCCTTATATTAGCATATACAAAAGCGTTCAAAAAAGAGGGCTTTTTGAAAGATTTGACAGTTAATTCATAACCCCCGCTCCTGATAATCCTAACCTGGTTCCTGCCACTGAAAATCAATTCCCCCATGGAATCGAACTCCAAAGGAATCCTTTCGATAAGGTATTTGACATCGGAATAGTTGTCTTTTACAAATACTTTTGTTTTCATTTTGGAAAATGCAGTTTGAGCTACAAAAACTACAACTCCCAAAACAATCAAAAACTATGCCCAACAAAGGATATAGCTACATCCAGTTTGGTTTTTCCTTATCCAGGAGATAGTAGTCAAAAAACTGGTCCATCCTTCTTGTCCAGTCTTCTGCAATTTCCCTTTTCTTGATATTATGACCATCCCCTTTGTAATTGAACATCCATACTGGTTTGCCCAATCTTTTCAAACCCAGGAACAACTCCAATCCTTGAGTAAAAGGGACCGCCTCATCTCCGTCACTATGGCGTGACAATAAAGGAGTAGTCACCTTATCGAGGTAAAAAACAGGCGAATTTTCAATATAATTTTCTTTTTTCTCCCAAAGAGAGCCTCCAATCCTGCTTTGGGTGGACTCATACATGAACATCCTGGTTTTGCCAGGACCAGCCCTCAGACCTGAATATGCAGAGGTCATGTTTGCAACGGCAGTCTCCGTACAAGCACATTTGAACATATTGGTCTGGGTAATTACATAGGCTACCTGGTAACCACCCCAACTATGCCCCTGTATTCCAATCTTTGCAGGATCTGCAATCTTTTTATCAATCAAATACTCAGTACCACTTACCACAATGTTTTTGCAACTTTCACCCGGACGTCCAATCTCATACTTTATATCTGGCATGAAAACCACATACCCTCTGCTGACAAACATAAGCGGATTTATTGTAGAGGTGGTTGGTTCGGGATTGTAAAAATGGAACACATCCTGACTCATAGTTTCATAAAAATAGACTATAGTCGGATAACTTTTTCCCAATTCATAGCCCTCCGGAGTGTACAATATTCCGGTGTTCTTTGATGAGCCATCATCCCAGTTTATAACTTTGGATTCTCCGGTTTTGTACCCTTCCAGTTGGTCGTTAAGGTTTGTCAACCTTTCATATGGCATAAAACCAGAATCTGCAAGCCAATAATCCGGAGCTTGGCTGAAACTCTCTATTTTCAGAATATGTTTCCCATTGTCCAACGATTTTACATAGGTATACTTGCATGCACCTTCATTCATGGATACAAGTTTTTTACCTTTTGTTAGTTTGAAAAAACCAGTATGCATGTTTTCCATGTTTACAGATTCCAGCAAAAGTTCTCCCCCGATATCCACCAGGTCAGATGCAGGTTTCTTTCCGGATAGGTTGAGTAGCCTGAATTTAATATTGTTTTTCCTTCCATATTCATTTGTAAGGCAAAATATTTTTGAACTGTCACCATCAATGGGCAAAGCCCAAATGTCATACTGGTCGTAAACCAGCAAATAGCGCAAATCTTTCGTAATTCCTGCCTTCCCGTAAGAACCGGCTGGCTGAGGTTTGTCAAAATCCTGCTGTGCAACAGGATATGTCATTCCTGATGAGAGATTGACTTTGGAACTATCTTCAGGGTTGAACGCATGCCAATTCTGGTCACTGAAATCATATATGAAAATATATGGAGTTGCAGACGAAATGAAAAAGCTCCCTTCATAACCCTTTAAAATTTGCTTATGTTCTCCACTTGTTGCATTTGTATAATACAAATCCTTTGGCAGGGGATCTTTCCACATATCATCCATCAAATAGTCAGATCCGTCAATTTCAACACTAAAAGGAGCGTTGTCATCCACCATCAGGTAAACTCCCTTACCTCTTGACAACTGGATGAGTTTGCCGGTGTTTGGCCTGTATATGCACTTTAGGCTTTCTGCAAAAACGTTCCTTCTCTTTTTTTGGGTAGGTAAAAGAGTATCGTTCCACCTCCAAAGTTCAAATTCAAATTTTGGTTTTGAGACTTTTTCCTTTTTCCCTTTTTTAACCAAATGATTGGATTTTGTGATTTCAAACTTGTAGTAATCATTTTTTTCTGAAAAGGAAATGCCCTTTTTAAAATTAAACACCATTGAATCTTGCAACATTGTTTGATTCAATTTAGTAATTTGATGAGCAAATCCATTTGCCTCATTTTTATAATCCCTTTTATTCCACACAAGCTTCTCTGCCCTTACATCTGTCAAGCCTGTCGAGTCTTCTGATGTAAAAAAAATCACCTCCCTACTCTCTCCGTCCAAAGAAAAGTCATTGATATACCTATTGGATTCATGAATTACACTGTTGGAGAACGTACCATCGTTGTTCATTTTAAGAAATGAGAAAAATGCACGCCTACCGTTCCCGGCTGAGTCTTTCTGCAACAACAAAAAAGAATTTTGCTTAAGGAATTGGTGTTTGTTAATCGACTTGGTATCAATATTTGTATTAATGCAACCGGCACTTTCCACATCCACAAAAACCAACTTTTCATTTTTGTCTGTACAAGCCAGATATCTGGAGTCATCCCTGGAAGAAACCTTTGATAATCCATAAATTGTATCCAACTTGAAGTTAATGGTATTGAACAACAACAGGGTATCGCCTTTATCCATTGCAACCATTTTTTGGTTTGCAGCAAACCTGGCTCTCTCCATATCTGGAAACTCTTTTCTTACATTCTTTTCCCTCACCGAAATGTTTAACAGATGTTTTCTATTATGGCTGATGTAATCGGCAACAACAACGTTGGCATCATCCGAAACCAAAAAACTTCCTATTGTCCTCCATTGGTTGTAAATGGCAGAATCCAACGGCATTTTCTGTGCAAAAATATATAACGGCAATATTATCACCGATATAACTAATAAAAATCTTTTCATGGTTTAAAGCTTAAGATATATAGTTCACACAAATCTAATACAGAATACTTAATAAATAAAACACAATTTTTATATTTGTCTATAACATAACCTATTAATTTTTCCATATGAAAAACTTCACAAAAATCACCTTAATTTTCTTACTCATGTACACTTTTTCAAGTTGCAACCACAATAATACAGATTATTACAAAATAGAAACCCACATTGACAGCGTAATCGGTACAGCATCAATTCCAATGATACAGCTGGCATATACCCATAACAACAAAACTCAGTTGTTCGAAGCTACACATGACCAATTCGCACCTCCGGCTGCTCCCGGGCAATCTGTATTCCAGGCAGCATCCCTGAGCAAAACCATTTTTGCATATATTGTTTTGAAGATGGCAGAAAAAGGACAAATAGACCTGGACAAGCCTCTTTCAAATTATTTGGAACCTCACAGGATAGACCACTCCCAAAAAGATTGGGCAAATGCCCTCACAGCAAAAATAGTACTTTCACACAGGTCTGGTTTGCCAAACTGGAGTATATCTCCATCATCTGACCTATGGCCAGATTCCAAACTAAAATTCAGGTTCAAACCAGACAGCACTTTCAGCTATTCCGGAGAAGCATACTTCTATTTGCAACAAGTAATAGAGAAAATTAGCAATAAACCACTGGAACAACTGGCCCGGGAGATTGTTTTCATACCTCTGGGGATGAACTCCACCAGTTACCAGTGGGGCAGGCAAGATATCCCATCCCTAGATTATGACAGCATTGCAGTAGATGGATTTGACAATGATGGGGTAAACCAAGGAAAAGGAAGACATCCCAGGGCAAACTGTGCTTATACGTTAAGGACTACCGCCAGCGATTACTCAAAGTTCCTTTGTGATCTGTTTGGCCAAGACTCCAAAAACGGATATGTATACAACCAGTTGTTAAAGCCAACGACAACAGCACAAAGGTATCCACAACAAAAGAGAATGTGCGACAACAATATACATTGGGGGCTTGGCATTGGAATAGAAGAAAACGAACAATTAGGCAGGATATATTTCCATTGGGGAGACAATGGCAGCTTCAAAGCACTTTTTATAGTAGTACCATCCCAAAATAAACATTTTGTATACTTCACAAACAGTGCTCGTGGACACTCCATAATAGACAATATTACTCCATTATTTTTTGATAACACCAAACCACTGGCGCTGTCTGCATGGATAAACGAACCTGTCTAAAAGACCTCCATAATTATACTCTCAAATATTTTACAGTCTATAAATTTGCTATGTATATGTTTTTCTTATATATACATTTATGCAGTTATTATACTTTTGTTTGGAAGGTAATTAAAATATTGCTTATATTCGCCAGATTTTTAAATTTTGATCGCTTATGCTTTTACATCATAAATTCATCTTATCGGCAAAAAAGAATCCAGGCAAAAATGCAATTGTAGACAAAACAACCAACAAAACTGTAACATATCAAAAAGCATTGATAGCTTCGCTCATCCTTGCAGCCAGATTCAAAAAAATTGAAGGAGAATTCATAGGTATCATGCTTCCTACCTCTGCAGGTGCGGCACTTGCAACCGCAGCATGTTTGATGGGGGGTAAAATTCCGGTTATGATAAATTACTCCACAGGTGCACTGGAAAATGCCTTATATGCCAAAAAGAAATGCTCTTTCGGTACAATTGTGACATCATCTGCACTTTTGGAAAAAATAAATTGCCCTAAGATAGAGGGAATGGTTTTTCTGGAAGAAACAATGAACCAGATTACTGCGGCAGAAAAAATAAAAGCTGCAATCAAAAGCAAACTGCCTGCAAAAACCTTGATCAAAATGGTTGGAGGTATAAGTGATCATGAAACAGCGGCAATACTCTTTACCAGTGGAAGTGAAAAGGAACCCAAGGCTGTACAATTATCCCACAAAAACATCTCTTCAAACATAGAAAACTTTGGTAACTATGTCAAGATAACCGAATCTGACTCTATATTGGCAAACCTTGTTTTTTTCCATGTTTTTGGACTAACTGTGAATTTGTGGGTTAGCCTGTACTACGGTATGACCATGATCACCTATGCAAATCCTCTTGATTTCCAAAAGATATGCAGTATTGCAAAAGAGGAGAGACCAACAGTAATGGTTGGCACACCTAGTTTTTTCTGGGGTTACCTAAACCGGTCCAACAAGGGTGATTTTGAATCTTTGAGGATTATGGTTGCCGGAGCAGATAAATGTCCGGACACTCTACGGGAAGGATACTTGCAAAAACATGGTGTAACTCTGCTTGAAGGTTACGGAGCCACAGAAACCTCTCCGGTAATATCAGTCAACACTTTTGAAAACAACAGGCCCGGCAGTACCGGCAAGGTAATCCCGGGGGTTAATGTAAAGATAGAGCATTTTGAAACTGGGTTGGAGTGCAAAACTGGTCAAATTGGCAAAATATTGGTAAAGGGGGACTCTGTCATGAAAGGGTACTACAACGACGCAGAACTTACAAATGAAGTCCTTAAGGATGGGTGGTACAACACCGGCGACATGGGATATTTGGACCATGATGGCTACTTGTGGCATTCGGGAAGGTTCAAAAGATTTGTAAAAATTGGCGGGGAGATGGTATCATTGGTAAAAGTAGAAAACACATTGGAGAAATACCTCCCTACAGGGGTCTCTTGTTGCGTGGTTGATGTCTCTGACCAGAAAAAAGGATCATCCATCATTGCCACGGTCACAATTGAAGTGAACAAGTCAGAAATTCTCAGGCAAATGAGCAAAGACTTGCCAAACATTGCTCTTCCAAAGCAATTTGTCGTAATCAAAGAGCTACCAATGATGGGTACTGGAAAAATAGACTTCCGCTCAGTCACCAGGATTGTTCAGGAATTGATTGACCAAGGTAAATAGCGCAAATTAAAAAGCATAGCCCAAAGAAAAGGTGAGAGGAATTTTCACACCGCGGTTCATTGGAAAAATATTTCCATTTGAGTAATGTGCAATCCTGAGTTCTGCATTGTATTGCCTTTTCTGCCCAAAGAACAAACCGGTACCCAGAGCATCATAAAATGTGAAGCGTCTGCCCGTATCATTCCCGTCAATATAACTTTGTGACAAATAGGTGGGACCTCCTAGTATATAAAAGAAATACGGATCAAAATACTTGTTCCTCAAAAAATTGAACCTAAAAACCGGATACAGTGAGACAGCCCAAATGTTTTGGTCCATGGCATTTGTGTTCCACCATGAAAAATTGGCACCCAAATCGAAAGAAAACACTTTTGGACCATTGAAAAGATTCCTTTGGTAGCTTACAACGTATCCATGATCTACCTCTGCCGAACCTCCCCAGAAGAGATAGATTCTTTTGAAAAAATCATTGACACCATAACCAAGGCTGTTTGTAGAAAAAGAAAAACTCAGCCATTGCCTAGGATAGATATAGCCTTTTTGGTAACTCTTTTCCAATCGTTCCTGTTGGAATGGAGCCAAAGAATATCTGAAACCTGTTCCAAAATAGGATACCGGTGGTTGGTCATTGCTTTTTACAGAGGCTGCATAGCTGTATGATGCAGACAAAGCCCAACTCTTGTTAATGTTGTAGAAAATCCCTGCACCCAATGCAGTTGTTGCAAAATTAAGATCATCCACCACAACCTGTTCCTCTTCTTTTATCCCATGCCTTGTTACTATTCCCAACCCCCCCTCTGCATACAATGTTATTTTGTTGCTAAGTGGCAGTGTAGGTTGGAGTGTCAAACCTGCAACATTCATCCATACAGTCCTGCTTTTTAACTCGCCTCCATTGTCTGCGGTGTTTCTGAACTTATAGTTCACCCACCAAATGGGTCTCATATAAGTAAGTTGTGCATTAAGGTGTGGTGTGATTTTCAAGCCCATAAGCACTAACCTTACGGCCGGACGGGGTATGGTCACAGACTCCATTTCATAGCCAGGTTTGAGTTGCTCTTGCGAGAAAGGATATCCTACATATCCCAGGTTAACTTCAAAATAAGACCTTTGAACAGCCAATGGAAGCTGCCTGCTTTGTATCACAGAATCCTTAAAAGGCTGTGAATGCGGTATGCTAAGGGATTGAATGTTTAACAGGAAAATTAGTGCGGAGATTCCAAGAACCTTGATGCAGAAAGGTTTGTTGGAAGAAAATGCTCTATCCATGACAAATATTTATATACTATAAATGTATGAAATATTTGGATTAATCCAACAAAAAAAGGTTCCTGAAAACCAGAAACCTTTTGGTGGGAGCAGAGGGAGTCGAACCCCCGACCCTCTGCTTGTAAGGCAGATGCTCTAAACCAACTGAGCTATGCTCCCTTTTTTCAATCTTTCAAGCCCCGTTCTTTTCGTTTGGGAGTGCAAAGATATCTGCATTTTTTTAATTTGCAAAAAAATTCTCGTTTTTTTCAAAAAATTGTATTGCCTCCCCTACAACAAAGGTGCTGCCACCTATAAACAACATATCTCCTTCTGTGCAAAACTCCTTGAAACGGGCTATTGCCTCTTGAACAGATGGCACAACTTCACCCTCCAATCCCAGTGACCTGCACCTCTCTGCCAGAACTCCGGCGTCCAGTGCCCTCTCAATCTTTGCATTGGTAAACAAGTAATATGCAGATTGTGGCAGTAATCCAAGGATTTTGTCAAGATCCTTGTCTGCAACAAAGCCAATCAAACAAAACATTCTTTTGAAATCTTGCCTTCTCAACTGTGAAAAGACATAGGAGAGGCCATTGACATTGTGGCCGGTATCGCAAATCACCGGAGGGAAAAGCGACAAATATTCCCACCGTCCCCTGAATCCTGTATTTTTAATCACACTTTTTAATCCTTCACGGATATTGACATCGCTCCAGTTTTCACCAGTCAAGGCCATAAAGCGGGGACTTCTGGAAAGCACTTTCAGGACCGTAAGTACTGTCCTCAGATTATGCACTTGGTAGTCTCCGTACAAATCCAAATCGTAATCATCCAAGGTAACGTCGGAATAGGTGTACTCTTGGGAAAAGATCAAAGGAGAGCCTTTGGAATCTGCAATAGACTCAAAGACATCCCTTGTGGCTCTGGAATACTCCCCAACCACCACCGGAACATTTTCCTTTATTATTCCACCTTTCTCCTTAGCTATTGCCACCAAAGAGTATCCCAAATGTTCACAATGGTCCATTGCTATATTTGTTATTATACTGATTATTGGAGATACAATATTCGTGGAATCCAGCCTGCCTCCCAACCCGGTTTCCACAACTGCAATATCCACATTGCTTTTCCTAAAATAATCAAAGGCCATTGCCGTTGTGATTTCAAAAAAAGATGGTTTTGCAGAAGAAATAAAAGAATCATATCCCTCCAGGAAATCATAGACACTCTCTTTTGGTATCATTTGCCCGTTCACTTTGATTCGCTCCCTGAAATCTACAAGATGTGGCGATGTGTACAATCCCACCTTAATGCCACAACTCATAAGTACAGAAGCTATCATATGACTGACAGAGCCTTTGCCATTGGTACCGGCCACATGGATTACAAGATAGGATTTATGTGGTGAGCCTGATATTTTGTCAAATTCCAGCATTGTGTCAAGGCCCTCTTTATATGCAATTTTACCAACTTGTTGATAAGATGGTATTTGGTTAAATATATAATCTAATTTGCTTTGGTATTTTTCTTGGTCTACCATGATAATCAATAATTCTTAAACGATAAAACTAATGCGATTCTAATTCTGATGCAAATTACATGCAAAAGAGAGACAAATTTGACAAATAAATATCACAAAATTTTCCTATTTACAAATATATTTCGGTAATTGGTCAAAATGGAGTAATTTTATGGCCAAATTTTTGCTTTAGATAATTATGATTTCATTCTTCCGAAATGGTGACGGACCTGTTCTTGCCGTTAAAACAACAAACACAATATCAACTGAAAACAAAAATGCACTAGAGTGGCTTTTCGGGGGTGCTAAACTTGTTCCTGAAAACTCCATCAAAGGTGTTTTTGTAGGGCCAAGAAAAGAGATGATAACACCTTGGAGTACCTCTGCGGTGGAAATAGCCCAGAACATGAATATTTGCGGTATAGAAAGGATCGAAGAGTTTTTCCCTGTACCGGATTCATCTGCCAGTCATGACAAAATGCTTCAAAGGATATACCAGTTCCTTGGACAGGATGTTTTTGAGATAGATAGTAACATCCAGCCTGTCCTGGAAATATCAGATATAAAAGAGTACAACATCAAGGAAGGTTTGGCGCTTAGTGACCAGGAGACAGAATACCTGCAACAATTGGCCAAGAAATTGGACCGTCCATTGACAGATGGTGAGGTATTCGGGTTTTCACAAGTCAATTCAGAACATTGCCGCCACAAGATTTTCAACGGAACTTTCATAATAGACGGAAAAGAGATGGAATCCACCCTTTTCCAGTTAATCAAAAAAACTTCCAAAGAAAACCCCAATTACATTGTCTCTGCATACAAAGACAATTGCGCATTCATAGAAGGTCCGCAAACAATCCTTTTCCATCCTAAAAAAGGGGACATCCCATCTGAATTTGAAAAGGAAGAGAGTTCCACTGTCATATCATTGAAAGCAGAGACACATAACTTTCCGACTACTGTAGAGCCCTTCAATGGTGCTGCTACAGGCTCCGGTGGCGAAATCAGGGACAGGATCGCAGGTGGAAAAGGATCATTCCCTATTGCCGGAACAGCTGTTTACATGACCTCGTATCCCCGTTTCCAGGCCGAAGGAAGGGACTGGGAACAGATGCAGGAACCAAGGCAATGGCTATACCAGACCCCTCAGGAAATTTTGATAAAAGCCTCCAACGGAGCAAGTGATTACGGCAATAAATTCGGACAGCCCCTTATTTGCGGCTCACTACTCACTTTTGAACATGCAGAGAGCTACCGCAAATTTGGATTTGACAAAGTCATAATGCTTGCCGGCGGAATTGGATACGCAAAAAAAGAGTATGCCTTCAAGGATAGTCCCAAACCTGGTGACAAAATAGTCCTGCTGGGAGGTGACAATTACAGGATCGGAATGGGAGGCGGCGCTGTTTCATCCGTAGCCACGGGGGAGTTTGACAATTCAATCGAGTTGAATGCCATCCAACGGTCAAATCCAGAAATGCAAAAAAGAGTATACAATGCAATCCGCTCACTTGCAGAAAGTTCTAAGAACACAATCGTCTCTATACACGACCACGGTGCAGGGGGCCATCTAAACTGTTTGTCAGAACTTGTAGAGGAAACTGGTGGAAACATAGATATCAGCAAACTTCCCAAAGGGGATCCCACCCTTTCTGCCAAAGAGATTATTGGCAATGAGTCTCAGGAGAGGATGGGCTTGGTAATGAAAGAGGAAGATACTGAACTGCTTGAAAAGATAGCTCAAAGGGAAAGGGCTCCAATGTATGTGGTTGGTGAGGCAACCGGAAAAGGTAATTTCACACTTGAAAACAAAGAAAACGGGGACAAACCCATTGACCTTGCACTGGAAGACATGTTTGGCTCTGCCCCAAAAACAATAATGGAAGACTCTTCTGTCCAGGAAAAATGGTATCCATTGGAATACGACACAGAAGATATCGAATACTATCTGGAACAAGTATTGCAACTTGAATCTGTTGCTTGCAAAGATTGGCTCACAAACAAAGTCGACAGGTCTGTGACAGGATTGATTGCAGCACAACAAACTGTAGGTGAAATACAGCTACCTTTATGCAACCTTGGTGCAACAGAAATTGGTTACGGGACCAAGCAAGGGATGGCAACATCCATAGGACATGCACCTGCTGTCGCCATGATAGACCCGGCTGCCGGAAGCAGGATTGCCATTGCAGAGGCTCTGACCAACCTTGTATGGGCTAAATCACAAGCTGGAATCAAAGGAATATCCCTGTCTGCAAACTGGATGTGGCCTTGCAGGAACCTGGGAGAAGATGCCCGGCTGTACAAAGCAGTAAAAGCAGCCAGTGATTTTTCAATAGAACTTGGAATCAATATTCCTACCGGCAAAGACTCCCTGTCCATGACACAAAAGTACCCGGACGGAGAAAAAATACTATCACCTGGAACTGTGATTATCTCTTCGGTATGCGCTTCAGACGACATTACAAAAATTGTAAAACCACCTGTAGCAAACATTGATGGCTCTCTCTTGCTTTATATTCCATTTACACCAATGACACAGGAGAGTTTCAATTTAGGGGGCAGTGCTTTCTCCCAAATAACCTCACAACTGGGAAACGATGCCCCTGACATAAAAAACAGCGAATATTTCTTCCAATGTTTCTCTGCCATACAGGAAATGGTCGGCAATGAACTGTTGTTGGCTGGTCACGACATATCTGCAGGCGGATTGGTAACTACCTTGCTTGAAATGTTGTTTGCCAACAAAACTGGTGGTATGGAAGTGGACTTGACCTCTTTGGAAGAGAAAGACCCTGTCAGGTTGCTCTTTTCGGAGTCACCTGCAGTTGTTGTCCAGATAGGGAAAGAAGAGCAGGAAAAAGCAAACTCAATATTGGACAAATACAACATTGTTGCATTCAAGCTGGGAACCGTGTCCAAGGAGAGACGACTAGACATAAAATTGCATAAACAAACATTGCATTTGAATGTGGACAAATATAGGGACCTTTGGTTCAAAACCTCATATCTCTTTGATATTAATCAAGTGGGAGAAAAATTAGCCTCAGAAAGGTTTGCCAACTACAAATCCCAGCCACTCGAATACTCCTTTCCCAAAGGTTTTGACGGTAAGCTGGAAGCCACAACAACACCTGTCGATCACAGACCAAAGGCTGCCATAATAAGGGAAAAAGGATCCAACGGCGACAGGGAAATGGCTTGGGCTTTGGATCTTGCTGGTTTTGCAGTCAGGGATGTCCATATGACCGACCTTGTTTCCGGAAGGGAAACCCTTCAAGATATTAACATGATTGTTTTCGTCGGTGGATTTTCAAATGCAGACACCTTAGGCTCTGCAAAAGGATGGGCTGGTTCTTTCATATACAACAAAAAGGCTTCAGAAGCTCTGGATAATTTTTACAAGCGGGAAGATACCCTTAGCCTTGGAGTATGCAACGGATGCCAACTAATGGCAGAACTCGGTCTGATAACCCCGCAAAACAGAGAATCCTCCCCCAAAATGAAACACAATGACTCACATAAATATGAGAGCGCTTTTGTTGGCGTTACTGTACAAGAGTCTCCATCCATACTGTTGTCATCACTTGAAAACAGTTCATTAGGCATTTGGGTTGCGCATGGAGAGGGCCAGTTCAGCTTTCCCAAACCAATTGAACAATACAACATTGCCCTTAAATACAACTACAATCAATACCCCGCAAATCCCAACGGGTCTCCCTCTGCGGTAGCTGCTGTATGCAGCGATGACGGAAGGCACCTAGCAATGATGCCTCACCCGGAAAGATGCATATACCCTCATAATTGGGCATACTACCCAAGGGAAAGGAGAGATCAAGCAACCCCATGGCTCCAGCTTTTCATCAATGGTAAAAACTGGGTAGAGTCAAAACTGAGCCAAAAACACAAATAATACATAAGTGCTATGAAAAAACAAAAATTACCAAAAATTTTTGTGCTTGACACCAATGTTATTTTACATGATTTCCGTGCCATCCACAATTTCCAGGAAAACGATATCGTAATCCCGATTGCAGTTATCGAAGAACTTGACAAATTCAAGAAAGGAAACGAAACCATAAACTACAACGCCAGGGAGTTCATCAGGGAGATGGACAAAATCACAGATAACCAGCTTTTTGGCAACGGAATTCAGATAGGGAAAGGCAAGGGTCTCATAAAGATAGAAATGGGACATGAATTTAGTGACGAAATGGCAGATTCTCTGTTCGAAGACAACCAAGACCACAGGATCCTGGCAACAACCGAATGGCTGGCCCAACAACACCCCGACAGGGAAACTATCCTTGTGTCAAAAGACATCAACTTAAGGATGAAAGCAAAAGCCCTGGGACTAATGGCTCAGGATTACCTCAGCGACAAAGTCAACGAAGAGAGGATTGATAATATCTCCAAAGAGGTAAAGAGGCTGGAAAATGTAGGCGAAGAACTATTCCAGAAGATCTTTTACCAAGATGGTGGTGTGCCAGCAAAAGAGTTGGGCCTTAAAAACACTCCTGCAAACCAATATTTTATAATTGTCAGCAAAGAAAAGAAACACACTGTACAAGCACGCTACAACAAAGGTTCCGATACCGTTACACAGGTCAAAAAAGAGAGGGCATACGGTATTGAACCTCGCAACGAAGAGCAAGCTTTTGCATTGGATGCCCTGTTAAATCCCTCTATAAAACTGGTAGCTCTCACTGGTACTGCAGGGACAGGCAAAACACTTTTAGCCCTGGCAGCTGCACTGGAGCAGGAGAATCTGTACGACCAGATCCTTTTGTCCCGGCCTGTCATCCCACTCAAAAACCAGGAGATGGGATTCCTTCCGGGGGATGTAAAGGAAAAACTGGGGCCATACATGATTCCACTTTTTGACAACCTTGCGGTAATCAAAAGGGTTTTCAACCCTAGCAGCCGTGAAGCTGTCAAGATTGAAGAGATGCTAAAAACAGAAAAGTTATTGATATCCCCTCTTGCCTACATTAGGGGAAGAAGCCTTTCCAATACATTTTTCATAATAGACGAATCACAGAACCTCACTCCGCATGAAGTTAAAACAATAATAACCCGTGCAGGTGAAGAGACAAAACTTATCTTTACCGGAGATATCCATCAAATTGATTCTCCTTATCTTGACATGCACTCAAACGGGTTGTCCTACTTGACCGAAAAGCTCTACGGTCAAGAACTGTTTGCCCATGTGAACTTGGTAAAAGGGGAACGTAGCGAGCTCTCCGAACTAGCTGGAAAACTATTATAAATTTTTAGTATATTTGCACCCCGTAAATTTTGAAATATAAACCGTAAATCAATATTTTTTATGTCAGAAATTAAAAGAGTTTATTTCTTCGGAGGCAAGAGTGCCGATGGAGACGGCTCAATGAAAAACCTGCTTGGAGGAAAAGGAGCCAACTTGGCAGAGATGTGTTCACTAGGGATACCGGTTCCTGCCGGATTCACCATCACTACAGACACCAGCGTAGAGTTTTACAAAAACAACATGCAATATCCCGAGCCTCTCAAAGCCGAAGTTGATGCAGCACTTCTCAAGGTAGAACAGGTAATGGATATGAAATTCGGTGACAAAGAGAATCCACTACTACTCTCTTGCCGTTCAGGTGCCAGGAGCTCAATGCCAGGTATG
>Ga0265294_10005890_pt1 | contig 14843 bp, 13 predicted proteins | sample MunlanPumphouse3_FD_192504 | JGI IMG/M metagenome (GOLD analysis project Ga0265294, IMG submission 192504) | Groundwater microbial communities from a municipal landfill in Southern Ontario, Canada - Pumphouse #3 | ecosystem: Environmental > Aquatic > Deep subsurface > Groundwater | place... | reverse complement strand
TTTTCCCTGTAAAGTTTGTTTGGAAATTCGACAAAACGTCTCAGTTCTTTAGGAGAAGAAACAACTTTGATAGTTATCATGTGGTTTTAGTTTTAGTGTCAAAACACAAAGATATCAATTTTTTTTAATCATTTATACTGTTGTCCTGATCGGCTTGCCTCTTCAACTTTCTGTCTTTGAAAATAACCCACTCGTTCATGGCATAATTAACACATCCTGAGATGCATAAAGCGCAGAGATTGCAGATGACAACGTTCCATCCTGTAAACTTTTCTATCAGTAGAAGAATGCCCATTTTTATAAGAAAAACCATTGAGCAGGATGCGTTGTATAACAAATATCTTCCCAGAAATGTCTTTTTTGTTTTTTTAGGTATCCTTTTCCCCCAAATTATCTTGTAAGCGCAGAAGTAGTTACAAAGTACAGCCGCCTCAAATGAAATGATGGGGGATATGATGTAGTCTCCCACATAAGAATCAAATACAAATTTGGAGAAAAACCACAAGACAGCGGTGTCCACTAAAGTACCGAGGCCGCTTGTGAGCATAAATTGTATGATTCGTTTAATCATTCTTTTGGGTCTTGTCCAAAGGATCCATCTTAGAATATTTCTTCAGGTCAATGCAGAACACTACGATGTAAATTATAAGGAGGATAGCTGTAACACCTAAAGCCATGAAGTCAAACATTGAGAATACGACATCTGTTCCATAAACCGTAAAGTGATAATTGTAATTTCTTATGTACGGCACATACATGACCAATGTATTGATAATCACAATAATCAGACGAAATTCGGTGGGTCCCATCTTTCCGTATGTCAGACGGAAGTCTCCGCGCAGGTGCGTATTGATGTAAGTAAAGACCGTCATCAGCATATATGCTCCGAATACGGACATCGAGACTGCAAGATTAAGCATACTTGAGAAGCCTGCTCCTACGCATACTACTGCCAGAGTCATTCCGTCAATATTATGGTCAAGGAAGTAACCGTAAATAGGCCTCTGAGTATTTCTTACGCGTGCAACAGTCCCGTCAAGGCTATCGCCGAACCAGTTTAACAATATACCTCCGGTCGCAATCCAAAGATACAAAATGTTATAGTTCGAAAGCACATATCCGGCTGATGCAATGACAGCTCCGAGTACCCCGAGGAATGTCAAAAAATCCGAGGTAACCCATTTGGGTAATCTTTGAGCCATCCATACCAAAGTTTTTTTCTCAATACCGTTTAAAACAGATGTTTGAATTCTAACTGCTTGTTTTTGTTGTTCCATAGTTTATACAATTATTTTACTATTTACGTTAGTTTCGTTAGACATAGCAAATTATATGCCTTAAAAATAAATGATTCACAGCTGTACAACAATATCATTACTTTCCGAATACCAAAAACTACAAATTAGACACTTTTGGAGGACTTTATGACAGATTGTCATATTATTTATCCTCTTTGCTTACATTTTCGTTTGCTGCTGCCTCCCCTTTAATACTTTTTGTAAGTTCCTGCACTATCTTAAATCTCGAAAGGAATTCACTTGCAAAGACTCTGAGCACTGTGTATGCAGGGATTGCAACTAACATACCTACTATGCCTCCAATATACCCTGCGATCAGGATAACGATAAATATCTCAAGAGGATGTGCTTTGACACTGCTTGAGTAGATATACGGCTGAAACACGTAGTTGTCTATGAGTTGTGTGATGAGCATTATGGCCAGGATAGTGATAAGGTAGGGCAATACCGGTCCGGGATTGGCGGCGCTGTAATGTGTGATCAGTCCGGTAAGTACTCCCAAGACCTCACCTGAGAGTGGACCCACATAAGGAATAACATTGAGAATGCCGGATGCAAAGCCCAAAGTGGCGGCAAGGTAGAAATCCATTCCTGCTATAAAGTGAAGCCCCAACATGTTGATTATCATGATGAGAATGGATTCAATGAAGATGCCAGTAAAGTATCTGACCAGAAGATTGTCGATAGAGGCCAGTGCGCGCTGCATATTATCTTCATATTTGTCGGGCACTATGGCGCTCATTACATTGCTTATGATGTCTTTCTCCTGAAGCAGGAAAAAAGAGATAAAAATAACAGAGAATGCTCCGATGAAGAAGTCGATTATACCTGAAGCAAGTGATGAAAAGGCTTTGGAGAAGAGAGAAATATTGAACAACCCTTTTAACTGTTCTATTGCAAATACTTCTACTTTAAAGCCTCTTCCCAAAGAAGGAAATGTCTTTATCAGGGTACGGTTGAATTTGGCTAAAGGCTTGGCAGTATTTGCAATAATGCCTTCAAAGTTGATTTGTCCCACTTCGTTGATAATCCTGCCGAAAAGCGGGGCGATAAAGAACAGGACTCCTCCAATGACGGCAAAAATAAATACCAACGCAAGTATTGATGCAAGCCAGTTTGGGATTTTAAACTTTTTAATGGAAAAGGAGGTGAGAAACTTGACAATCGGCTTGCCTATCAGAGAGATGACCGCCGCGATCAGAATATACCAAACTATCTCGCTGAAATACCAGACGAGAAAACATACTATGGCTACAACAGCTGCAATAATGATATAACGGGAAAGTTTATTCATGGTCGTGTACTTTTAATCCTCAAATTTAATATATATTTGTACTTAAATCTAAAAAATTACCTGATGAAACGATATTTTAGTCTATTGACAGCACTGTTTATTACAACTTTTGCCATTGCCGACAATGGTATGTGGCTTCCTTCACAGATCTCCATGCGGATTGCCGATATGCAATCCAAGGGACTCAAGTTGAGTGCCGAAGATATTTACAGTCTAAACCAGCCTTCGCTTAAGGATGCGGTTGTCCTGTTTAACGGTGGGTGCAGCGGAGAGTTGATCTCTGACGAAGGCTTGCTGATTACCAATTATCATTGCGGACACAGTCTGATACAAGCTCACAGTTCCGTGGGGCACGACTACCTGAAAGATGGCTTCTGGGCTATGACAAGAGATCAAGAACTGCCCAACAAACGGATTTTTGTGAGATTTCTTGTGTATATGGATGATGTTACAGACATCGTGTTGTCAGGATACAAGTCAGGCATGAGCGAGGCTCAGAGAGATTCCATAATCGAAGTAAATGGTAAGCCTGTCATTGAGGCTGCAGAGAAAGAAGGAGTCGGCTATAGTGCCAGGATAGCTCCTCTCTATTATGGTAACCAGTATTTTATTTGGGTCTATCAGACTTTTACCGATGTTAGACTTGTTGGTGCCCCACCTGCAGCCGTAGGCAAATTCGGTGGAGATACGGACAATTGGATGTGGCCGCGTCATACCGGAGACTTTTCTTTGTTTAGGATCTATGCCGACAAGAATAATAATCCTGCCCCATACTCAGCTGATAATGTGCCTTATACTCCTAAAAAACATTTTAAAATGTCCCTCAAAGAGCGCAGGGAAGGTGACTTTACATTTGTTTATGGATACCCGGGTACTACTCAAGAGTATATTTACTCCGAAAAGGTGAAGTATATTTCTGAGGCATCCGATCCTCACAAGCGCAACCTCAGAACATTAAGGCTCGATGTCCAGAAAAAATATATGTCTGCAGATCCTGCTGTCAGAATCAAGTATTCAGCAAAGAATGCGAGTGTTGCCAATTCCTGGAAAAAATGGCTTGGGGAGATGAATGGTATTCGCAAGATGAAGACATACGAAGAAAAGAAGGCGTTTGAGAGTCAGTTTGCGGAGTGGGCTGCGAACAGGCCGGAATATTCATGGATCATACCTCGATTTGAACTGCTCTATCCGCAGTGGGAGAAATATGCGTTTGCAACTGACTACTACAACGAAAGTATTCGTGCCAATGAGATTATTTCCTTAGCTAACAGCATCAGAATGAATATTATGCAAAAGAAGAGCATCGATGTCATCAATGCATATATAGATGATTTCTACAAGAATTATTATCTTCCGATTGACAAAGAGTGTTTCATCTTGCTGCTCAGACAGTACAGACAGTATATTCCTGACGCATACAGACCCGCATACTTCTCAGATATGATCATTCATTACGGGACCATGCAGGCATGGGTGGATGCAATCTATGAAAAGTCTGCTCTGACCAATGTGGATGAGGCCAAAGAGCTTGTTAAACGGGCTGTTGAGGCAGGTGATGATTATGCTGCCGTGCTTTTATCGGATCCGGCGTGTGAATTTGAGTATCGGTTTAAGACACACTATGACGAGAATATCAGCAATGTGTATGACTACTTTACCGAACAGATTGATCAGGTGTACCGTTACTATATGAAGGGTCAGATGGAGATGTGTCAGGAGAAAGAGTTCTTCCCCGATGCAAACTTGACATTGCGCGTTGCTTACGGCAATATACAAGGCTATTCACCTGCTGACGGTATTTACTACAAACCGGTTTCAACTCTGGAGGGTATTATGCAGAAGGATAATCCTGACATTTTTGACTACAATATTCCTCAGGAGTTGAGAGACATATATGCGGCAAAAGACTACGGCAGGTATGCCGTAAATGGCACTGTTCCCGTCTGCTTTATTGCTACCAACCATACGACCGGCGGAAATTCCGGCAGTCCGGTACTTGACGGTGACGGCAACCTTATAGGCATTAACTTTGACAGAGTTTGGGAGGGAACGATGAGTGACATTGTATTTGATCCCGATGTCTGCAGAAACATCTCTCTGGATATGAGGTATGTGCTTTTCTACATTGACCGGCTCTCAGGAGCACGGCAACTTCTCAATGAGATTGAAACCGTAGAGTAATAACAAACAAGAGGGTGGCTAATCAGTCAATTTGACCTTTAGCCACCCTCTACTTTTTGAAGATCGTATCTTTTATTCTTCTTTTTTCGGCGGACGTTCGTTTGCTACAGCAACGTTGATAACCCTCCCCATGTGTTCTGTCCCGTTGAGAGCAGCGATAGCAGCATTGCCTGCTTCATCGCTTGACATTTCAACAAAGCCATATCCTCTTGAACGATGGGTATCGCGGTTGATAATGATTCTTGCGGAAGTTACCTCTCCGTAAGGAGAAAATAATTCAATAAGGTCTTCCCTCCTGGCTTTAAAGTTTAAGCCATAAATAAAAATGTTCATAACAATTTGAAAATATAAATATAAGGTTAAGTTTGCTTAACAAAGGTAAGGCAAAAAAATGAATTAACAAATTAATTTAAGCTAAAAAACAAAAATTATCTTACATACCTTATAATGAACTGATAATTATGATGATTTCATTCATTATGTGAATCACTGTCTTTGCAGCGAAGGCAAGCCATCTGCCAAGGTATGGGATTTTGTAGAGTATAACTGCTCCTGCAGTCAAGTAGAGGCTTAATCCGACCAGAGGGATTGCGAGTAAGTTTGTTATCATAAAATAGAACGGGAAAGTTCCGAAATATAGATAGGCTATGACGCCTGTGGTCAGCTGGCAGGAGATGGAGATGGAAAGGCTGTTCCAAACGTATTTCAATACCCTTGTGCGGGCATTTAACAGTTGTTTCAACCTTGGATAGAGAGTGTAAATCGAGATGACGGCACAGTAAGAGAGCTGGAACCCTATTTCGCGCGGAGCCTCGGGATGGATCAAAGTGATGATGATTGCACTCACAGAGAGCGCTGAGGGACCTTCCTTTTCACCGGATGTAAATTGGGAGAGTTCATAGACGGTAATCATGATGACAGCCCTGCAGATAGAGTTGCTCATCCCCGAGATGAATGCATAACTCCATAAAAAGATAAGGGTAAGAGCACTCCGAATTATGCGGCATACAATGTTTCCGCCAAGCAGGGACAAAAGAATCCCAAGCAGCACGTAAATAATACCGACGTGGAGACCGGAAAGAGCTAAAAGGTGCATTGCCCCGCTTGCCTTATAGCTGTTTTTCAGTCCTCTGTCAAGGGTGCTCTTATCTCCGATTGATAGAGCTCTTGCCATCTCCAGCTCGTCCCCTTCGGGGAAAACAGTTGCAAGATAATCGGAAAATTTATTTTTCATTTCCGCGGAGCGTGCAGCGAGGTAAGAGCTCCTGCGTTGTGCAGGAATACGCGAAATCTGAAGACTTGCGGCTCCCAGCAAAAGCATTGTGAGCAGGAGTAAAACTTTTTTTTGCCACAGCAGGCTTAAGAGTGCAAAAACTACAGCAAGTATAAAATAAAAAGGGGGAGGAAGGCTTATCCAATCCCCTATGAAATTGCCTACCAGAAGAGCGGCAGCGCATAAAATAACAGTCCTACCTTTCCACATATCTTTCCTCATTATTATTTGAGTGCAAGGTACAATTTTTTTTGCAGGTGGTGGCATATTATTTAACTTTGCAAATTATCTCCGAAGTGGCAAATAACTTATAAATTATAATATTAAATGATTGTTCTCGTTTTAAATTGTGGCAGTTCCTCTTTGAAATATCAGGTTCTTGATATGAAGAGTGATAATGATTATTCTCTATTGGCAAAAGGCCTTGTTGAGAGGATTGGTGATAAAATCGGTGTTTTGACACACCAGGTTACAGGTAAAGACAAATATAAGATTGAAAAGCCTATCGCTAACCATACCGAAGGTATCAAAAGCGTATTGGATCTGTTGACGGACAAAGAGCACGGCGTGCTGAAATCTCTGGATGAAATCGATGCAGTAGGGCACAGAGTAGCTCACGGAGGAGAGTTCTTCTTCTGTAGCATGGCTGTCAATGACGATGTTATCGCCAAAATTGAGAAGTGTTGCGAATTGGCACCTCTTCACAATCCTGCAAACCTGCTCGGAATCCGTGCGGTTGAAGATTTGATGCCGGGCAGACCTCAAGTGGCGGTATTTGATACTTCATTTCACCAAACGATGCCGGATTACGCCTACATGTATGCTATTCCTTATGAATATTATGATAAATACAAGATTCGCAGATACGGTTTCCACGGTACAAGCCACAAGTTTGTTGCACAAAAGGCTTGCGACTTCACAGGTATGGATATCAACAACTCCAGGATAATCACTTGCCACCTTGGCAACGGCAGTTCCATAACCGCCATCAAGAATGGTAAGTCAATAGATACTTCAATGGGCTTTACTCCCGTAGAGGGTGTAGCAATGGGTACTCGCTGCGGAAACATAGATGCAGGCGTTATCACTTTTCTTGAAGAGAAAGAGCACCTTGATGCTGCCGGAATCAATGCACTTCTCAATAAGAAGAGCGGCTTGCTGGGCGTATCCGAACTCTCTTCCGATTGCCGTGATATTGAAGAAGGTGCTTCTTCAGGTAACGCTAAGGCTGCTCTGGCTCAGGAGATGCTTTACTACGGTATTAAGAAATATATCGGTTCATACGCTGCTGCAATGGGCGGAGTAGATATGATCGTGTTTACCGGAGGTATAGGAGAAAACTCTTTCACTACAAGAGAGCAGGTTTGCCAGGGGCTCGAATTCCTGGGAGTTGACTTTGACAATGATGTCAACAGAGGTGCCAGAGGTAAGGATGCCGTGTTGACTAAACGCGGCTCAAAAGTAGTGGTAGTCGCTATTACTACAAACGAGGAGCTTGTCATCGCTCGTGATACAATGAATATCGTAAAAAATAATAAATAAAAAACTTACAATAATGATTACAAATTTTGAACAGGTATTTGAACAGTTGCGTTCTAAAAGCAAAAAACGTTTGGTAGCAGCATGGGCTGTCGATAATCACACAATCAGCGCAGTACACCTTGCAGTAGAAAAAGGCATAGTCGATGCTACGCTTGTAGGTGACGAAAAGATGATTCTTGATGTTTGCAAGTCTGAAGGTTTTAATCCTAAGAGTTTCACTATCGTTCACAATCCGGATGAACTTAAAGCTATTGCGCAGGCTATCGATATTATCAATGCCGGCGAGGGCGATATCCTTATGAAAGGCCTTTGCAGTACAGATAAATATATGAGGGCTATTCTGAATAAAGAGCGTGGCTTGCTTCCTCCAAAAGCTGTTTTGAGTCATGTTAGTGTACTTGAAAATCCTAATTATCACAAATTCATCATTTTAAGTGACATGGCAGTGATTCCTCTTCCGGACTTCAAACAGAAGATTGCCATTGCTAATTATCTTGTTAAGACAGCTCAGTCACTCGGTATCGCTAAACCTAAAGTTGCAGCTATCGCCGCTACTGAGCAGATGCTTGATGGTATGACAGCTTGTGTTGAGGGTGCTTTACTTGCTAAAATGGCAGACAGAGGCCAGATTAAGAATTGCTATCTTGACGGTCCTTTGGCTTTGGACGTTGCTCTTTCTAAAGAAGCAGCTGAGATCAAGAAACTTGAAAGTCCTGTTGCAGGTGATGCCGACTGCCTGTTATTCCCTAACATCGAGTCAGCTAATGTCTTCTATAAAGTTAATTCACAGCTTTGTGTGGGTGTGAAACAGTCGGCCATGGTAGTTGGAGCAAAGGTTCCATGCGTTTTGTCAAGCCGTGCTGACAGTATTGACACCAAGTTAAATTCTATCGCCTTAGCTGCTTTATCTGCTAAATAGAGTCATGAAGATCTTAACCATTAATCCGGGTTCTACTTCTACAAAAATTGCTCTGTTTGAGGATCATCAGCAGGTGTTTACCGTTACGTTGCGACACTCTGCCGAGGAGATAGCACCATACGCTAAAGTAATCGACCAGTATGAGTTTCGTAAAAATATCATACTCAACTCTTTAAAGGAAAACGACATTGCTATTTCCGACCTTTCTGCAATAGTGGGGCGTGGAGGGCTTGTAAGACCTATTCCATCAGGCGTCTATGAGGTAAATGAAAAGATGGCTGAAGATTTGCGTAATGCAGTCAGTGGCGAACATGCCAGCAATTTAGGCGGTATTTTGGCTCGTGAGATGGCAAAGGATATTCCGGGCTGCCGTGCGTTTATTGCAGATCCTGTTGTGGTTGATGAACTATCCGACATTGCAAGAGTTGCGGGGCATCCGGCATTCAAGAGGGTCTCTATTTTCCATGCCCTCAATCAGAAGGCCATTGCCCGTATTTATGCTGCGCAAAAAGGAGTTCCTTACGAATCTTTAAGTTTGGTCGTTGTACACCTCGGAGGTGGCGTGTCTGTCAGTGCCCACCAAAAAGGGATGGTTATTGATACCAATAATGCTTTGCATGGAGAGGGACCTTTCAGTCCGGAGCGAGTAGGCACTATTACCGCTTTGCAAATGGCTGAACTTTGCTTCTCAGGCAAATATACTCTGGAAGAGGTCAAGAAGATGATTGCCGGAAGGGGCGGCACAGTCGCTCATTTGGGTACTAACAACTTTGCCGAGATCGGCGAAAAAGCCAAGACAGATCCTCACTTTAAACTCATTGCCGATGCCTTTGTATATGGTGTGGCAAAAGAGATTGGGGCGATGGCCGTTGTGCTTAAAGGTAAAGTTGATGCCATCCTTATTACCGGAGGCATTGCCCACGGTCGGGAAATGATGGAGCAATTGTCTGATTATGTGAAGTTTATTGCGCCTGTTAATATTTTTCCGGGAGAAGATGAGATGGCTGCCCTTGCGATGAATGGCTATGCAGTCATGGAAGGCAAGCAAAAGGCTAAAGTGTATTAATAATGATTACATTCTTCATCTCGATAGCTTTACTTCTGTTAGGATACTTTACTTACGGTAAGTTTATCGAACGTATGTTCGGTGCGTCATCCGACATTCCTACCCCTGTAAAAAGTATGGAAAACGGAGCAGACTGTAAAGCTATCAAGCCTTGGAGATTGTTTGTGATCCAGTTTCTAAATATTGCCGGTCTCGGACCTATCTTTGGTGTGATACTCGGGGCTGCATACGGTCCCATGGCATACCTGTGGATTGTAATCGGTAATATATTGATGGGTGCCACTCACGACTATTGTGCGGGAATGCTCTCCCTGCGTAACAAGGGGGCGAGCATGCCTGTTGTCGTGAAGAAATATCTTGGTGGCGGTGCCCAAAAGATCGTTTTGGTCTTTACCGCATTTCTGCTTTTGGGAGTTGCGGTCTCTTTTGTAGTAGGCCCTGCAGATTTACTTGTCAGTCTTACTTCGGTCAACAAGTATGTCTGGTTGGCCGTTATTTTTATCTATTACTTCATTGCAACTATTTTGCCTATTGACGAGATTATCGGCAATATATATCCATTCATGGGCGTAGTCTTGCTATTCATGGCATTGGCTATCTTTGTATCTCTTATTGTTAAGGGCTTTTCCGGGGAGCTGTTTTTACCGGAGGTTACTTTGAGTTCATTTCGCAACATGCATAGCAATCCGGATACAAACATACTGATTCCTATGATGTTTGTAGTGATCTCTTGTGGTGCTCTTTCAGGATTTCACTCTACGCAGTCTCCAATGCTTGCCCGCTGCATGACAGATGAGAAGTATGGACGTCCCGTATTTTACGGGGCTATGATTTGCGAAGGCATCGTAGCAATTATATGGGCTACTGCTGCTATTTCCTATTGTGGAGGTGTTGAAGGTCTTAATGCGGCAGCCGATGCCGGCAAGACTCCGGCAATTCTGGTCAATGCGATCTGCAGATCTTGGCTTGGCCGGTTCGGGGCCGTACTTGCTATGCTTGGCGTGATTATCTGCCCGATTACAAGTGGCGATACCGCACTTAGAAGTCTGCGTCTTACTTTGGCCGATTTTCTTAATATCGACCAGAATAAGCCGATTAAGAGGTTTTTGGTCGCCATTCCGATATTTGTGGTTTGCGCTCTTCTGTGTGAGTTTGACTTTTCCACCGTCTGGGTCTATGTCAGTATTATCAATCAGTTGATAGCCACGACAATGCTTTGGACCATTTCGGATTACTTTTATCGCAAAAAGAAACACTATTGGCTTACATTGGTTCCGGCCACATTTATGTCATTTATCTGTGTTTCATATATTATGATTGCACCGTTGGGATCCGGTGGGTTTGCACTCAATCATACTCTGAGCTATGTGGTTGGTACAGTACTTTCAGTCGGTGCTGCCATCCTGTTCCTGTGTCGTAACAGGAAGCCCGTAGATTAGTCTCCTTTTTTTACTATCTTTGCCGCCGATTATTATTCACAGTATGGCAGAGAATGTTCCACTTGAGCTTGGTACTGAAAAGGTAGGCAAGCTACTTAAAAAATATGCATTACCGGCAATCATAGCCATGACTGCCTCCTCTTTGTACAACATGGTCGATAGTATCTATATCGGCCAGGGAGTAGGCCCGCTTGCCATTTCAGGGCTTGCGTTGACTTTCCCTCTTATGAATCTCTCCGCTGCATTCGGTACTCTTGTCGGTGTAGGTGCTTCTACATTGGTATCTGTTCTGCTGGGGCAGAAAAATTATGATGTTGCCAAAAAGGTGCTCAGCAATGTTGTCATCCTGAATGTTGCAATCGGTATTGTCTTTTCATCTTTAGCGTTGATATTTCTGAATCCGATCCTCTACTTTTTCGGCGCAAGTCCGGATACAATACCATACGCTCGTGAATATATGGTTATCATTTTGCTTGGTAATCCTTTTACTCACCTCTATTTCGGCCTGAACTCTGTCATGAGGGCCTCAGGTCATCCGCAGAAAGCGATGGTAGCTACCATTTTAACGGTGATATTGAACTGCATTCTCGACCCGATATTTATCTTCGTGTTCGATATGGGGATTCAGGGAGCAGCTATTGCTACAATTATCTCTCAGGTGGTGTCGCTTGTCTGGCTGCTAAGGATTTATTGCAACAAGAATGAATTGCTTCACTTTTCAAAGGATACGTTCAAGCTTGATTTTCAGATTGCCAAGAGGTCTATGTCTATCGGCATGGCTCCGTTTTTAATGAATGTGGCCTCATGCTTTGTTGTCATATTTATCAACAATCAGTTGAAAAGATATGGTGGGGATATGGCCATTGGCGCGTATGGCATCGTCAACCGCATAGTATTTCTCTTTCTCATGATTATCAACGGCTTCAATCAGGGAATGCAGCCTATTGCCGGCTATAACTATGGCGCAAGACAATACAAGAGAGTTAAAGAGGTGCTTAAACTGACGATAATTTGGGCTACCGGCATTATCATGGTGGGTTTCATTGTCGGTATGCTGTTTCCTACAGCAGCCGTGTCGGTATTTACCAGTGATCAGCAGCTGAAACAGATTGCAAAAGTTGGCTTCAGATATACGGTCATGGCATTCCCCGTAGTTGGATTTCAGATCGTGGTGTCTAATTTCTTCCAAAGTTTGGGTCTTGCCAAGAAGGCAATTTTTCTATCCCTGTCCCGGCAGTTGCTCTTTTTGTTGCCTCTGCTTGCCATTCTTCCCCCGTTACTCGGTATAGAGGGAGTCTGGTTGAGTATGCCTATATCCGACTGTATCGCCGCTCTGGTAGCATTTATTATGCTGAAGCGGCTAATGAATGAGTTTAACAGGGAGATGGCCATTTCTGAAGGGTCGGATACGATAGGGATACCTGCTTCGCAGGAAAACAGTGTCGAATTACATAAAGTTTAAAGATATGGATAGAAAATATTTGATCACGATAGGTCGTCAGGTCGGGAGTGGAGGCTTGGAAACAGCTCACAAACTTTCCGAACAGCTCGGTATAAAGATGTACGACAAAGAGTTGCTCTATGAAGTATCAAAGCAAAGCGGCATCTGTCCCGAACTTTTCGTGAAAAATGATGAAAAGTCTGCCAAACAGCGGATTTTTACATTTTTCGGAATCGGAACCTCAGCCCAGGAAAATGATTTGCTATCGGCCGATTCCTCTTTAAATGGAGCCACTCTCTTTAAAATGCAGAGTGAGGTTATGAGAGATATAGCTTCTAAGGAATCCTGTATATTTGTCGGCAGATGTGCCGACTATGTCCTGAGAGATATGCCTGATTGCCACCACTTCTACATTACGGCAGATTTGGAGTTCAGAGCCAAACGTATTGCTGCATCGAACGGCCTCTCTTTGGCTGAAGCCAAACGCTTTATAGAGCAGGGTGACAGAAAGCGTGCCGACTATTATAATTACTACACCTTTAAGAAATGGGGAGATGCTTCGAGCTATGACTTGTGCATTGACTCTTCTAAAATAGGCGTTGACAACGTTGTCGAAATTATCAAATATTATATTAACACCATAACCAAATAGATATGGCAGACGAAAAGATTATTTTCTCCATGAATGGAGTGGGCAAGATATTGCCTCACAACAATAAAGTGATACTCAAGGATATATACCTTTCTTTCTTCTATGGAGCGAAGATCGGTATCATCGGTCTCAACGGGTCGGGTAAGTCCACATTGATGAAGATTATTGCAGGAATTGAGACCCCTACTCAGGGAGAAGTGGTTTTTGCCCCCGGCTATACAGTCGGATACTTAGAGCAGGAACCTCATCTGGATGACTCCAAAACTGTTATCGATGTAGTGAAAGAGGGTGTGCAGGAGGTCGTGGATCTGCTCAAAGAGTACGAAGAGGTGAATATGAAGTTTGCCGAGCCGATGTCTGACAATGAAATGAACGACCTGATCATGCGTCAAGGAGAGTTGACAGACAAAATTGAGCATATCGGAGGATGGGATATCGAGTCCAAATTGGAAAGGGCTATGGATGCGTTGCAGTGTCCTGATCCGGATGCTTCTGTGGCTACATTAAGCGGAGGAGAGAGAAGACGGGTAGCACTTTGCCGACTACTTTTACAGGAGCCGGATGTACTGCTTTTGGACGAGCCTACCAACCACCTCGATACCGAGAGTATTCAGTGGCTTGAGGCTCATTTACAGCAGTATAAAGGAACAGTAATCGCTGTTACACATGACAGATACTTTCTTGACAATGTCGCAGGCTGGATACTTGAACTTGACAGGGGAGAGGGAATTCCATGGAAAGGCAATTATTCATCATGGTTGGAGCAGAAGACCACACGTCTTGCGATGGAAGAGAAGCAGGAGAGTAAGCGTCGCAAGACTCTGGAACGTGAGTTGGAGTGGGTCAGAATGGCTCCTAAAGCGCGTCATGCCAAGTCTAAGGCTCGCTTGGGAGCTTATGAGAAGATGATGAATGAGGATGGAAAGCAGAAAGAGGAGAGATTGGAAATATTTATACCGAATGGCCCTCGTCTGGGAGACAAAGTCATTGAGGCGGTCGGAGTTGCCAAGGCATTCGGAGACAAAGTGCTGTTTGAAGATTTGAACTTCAAATTGCCTCCTGCCGGTATTGTCGGTGTGATTGGACCGAACGGTGCCGGTAAAACCACTTTATTCAGGCTGATTATGGGTTATGAAACTCCCGATAAGGGCGAGTTTACGGTAGGAGAGACAGTTAAGATAGCATACGTGGATCAGCAACACAAGAAGATTGATCCAAATAAGACTGTATATCAAACAATTGCCCGTGATTCTGATTTTGTCAAACTCGGCAATAAAGAGGTAAATGCACGAGCATACGTTTCTCGGTTTAACTTCTCCGGTGCCGATCAGGAGAAAATGTGTGGAGTACTGTCCGGCGGCGAACGCAACAGACTGCACCTCGCACTGACTCTCAAGGAAGAAGCTAATGTGCTGCTTCTCGATGAGCCGACCAATGACGTGGATGTCAATACTATACGAGCTTTGGAAGAAGGTCTTGAAAACTTTGCCGGCTGCGCGGTAGTAATTTCACACGATAGGTGGTTCCTCGATAGAATTGCCACACATATTCTTGCCTTTGAAGGGGATTCCAAAGTATATTTCTTTGAAGGTACTTACTCCGAATACGAAGAAAACAAAAAACGCCGTCTCGGTAGCGCCGAACCCAAGCGATTCAAATACAAAAAGTTGATGGAGTAAAGGTTGCTTCCTTCGCTGTGCGGAAGTCAGGCATCCAATCACCGTCAGATACCCTTCTG
>Ga0265294_10005889_pt1 | contig 14844 bp, 9 predicted proteins | sample MunlanPumphouse3_FD_192504 | JGI IMG/M metagenome (GOLD analysis project Ga0265294, IMG submission 192504) | Groundwater microbial communities from a municipal landfill in Southern Ontario, Canada - Pumphouse #3 | ecosystem: Environmental > Aquatic > Deep subsurface > Groundwater | place... | reverse complement strand
TTCGCACCCGCGGTGTGCGGCGGGCTTGCCTATAACTTGACCTCTTTGGTCTAGTTACCTCGGTGTTTTTTCGCGGCGCAGCCGCGCGGCGGGCTTGCCTATAACTTCGAACTTTTCCAGTGACATGTCACTAGTCGCACATAACCGAGAACCACCGTTTTTTGATTAGGATTGCGATTAAGATTGTGATTAGGATGGGGCACATCCTTATCGTAGTCCTAATCCCAATCCTCGTCTCTTTCGGCCATCCCAGATCGCCGCTGATTGATTAAGATTATGATAAGGATTGTGATTAGGAGGGGGCACATCCTTATCTTAATCCTAATCTCAATCCTCGTCTCGAACCTTGTCTCGAACCTTGTCTAGGGCGGCAATGCCGCCGGTTGACGATAGCGGCGACGATGCTGGTTGACGATTTTCAATGGCGTGGGGTTTTAATCGTCCACCAACATCGTCGCCGCTATCGTCAACCGATGCCGCTCTTAGAGCGTCATCCTGGTTGAAACTGTAGGGTTGGCGGTGCTTGTCCGGCGTAGTTCCGCTTGCGGGACGAAGACGGAAGAGCCAAACAAAGATCATGAAATCCTATGGTGCGCCTTTGGCAAACAAACACCTGGTGTCCACTAATTGCTTCATCCTCCTTCGCCAAGGCTACGGCGGACACGATGGAAGCAACCCTACACCCTGGGGCGCGCCTTTCACATTTAACTTAACAAACTACCGCCTAAACGCGTAACAGCCGAAGCGTACGATCACAGCTTAGGGACAGACACTAAAAACTTTCTTTAGGCACGTTTTTTACCTCTCAGTAGAGTTCTTAGCGCAGCATAGCCGCCTGTCTTATAGTAGGTCTGCGTGCTACGCACAGGCAGGCAACTAATTCTTTTGTGGTCTATTCCGTAGATTTAACAATCATCCTAGATTGACAGAACGGTTAAATGTTGTTATCATACTTACATGTTGGTTAACGGAGGTATCTGATGAATACAAAGGAATTAAAGATTACCAGGATAGGAAATTCCCGTGGCATGCGGTTGCCAGCTGATGTTTTGCGGCGATACGATTTTCAAGATGTGGCAATTATGGTTGAAGGGGTGGATGGTATTCTATTGCGTCCGAAGCAGAACTTTGATGTGAAAATGTCCTGGGAGGAGACCGCTAATGCAATGGCTGCATCTTCGGAGGAGTGGTCGGAGTGGGATGAGACGGCTGCTGATGGCTTGGAAGATATTCCGTGGGATGTGCCTAATGTCGAAATGGCTGCAACAGATTTTCCTACCCTTCTATTTTTCTACCGAAAAAATAACGTGCCCCACCCTCTGTACCCCTCAGCATGGCACGCCGTAGCCTTGGCGTAGGAGGGTGCCTCAGTGGCAAACATGCTGTTTTTTTGACCTGGTGACCTGGTGACTCGGTGGCACTGCCTACTGACCCAAACTCCGATGCAGCTGGCCATCAAGTTACTCCATCGTTTTTTCGCAGCGCGCTGCGCGACGGGCTTGCCTGTTTACGCTAATGAGGGGCGTAGCTGAAGAACATTCGCGTTATTCGTAGTTAAAAATTATCACGCTGCCATATTTACAGTTCACCCATTTTCTTACCTTAAATAGGGGGAAGAAAATTGGGCAGCGTTGTTTTTTGAGGTAAAAAATAAGGTTGGCAGCGTGATAGCTGAAGCAACGCGGCCTTCTTGGTTACGAATTCCACAACCAACACAGGCGGGACGGCTGTGCTATTTTAAAAACATCGACTTTACGCCACCTTCTTGCACTACATTCCAGATGAAATTTCATCTGCAAGGATGCTTGCACTACTTCATTATCATTTTGAAGGTAACTTGCCTATAACTCGGCCATTTTGTCACAGTTTCGTGCCTGTAACTCGGGGTCGGGGTCGGAATCGGAATCGGTATCGAAAAGCGCATAAAATCGATACCGATTCCGATACCGACCCCGACTCCGACTCCGATGCAGCCGACCGTCAAGTTACCTCGTCGTTTTTTCGCAGTGCACTGCGCGGTCGGCTTGCCTATAACCTGCTTTAGAGCAGGCTAAAGCCTTACTTAGATGTCTTGGCCTTCGCCGCGCTTTTCGCCTTAGGTGGCGCAGGCTGATCGGCGGGTCTGACGGTCACAGGCGGCACAGGATTAGAACGGCCGGTGAACGCATTGCAAACCTGTTGGATCGTTCCGGCGGCAGGCATCGCGCCTTCGGCCGCAAGGAAACGATACCTAAGCACGAAAGATTCGCCGGATTTGATCGTAGTGGGCTTCGGGAAATAACCGAAACGGCCGTAGTTCCGGTAGGCGGAGATTTTAGATCCCTGCGGATTACTGGGATGATTCATTTGAACACTGCTGTACATCTTGCCGTTGAGGCTAAACGTTTCGCCCACCCAAGCCGGATCTAAGCTTTGTCGGGGATTGACATTTTCGCCCGGATAAACGTACACCGTCTTCGCTCGATCTATTCCGTCGGCGGCACGGAACTGGACGCCACCATGTTCGGGATCGCCGTTCAGCTCAACGTCGCCGGAGCAGGCGGTGAGCTTTGAGGTGAAGTCGATAATCAGATAGACCGGCGCCGCAGCACTGTGGAATGTCATTGTGCGTTCCTCTGAAATAACGGTGTCGCCGCTTTTTGTGACCCAATCGACCATAGAAGTGAAGGTGGCATGTTCTGTGTCTGCATCCCGGACGCTGAACTTCGAGTGGATTTGTGCATTATTGTACATGCCCCAGAAATTGTGAACCTTGTCTTTGTTGGTCAGTTTGGTCCATCCGATCATGATGCCGCGATGGTGTGCGAATTCACCGAACGGGCCATTGCTGATCGGTGCTTTACCCTGAGCGTCGAAGACGTGAAGATACGTATTGTTGGTTGAAGTCAGGCTTTTAGGAGAAGAGGATGGATCGTACGCATACATGTAACGAGCGGCAGTCTTGCCGTTCAACAGCACGTCCAGATATTTGCCAGGCTCGTCTCTGAATGCGAACCCCGCACTGTCTTGTGCAGCACGGCTTTCGCCTGCGATCATGACAGCCCACGCTGTTGCCGCGGCTGCCAGGATGGACCCGCAACGCCTAGCCCCATACCACTGTGTTCTCCCTTTTCCAGCAGACATCTTTATATTCCCCTCCATTTTAATCCTCCAACTTCACATGATACTTTTTGTTTGACACGTAACTGCTTAGGTAGATCCACGATGGAGCTACCTGCAACAAATACGAAGCAGTTTACCTCTTCACTCACCTGTATGCAACAAAAAAGATGAACACAAAAGACGGGCATTGGTTGCTTTCAGATCAAAGGCATCTGGATCAATCGGGCCACCGAGCCACTCCAACAACTCCTCCTTCTCTGGACAATCCGCTCCGCTTAGAGTTTCAATAAGGTGGTAATAGCCGTACATTCCACCGCAATCCTCGGGTGGACAGGCCCGCATCCCTTTGGTGCAGATCGGCAACTTCTTCTTAGGATCAGGCTTCAGCATCTTCTCAAGCAGGATCTGATGCTCCCATGAGTCACCAAAATCATATTCATAGACGACCTTCTCTTTTTCGTTGCGTAGTAGATCACAGACACGGAGATCGTTGCTGTCTTCAACGTTCATCATGCCGGCGAAATCATCATCCCCGCCTCCTGGCTGATAGTATGTTCGGCCATCAATAAATTGGTGCAGGTGCGAATTTGTCCACCCGAAGAGGGACTGAATAACATTATGCAGCTTTTTAAGCGGCAGATTGGAGGGAATTAGAACCCGGCGCCAGATCGGCGGACTCGAATTTTTCAATGAAATTTTCAGCTGATAAACCGGGCTGCCGCCGCTCTTCTGCTTACCAGCCGGAACTGTTGCCAGCAGGCATTCCGCAAGATCATCAATCACAGATGAGATGTTCCGGCTCATTTCGTCTAGTGGCATCGGGAACTTCTCGACATTCGCACTGCTCTGATTGCACATTATCAGCGCAGAGTGGATCATTGCGCTGAGTTCACCCAGCTGCAGGAAATCCGCATTGTTTAAGGCAAAAGGATCGGCCATCTGTCTGTCCAGATCACGTAAGATCCGTAGACACCGGTCATTTAGATCCAAAAACATCGAACGGATTTCGCGATAGCCGTCTTTTTCGGGAACATAAATCTGATGCACCTCATCCCAGAGTTCACGCCAGAGATCAAAAAATTCCTGCTTGGCTAGCGTGCTAGGGAAAAGAAGCTCTCGCCCGCTGATGAGACGTGGCAAAGCCGCCATTGGATCGCTTCCACCGCTCGCGAGCGCATCACGCATGTATGCTTCGACATCCTCTAAATTTACCGACAGTCCCAGCTGTTGAAACATGAATTCCAGCTTGGACTCCGGCTCCGATTCTCCGTCTTCCAGCAGATCACGCAATCTCTCTTCAACCGGTTCATCGGCTGGCCAGAAAAAGCTGCCCTGCCCCAGCGTTTTGATCGTCAGCTCCTTCTGTTTGTTGAAAAACGCGTCCAGCGAGAGAGGCGGATCGCATATGACCGATGGCAGATTGTCATTTGTTTCCGCCAGCCAGAACATCCTGGCCGCCTGCTCATAGCAGTCATATCTGAGATCATCCTCATCCCGTAATTCATTAAAGCCCGCTAGCAGCGCATCAACCCACGCGCGCATTCCGACAAAATCAACCGCTCTCTTTTCCGCGGGGATATGCCGGCAGGAAAAAACGCCCGTCAGCCAATCCTCAACCGTCAGCATCAGGGAGTCACCGAACTGGAAATTGCTCTGCTTAAAAAAGTCCTGCATTTCAAATACTGCCAGATTAACTGGCTGCTCATAAGGAGGCGCAAAACTCTCCGCATTCAGTTTGTCGTTTTTGATCAGATGCTCGATGATCCCATATGGCCCGAAAAACATCATAAAATTCATTGCCAGCAAACCTGAAAAATGCTCACGGCGGGTCGACGCAACGCTCCCATCCGGCAATTTCAAGGTCACCGCGCCCGGAAAAATTTCGCGGGCAACAAACGGGATAAAGCGATGGCCTGGAACCAGGAAACCACCCTTAACCTCTTCCTGCAGGGGAGTCACACGGAACTCAGCCCTCTTAAAAAAACAGTGTCGCGGCATGAAATATTCATCGAAAGGATTTCGTCCATCTTCGAACAGCCACTCCGATTCGCAGGCCAGCTCATACAACCGATCTTCATCATTAAACCCTTTAGCCTTACTCCGAACATGTTTCAATAGCTCTTTAAAATTAAATCTATCGCTTTGCTTCAATGCAAATGAGTGAACAAGCTCGCGCAACTCCTTTTTTTTCATCTCTTCTCCTTCTTTTTATAATTCTTCTTTAACCCTTCAACCCTTCAACCCTTTAACACGCGGCTGTGTCGCGAGCCGCTGGAGCAGCTTAAGGCAAATCCGAGCGGACATCCCAGCGGCTTTGGTCAGAAAGGCTTTGAAATCCACCTTGTTGTCGCCGCAGTCGGGGGTGTCACTCAGCGCGCGTAAGATCAACAGGGGGACTCCGAAGCGTGAGCAGACGTGCGCGATGGCACCGCCCTCCATCTCCACGCACTGCACCTGATGGGCGAAGTTCGCTTGGATGCTCTCAATTTGGCTGCGTGTGTGAATGAAAGAGTCAGCGGAACCCAGCAGACCGCGGTGGCAGACCGGTGGATCTGTCATCCCCGCCAGTACGGCGTTGAGTTGCGCGCGCAACTCCGGCGAGGTTGTGAAGCGCGGCGGACTGCCTAGTATCTGGCCATAGGCAAAGCCCAGCGGGGTCACATCCACGTCGGTGTAGACCACCTCTTTGGGAACCACAATATCCAGAATCTTCTGGCCTGGCTGCAGCCCTCCGGCGGAGCCAGTGTTGATCACGCACTCTGGGTCAAAATCTGAAAGCAGCAGCGTCAGGGTGCAGGCGGCATTGGCTTTGCCTACGCCCGACTCCGCGATGATGATTCGTCGCGTTCCGAGTGTGGTTTCAAACATGCGAGTATTATAATGAATATATTCCTTATGTCCAGAAAAAACCGCTAGCAGCGCTTTACGCTCCTGTGGCATGGCTGTGACGATTGCAATTGGTTTCATGTTTGTTTGTTGCTCAGGCTTTCTGTGTCCGGCGTAGCTGTGAAGCGCGAAGACGGAAGCCTGCTCCATAGAGTTTCTTGAGAAGTTACAGAGGCGTGTCTGACAATTCAACTGGGTTGAAATCGGCTTGCCACAATGGCTGACGCGCGACGATCGGCACATAAGGCACATGTTCCACCACGCTTTTATAGGCAGGGCGGATGATTTTACCCGCATTGGCGATCTCTTCGATGCGATGCGCACTCCAGCCGGCGATCCGCGCCATGGCGAAGAGAGGGGTGAATAATTCCGGCGGAATATCTAACAGGCGGTAGAGCAGCCCTGAATAAAAGTCGACGTTAGCGCTGACACCTTTGTAAATCGTGCGTTTGCTGGCAATCACAGCGGGCGCTAAGCGCTCCACCTTTTCGTAGAGACGGTACTCCTCCTCCCGCCCTTTCTCGCGCGCTAAACGCGCCACCTGTTCGCGGATTATAAGTGTGCGCGGGTCAGAGATTGAGTACACGGCATGACCCATGCCGTAAATCAGCCCAGATCTGTCAAAGCTCTCTTTTTGCAATAGTTTTGCTAGGTAATCTTCAATCTCCCGGTCATCATCCCAGTTTTTGAGTACTTGCTGCATGTCGTCAAACATCTGCACCACTTTGATGTTGGCCCCTCCGTGGCGCGGTCCCTTGAGCGCGCCGAGCGCGGCAGCGACCGCCGAGTAGGTGTCGGTGCCAGTGGAGGTAACGACATGGGTGGTAAAGCTCGAGTTGTTGCCGCCGCCGTGTTCAGCATGCAGCACGAGTGAGAGGTCAAGTAACTGGGCTTCGAGGGGGGTGTAGGTGCTGTCATGCCGCAGCATGTGCAAAAAATTCGCCGCTGTGCTGAGCGCAGGGTCGGGGCTGTGAATGACAAGGCTTTTATTTTTGTATTGATAGGCGTGCGCTTGGTAGCTGTAGGCCACTAGCAGGGGGAAGATGGCGATCAGCGAGAGCGATTGGCGCAGCACATTGGGCAGGTCGGTCGCGTCGGGATTATCATCCGAGGCGTACAAGGCGAGGACTGCCCGGGCAATGGCATTCATGACATCACGGCTGGGCACTTTGAGGATCGAGTCGTGCAGAAAATCACTCTGCAGATCACGCTTGGCCACCAGCAGCTCTTTAAAGCGTGTCAGCTCACTACGGTCAGGCTGCTCGCCGAACATCAGAAGATAGCAGGTTTCTTCAAAGCCGTTGCGATTATCGGATAGAAATCCGACGACTAAATCACGAATGTCGATGCCACGGTAGATGAGGCGTCCTGGCGCGGGAACAGATTCACCATTAACAATTGTTTGAGCCTGCACCTCGCCAATGCGCGTCAGCCCTGCCAACACCCCTTTGCCGGTCAGATCGCGCAGGCCGCGCTTGACATTGTATTTGGCGTACAACTCTGAGTTCACCAAACTATTCTTTGCAGCCAAGTAACTTAAATGGTTTATCCAGGCTTCAGCCATACTTCTCTCCCGCTTGATTAATCCTAATGTTTTCACTATTTTCATCTTAATTTTATTAAGGATATCATAAATCAAGGTGGTTTTGTATTGGAAATTCGAAAAAAATTGGAGATAAGGAAAAACCACATGGAACAACCGAATATTAGCACAAGTCAAAAAGTTGTTTATCGAACGTTTATAGGCGTTTAGTGTAGTAGTCGCTCTATGAGCGACACATAGGTGAAGCCGAACGTCAGCGACAAAGCTGGCCTATTGCCCGGGGTCGAGGTCGCTATCGGAATCGGTATCGAAAACCGCATAAAAACGATCCCGATGCCGACTCCGACTCCGACTCCGAGTTGCATGGCACCACCTATCGACTGCGAAACCGACCTTCATCCAGCACATACCGCTTCTAGCGCGGCTACTACACTATCGGTCGGCATCGTTACTTGGACCCAGTTTCAACTTTGTGCAATTGGAGGCGCGGGATATATAGGAGGATGGCAGCCCGAATGACTATCCACGCCGAATTCTCAACTTTTCATCTGCCAGGGAAATATTCGAAGGAGAGATGGGGAGCTGTCAAATATAGTGAAGTTTGCCGCATTTAACGTTGCAATCCAGCTGGACATCCGATGGCGAAAGGTGTATTCTTTATTTTAAGTTGTTGAAAAGTTATCTTTGTTCACTAAAACAAAAACCGATGTTCACATGGTGGCTACATGGAACTAATCGGCAAATACAACAAAAACAGCCACACAAGGAGTACGGAATTATGAAGAGTATTATTCAGATAGGGTTTACCGTTGCGGTAGTGTCAGTGTTGGCGACCGGATGTGTGCATATGCCGGGTAAATGCGATTTGGGGCAAGTCGCAAAAAATGCGCAACTTCAGAATGTGACCACAGGTGACGGCACATTTGAGAACTATCAGGCGACCGGATATCACACAAGCACCGAGATCGGCATGGCTGTTGGCATACCGGGGATCAAATTTTTTGAACTGTTCCCCAAGCAGGATGATACGGCTCAGATGACCCAGATCGCCAACGCCGCCAAGAGCGCCGGCGCGACATCGGTCATCAACGCCGCACCGACCAAGAGCCTTTACACTGGCATACCGTTCTTCTTCGTCGGCTTGTACATTGACAGTGCCGCAGGAACTGGTATCAAGAGCAAATAATACCGAGTACCTGGGGTCGTAGGCGCGCTGTGCGCCTGCGGCCCGTTGCCTGGCAGATAGTTACGACCCAGCCGACCGTACGGCTGCGCTGCGGAAAAACGATGGGGTAAATCGAAGATAAAAACACAGGGAAAACCCCTTAACCTATTTAAGTTACAGGCAAGCCCGAAAGGGAACAGAGTGTGATTAAAAGAGTCATGTCAAAGATGAAATTGATCATCCTGCTGGTGCTGGTGCTTGTGGCCATCATACTCGTGTTACAAAACACGCAGATGGTGGAAACAAAACTGTTTTTTGTAACTGTGATCATGCCGCTTGCGGCTCTGCTTGGGCTGACGATGCTGATCGGTTTCGCGGGCGGCATTCTGGTGGCGTTGGGGTTCGCGGTGAAGCGCAAGAGAACCCCATCGCCCTAAAGCAGCTTTCCGCCGCAACCGGCTGAGTTTATGTCATATGCGGAAGCTTTTCGTTTTCATTGAAGGTTGTATGGTTAAGAGCCCGCTGCTTTAGTAACAAACGCTACGCGTTTGGGGAAACGAAGTTTGTAGTACAGGCTTTAGCCTGCTTATTTCAACGGCCACGGTGCCTACCTTTTAACGGTTCTGATGGAGAGATGCCATTTCGAGTACATCCAGAAATGCTCTTTCCGTTTTTTTATTGGTTTGTGTTGCTGATAATGCAATGTGAATGCTATAGTTCATAAAAACCGTAGTTTGATGCTGTGCTTGCATGAATTATGACTAGCTGCGCAGTTGCGAATAAAATTCAACCGCCCGATTGAGGTATTGATTGGTTGCTGAACAAATATTGTTTCTTGATATAGAAAGCTCAAATGACGGCACGATTCATAAGATTGGCGCAATCCTTGATTCCCGCAAATTGTCGTCCGTACAATGCGGGGGTGTTGCCCAGGCGCTGGTGGAGTTGGAGCAGCTCGCTGACAATGCGGCGGCGGTCGGTGGACACAATATTGTTGCCCATGACCTCCCTTTGTTGAAATCTCTCCACCCGCAATTAAAAATTTTCAACTTGCCGGTGATCGACACGCTGCACTTGTCACCACTTTGTTTTCCGGAGAATCCCTATCACCATCTGGTCAAAGATTACAAGCTGCTTTCGCAGTCAATCAACGACCCGACTGCCGACGCGCTGCTATCCAAACAGCTTTTTATCGATGAGCTCAGCGCACTTAATGCAATCAGCCAGCATGATCCAGAGCTGTTCCGCGCTTTGGCGGTACTGACCTGCGGCGGAGCAGGGGCGGGGTACTTTCATGCCAGGGGCATGCGCTGGCTCTTTGAGTCAATAGCACCCGGCAGCGCCAACACCGCTGACTCCGGTCTGGCTGACTTAACGTGCGTATTATCCCGTTACGCCTGCTGCACCGCTGTCGCGTCTCTGACCCGCGCTGATATCACCACCACTCAATCTCAGTGGGCCATGGCATTCGCGCTCTCCTGGCTGCGGGTGGCGGGCGGTAACTCGGTGCTCCCTGCCTGGGTGCGTTTTTCTTATCCTGAAAGCCTGCCATTGCTGCACCATTTGCGGGATATCCCCTGTACACGCACCTCTTGCGGCTACTGCGCTGAGATTCACAATCCGGAGAAGCAACTCGCGCGGTTTTTTGGCTTTAACGAGTTTCGTAATACGCCGCCCAACCAGGATGGCGGCAGTCTGCAACGGGATATTGTTGTGGCCGGAATGCGCGGCGAGTCATTGCTCGCGATCCTGCCAACCGGCGGCGGCAAGTCGCTCTGCTTCCAGCTGCCTGCTCTGAGCAGGCATCTTCGGCGCGGGCAGCTGACGATTGTCATCTCACCGCTGCAGGCACTGATGAAGGATCAGGTGGACGGGTTGCTACGCCGCACTGGCATGGATAATGTGGCGGCCCTCTATGGAATGCTGACCATGCCTGAACGCGGTGATGTTCATCGGCGGGTTGTCTCAGGAGGCATTGCGATCCTCTATGTTTCACCAGAGCAGCTGCGCAACAAGTCGTTTATTAAAACTGTGATGCAGCGGGAGATTGGCGCTTGGGTGATTGACGAGGCGCACTGTCTCTCAAAATGGGGTCATGACTTCCGCCCCGACTATCTTTACATCGCCAAAGTCGTCAAGGAGATCGCCCTGCAACAACGGGTGAGCGCGCCCCCGGTGACCTGCTTCACCGCCACTGCCAAGCAGGATGTGGTGGATGAGATTATCAATTATTTCAAGAGCGAAATTACCGGCGAGATCGCCCTCTTCCGCGGCGGCGTTGAAAGGGATAATCTCAGCTTTGAGGTTCAGACTGTCAGCATACCCGCCAAGTTCGCCAAGATCAACCACCTGCTGCATGAGCGGCTGGGGTCAAGCGCGAGCCGGCTGTGCGGCAGCGCCATCATCTTCCGCGTCACCCAGCGGGCAACCGAGGAGCTTGCCGAGTATCTGACGGCGCAGGGCTGGTCAGCGGCGCACTTTCACGCGGGGTTGCCGGCGCCGGTTAAGAAGCGCACTCAAGACGCGTTCATCAACGGCGAGATCCGGGTTATCTGCGCCACCAACGCCTTTGGCATGGGCATCGACAAAGATGATGTGCGCGTGGTCATTCATGCCGACACCCCAGGCTCACTCGAAAACTACCTGCAGGAAGCCGGGCGCGCCGGGCGCGACCGTGAACCAGCCGACTGCATCCTGCTCTACGACGAGGAGGATTGCGAGCAGCAGTTCCGCCTCGGCGCCTACTCAGAGCTTCGGCGGCGGGATATCGCACAGATCCTGCGCGGCCTGCGCCGAGCCGCCGGCGCTGCCAGCGGGGAGGAGATTGTTATTACAACCGGCGAGTTGCTGCGCGATCAGGAGGTTGAGACCACATTCTATGCTGATGATAAGTCAGCCGATACCAAGGTGCGCAGCGCGGTCTCCTGGTTGGAGCGCGCTGGGTTTGTGGAGCGCAGTCATAACCGAACCTCTGTTTTCCAGGCGCGGCTGACCATCCAGACGCTGGATGAGGCGCAGAAAATCATTGACCGGGCGCAACTTTCCAGAGACGAGGCGCGGCTGTGGATCGCCATTACCACGCTGTTGATCAATCGCGATCCAGATGATCACTCGCTGACAATCGATAGCATTGCGCTCCTGCCGGAGTTCCAGCTCTGGATGCAAGAGGCATCCAGGTTGCCAGTAAAGAACGCAGTTGAACGCCGCAGCCACGAATTTCTGAGCGCCAAGGTCTTTCGGACGCTTAACGCCATGACAGAGCTGGGGCTGCTTAAAAAAGACACGCTGCTGAACGCCTATGTGCGTTACAAGGTTGTCAACAGCTCCAGAGAGATCTTCACCCGCATTTGCATTATTGAGGATAAGTTCATCAACCTTCTGCGTGAGGAGGAGCCTGATCCAGAGGGTTGGGTCTCATTGAACCTCAGGGGAGTCAACCAGGTTCTGACGGAGCATGGGTTTGACTCCTCGGTGCTGATGCTGAAAGACCTCTTGCGCAGCCTCAGTGAGGATGGCCGCGGCTTTGCCGGCAGCTGCGGCAGTGTGGATATTTTTCCTGTCAGCCGCGAGCAGTACCGTCTGAGACTGCGCCGGAGCTGGGACGCGCTCGGCCAGCTGGCCCGTCGGCGGTGCCGAGTTGCCTCTGTGATTCTGACCGCGATCATTGCGAAAATCCCGCCCGCCACGCCACCGGGCAAAGAGCTGCTGGTGGAGTTTTCATTTGAGGAGTTGACCAATGCGGTTGACGCTGATTTAGAGCTGCGTCGTGAGGTGCGCGATCAAGCGGCGGCAGTGGAGCGCGCCCTGCTCTTTCTGCATGAGCAGGGCGTGGCGCATCTACAGCAGGGGCTGGCCATCTTCCGCTCGGCCATGACCATCCGCGTACTGCCGGAAGCCAAAGGGCAGCAGTACACCCGACATCACTATCAAGCACTGCAATATCACTACAATGAGCGCGTTTTTCAGGTGCATGTTATGCGTGAATACGCCCAATCCGGCCTCACAAAAATCCAACAGGCACTGAATCTCGTGCTGGCGTATTTCTCCCTGAGCCGCAACCAGTTTATTGAAAAATTCTTTGCCGGGCGTAATGATATTCTGGAGCGCGCAACCACTGCGGCATCCTACCAGAAAATTGTGGATGACCTCGGAAACATTGACCAGATGCGGGTGGTTAAAGCGCCGCTGTCGCGCAACATGCTGATCCTGGCTGGTCCAGGCTCAGGAAAAACGCGCACAGTTGTGCACCGCTGCGCCTATCTGCTGCGGGTTGAAAGGGTGCGCGGCGCGGGCATTCTGATCTGCTGCTTTAATCATCAAGCCGCAGTGGAGCTGCGCCAGAGGCTCTTCAGCATTGCCGGCAATGACGCGCGCGGTGTCACGGTTCAGACCTATCACGGCCTGGCCATGCGTCTGCTGGGGCTCTCGGTGGCGGCCATGAACGAAGAGCACCGCGACGGCTTGAACTTCGACGGGATTCTGGAGCAGGCGGTTCAACTGCTGGAGGGCGGCCAGACACTGGCGGGAATGGAGGCTGATGAAACCCGCGAACGGCTGCTCTCAGGTTATGAATATATTCTGGTCGATGAGTACCAGGACATTGACGAGATGCAGTATCGCATGATCAGCGCCATCGCCGGGCGCACGTTAAAAGATGCTGACCGTAAACTCTCTATCTGCGCGGTTGGTGATGACGACCAGTCCATCTACGGCTTTCGCGGCGCCAACATCACCTTCCTGCAGCGCTTTGAAAAAGATTTTGAGGCGGAGATTCACTACCTAGTGGATAACTACCGCTCCACGCGCAACATCATTGACGCTGCCAACCATCTGATTGCGTTCAATCGCGACCGCATGAAATTGGACAAACCGATACGCATCGACAAAGCGCGGCGCACGCTGCCCGCCGCTGGCGTTGTGGCAGCTCAGCACCCCTTAACTGGCGGACGGGTGGGCGTGATCAATGTCGCAAACCCTCAGGCGCAGGCAACTGCAATCATCGCGGAGATTGAGCGGTTGCTCGCGCTTAAAGATGTCACCGCCGAGCAGATTACAGTCTTATCCCGCAACCGTGATGACCTTGTGTTGATCCGCGAGCTGGCCGAGGCAAAGAGCATCCCAGTATCCTGGTTGATCAACAGCAGCGCCATGCCGCCGCTCTACCGTGTCCGTGAGTTTTACGCATCGCTCTCGCATCTGGATCAGAGCGGCGCTACCTACAGCACAGCCTCGCAGTTAAAAGCAACCGTTGTTGCCGGGCCGATTAACAACTGGTCGCTCCGTCTGCTGCAGTTGCTGGAGCTTTGGATCATTGAAAGTGCTGATGCCGAACTGCCCGCCGCATTGCACACCAGCTACCTCTATGAAGCGCTGGCACTCAGCCGTGGCAGCGAGCGGTTTGGGAGCGGTGTTGTTTTGAGCACAGTTCATGCGGTCAAGGGCATGGAGTTCAACCATGTTCTGCTCTGCGGCAAATGGAGCAGAGGACACAACCGTCATGAGCTGGAGGAGGAGCGGCGTGTGTTCTACACCGGTATGACGCGGGCGAAACAATCGCTCAGCATCTACTGCCGCATGGATCAGCCGCATCCATTTGTGGCGCAGCTGGCCGCGCCGGCCTTTATTCATCGCTCTGAATTATCGGATACCCCGGTGGCGGATCTGAGCCGTAAAATTGATTACACCCTGCTAAGTTTAAAGGATATGTTTTTGGATTATGCCGGGCGCTCTCCTGAACAAGCTGCGATCCACGCGCATCTCCGGCGTTTGGAGGTGGGCTCCAAGTGTGTTCTCAAGGCCAGCGGTGAGCATCTGCAATTGGTTGACATGGATGGCAACCCTGTGGGCCGCCTCTCAGCCGCGGCTGAGAGAGTATGGGGGTCAGGTTTGAGCAGCGTTTTGGAGATAACAGTTTTGGCCATCCACACACGCCTGCGGGGCGATGTCAAAGAGGCGGAGTATCTCCAGAAAATACGTACGGAGGTATGGGAGATTCCCATCTGCGAGATCAAGCACCTTCGCACTGGATTGCAACGTTAAATGCGACAAACTTCATTATGCTTGACAGCTTCCCATTTCTCCTTCGAATATTTCCCTGGCAGATGAAAAGTTGAAAATTCGGCGTGGATAGTCATTCGGGCTGCCATAA
>Ga0265294_10005888_pt1 | contig 14847 bp, 17 predicted proteins | sample MunlanPumphouse3_FD_192504 | JGI IMG/M metagenome (GOLD analysis project Ga0265294, IMG submission 192504) | Groundwater microbial communities from a municipal landfill in Southern Ontario, Canada - Pumphouse #3 | ecosystem: Environmental > Aquatic > Deep subsurface > Groundwater | place... | reverse complement strand
CATAGGGTCAATAATGCCTGGAGAAGCAAAAGAATCAATCGCTAAAGCAAAACAACAGTCAGAAAGTTTTGACGAGGGAACATTAAAAAGAACTATTGAACTTCTTTTAGAAGCTGAGAACAAGAGTAAGTATGCATCAATACAGCAACTTCCTTTAGAGCTAGCAATAATTGAGTCAATAGGAATAGATTAACATTGTGGGATCGTCTAATGGTAGGACGACGGACTTTGACTCCGTTAATCTAGGTTCGAGTCCTAGTCCCACAGCCAACTTGAGCGCCTTACGAGACGCGTATAAAATCACCAAGAGATTTTTTGGCTTATGGTAGATTATAGTTAATATTAAAAATAGGCGAAGGACTCGACGAAGGATATTTAAATAGTTTTTATTATAATAAAAAACACACGAAGAGTACAAGGAGAAGAAAATAAAAATACTTAAATTTATGAAGTTTTTCCAAAATTTTTTTAATAAACTTGATGAATATATTTATAGAAGTACATGCCAAGTTCTTTTTAATTCATATAAAAAATCAAAAGAAATATATCCTAACGCTAGCGAGCAAGAATTGTGTGTGATGACTTTATCTTTTAGGCCGACAATATAGAAAAAGGATTCTATTAATAAAAATGTTTTTATAAAAGGGGGTCGAACAATAACCATTAAAGAAGATGAGGGGATTAGAGACTTAATAATAAAAGTAATTATGACAGAACATTCTCCGGGATTTGCTAATTCTCGTGAAGACATAAATCTTATGGTCAAAGTTCTATTAATTGTAGATGAAGAACTAAAGAGTTTAAAGGATTGTAATTAAGAGTATGTTGTCACTTTTTTTGCTACGATAAAAACACATGAAGAGTGTAAAATAAGAAAAAATCAAAATGCTTGAGAAAGTTTTATAGATATTAGAGATTTAATAGTTCTAACTTGAAGTGCTCAGCCAATATGATAGAAACAAAAGACAATTTATTAATTAATAATCACGATGGAAGCACCCTTTAATTTGGGTGTTTTTATTTATAAAATATTATGCAAAAAGAAATTCTCCCCAAAACATCTACAATAAAAGATCTATTAAAAATTGATGCCTTGTATGAAATTCCTAAATACCAAAGAAATTATTCTTGGAAAAAAGAAGAAATCGATGATTTTTGGGAAGATCTAAATGATGAAAAAAATAACGAAAGTAATTTTTTAGGTGTAATGGTTCTTAATAAAAAAGAAGATGGGAAGTTCGAAGTCATTGATGGTCAACAAAGACTAATAACAATAACAATCTTTTTAGCCGTAATTAGAGATCTTTTTCAAAAATTAAATGAAGAAAAAATAGCAAACAGGATTCAAGAATATATTTCCTTCCAAGACGACGACGGAGAGCCAAGGGGATTTAGAATATTGCCATCAAATAATATTAAAAAATATTTTGAAAATTTCATTCAAAACGGAAAAAATAATAAAATTGACGCAATTAATGATTCTGAAAAATTAATTAAAAAAAATTATAATTATTTAAAAAAAATAATAGAAACATCTTTTTCTGAGAAAGCATCAAGAAATAAAATAAAATTACTGAAAGAATTAAGAGATAAAATATTAAGCTCTCAGGTCGTTGAAATAATTGTACAAGATTACGACGATGCTTATAGTTTTTTCGAATCTTTGAATGGAAGAGGGTTGGCATTATCCACCTCTGATCTTCTTAAAAATTTACTATTTAGAAGAATATCCGAAGACTTTAATAATTTCAACGAAAATAAATTAGAAGATCAATGGAATATAGTTAATAATAATATTGGCGAAGAAAAAATAAATAATTTTATTAGAATTTATTGGCATTCAAAATACGAAAAAGTTGCTGACAATAAATTATATTCTGCAATTAAAAGTGAAAAAATAACAGTAAAAGATTATAAGGACTTAGTAGATGAGCTGGTTAAGAATTCTGAATATTATAAAAAAATAACACAACCAGAAAAAGAAATCTGGAATATATGTGGCTCTGAAAGTATTAAAAAACATATCATAAATATTAATTCTTTTAGTGTTAAGCAGCCTTACAGCCTTATGCTTTCCCTGATTAGAAAAATGGAATCAAGGGATTTTGATAATTTAAAAACAAATGAATTTTGGGAAGTATTTTTATGGATAGAAAACTTTACTTTTGCATTTAATTTGTCAGACAAAAGACCGTCTATATTAGAAGGAATTTATTCTCAATATGCTCAAAAAATTGATAAATCAAAAAATAAGTCTGAATTTAAAAATATCCTACAATCATTTAAAGAAAAAATACTTAGTGAATTCCCACTAAAAGATGATTTTAAGAAAAATTTCATAAATTTATCGTATAAAAATAATAAAAGTAAATATATTAAATTTATTTTATCAAAAATTAACTATAAATCAGAAAATGAGTTGAGCATAAAAGAATCAGTTAATATAGAACATGTACTACCTCAAAATCCTGATAAATGCTGGAAATTAGAAACAAAAAATATAAATGATTATGTTAACAATATAGGGAACTTGACTCTCTTAGGACAAGAATATAATAAAAAAGCATCTAATAAGTGCTTAAAAGAGAAAAAAGAAATGTATGAAAAATCAGAATTAAAAATTACAAAAGAATTATTAAGTGAATTAAAAAATAATAATTACTCATGGAATGAATCATTAATTAAAGAGAGGGCTCGAAAATTAGCAAACATAGCATGGGAGAATGTGCAAATTGATAAATAAATATCATTAAATTTCAAGACTAAACTATTTTTCTTTTTTATGCTATTATCTTAATCAATGAAGAAGTATTACGATAAGAAAAATTTTTCTTTGTATCAAGGAGATTGTCTAGATGTATTAAAAAGAATAAAAGACAATTCTATTGATATGATCTTTGCAGATCCTCCATATTTTTTATCGAGCGGAACTTTTACGTGCCAATCAGGTAAAAAAGTAAGCGTAAAGAAGGGCGATTGGGACTTAAGCAACGGATTAAAGAAGAATTTTGAATTTCAACTAGAATGGATTAAAGAATGCAAAAGAGTATTAAAGCCAAATGGAACTATTTGGATAAGTGGAACATATCATTCTATATATCAATGTGGATTTGCTCTTCAAATAGAAGGATATCACATATTAAATGATATAGCATGGTTAAAACCAAATGCTTCTCCCAATTTAAGCTGTAGAATGTTTACAGCAAGCCATGAAACACTTCTTTGGGCCAGAAAAGACAAAAAAACAAAGCATATTTTCAATTATGAAATTATGAGAAGTTGGGATCCTAAGCCAGCAGATAAAATACATAACAAGGGCAAACAGATGCGATCTGTTTGGGCAATCAATACCCCCCCAAGAGACGAAAAAAAATTTGGAAAACATCCGACTCAAAAACCATCAGAACTTTTAAATAGAATTGTTTTAGCATCAACAAATAAAGGCGATACAATATTAGATCCTTTTACTGGAAGTTCAACAACAGGATTGGCAGCATATTTTAACGGAAGAAATTTTATTGGAATAGACAAAGAAAAAGAATACCTAGATCTATCTGTTAAAAGGTTTGAAGACCTAGAAAAGAAAATTGAACAAGCTTAAATATGAAAAAAGACTTTAATAGCTTAATAAAAACTCTTAAAAATTCAATAAAAACATGGGATTATTTTATTAATTGGGAAAAAGTTTTTGTTAATAAAAAAGATTTAGAAATTATCCTGAACAAATTAAATTATCTATTGGGAAAAAAAGATTTAAAAAATGAATTTAAAAGATTATATGATTCTAATCCAGATATAGTTAAAGCTTTACCAGTGCTTTTAGCCGTAAGAGAAAAAAAGGTTGAACTTTTTGATAACACAACAAAAAATTCAGAGTTTTTTGATTTTTCAAAAAACGATAATGATTTTAAAAAATACTATGAATTTTTAGAAAAGACAGGATTGATTAAATTATTTCAAAAAGATGGAGTTAAAAATTTGGTAGATTATGTTATCGGAGTCGAAGTTGGTCTTGATAGTAATGGTAGAAAAAATAGAGGTGGTAAAATAATGGAAGAAATAGTTGAATTATTTGTAAGAGATTTTTCTAAAAAAAACAACTTAGAATATTTAAGACAGGCAACGGCAAAAACAATAAAAAAGAAGTGGAGGATAGATATAGAAGTTGATAAATCGGAAAGAAGCTTTGATTTTGCTATTTACAATAAAAAAAATGGAAAAATTAAGGTAGTTGAAACCAATTTTTATAATGGTGGTGGATCAAAATTAAAAGCAGTTTGCGGAGAGTTTAAAAGTTTATACGACGAATTAGAAAGACAACATATTGATTTCATATGGATAACAGATGGGCATGGATGGGAGACAACAAAAAGACCACTAGAAGAAGTATATAATCATAATAAATATGTTTTTAATTTAAACATGCTTGAGAATGGAATTTTTAATAAACTTGATTGGTAGATAAATTATAAAAAGTTTCATTTTTTTTCACTTTTTACCATAATAAAAATAAGCACAAAATAAAAATATGTTAATTAAAAAAGAACAAGCAATAAAAAAACAGAATACGGAAGATTGTATCGTTTTTGAATATGAATATCCAAGCACTAATTCAAGCTTTGCTATATCAAAAATAGAAGGGAGATATCCAGAGAAAGGAAAATCTAAAAACTTAGAATGCGAGCAAGCTTATTATGTAATTTCTGGGTCAGGAACAATCTACTCAGAAAAGGGAAATTTTGAAATTGAAAAAGGTGACCTGTATTATTTTACAAAAGAAGAAGCTTATCATGTTATTGGAAAAAATCTTGAAGTTTGCATATTAAATTCTCCTAAGTGGAACTTAGAACAATATATTTTGATTGAAGAATAATTTAAAAGTATTATAGAAAAATTTTAACGCCTTAAAAAAATCTTTAAAATTAAAATACATAATTAATCCATTCTATGGCAGAAAAGATAATTATTAAAAATAGATACGGTTTAAGTATTGTAGCATTAATAAATGATCCTAAAAATTCAAAGGGATTAGTTTTTTTAATGCATGGTTTTGGAGCCTCTAAAGATCACCCATTAATAGAATTATCTGAGAAAGTATTTAATAATAATGGTTTTGCTACCGTAAGATTTGATGCAACAAAGAGTATTGGGGAAAGTGAAGGAGAAATGAAAGATGGAACACTAACAAGCTACTACGAAGACCTAGAAGACGTTATTAAATGGGCTAGCAATCAAGAATGGTATACAGAACCATTTTATTTACTTGGACACAGCGCAGGGGGATATTGCGTAGCTAATTATACTATTAAGAACAAAGATAAGATTAAAAAATTAATTCTTTATTCTCCTTTAGTTTCTGGGGAACTATTTAAGAAGACAAATGAAATTAAACTAATAATTGATGAATGGAGGGAAAAGGGAATAAGAGAGTGGGAAAGCTCAAGCAATCCAGGCATCATCAAGCAATCTAAATATGATTTTATAGAAGATATTTCCAATCATGACTTATTAAAAAATGCTAAAGATATAACATGTCCAGTTTTGCTTGTTTCATCTGAAGATGATACAGTAATTCCAATAGGTCATCAGAAAATATTAGCAAAAGAAATTAGAAATGAAATATTTACATTAATTAGAGACAGTGACCATAATTTAAGAGGCGCTTCAAGAGAAATTTCAAAAATAGTTAATAATTTTATTAAAAATCAAAAAGATGAAAAGAAAAATCACAGCAGAAATAATACTAATACTAGCAAGTGTTTTAATATTCAGAAGCACATGGACTCTTTTAGATATGAGTCCAATAATGAATGAGCAGAGTAGCTTAATAATCTCTTTAATCTTTGGAATTATTGTTACTATCTGGGCACTATATTATCTTTTTGAGAGAGATAAAAAATAATCTAACTATTTCAACCTTTCATCAAGAACATTCTTTATTCTTTTACTATTCTCTATAATCAATTCCTGGACTTTTCTAGCTCTTCTTGTTTTTAATAGGTCATCAATATATGGAATAAAGTGAAGCAAGATGTGTACTATTAAAATAAAGATGGCAATAAGAACAAATATTGGATAGTCCTTGTAAGTACCAGAAGCAAAAAGAGCAAAGACAAAGAAAATGTGTAAAGAAGTTAGCGCCCAAAAAGATAAAGCATCGAACTTTCTTAAATAATGTTTTCTGTATTTTATTGCTACAAAGATAAAGATATTTATCAACTGCATTAAAATAACGGCAAAAACCAAACCTTTCCAAAGCTGCACTTCTGGCTGATAAAGTAAACTAAAATCTAATTGACAATTAAAATTCACTAAATCTTCCCAGCGATTAATCTGATAGGGAAATATAGTTATAATACCGTAAATAGCTAATTGTAGATTAAGACCAATATATGCAATAAAGGGACTAGATATCATTAATATCTTAGTTAAAACTCTCTTAGGATTTAGCGTTCTAATAAATCTAATAATAAAAGAGAAAGAGATAGCAACAGCAATCCATCCCACCAAGTTTTCAAAGGGAACACCGTACCATTCTTGATCAAATGGTATTATCCAGTTCCAAAAACCAATCCTTATAGCAACAACATCTAATACAAGATCTGCTAGTATAACTATTAGTGCATCGGTAAAAGGACGAACCTGCCAAGGGGTATTGTACTGATCGCTCAAAAGCATTGCGCAATATATAATAACGGCCCAGTATAGTCCGATTACCAAAGGAACTCCTAATATATTGACTAAAAAAATATCGCTATAATGATAAATATGAGCGATATAAATATTTCCAACTTCTAGCAATACTCCGAAAAAAGCACAGCTCAGTAATTCATAAATGCGACCTCCGCTTTTTTTAAATATTTCTCTTAACAACAAAAGGAGAAATAAAAAGAATCCTAGAAATTCAAAACTTCGGAATAATAATAGATTGATGTCTGTAAATTCCAACATATTTTTTAATATTATTTATTATATATAATTAAACAACTGAATTACAAAGAAGAAAAAGAATAATAATAACATAGCGCCCTCCCAACGCATAAGGCGACGAGATAGTCCGTGAACAAAGAATATAATTGAAGCTGCTAATAAAATACTAATGCCTAAATCCATAACTACCTTATCAGCATAAAGATTGGTTATAAAAGCAGGAACACCAACTACTAGCAACATATTAATAGCATTTGATCCAAAAATATTACCAATTGCTAAGTCTGCGTCTCCAGACTTAATAGCACTTAAAGAAACCATTAGCTCTGGAAGAGATGTTCCAATAGCAATACCTAATATTGCAACAATACTCACAGGTATTCCAATTAAATATGCGAGCTCAATAGAGGAATAAACTGTAAAGTGTGCTCCTGCTATTATTCCTATTAATCCAAACACAATTAAACTAATAGAGTTAACTGTTTCTTTTTTATCTTCCTTTGGTTTTTCTTCCATAACTTCAAGATCGCTTGGAGGCTCTTTTATTATATACCACAAGTAAGCAATGAAAGTGCCGAGTAAAAGAATTGATTCTATTCTAGTCACGACTCCATCGGAAATAATAAAAAGAAAGTGTGTTGTTGCAATGACGAAAAGAGGTAATTCACTTTTAAGTAAATCTCTTTTAATTATTATCTTCCTTGAAAGAAGAGCCATCAACCCAACTATTAATAATATATTAGTAATATTAGAACCAACCACATTAGCAAGAACTACCGTTGTTTCATTCTGAAATACTGCTGCGATAGATGAAGCAAGCTCGGGTAAAGATGTTCCCATTCCAATAATTAAAACTCCCACAACAAAAGGAGACATTCCCATCTTTAAACCAATTGACTTTGCTCCATCAACGAAAAAATCTGCACCTTTTATTAAAGAAGCTAGAGATATTATAAGTATTATGATTAATATTATTAAAGACATTGTTTATTAAAACAATAATAACAATATAGGCAGATTAAGGCAAGTATGATATTATCTAATCATGAAAAAGGTCACATTAATTTTAACCTTAATTCTTGTTTTATTCTCTGTTTTCTTGTTTTTAAAAAATAGTGACGATGGAATTAATGATATAAGGATACTGACTGAAAGTTATCCTCCCCTACAATACATTAATGAAAAGGGACAAATAGATGGTTTTGCAACAGAGGTTGTTTTAAAAATAATTGACGACCTTGATATATCTCAAAAGATTGAATTGATTGAATGGGATGAAGCATATAGAGAAGCTCTAGGAAAAGATAATGTTGCATTATTTTCTATGATGAGAAACGCAGAGAGGGAAGATAATTTTAAATGGGTTGGTCCTATTGGAACATTAAAAGTAGGGCTATATAGGAACGACTTTGATGATATTGAAATTAAATCTTTAAAAGAAGCTAAGAATTATAAAATAAGCGCGGTGAAAGATTATGGCTACACAGAAAATCTTATCAATCTAGGATTTAAAAATATAGTTCAATGTGAAAATGAAAAAGAGGCTCTTAATAAGCTACTATCAAGAGAAGTGGACCTATACCTAACATCAAATATTGCAATTGATGATGTAATGAAAACAGAAAATATTCCTTTCTATAGAATTGAAAAAGAGTTTAATGTATCAATCAGTCAATTCTATATTGCTTTCTCTAAGAACTATCCTGATTCTTTAATTAAGAAATGGGAAGAATCATTAAAGAAAATAAAAAAAGAGCACAATCTTTTGTTTGTTGAAGAATAAATATTAAAATAAAAAAAATGAAAAAACTAACACTAACCTTCATATCTTTATTCCTCGTAGCGGGCATCGCTTCAGCCGAAATGATGGTTTTAATTGATGATCAAAGAAATAATTCAAGAATATCAATTCCATCAGGAGCAAATGAATATGCTTCAGAAAAAGACATTGTAGATGTAATGTGCTATGAAGCCAAATGGAAAGGAGGAGAGGGAGTAGCAAGAATAGAAGCATTAGATGAAATGATTTCGCCAGTTTTGGGAATTTTTGCGGACTTAGGAATATCTATTGACAATCCTCAATTAAGTTCAAAGTCCTTAGAAATGAGACAAAAAATGGATGGTATATGTTCCGCAGAAAATAGCAGTGAGGCCTCTCAAAGAATTAGCGAATATATTGAACTAGGAGAAAATATTAGAAACTATCTTCAAGGTGACTTTACAGTTAAGTTAAGAGCCTCAGAGAAGGAATTAATCAATAAAGGTGAACAATTAAGAGAAAAGCTAGAAAGAGAAGTTGGCGAAGAAGGAGAGAGAATAGCCAAAGAAGTTGAATCAAGATTAAGGGCGGAAGGCGAAGCAGAGGGAAAGGTAATAGAAGATCAATTAAGGGAACTCTCTTCAGAATTTAAATCTTTTGTGTCTTCAGGAGAAGTTGATCAGTCCGAGGCTTGGGCAAAAGCAAGGTCTTTGACAAACAGAATATCTGCTGACTCAACAACAATATCGTTTCTTTCTGGTAAGTTTGAAGATATTTTAGGTGAGGCAATTTCTTTTATTCCAATGGCTATGGCAGGAGAGATTGATTCGGCTGGAATAGAAGCCATAGTAATACAAAAAGTTCCAGGTCATGTAAATGAAATAAAGGAATTCATGGAAACAAAGTATAGGAATATGGGGAGACAAGAAGAAGAAAGAATAAGAAAAGAAATGGAAAGTAAGGTTGATGAGATCGGAGGGACAGAAAAGAGGGCTCTTGAGAGCATAAGAGATGCTTTTGCTGATTTTGAGAATAAATTAGAGTCACTATCACAACAAAAAATCAAAGAATGGTCAGGATATGAAGCAAAGGCACTAGAAAAGAAAAAAGAGATTATAATAAAAGCGGTGGACAGTCACTTCAAAGATGCTGAGAAACTAATCGAATCAAAAAAAGAACAAATACAAACAGCCATTGAAGAAGGTGTTGCAGAAGAATATGGAATAATTTCATATGAATCACTAATAGCTAATTTAAGAGCAGACAGAGATCAAATAATTAATGAATTCATGACGGGGGACGCATCAAGTGAGTCAATTGCTATTACTCAAAGAAAGTTCCAAAATAAGTGGAATGATTATCGCCAAAAAATGGAAGCGATTGGAATGGGTAGCGCCGAAGATGCAATTAAAAAAATACTTGGTGGCGCTGATTGGAGAGAAGTTAGAACAAAGATAGGTTCAGCCATATTAGAGATTGAAGGTAGGGACGCAAGAAGGAATCATTATAATCAACGCTTTGAAGAATGTAGTAACAGCCCTGAGTTATTTAATCCTCCAGAAATTACTGGTGGAAAAAGAATATACATTTCTAATAGTTGTATTGATTGTCGAATACTAGAAGAGGCAAGATTAGCTCTTGAAGAGGTGGAAAAAATAGACATAAACGATCTTAAGAATAAAAAAGATATGGTTGAAAGGCACATTTGGACACTAGGAGATAGAAAAGATTTAACACTAAAAGAAGTTTTACAGATAAAAAATGAATTGATGGAGGCAGTTGATACTTTTAGGGGTATAGAAGGAACATTAACTAACTTAGAAAATAATCTTAAAAAGGCCAGAGAAAGAGCTCAAGAAATTTGTATAATTAGAATATAAAAAATATGAAAAAAATATACATAATAACAATTATTGTAGCGCTTGCAATATTATCATATCTATTATACTCTAATCTTCAGAAGGAGATCGACGAGTCAGGCATGATAAATCTTGAAAATATTTCTTTACCAGCAACAAACCTAATTTTTAGCGAATTAGAAGATAAGAATCTACCAGAAATAGACCTAGAGAGTGGTCTTGGATTTAAAAATCCAGAAATTAACTTAAGCGGAATAGGGAACTTAGATATAGCTCCTAATCCGAAAATATCGGTGCCATCATTTAATTTTTCTATGCCAATAGGAAATATTTCTCTTCCTCAACAACAACCCAAAATGCCCAGCGGTAGTGGATGGTCTCCGAATGCTTCTAATTGCGCCATGTTCTCAATGGTACCATCATGCTCTTTTGTTCCACAAGAACATCAAGACAAGTGTGGGCAATGCAAGCAAGCTGGATATTGATTATTTGTTTAGCAAAGAATAATAACTAAATTAATATAATTCATATGAATAAAAAAATATTATACATTTCGTTAATAATAATTATTGCATTAATTGGAATAATTGTTTTTATACAATGGAACAATAAGAACACTGATAATAATTTTCTAAGTTGCCTAAAGAATAATGGCGTAGTTATTTACGGAACAAACACTTGCCCTGCTTGCACACAACTAAAAAACAATTTATTAGCTATCGGAGATAACATAGATTTGATTTATATTAACTGCGACGATAATCCTCAAAGATGTGCTACAGAAATGAAAGCTAACTATGTTCCAGAGATACAAGTAAATGGGAATATTTTCCCAAATAGTTCAATTGAAGCACTTTCACAAGAAACAGGATGCAAAATAGATTAATTACATTTTTATTGTTTTTATTTATAGGGTTATTTTCTACAATAACCCCTCTTTTTGCTGAAAATATAACTATACATTTCTTTGAAGATCGACTTTGCTCCACCTGTGCAGCTCAAAAAGATTTTATGAATACCATAAAAGATGACTATTCTAATTTAGAAATTAAAACATATTTAATTTCTGAAACAAATAAGCTTCATCAGCTGGCAAGTGATTACAACGTTAAGGATTATAGAATAATGGCTCCCACTTCTTTTATCAACGGTGTTTTCTTTCAATTTAATGACTTTGGAGAAAGGGAAAAAGCCTCAATAATAGACGCGATAGAAGGTGATTATATAGAAAGTGGAGAAAATATTATTAACATTCCTTTTATAAATAAAGAGTTAGATCTTGATAATTTACCAATCTTATTAACAACCATTGTTTTAAGTTCAGTTGATGGTCTTAATGTTTGTTCAATTGGGGCTTTGATTTTAATACTTTCGATTGTTCTTGCTTTTAATTCTAGAAGAAAAATACTTCTTTATGGCGGAATCTTCATATTTACAACAGCATTAGTTTACGGAATAATTGTTTTTGCCTGGGGAAAGGTTTTTGAAGTTTTATTAGGACAACTTGAAGTGTTAAGAATTATAATTGGACTGTCAGCGCTAATCGGTGGAGCATACTTCTTTAAGCAATTTATTAAATTTTTAAAAAGTGGCCCAGCTTGTGAATCAAGTAAATCAACATTAATTACCAAAGCAACTAGAAGGATAAAAAACGTTTTTGAAAATAAAAACAGTGGTATTTTAGCAACAGTGGGAGCAATTATTATTTTCGCATCTATCGTTGTTATAGTTGAACTCCCTTGTTCCATTGGTTTTCCTATTGTTTTTGTTGGAATACTAGCAGAAAGTAATTTATCACTATCGGCCTTTATCTTCTATGCCTTAGTTTATCTTCTTTTCTACATGCTTATAGAGATAATTGTATTCTTAATAGCAGTATTTACTAAAAAAATATGGCTAAGTGATTCTAAGGCAATCACATGGGCAACACTAATAGGATCACTATTCTTATTCTATCTTGCCTTTTACTATTTATTATAAATAATTTTGGCTCTATTATTGCCATTTATACGCTAATGATATATATTAAAGATAATAATAAGTTAATTAAAAAAAATATGAAAAAAACAACAATCGCTTTATTAGTTTTTATTTACGGCTTTGCTTTTTTCGCAGGTTTTGTTTTAGGACAAAGCTATCAAGAAAAACTTTTTGAAGAAAGAAAACCATTTAGTTCCGCTATTTATAGATGTGATGACAATAAGTTCATAATCGCAGATTATTTTGATCAAGAAGTTACACTAAGATTAAGCGACAATCGATTAATGATATTACCTCAAACAATCTCTGCATCAGGAATTCGCTTTACAGACAAGAATGAAGTTTTTGTTTTTTGGAACAAAGGAGATACTGCTTTTATAGAAGAGCTAAATGAGCAAACTTTTAGCAATTGCATAGCCAATGGATCAGCAAATTATTAATCATATTGGCGAAAGCATTAAGCGTGGAGAAATAGGAGTCATTCCTACAGACACAATATATGGAATAGTTTGTTCAGCTTTTAATGAGACCTCAGTAGAAAAACTTTATAAAATTAGAAAAAGAAATAAAGATAAGCCTATGATTATACTCATAGGCTCTGTCGATGATTTAAAGCTCTTTAATATCAATACTTTAGTTGATAGATGGCCAGAAAAAACAAGCATTGTTTTTGATTGTAATGACTTTGAATATTTACATAGGGGCAAAAAGACATTGGCATTTAGATTGCCTCACGATAAAGATTTAATAAGTATATTAAAAATATCTGGACCAATTGTTGCTCCTAGTGCTAACATTGAGGGAAGTAAGCCAGCAGAAAATATTGAAGAAGCTAAGAAGTATTTTGGAGACACAGTTGATTTTTATCTAGACAAGGGAACTATAATATCGAAGCCGTCAAAAATAATATATTTAAACAATGAAATCATTAGAGAATAAAATTATTATAATCCGTCACGGAGAGAGTGTTTGGAATAAAGAAAACATCTTTACTGGTTGGATTGATATTGGATTATCTGAACTAGGAGTTGCTCAAGCAAAAAATGCTGGCAAGCTACTTAAAGAAAAAGGCTTCACTTTTGATATTGCATATACTTCTGAATTAAAGAGAGCAACAGATACTCTTGATTTAATTCTTGAAGAAATGAAAGAAAATATTCCAATAAATAACTCATGGAGATTGAACGAGCGACATTATGGATTACTGCAAGGGAAGAACAAGGATACAATGAGAAAGGTCTACGGAGAAGATAAAGTTCAAGAATGGAGAAGGGGATACGACGCAAAGCCACCAGAAGATGAAGATGGAATGTCAGAGAGCTTAAAAGATACAGAAGAAAGGGTTCTGCCTTACTGGGAAGAAGAAATTAAGCCAAAAATAAAAAATAATAAGATTATAATTTCTGCTCATGGTAATAGCATAAGGGCATTAATTAAAATCATTTCTCCAAAAGAAGAAATAGAAAAGATTGAAGTACCCGTTGGTGTTCCTATGGTTTATGAATTTAACGAAAAATTAAAACCACTTAAGAGATACTTTCTATCAGACGATAACCTTGACTGACAATCAATATATGATATATTAATCATATATGATAAGCGAAAGACAGGAAAACATCGTCAAGCTACTCGTTAAAGAGTATGTTAAAAATGCAGAACCAATAAGTTCTAAGTTTCTTGCTGAAAAATATGATTTTGGTATTTGTCCATCAGCACTAAGAATCGAATTCCAGTTCTTAATCAAAGAGGGGTACCTTGAACAGCCCCACACTTCCTCTGGCAGAATTCCCACAGACAAGGCCTACCGCTTCTTTGTTGACAATCTCAAACAAGAAAGTGAGGAAAGAATAGAAGATGAGATTGAAGAAATAATAAAAGGAATTACAGATTATTACAAAATTGCTTCCGCTATTAGTAAATACCTATCATCACATTCTTCTGGCTTTACAATTTTTAATTTTGGAGATTTTACAATCAAAGAAGGATTTGAAGAAATATTCAAAAGTCCTGAAGCAAAAGATCATTCTTTTGTTTTAGATGTTCTTGACTTTATTAAAGAATTTGAAGAAAGAGAATTTACCCCTGGGTTGTACATCGGAGAAGAAAATCCCACTCAGAAAACAAGAAATATTACTTTGATTTGTTCAGAGTGTAATTTTCCAAAACAGAAAGGATACATATCGATATTGGGTCCAAAAAGAATGGACTATGAAAATAATATAAAATTAATTAATTCATTAAATAAAGTATTAAAAGAAATTGTATGAAAAAAAGCGAATTAGAAAAAATTATTAAAGAAAAAGAGGAATATTTTGCAGG
>Ga0265294_10005887_pt1 | contig 14848 bp, 9 predicted proteins | sample MunlanPumphouse3_FD_192504 | JGI IMG/M metagenome (GOLD analysis project Ga0265294, IMG submission 192504) | Groundwater microbial communities from a municipal landfill in Southern Ontario, Canada - Pumphouse #3 | ecosystem: Environmental > Aquatic > Deep subsurface > Groundwater | place... | reverse complement strand
GGCTTTTGGAAAATGAGGAATGTCCCGGATGGCTTTTTATGCCTAAGAATGGTGCAACAACAATATGGGAAGCATGGGAAGGTAATTCAACGCCTGATAAGGGTATCGCTTCCTTGAACCATTACTCAAAAGGAGCAGTATGTGAATGGATATTCAGTGTAATGTGTGGAATAAAGGTTGCTAAAGAAAATCACTTCATTATCTCCCCAGTTCCAGGAGGTACATTTGATTACGCAGCCACTGAATACAAGAGTATATATGGCACTGTTAAGGTTAGATGGGAAAAGAAAGAGAATAAAACATTATACAGCATTACAATCCCAGCAAACACAACAGCAGACATACAGTTGCCTGATGGAACAAAACAGACAGTAGGTGCTGGGGAGTATAGGCTTGAGACGAGGTAAGTAAAAATATAATAGGATTAAACAAAACCTACTAATACAATAAAGGAATTTGATTAATTATTTATCATTTTCGATGTACTTATTTATTCTGTCTAATTAAGTGTAGCTTATCCATCTTAATCAGCTATTCCTATAATGAGCAAGATATTTAACAGGATAAGGTAGTGCTATTTAGTGATTGCCTTATAAAGAGTGGTTATAGAGGGGTTTCTAGTATCACCCTTCAGAGTACCTCTTTTATAATATTTTATATCATCAAGACTGCCATCTTTTATCAGAAGTTCCTCAATCTTATCTTTCTGATTATTGTCAAAACCGAAGAATACCAAACCAGTCTTCGGATAAAGCTTATCGGGGATAGGGAGTGATGTTCCAAACAAATCATTGAATTTCTCAACGTAATTTTTATATTGCTTAAGTATTGAGTTATGTTGTTTTGCAATTGTTTGGTTATACCTAGCTACCTGGGTACACACCTTTGGTTTATTTCCTTTTTTAGCCCATAGTTCCTTGTTGGAAAAATGCTTAGCTTCGCAAAAACAAAGCTGCCTTGATTCTTTGTCGTACAATAGGATATCTATTCTGTCTAGCTTTCCTTTTTGCTTATTGGGTTCAAATTCATCACTGTTCTGGAGTTCTAAGGGATTCTCATCAATGGAGGTATCAAAGCACACTTCAATATCCAAAAGTACAATCGGAGATGAGGATACTCCCGAATAACCATATAGATCAGATACATATTCAGCTTCAAGGCCTGCATATTTCCAACAACGATCTTTAATTTCATTATAATTGTCAAAAAAGGAATTTGAAAGACTCATAGTTTTTAAATCATCTGTACTGATATAGGGTTTGTATGGCTTTGTTGGTATAGCACCATACTTAAAATGAGTTTTAAATCCATTGTTTGAATAAGTAAAAAGTCCACCTCCCTTGTAATAGAATGCGATGGATTTGTCTCTTATTGCTGGGAAAACTGCATTTTTACCTTTCTTTATATCTGGAAGTATATACTTTGTAAACAATTCTTCTTTTTTTAATTTTACTATAAGCTCATCTGACATGCTTCTCACAAAACTACTCATTTACTTCACCAACCTTTCGTTTTTTATTGGTTTACTAATCAACATGCTCATTTACGGGGTTCAACGCTTGGTAAGCATCATTATTTACTATATAAATGTCTGCATCAGGATATGATGGACGATTATATTTAGTTGCTTCTTTTTTTAACTCAATCATACATTTTCCTTTATATTCCTTAGCCTCGTCTGTTAGAATAATTAATATCTCCATATCCAATTTCGAAAAATCATCATAATCAAACACTATTGTTTCATCTAGACCACGCAATCCAAGCATTGCATAGTGAGTAAGAATCAGATATGCTTCTTTTCTCCTAGATTGCATATTTTCTTTATTGTCTTTATATGACCTCATGCGACGAATGTGAGCATCTAATCCTGTCTTCCCAGTTAATGTACTCTTTGTTGATTTTACTTCTGCAAAAACAATCTTATCTGGCTTACCTTCTATATCGAATTTAATAGCTAGCATATCCGTTTTATTATTAGCATCATCTTCTTTTTGCTCAGCCTTATCTTCATGCTTAATTGCAAATTCCTTATCATAAAAGAAATAGCCGTTTTTTATTTCTTTGATAGCAGATAACAGCTCTTGTTGTCTTATCTGTTCGACATGCTTTTTCGGGTTCGTTAATTCTTTCCTAAAATAGTCAAATATATCTTTCTGACCTTCCACCTCAAAATATCTATCAAAAATTGGTTTTAGTGTACCAGAATATAGTTCTTCTACTTCTTTTGTTGAGAGACATGAATTTTCTGATGATCTACTCACATACGAGTCTTTTTTCTCTTCTGGTATTTTAAATTTATAAATTTCTATTAAATTCTTTTTATGTTCTTCCCATTCTTTACAATATTTTGCGTGACCAAAATTAATTGTAATTTCACCAGACATTTCTACTTGTAAAAAGATATGTGAGTTTCTGTAAATAATAATCTTTTCCTGATTTATAGCATCTTTAACTTCAGGTTCTTTAACTTTAGATTTTTTAACTATAGATTCATTACCTTTATTCTTAATAAAATCTTCAATTTTTTTAGAATTATCATTACTTCTGAAACATAATTCTAGCTCTTTATGGTTTTTTACCAATTCAATAAAAGGATGTAATGCGTCATTTGGTAATAGTTTAATAAAATTGGTGGGCAGAAGTGCTCTATTATCTTCTCCAATTAATTTAGAAGGGTAAATAATATTGTTTTGTATATGCCTAGATGAGCATAGATTTTCTGTTGTTTTACAATAATATCGAAAACCGCAATTATCACATGATTTATGGTCTTTTGCTTTAGTCTCAAACTTTTTTTCTTGTATATTTTTTACTACTTCATAAATATGATTGATTATTTTTTCTTTAGAAACAATTTTATCAAACAAAATGTATGGGTTACCACTATCATCGCCAGTGCAATATAATTTTAGCTCTATATTTTTATATTTATCCTTATATTTATCTTTCACTAAATATTCGCAAAGGACTAGTTTCCTTTCATATGAAATATATTCTTTTGAAGCTTTATCAGGCTTTTTCCCTGAGAAAAATTCGATAATTTCCAAGTTATTGTTATGTTCTCTTAATAAATCAATAGTTGCTTTTAAAATATAATCTTTTTCCACTTTACTTATGTCTACTTTAGCGTCAAGTTTAGTGTCAGGTTTAGTACTCCAGTTTTTCCTATAATTCTCTTCATACATTGATATCTGATTTAGAGCTTCATTTATTTGTGCTGTTTCCAAAATGAAATTCTCAGATTCAGACAAAGTTTTAAAATTATCTTCAAGTAATTTTTTAGTGTCAGTAATTGGGGATTTTTTTGCAGCTATCTTGTTAATATCATCTATTGTCATATGTACTAATTTACCAATAGAATTTACAGCTTTTATTGAAGAAGGAAAACCTAGCTCTTGAAGATATTTATATTTCATAGGACAATTATCATATACTTCAATTTGAGAGTCGTATGAATATTCTTTTATTATTTCATTGGGTTTGACTTCTTCAAATTTGAAACCCTCCAAATCCACTTCGTTACAGTTCTTATATATATTAGAATTTTTAATAGAATCTTTGTTAAAATATTTTTTAAAATATGCATTTGGGTTATCATCAGTTAGCACTAATATATTTTGCGCTCTTGAAAAAGCTGTATAGTATAATCTCCAGAAATCATAGTATTTAAAAATATCTTCTTTACTCTCAGTATTATTTCCTTCATGATCGTTTTTATATTTTTCAATAACCTCTGGGAACTCATTCAGGTTATCTCTCGGCTTATCTTGTAAAGAATCTACTAACACTATTGGAAATTGCATTCCTTTAGATTGATGAATTGTCATAAAAGATATGCATCCTTTTGGTGCATATTCTACATCATCTTCGTACTCACTAATTCCGTCATCATAAAGAAACCACAAATACTCATTGAAAAATTTATTAATAAAGTTACCACAGTTGCTGTCTTCGGAACTAGCTATACTAGGTAGATTATCGTATTTGGATATTAAGCATGATAAAATTGATAGACTTCTTGCTTCTCTTGTATCTATGAGTTTATCGGAGGATTGAGCCTCTCTAATATAGCCTCTGAATGGTTCAAAATTAAGTAGCTGATAAAGCAATTCAGTTAATGTAAAATCTGCATTTTTGTTTCCTTCATGAGCTTTATATTTTTCAATAATCCAATTACACAAATCCTTATCGAGAGATATTAATTCTTTTGCCTTTTCTAGGCAAATATGTTTATAATCGTAATAAGAAATTTTATAGTTTCTATCCTTATATTCTATTGTATCTTTTGTATCTTTGTAATACATAATAAAGCATAACAGCATGCATCCTATAGCTTGTTTAACTTCTTCTCTCTCAAAAAACATGTTAGAACGTGGAGAATAAACTTTAATTCCATTTTTCTCAAGGTATTCAATTAATTCTATTACTTTTGTTGCTCTTACTGATTTGCATAAAAAAGCTATCTTATTTAAATCCTCTCCCTTATTTTTGACTTTATCAATAAACTTTTTAATATTTTCATGCCATTCCTCTTTTTTTTCTTCGCCTTCGCTAGAGCATATCAGTACAGTATCGTCTTCTTTTCTGCAATTATATTTTACTGCTTCCATAGGTTTTTTTTCTACACGAACCCCATTCCATGAAAAACCTTTTGTTTTTATCATCCATTTGTTATAGAAATTAACAATAGCTTCTTCTGATCTATAATTTTCATTTAATTCAATTTTACATTCTTTTTTAACTTTATTTTCAAAGTTAAAAATATTATGAGTAGTTGCCCCTCTGAATCTGTAAAGTGCTTGGTCGTCATCACCAACAACACAAATATTCATTTTTTCTCCTGCCAAAAGAAAGATTAATTCTTCTTGAATTTTGTTTGTATCTTGATATTCATCAACCATTATATACTCAAACTTCGATTGCATTTCGTTTTTAATAAAACAATTCTTATTTATAAGGTCATAAGTTTCTTTTAGTATGCCAGAAAAGTCAATTACATTTTTATCTTCCATGATATCTTTATAAACGTTAATCATGTTAACCCAAGCATTTATAACTTTATCATTTTTAGCATCAATTTCCATTTTAGCTATATTAACTGGACTTTCTCTTAGCATATTTACATATTTAGAAATTTTATCTGATATTTCCCAATCAGATGAATTTTTTTTATCCGCTATGATTTCATAATATTCTTTGAATTTGTCGATATTTTGAAAAATCAAGTATTGTTGATCGAACTTATCAAGAATTTTGTAATTCTTTTTTAATCGAGTAGAATCAATATGTTCATCAAGGATTCTTGTGCATACTGAATGAAATGTTCCTATGTACATATCATTAAGATTAATAGGTTTTTCTCCATTAAAAGTTACTATAAGACGTTTTAATAACTCCTTCGCTGCTTTATTGGTAAAAGTGACAAGAAGTATTTTTTCTAGGTTTACTTTCTTTTCTCTAACTAAATATGCAACTCTTTCAATTAATGTATATGTCTTTCCTGTACCTGGTCCAGCAATGATTAGCAATGGTCCGTCAGTTCTTTTTATTGCATCTTGCTGTTGTTTGTTTGGTTTTATTTTGTATTTCTCTTTTTCGTTTTCTGGTTGCTCTTTTTGAGTATCTTTCATAGTTTGTTTTAATCCTCAATATTATATTTTTTTATTAACTCACGAATATCATCTTTAACTTTATCTCTAAGAGTCTGCGGACTGATTACCTCGCAGCCAGCAGCTGCGAACTGTAAAGCAAAATAACGCATACCTTCTTCTACTGCTTTGACATATACCTCCATTGTACCGTTACCAAGATCTACCATAGTTGCTTTATCACCAAAATTATCCATTATGTCCCCAGCTCTGTTAGATGGCATTTTTAACTTAACTAGTACTGGCTTTCCTCCATACATAAAATGATGTTCTGAAGCGTACTTTGCTATATTAAGTCCTTTTTCATAACCAGGAATGGAGGTGATGGGATAAGCTGCTGTTTCACGTTTATTAACATTGGTCATTCTGTCAATTCTATAATGAAATAGCTTGGTTTTATTAACAAAACTGCATATAAGATAATACTGTCCATTGGAACAGACAATTGCATATGGATTAACACATTTGAGACGATTATCCTTAGGTTTTAATGTCTTGTCTGGAAGAATTTCGTTGTAATAGAATTCTACTTGCTTTTTCTCCTCGATTGCTGTGGAAAGACATACTAGATTTCCAAAGAATTGTTTGTTTCTTTGATGATTCCATTCATTGATAGTATGAATATGTGTAAGTTTTTTAGTGAATTCTTCATTTGTAAGTTTTTTGAGCTTACTAATAATATCTTCTGCATGTTTCTCAGGAATGTAGCGGGAAGTCAAAACACTGTCAATCAGCACCCTAACTTCTTCCTCATCAAAATCATTTTTAGCTATTAGTAATAATCCCTTATTATTATCCTCGAAAGTTTCAATGTTATATCCCAGATAATCCTTTAAAATCAAAATATGTGATCGAAGAGTATTAGGTGTAATTGAAATGCCAAAGTCTTTCTTAACAAATGTAATTACCTCAGAGTTAGAAAGCGGGTGATTTTCACTTGAATAATTCTCCAAGACTTTCAAAATGCAAATAATAGCTGCCTTTTTACCATCTATATCCATTGATATGTTTTTCCTTCCTGCTAAATATATCATCATTATGTAATGAAATCAATATAAGGTAGCACCTACGCAAATAATTGCGCAGGGTCTGTGATTTAATTCATTTGCAAATAAAGGAGGGAGGTAAATGCAATGATATATTATCGTTTTAATTATACAAGTGCAAGCATACAGGAAGAAGAGGAAACAAGAAAACAATCAGAAGAAAGAAAAGCTGTAATATGCAGAGGAAGTCGTAAATTCAATCAAAAATTACAAGGAAAAGCTGCATTCCATATTTCATGTATGCAAAGCGAATTTATCACCCTTATCGCTGCAGTTGATACTGTTATGCAAAAGGAAATGGAAGTATTATTATCTGAATTTGCTACATCACTTGGTTTTAAAGGTAAAATTATAGACGCAAGAGAAATTACAATCAAGCAGTATATAGGTATGCTTAGGAATGCAGATATTAATTCCTTTATTGAAGACAAAGATGAAGAGATTAAAACGATAGGGTTGGAGTGGTTTGATGAACTTGATAGAATGAAGCTAGATGAGGAATTGATTTCGCGAGTTTATTCAAAAAAAGAAGCTAATGCAGAATGTCAAAAAAAACACTATGGTTCTTTAGTAATTTCTGAAATGGAAAGGATATTTTCACCAGAAGCACCTAAGAAATTTCTTGCACATCCTGCACACTATCTAATCGTTTCGGATGATGAAGATACAAGAAGCTCAGTACGCGAACTTCTATTAGGTGCACTTTATCACAAAGGAAGACTTAAGAACCGCAGAGTATGTATTCAACCATCAAGAATGAAAGAAGATCCATGGTTTCCCAAGCAAATAATGCAATTTGATTTTAGTGTACTGAACAAAATTTATTCGCTGCAAGACGGAGGAACTGTTTTACTGAAAATTAAAGTAGAAATAGAAGATAATGGAGAATGTGCTGATACTTTAAATAGAGATATTATAAATTTAGCTAATACTATTACCAAATACCGACGTAATGTACTTACAGTAATTGAAATCGAACAAAGAAATACAAAACTTAAAAATGTATTAATGAAGGAGCTCTCCGGACTTAATATTATAAAACTTGAGGATGAAGTACTATTAACAAATAATGCAAATATTTATCTTGAAAACAAAGCGAAAACAGATGGTATACGTAGATATTCTTCCCTTCTTTCAATACTGCCAAAAAATAATAGCACTTATTCTTTAAAGGATCTTAACTCTATTTATGATAAATGGTTTGATGATTATTTATATTCGGAGGTGTATAAGCAGTATGCAAGTACAACTTCAAAATTAAAAGAAAGCGATTCAAGTCCCAAAGGTGATGCTTTTACAGAACTTACCGCAATGATCGGGCTGAGTGAAGCAAAAGCAATAATTAAACAGATGATAGATTACAACAAAGCACAAAGGTTTTTTATTCAAAATGAAATAAAGCAGGAACATAACACAATGCATATGATTTTTACAGGCAATCCTGGAACTGCTAAAACGACTGTTGCTAGACTTATTGCACAGATAATGAAGGACAATGACCTTTTATCGGTAGGAAGACTAGTTGAAGTTAGCAGAGCTGATCTTGTAGGAAGATATGTAGGATGGACTGCACAAATAGTTAAAGCTAAATTCCAAGAAGCGAAAGGGTCGGTTCTATTTCTTGATGAAGCATATTCTTTAATAGATAATAAAAACGGAATGTTCGGTGATGAGGCGATTAATACAATTGTTCAGGAGATGGAAAACAATAGAAATGACACTGTTGTAGTTTTTGCTGGTTATTCAGATAAAATGGAAGAATTTTTACTGAAGAATCCCGGTTTGCGCAGCCGTATCGCTTTTCACATATTCTTTCCAGATTATTCTGTAGATGAGCTTTTAGCAATACTTGATTTATTGGCGAAAAAACAAAATATGAAGATTTCTGATAATGCACAATTGAAAATTCGCAGAATAATAGAAAAGGCAATAAAAACACCTGATTTTGGAAATGGTCGTTATGTTAGAAATCTACTTGAAAAAGCGAAAATGAAACAGGCAAGCAGACTTTTATCTATGGGAAAAACGAATATAGATAAAGAAACCGTTTGTGAATTAATAGCTGATGATTTTAATTGGCATGAATCAAAAACAGAACAGGTTATAAGCGAGATTGGATTTAGACCTTGATAAAAAGTGAATAATATGTTTAAGTAAAGAAAGTGTAGATAGTTTATGAAATGAAAGAAAATTTCTTTTTACTAAGGAACCATTATTTTCTCCAATTCAAATGACTATTTAGAATTGAACTACATCAACTTAAGCATAGTGAAAACAAAATATAGGGAGTTACAAGAATATTATTAAAAAAGGAGAAGGATTATTATGAATATTACAATACATAGAGGAACTCATCAAATAGGTGGATGTGTAACCGAAATTAGAACCAAAAAAACAAGAATATTTATTGATATGGGTTCAGAATTACCTGATAAAGATGGGAATATTGTTACAGAGACTCTCTCAATAGATGGTATTACAAAAGGTGAAAAGAATTGCGATGCAGTATTTTTTACGCATTATCATGGAGATCACATCGGAATGATTGCCAGTATACTGCCTGGAGTACCAATGTATATGGGTAAAGCAGCAAAGGAAATTTATATCATTTTGCAGAAACGTGTTAATCGTGAAATTGTACCGATAGTTGAAACTATAAACACATTCGAAATAGCGAAAAAAATCCAAATTGGAGATATTACGATTACACCATTTATGGTTGATCATAGCGCATATGATGCATATATGTTTTTAATTGAAGCTGATGGAAAGAAAATCCTACATACAGGAGATTTCCGAACACATGGATTCCGGGGAAAAGGTGTTATACCAACTCTTAAAACATATGTAAAGAAAGTAGATGTCCTTATAACCGAAGGTACAATGCTTTCACGTAATCCGGAACTGACAAAAACAGAACATATGCTGCAAGGTGAGTTTAGAAAGCTTATTTCTGAATATAAATATGTATTCGTAATTTGTTCGTCAACAAATATTGACCGTATAGCATCGCTACATAAGTCAACACCAAGAGGAAAGTATTTTCTATCTGATCGTTATCAGAAAGAAGTTACTGATGTTGTCATAAAGTATGCAGCAGAGTATTCATCCCTATACTCGCTTAAAAAAGTACTATTTTATAATAAAGCTATAAAAGAGAAGGTGCAAGAAATAGGCTTTTGCATGCTGGTGAGAGGTAATGACCAATTCAAAGAAATTATGCAAGAATATAGAGATACACATAATTCAGAATGTCTTGTAATTTACTCTTTATGGGAGGGATATTTAAATCAACCAGATAGTAGATATAAAGAATTAATAGAAGGATTTCAAAATGTTAGCCATATACATACAAGTGGGCATGCTACATTACAAGCTATAGACCAAGTCTGTAGAACTGTTGCTCCTTCTCAAGCTATAATCCCTATTCATAGTGAAAATCCTGAAAGACTAAACAGTTTAGATCTTCCATACCATATTGAATATCTAAAAGATGGTCAGGTTTATGAAGTTAAATAAACTGTATTTCTTTTTTTTAGATTCATGATATAAGAACTTATTTAGTTATAGCTACTTTTGTTAATTTTCGTCCTCATCCTCTGGATTCCAACGATACTTAGGTTCTACTGTCCAGTAACCAAATTTAAGAAATGCTTCTGGATGCATTGGACTGGACTTGTTTCCTGTTGCTGTAATAGCATAAGCTTTATCATTACCAAGATTTTTAAGTAGAGCATCTTCGTTACAGGCTATTACATCGAGCTTATTAGTTTTATCCATCTTTTCTGCAAAGTTGGGTTCAAAGTCCCAATCCCAAAGTCTGGTATACGCCTCATAGTGTACCTCAGGTAGTTTCTTATCATCTGGGAGAATAACATAAGCATTGACACCATCAACATTTACAAGAATCCTATTTCTCTTGCGGGCTATAATACCAAGTTTCATTTCCTATTCATCCTTTCATTTTTTATATATTGCTGCAATTAAGACCTCTCTCACCTGAGTATGCAATATCTTCTCAGTAATAAATCCCACAACTAACTTATATCATCCTGTATGTACCATAAATGCCCCATAGCCTTATTATACCTAAATGAATCATTTACAGCATTTATTATGATGAATTTTGAATTAGCAACAATTTTTATATCTGATATTTTCTGTCTAATATTCCTGCTTGTAAAAATAATCTTTTAATATCCATGTTGAAAAGAAAAATCAAATCGCTAATTGATTAATCTTTCGGGATAAAAGCCTCTAACACTATGAACTTATCTCAATTCTCTATTTATATATTCTTTTCCATCAAATCTCTTCTACTGCGTATAGTGGCAAATTAAGCAGCCAATCTTCCTTCTTGTAATCTGCCATAGAAGTACGGATAGAAACTTCTGGGTCGAATTTATCCTTGTATGTCCGCAGACTTTTAGCTTTTAGGTTGACCTCTGCTTTGACTTCCACTGGGATGATTTGTTCACCGGTGTCGATGACAAAATCCATTTCACAGGAGCCACGATCGTTGGTGTAATAGTAGATGTTCAGATTTTCAATGGTTTTTAGCTGTTGGCAGACAAACTGCTCTGTGAGCGCGCCTTTAAACTCAATGAACAGGTCGTTGCAATCCAGAAGTGTGCGTTGGTGTAAACCAGTCATACAGCCCAGCAGACCGACATCAACCACATAAAGCTTGAACGCCTTCAAGTCCTCATATGCTTTGAGAGGGATGCTCGCTGAGTTGACGCGGCTTATCTTATGAACAAGTCCACAGTCGGTGAGCCACATGATAGCTGTTTCATAGTCCTTGGCACGGCCACCCTCACGAACAAGGCCATATATAAACTTTTTGTTTTCCTTGGCGAGTTGAGAGGGAATGCTGTTCCAGATCATACGAATTTTCGGTACAATCTCATAGGGTGCGTGCTTGGAAAAGTCCTGCTCATAGGCAGCGAGAATCCGCTTCTGAATTTCGCGTACCTCATTGAAGTCCTTATTATCCGCAAAGCTCTGCACAGCCTCTGGCATACCGCCGATAAAGAAATACTGCTTCAGCGCATCGATATAGGTCTGCTTGAAGCTGGTAATCATCTCATAATCCCGTTTGTCGAGCAGTTCAGCAAAGCGTTTGTTACCTGTTGCCATTAGAAATTCCTTGAAAGACAGTGGATAGAGTTTGAGGAAGTCTACCTTTCCCACAGGAAATGAAGTGCCACCATGCAGTGCAATTCCCAACAATGAACCAGCACAGATGATATGATATTGCGGCGCATTTTCATAGAAGTATTTGAGGGAGGAAAGGGCTCTTGGTACTTCCTGTACCTCATCGAAAATAAGCAAGGTATTTTCAGCCTTAATCTTGTGACCAGCATAAAGTTCAAGTCCCATAATCAGACGGTCAGTGTTCAAATCAGACGCAAACAATTCCGCCATTCTAGAGTTGGAGTCAAAGTTTATATAAACAGTATTTTCATATGCCTTGCTGGCAAATTCTTTCATCAGCCAGGTTTTGCCGACTTGGCGCGCACCCTCGATGATAAGCGGCTTACGGTGTTTGCTTTCCTTCCATTTATAGAGTTTTTCGATGGCAACACGGTACATGCAGGCACCCCCATATAGTAATATGAGTATATCATAGCACTGAATAACAATAATTACAATGAATAAAAGAGATATGAACACATTAATTACAGCGAATATTCTGTTATTTATACAAATATTCGTTATCTGTATTCATTGAAACCAATTTCATAGACAATGATGCTTTCCGTTATTTTCAAGTTACTTCCGTTTGAAAGTAGTCGTGATGAAATATGCTCGAAGTTCATTTCTGGCAACATCACCAATCGGAATCATAAAGCTTATTTACAAGATAATACTGCACCAAAGTCGAAAACACCATTTCGGGTATGCTCTTATGAGTGTCAACGATTAGCTTATGCGCCAGATCTATCATAAATATATTTCTGTATTTCTTGTTAATATAAAAAGCAAGCAAATCTTAATTTGGATAGGCTACATTTAATTGAACAGAATAAGTATGGGTATTGAAGATGATGTTAATATAACTATATTTTTCTCTATATAAATTGCAGATTTCAATGTCTTTGCTTTTGCAATATCAGTTTCGAAATATTAAAAATATTGAAGTTTTGAAACTGTATGGTATAATACAGATGGTAATTTATTGATTTTTGTATTGATAAAAGAGGTATATATGAAATATATAGAGAGAAAAGATTATCTTGACAGGCTTATAGGGCTAAAAGACACTCCTGATATAAAAATTATTACTGGTATTAGAAGAAGCGGAAAGTCGGAACTTATACGTGCATATATACGATATTTACAATCCGCTGCTCCATCGGGGAATATTATATACATTGATTTTTTTGATTTGAAAAATAATTCGTTAAAACAATATATTGAACTAAATAGCTATATAGAAAACAAATATATGCCAGGTGTTGTAAACTATCTTTTTATTGATGAAGTACAATTATGTAACAAATTCGAGATAGCGATAAATTCGCTTCACAATAGTAAAAAATATGATATTTATATAACTGGTTCAAACGCTTTTTTACTTAGTTCTGACTTAGCAACTTTGTTCACTGGTAGATTTATCGAAATACCAGTTTTTCCATTTAGCTTTAAGGAATTCTGTACATACTTTAATGATGAAGAGAATATAAATATCTTATTTGATAATTATGTTACAAAGGGAGGGCTTGCTGGTTCATATTTGTATGCAAAAGATGTAGACAGAACAGCATACATAAAGGATGTGTATATGACTATTGTTACTAGAGATCTTGTTGATAAATATAATTTGCCTGATACATTCGTACTGGATCATCTCGCTGAATTTCTTATGGATAATATTTCTAATCTTACATCTCCAAATAGGGTAAGTGATACATTAACTAGTAATAAGGTGGATACTAATCATGTTACAATAGGTCGTTACATAAAATACCTATGTAATGCTTTTCTGTTTTATGATATAAAGAGATTTGACATTAGGGGAAAGAAATATCTAGAAACTTCATCTAAGTACTATTTATGTGATTCCGGATTCCGCTTAGCTGTTCTTGGAAATCGAAATCTTGATTATGGACGTGTATATGAAAATATAGTATGCATTGAATTATTAAGACGAGGGTATGAAGTCTATATAGGCAAGCTATATCAAAAAGAAATAGATTTTGTAGCAATTAAGGGAAATGAAAAAATCTATATTCAAGTATCTGATGATATCAGTCGTATAGAAACGCTGGAGCGGGAAGTTGATCCATTATTTAGAATTAAAGATGCATATAAAAAAATGATAATAGCTCGCACAAAACATGATGAGTATCAGTATGAAGGAATAAGGATTATTGATATTGCTGATTGGCTTATAGAATAGACAAGGATAATATGTTTTAACTTATAAAAGACTGATTTTGGATAAGCTACACTTAATTGGACAGAAAAAATATGGGTATTGAAAAAGGTATAATAAAACAATTAAGTGGAGGGAAAAGAACTTGCAGAGTGTTTCAATGTGTCGGTAAGGACTATATACAGAGATGTTGATGATCCTGTTCCACCATTCAAGGAGTTGGCGGAAGTATATCTATATTAGATAACTACACTATGAATAAGACTATGTTTTATATATTTATGCCAGCTGGTATTGGTGCAGTATGATCCACCCTATTAGTGAAATTTGTGAATAAACTGCCATGAAATTGACTTATATACATAAAGATGTCTTGTTTAACAATCTAAAGGGATAGCTATTAATGAATTAACTCAATATCTATTGAATTAGATAAGAGAAGCATGAATAATCCATAAAAGCAATACATCTGATATTTTTCTCACAAAGCACCAACAATCAATTTTTATGATAACTTGGAAAAAGTGATTTTCAGTACTTATTGCATATGATGAAATGAAATTGACCAGTTTTCTATATATATTTTTATATATGACAAATGCGCAATATAGAACTCAATAAATAGATAAAATTCACTTAATGTGCAGTATAAAGCGCATATTAACCATTAATTTATAATTATAGTAAAGCGCAATATAATACATAATATATAAGTATAGTGACTATAATGAGTATAATATTGCATATTAGCAAAAACATGATACAATAAA
>Ga0265294_10005886_pt1 | contig 14849 bp, 14 predicted proteins | sample MunlanPumphouse3_FD_192504 | JGI IMG/M metagenome (GOLD analysis project Ga0265294, IMG submission 192504) | Groundwater microbial communities from a municipal landfill in Southern Ontario, Canada - Pumphouse #3 | ecosystem: Environmental > Aquatic > Deep subsurface > Groundwater | place... | reverse complement strand
AGTGCCAAAACCATCGAACCAGAACAAGTCATTAACTACGTATCTTGTCACGATAACTACACTTTGTATGATCAAATCATCGGAAAAGTTGGTTCACGATCTCTTAACAACGTCTATTCTCAAGCTGAAATGGTGGTCTTCACTGCCCAAGGTGTTCCTTTTATGCAAGAGGGCGAAGATTTCATGAGAACCAAAGCTTATGATGATGGTGGCACAACAAAGTATTCTGGTAACTCCTATAACGTAGGTGACTTTATTAATAATATGGATTACTCTTTGAAAATTGAAAATCTTTCAATGTTCGAATGGTTCAAAGATTTAGTTGCATTCCGCAAAGACAATTCGCAATTAACTCTCTCTTCTCGTACTGAAATTACATCAGCCATTTCTGGATTATCGGGGAATAATTCGACCGGTCTTATTTCCTATCGTTTAAGTACAGAAGAGGGCGAACTATTCGTTGTTCATGGACTGAATAATGGTTCTGTCGCTCTTGGAAACAGCTATCAATTATTATTCTCCAATAATTCTTCCCTTGTTCCTGGAACCATTTATACATCCTTGAACTTACCCGCTAACACATCAGCAGTATTAAAGAAAGTCCTCTAATGAAGAAACGAAAGTTAAGAACCTACCCCATAAAAGGCTTAGTCATCTTTTTAATCGTGGACATTGTGATATCTTTGGCCGCGTTAGGCTACTTTATTTGGGATCGTTCTAACCTTTTGATTGCTATTCTCGTCTATATTTTTGCTGGCCTATTCGCCATCATCGGAATTGTTGTTCTACTTGATCAACTATTCCATTATATTGAAGTGAAAAATGATTGCTTAATCAATCGCATTCTTTGGATAAAAAATGTACTCCCTTTTGATAAAATCAAAAAGGTTGTCTTAATTGATGAGATGTACATCATCTATTCTAAGAAGAAACGTTTCTGTTTGATGCCCTCTCATATCCAGGGCAGTAACGAGATTATCCTGTATCTAGAAAGGAAGGGCATCTCTCTTTCTCCCCTAGAGGAAGATAGATAACACTTTTCTTTCTGCCAAAACAAGTTAAAATAATGATTAGTATTACTTCACTAATCCATAAGGAGGCTATATGGCAAATTTAAGGCTTAGTCACATTTACAAAGTCTACGACAACGGTCACAAGGCAGTTAATGATTTCAACATCGACATTAAAGATAAGGAATTCATTGTTTTCGTCGGTCCTTCTGGCTGTGGAAAATCAACGACACTTCGTATGATTGCCGGTCTTGAGGCAATCACCGCGGGTGACTTATTCATTGAAGACACTCTCGTCAACGATATGGAACCCAAAGATCGCGATATAGCGATGGTGTTCCAAAACTACGCCCTTTATCCTCATATGACAGTTTATGAAAATATGGCTTTCGGTTTGAAAAACCGTCATGTTTCTAAAGAAGTCATCCATGAAAAGGTAATGGAAGCTGCCAAAATATTGGATATTGAAGATTATCTTGATCGCAAGCCCAAAGCCATGTCTGGTGGTCAACGGCAACGCGTGGCCTTAGGACGTGCTATTGTTCGCGATCCAAAAGTTTTCTTACTCGATGAACCTCTTAGTAACCTCGATGCCAAACTACGCGCTCAAATGAGAACCGAGATTACCAAATTACATAAAAAATTAGCGACTACTTTTATCTATGTCACTCACGATCAAGTCGAAGCCATGACGATGGGCACTCGTATTGTTGTTATGAAACTTGGATATGTCCAACAAATCGACACTCCAATGAACTTATACAATGAGCCATATAACAAATTCGTGGCAGGATTTATCGGCAGCCCTCAGATGAACTTCTTTGATGTCACTCTCAATAGAGTTGGTGAAGTCGTCAATATGGAATTCATTGATGGCAGCAAAATTAAATTGCCATTCGAAAAAGTCAGCAAAGTCCATGATAGCTACCTACATGGTGATGTGAAGGTCACGCTTGGCATTCGCCCAGAACACATTAAGCTTAGTCACAAAGCCACTGGTTTAAAATGCCTTGTTAGCGCCGTTGAACACCTTGGCAATGAAAGCATTATCTATGGTGAAATCGGTTTAGGAAGCGATGATTTCACATTGAAAGATGTCGGCAAAAATATCACGATTAAGACTGTGGAAAGCGCTTCTGTTCAAGTTGGTGATATCGTTGACCTAGCCATTGATCACGATAAGATTCACTTCTTCGATAAAGAAACCGAAATTACTCTTATCTCTGCCATCCCAGATTTCACTCCTGTTCAAGCTAAAGTGGAAAATAAAGACATGGTGGTGCTTGATAAAAAAGTCGTTCTTCCTCCTGCTTTTGTTGAAGCTTTAGGAGAAAGAAAGGAATTCATGATGGAAATTTCACCCTACGCGATTGTGCCAGGAAAAGATTTCCATCTCAAAGTACACGAAGTGGAAGAGGTTGAAGGCCAACATCTCGCTTACCTTGAATATGGCGATCGCTATCTCTTTGCTCTCGTTGATGAAAATGTCAAACTTGGCGATGACTATCACTTTGCGATTCTCAATGACAAAGTAGAAATTGTAGTTGATGAAGAAGCCCTACTCGCTCCAGTCAAAAAACAAGAAATGCTCTATGGATTCTTTGGTAAAAAAGAAGTTAAAGAGAACGGCGAACGCGTTCTCAACTTCTTCTATAACATTGAATCAATTCATGTCCCCGCTCCTCAAAATAATGGCTTTAAAATTAACGCCATTGAAGGTAATGATGCCTACAAGAAAAAATATCATTATATCTTCGATCGCAAAGCCATTCATATCGTCTCAGAAGGTGGCATTCCTGCGAAAGTTGAAAGAACAATCGATTATGGCAACCAAAAATACGCTCTTCTCGATATTAATGCTCAGAAGTTACTCATTGAAGTCGAACCTAAATTTGCTGAGACATCAGTAAATGTATGGATTGATGGCGAAAATATTGAGGTGTGGCAAGCTGAAGTTGATATGCGTCTTTGCTAGTATCGTTCAGTTAATGAAAAGATGGATAGAGATATCCGTCTTTTGTTTTATAATATTGATATGCAAAGAACAAATGATCCTGCTGAAGACAGTAAAATAATTAGTCAAACATCCATTGAAAACATTAAACCGCATTTCATGCAACGTCTTGGTGGTGGTTTAATTGACATATGCATCATCTTTTTCTTCTTTTGGCTCTGCTATTTTGGATGTATGAATACCCCAATCGCAAATACTTATAATCAATATAAACATCAAATCGTTGAAATCCAGGATATGACGAAATTAGAAACCGGGTACGGCGAAAAGGTTTTAATTAACGAGAGTAACGTCGATGAATATGAAAATTATCAAACCTATGTCGATGAAGTAGAACAGACTTATATTGTTAAAAATATTCCTGACGCCACCCAAGAAATTTACGATGAATACATTCAATCATTACAGGACAATAGTGTTTATAAAAATCTCACTTTTGATAAAGATCTCATCCATTACGGAATCAGCGTTTTGTGTGGCACTGTCTCACTGAGTATCTTTCTATTAGCGGTTCCATTACTAAATAAAAGGCGAGCCACGATTGGCCAGCTATTTACGGAACAACAACTCATTTCTACTAGATATCAGTCGCGAGCGCGCTGGTACCAAGTGGTTTTCCGCTTTCTATTTATCCTAATTATTGAAGGATGTCTACCCTTTCTCTTCTTTTCTTTAAACGCCTTTTATATCATGCCCATTGTCTTTTTGCTCATTGCTTCCTTAACTAAGAGTGGCAGAACACTTCACGATCTTGTCACTGGTACGAAAGCGATTGATAAAAAATCCTTTGTTCCCCTAGTATCAGAAGAATAATTAACATATTTCCTTTTTCTCACTCGTGCGCGCATAATGCGCCCTTTTGTTGTTGTTTTTTCTTTCAAACGAAAATATACTAATTATGAACCTTCTTCTTTGAAGGAAAAAATATAGGAGAAAATATGAAATCAAAAAAGATTTTGATTACTGCGCTTCTTCTCGCTGGAATGACTTTACCTTTAGTAAGTTGCGGCGAAAGCACAGTTATCACACTATGGGTCGGCGAAGAATCCGCCGAATTTTATCAACAGGTTTGCAACGAGTATGTTGAATCACATCCCGATTTCAAATACACCATTAGCGTGACCGGTGTTGATACTGGTACTGTCGGTGGTGCTATGGCTACTGACAATACTGCCTGTGGAGATATTATTGTCACCGCTCACGACAATATTGGAAAGCTGGTCGAAAGAGGCTTAGTTTATCCTTTTACTGATGAAACCGTCATCAACCAAGTGACTGACGATAATCCTGCTTCATTTCTTGATGTTGTTTATTCAACATATGACACTGTTCGCAATCTCTATGGTGTCCCCTTTATTTCACAAGCCCTCATGCTTTATTACAACAAGGACTATGTCACCGCTGAGCAAGCTCAATCTTTTGAAGGCTTAATGCAAGCAGCCGCTGCAAAGAGTTCAAAAACGAAAGCCTTTACCATTGCTGGTACTGATGGATTTAACTATTCATTCAATCTCTTAGCGGTTAATGCCTCTAATAACTATACTTCTTTAAGAATTTATAAAAATTTGGAAAAGAATAACTGCTACGCTCAAGGCGATGATGAAATCGCTTCATTAAGATGGGCGCAACGCACTTTCAATCATGATAATGGTGGTCTTCTTCCAGGCGATAATAACTGGGCCACAACGATTGCTAGCAAAGCAGTCCTCAGTATGATTGGCGGAGCCTGGCACTATGATGCTTTTACCACCGCTATTGGTAAGAGCAAAACTGGTATCACCTTAATTCCAACCTATACATTAAGTGCCGAGGATGTCGCTGGATTAAGCGCCATTTCCGAAGGAACCGTCATGCAAAGTGGAACATTTGCTGACTGTAAAGTCTTAATGATGAATTTTGCTGCCAGTGCTAAGAAATATCCATTTATGCAAGAAATCATCTCTTATTTATCAAGTAAAGAGGTCCAACTTCAATCTTTCGTTGAATGCGCTAACGTCCCCGCTTACTTTGGCGCGGCAGATGATATCGCTGAAATTCAAGACCAAGTTGATCCAACCGTATATGATTTAGCCATTGCTCAAACTTCAATGGCTGCCTATGGCATTCCTCAACCATTCGTCACTGGTACATTAAATACTTATTACTATTCCAAGAGCGCTCCAGATTACTATAAGAACGCTGTTATTAATGATAGTGGAACCTATAGTACTCTTGCAAAACTTAGAGAGACCCTCTATATCATGGAACATATTTGGCAAAAGGGTAAATTGCCTGATACAATTCCTGAAGATTTACCTTTAGATATTGTTTAATTATCTAACTTTTTAATCACCAAACAAATTGGTCAGAAAGGAGATAATGCATGGCTGATGTCCAATCACCATCCCCAGAAAAGGGGAAAGAAAAGAAAAACATTTTTCTTTGTGCTTGTAAAGCAGTAGGGCATTTCTTCAACAACATTGGCAAAGGTATCGCTTCATTTTTTAAAAACCTCGGCTTGAAAATCGGACGAGCTTTTAAGAATTTGTGGATGATGTTTGTCGATGGTAGCGTGGGAACAAAATTATCGTTCTTTGTCTGTGGAAGTGGAAATTTATTTCATAAGCAATTTGGCAAAGGAATTCTCTTTCTAATTACCCAAGTTGCTTTTGCTCTCTTCATGATTTTATGTCCAGAGATTAATAACACTCCGTATGGATGGAAAGCGATTCAAAATCTCGCTTTAAAAGGAAACTATAAAACTTTCTTTGATCCGATTACTTTAACCAAAGTTTATCCTGATGATTCAAAACTATTCCTCTTATTTGGATTAGTGACGATTTCCATCATTGTCTTATACGTCATCATCTGGGTAGCTAATATTAAGAGTTCCTATAAGAGTGACCAGGATCTTAAAGCCGGTCGTAGACCAAGCACCTTTAAGCAAGACATGGCTTCGCTCCTTGACAATCGTTTCCATTTCTTAATGTTAACTCCAACTGCAATAGCCGCTTTAGTCTTTACGGTCATTCCAACGATTTTCATGGTCTCGATGGCGTTTACAACCTATAACGATTTCGATATGAACGCTGCGACCGATTTATATTATAAAAACCTTTTCCACTGGAATGGTTTTACGAACTTCATTGATATCTTCCAAGGAAACACCTCCCTTGGACGCGAGATAGGCGCACGTTTCATTCCTGTTTTAGGATGGACCATGGTGTGGGCTTTCTTCGCCACCTTCACATGCTATTTTGGTGGTATTCTCCTCGCTATTCTTATTAATAAGAAAGGCATTCGCTTTAAGAAAGTGTATCGTACGATATTTATCTTAACGATTGCTATTCCGCAATTCATATCGCTATTGGCGATGCGAAACCTATTGAGTGGACAAGGACCTATCAACCAGATCTTGCTGAATTTAGGCTGGGTTGACTCAGCCATTGGCTTCTTAGGTCTTAATACATCAGGAGATAATCCATATCTAGCTAAACTGATAGTCATATTAATTAACATGTGGATAGGTATTCCCTATACGATGTTGATGACATCTGGTATTTTGATGAACATCCCAGCGGACTTATATGAAGCTGCCCGTGTTGATGGTGCTTCCAAAACCAAGATGCTCTTCAAGATTACCTTCCCCTATATCATATTTATTACTACGCCTTATCTAATCGGATCCTTCGTGGGAAACATTAACTCCTTTAACACGATATTCTTGTTAACTGGCGGTGGACCAAGTGTAATTGGTGGAACTTATAAAGCAGGCGAAACCGACTTACTAGTCACTTGGCTGTACAAATTGACCATTGATAATGGTGAATACAATACCGGCGCGGTAATTGGTATTTTTACCTTCCTGATTACCGCAACAATTACCCTTATCACCTATCGTCGCAGTAAAGCTTATAAAGAGGAGGACACTTTCCAATGATGAAAACAGAAGCAAAAATCAAGCGTTTTCATTTAACGCAAAGAACTAATGACATCATTTCAAAGACCCTCTCCTATTTTGGGCTCGTCATTCTCTCCTTGGTGTGGATTGTTCCTATCTTGTGGATCATCCTCTCAGCGTTAAGAACTGAAACTAACGTCGATGGCGATATTGTTGGTATCGTTGTCAGCAACTACTTCCCCAATAAAATTGGATTTGATAACTTTATCAATCTTTTCACTAACTCTTTCTATGGCGTTAAATACGCTTTCCCGTTATGGATGCTTAATACATTAATCGTTGCAATAGTTTCATGTGTAATTTCGACATTCTTGGTTCTATCCGTGGCGTATTGTATGTCTAAGCTTCGCTTCAAAATGAGAAAACCTTTGATGAACATCACAATGATCCTCGGATTATTCCCTGGATTCATGTCAATGATCGCGGTTTATTTCCTTCTCAAATCACTCGGTTTAGCGGGAAATACTTCCGCCAAAGCTTATATGAATATCCTTGGTCTTATCTTGGCTTATTCCGCTGGAGCAGGCATGGGATTCCAAATCGCCAAAGGATTCTTTGATGTTTTACCGACTTCTTTGGTCGAATCGGCAAAGCTAGATGGTTGTTCCAATTTCCAAATCTTCTTAAAGATTATTTTGCCAATGTCAAAACCGATTATTATCTATACTGCTTTAATGAGTTTTACTGGCCCTTGGATGGACTTCATCTTTGCCAAAGTTATCATCGGCGATGGCGCTCCGGAATGTTGGACTGTTTCAGTTGGTTTATATTCCTTGTTATTTGGTGAACAAGCCAACGCGAATAACTTCACGCAGTTCGCTGCTGGATGCGTATGCGTTGGTATACCAATCGTAGGACTATTCATGTTCTTACAAAAATATTACGTCGAAGGCGTAACCGCTGGAGCGGTGAAAGGTTAAGGGTGGATTTATGCATACAGCTTTAACTCCTTGGAAAACATGCCGCTTAGCCATCTTTGGCGCTGCTGTTTCGATTGGCTTATTTATTGCAGCTATCTTGACTCCGTTCTATTCTTACACTTATCTCTTCCAGGGTAGCACGATGACTTTCATCGAAATTGTCCAAGCTAATTCCACAATATTAATCCCTTTTATTGGATTGATTTTGTCGATTGTTTTCTTAATTGCTACCCTCGTACTTATGATGATTTGGCCAAAAGTAAAGGCTGTTCAAACTGTCGCTTCAACATTAACCTTTATTTCTGCCTTTATTTCTTTAGCGGTATGCATTATATCCCTAGCAAGATTGTGGATTCTTCCTTATGAATTCACATATTCCGCTGCTCAAGACTTACTCGTGGGTTATGTTATTTATGTGATTTTCGCTCTATATCATGGCTTCTTATCTTGCTATGTTTTGGCGTTGATTGGGAAATAGGAGAATTATATGAAAAATAAACGCATTTTAATTGGTATATCAATCTCCTTAATTCCTCTTCTTGCTGGCTGTAGCTATGGAGGAAGTGCGGTCCTCAGCCACGATAATTTCATCACTTTTTACGAACAAGAAGAACTAAATTTACAAGCTGATCGCCTTTTTGCTTTAGGTGATTCAATCTCTGTTAACTCTACTTTTATCGATGGGGATGAGAATGTTCATTCTGAATCATTCGCCCTCTCTACTGGCTCGATTGATCGTTGGATTAGTGAGACTAAAGGTAGCACTTTAAGCTATGCTTACGCTTGGGACATCAAAGATTCCAACAAAGTGCAACTCGAAAGCAAGAAATATTCATCTTCTCTTGGCTTTAGCTCTAACAAAGTCGTTGATGACGAGGATCAGGAAAAAGTTACTACTACTGAAACTTATACTTATAAATACGATCTTAATAATGTCCATGGAACAGATGAAGTTTATGATGAATGTGACAAGGTTTCGGAAAATACCTCTTATTCAATTGCTTATCTAAGCGAAGATTTAGGAAAAACGGTTAAAACAACAACCAAGACATGGTCCTCTACCATCACGAACCTTCAACTCTATGATGAATATGATGAAATTACTGATGTAACAACGACCTATAAATTGGAAGAAAACTTCTCTTTTGTTTATGTCGAATCCAAAACTGGGTTATTAACCGAAACAAGTTTAACCTATTCATCTTCCTCAATTTCAAATGTGAGAGAAGAAGTAATTGGTGGATCTGGGGTTATCAGTGGAGATAAAACTATTCATACTACAACTGAATCAACCACAATTGATGAGGCCAGCGATACTGATGTTGGGCTTCTAACAAATAAAGAATCGGTCTATCACTGGAACGGGAGTGAATATATAAAAGATGAAGGCAGTTCTCACGAAGATCCTGACGATACTACGTTCCGCTATGAAGTAGAACAGAACTATCTTGATTCATTCCAAGGGGCCGCATTATTTAATGTTTGGCAAATTATTCCTGAATTAGCCGATTTCTTGGCTGGTTTATCTAATTTTTATTCTTCCTTATATACTGGCTTTGAAATCTATCTTAATGGAAATGTTGAAAACGAAGAAATTGTCAAAGAAGGTTTAACTTATCAGTACCGTTCCTTACTCTCCAGCAATTTAAATACCTACGAGATTATGCAATATACTTTCGTCAAGCCAAGCGACGACACAAAACAAGCCTACCTATCTGATATTTCCAATTTAATATTTGACAGTGCCTCTGACACTAGCGTTGTTATGTCGCGTGTTTCTATCGTTTATTAGTCAATATCTTGAGATTATTTTATCAATGAAACAAAAGAAGCGGTGCTTATTTCTTTTTTAATGGTAGCTGTTATGCTGTTTGAGAGATGAGCTTGCTTAGCATAGTTGGAAAATTGACTGATGACCAACCACACTTCATCAATAATCTTTTGTGCTTTGGCTTTTTGAATACTCATTTTGTCAGCGGCTGATAGTAAATCGTCAATCGAAAAATCATCATTTTTGCCATTGATTAACATTTGATGGTGACTTATCCATTGATGATTTTCTTCATAGGCATAGGTGACATCATACATCGGAGATAATGTCCATTTCCCAGTCATATCCATTAAAAAGGAAATATTTTTTACATGATCATCTTTATTAATGGCTAAAACATTAAAGACCATTCTTCGATAGAATTGTTCTATTTCCTTTTGGGTGAGATTTAATTGGCGCATGATGCGAGCAGTATCTTCATAACTAAAAGTATATGGCTTGTTATAATCGAGATGATAAAGAGCGGCGAGGGTTTGCATATGATATTTACGAACCTTGCCTTTGTCGTCAATGTATCGATCAAATCTCTTTGTCATAAAATGATAGTGGTTATCCAATGGATAAAGATGGCATTCACTCATGACAATGCCAGCATCTTTTGCCATTAAATAATAAGCGTATTCAATTCTTGTTAATTCTTGCGCTTGCTGATATGGTTCAAGGTTCTTATTCACCCCATCTAGTTTAATAATCCAATAGGTATAATTATTATCATTATCAATTTGACCAGATCGGAATTCGTTAGTTTTTTTATTGTAGGCCACAATGGCTTTGGCTCTAGCACCTCCAGCGCTAGTGCCGACACTGATAATATCTAAGAGACTTCCTTTTATTTTTTTCTTTTTATTGAGAACATCGTTAACTAAATCAACAAGTTTATCAATATTGATATGGTCGTTTGGCTTGTTTTCATCAAAGGCTGGTTCATATTCTAAAGCCCCCATCCCTCGCGTTCCGATATAACATAGTTTTTCAATGCTAGAAAAATATTTTTGATTGCTATTTTTTGATTTCAAATAGGCTTCAATCATCGCGTTTCCATAGCTGTCAGGAAGTGAATCAGCAAGTAAACCAGGAAGTAGCGAGAAGGCCTCTTTATCTAGTTTGGGAAAAGAGTATGGATTATTGCTAAGAGGCATCATAAAAGGAGCGATTTCGATATGGCTAGTGACAAATTCTGGCGTGTATTGAAAAATACAGGGAGCATCAATCGATTCTTGATAGACCGCCCCAATGATTCTTCCCCAGAGTTTAACAATGGCTTTGCTCATCTTATTCTTCCCATTTCCATTCTCCATTAATTTTTCTTTTTTTACGGACACGTTGAGGATAGCGTTTATCCTCATTAATTAAAAGAGGTGATGGTAGCTCATCTGGTAACAAATATTCGACATTATTTAATAAATTAAAAGCTAGCAAAACGCGTAAGATAGAAGAAAAATTGGTCTCTTTTCCTTGCTCAATATTATTGATACTGCGAAGCGACAATCCTGATCTTTCCGCTAAATCCTTCTGAGTTAACGACATATTAATCCGTCTATTATGAATTCGTGCTCCCAACTCTTTTTGCACTTCGTTAATTGATGTTAAGTTTGTAATCATATAATTCCTCTAAAGCTATTCTAATTCATTTTAATATAAAGTGCAACAAAATGCACAATAAGTCATAAAAAAGAATAAAAAATGCAACATAATGCATATAAGTTTAATTAATTGATAAAGAGAAAAACAGGAGAGTTGATCGCAATTTATTTTATATTCAGTTGCAGTTATTTGCTCCTGGCAAGATAATATACTTGTTCATGGATTTTTCACCCTTAATTATTAGGCACGATATTGAACTATCAGTTTCGAAAACAAATTTTTCTTTTCTTAAACATCTTTTTTGTTGGTATGAAGAAAACGAATTTTCTTATTATCTTTATAAGAGAATTGCTTATCAAATTCAAGTTCCGACAAATGACAAAGAGAGAAGGTATCTTTGTTTTAATCAAGCTTACCAATATTTGCTTAAACACGCCCAAGAGAGTGATAAACAAATAATAATTAAAACTTTTTTTGTAATGCTTTTTGACCATAACGTTTCAATAGAAGGAATAGAAAATCTATTTGACAAGTTTGGTAAAAAAATACATTCATTTGGTTTTTCATTAGTAATGTCTAGTATTTATCAAGCATTAGGATTTGGTTTTGGCAAAATAATTTCTAATGTTCCAAAAGATCCAACTAAATGGCTAACTATTGGTGATATCGGTTCATATTTATGGGGTATTCCTGCTGTAAAAACCGGAGTAATTCGATTTGCAGGTGGAGTTGCAGGTTCTATCTTGAATGATATTTTTTAGGAGGAATGAAAAATGTGGGAATTTATTAAATATTGCTTTTATTGCATGGGTATTACGATAAGTGCAGCATTTGGCTATAATCCTTCCGGATTAACATGGAAAACTGGAATTATAGGAGTTTTAACTTCAATAGTTTTACTTGCTCTAATAATTTGTATTATATATTTGGTGTCCTTTTTAATACAAAAAAACAAATAAAAATACAACTATTTTGATTTGACTAAGATGATAGATCTGGTTTCAAAAACTAATAAATGACATTAAACTAAATTAAAGAGGCGCTATCATAACCAAAGACTTATTAGACTTAATAGATAACATGTGACTGCTGATTATTTATTAGGAAACTCTTTTCTGGGAAAAAGTATAAAATCTATAGCAATTAATGATGATATTGATACTGAAATTTGTCCCATTAATTCCTGTCACTACGTTTCCAATGTCTCCACATTTCTAGAGGTAAGAATTTTGATTATCAAAGATAAATTAATTAAAGGATATCCATTAACGAACAATAGAAAGACATATGATTACGCAATTATCAAAAAAATTAAGCCCTCTGATATTTTGTGTTCTTGTTACGACAAATCTGCTCGCTATATCGGAGAAAGAACATATTCGTTAGATTCTATTATTTATTTTTGTTTCAATGATAGCGTCACAAAAAAATTCAATCAATTAATTTAGCATAAATATTTGAACGACAAGAAATAAATAAGAAATGATAATGCCTCAAAAACCACTTCAGATCTTTTATTTCAAAAAATGTTTATTTAAATTTTTATTGAGATAGTTTCGGAATTGCTAGCATAAAAACTTGTGCGATATAGTTAATATATATAAACTATAGTTGCTGGCGCTTGAAAGGAAGAAACTTAGTATGGCTTTTGGTTTACTGCATGATTTCCTGATGGGACAGAGTATTGAAGCCCATCAATATTTTGGGGCTCATTTCGCTGAAGATGCGAACGGAAAGTCAGGTGTTGTCTTCCGTTTATATGCTCCGGGAGCCAATGATGTCAGTGTCATTGGTGAATGGAATGGATGGAACTTCGACGCTCATAAAATGAACAAAATTGATGATTGTGGAGTGTGGGAAATCTTCATTCCTTCTCTATCAAACTATCTAACTTATAAATACCATTTCCAAAACGCAAAGGGAAAATATGTCGATAAAATCGACCCTTTTGCTTTTTACAGCGAAAATCGCCCAGGAACATGTTGCAAATTATTCGATACTCGTTCATTTGCTTGGCATGATGATTTGTGGCTAAAAAAGAGAACCCGCAATTTTGATCAACCAATGTCCATTTATGAAATGCATTTAGGTTCATGGGTCGGAAAAGCTGGCGACGGGCACACATTATCTTATGAAGAAATCGCTGAACCTCTTATTGCTTATATTATTTCGAATGGTTACACCCATGTCGAATTCATGCCTCTTGTCCAATATCCTTTTGATGGAAGTTGGGGATATCAAGCAACTGGATTTTTCTCGGTTGACGCTCGATATGGCAATCCATTCCAATTAATGAGTCTTGTTGACCGTTTACATCAAGCGGGGATTGGTGCGATTCTTGATTTTGCTCCAGTTCACTTCGCCAAAGACAAATGGGCTTTAGCTGAATACGATGGCACAAAATTATATGAATATTCCAATAAATGGAGAGTTTCCCCATGGGGTTCACTTCAATTTGACTTAGGAAAAGACCCAGTCAGAAGCTTTTTGATGAGCGCGATGAACTATTTCATCGACTATTTCCATTTCGATGGGCTTAGGGTCGATGCTGTTAGCAATATCATCTATTACAATGGTGATGTATCCAATGGCGTAAATGAAGGAGCGGTCGAGTTTATTAAACGATTAAATGGCAAGATTCATATCGCTCATGACTCAGTAATGATGATAGCCGAAGATAGCACAGCTTTTGCTGGCACAACCAAACCAACTGATCAAGGTGGTCTGGGATTTGATTATAAATGGGATCTCGGATGGATGAATGACACTTTAAAGTATTATTCCAAAGACCCCGTCTATAAGAAATATGAACATCATAAACTAACTTTCTCAATGGCGTACTTCTATAGTGATAATTTCTTACTTCCTCTTTCTCATGACGAAGTAGTGCACGGAAAAGGCACGATTATCAACAAGATGTGGGGAGATTATGATCAGAAATTTGCCTTAGTGAGAAATCTATATACTTACCAATTCGCTCATCCTGGCAAAAAGCTCAATTTCATGGGCAATGAATTAGCTAGTTTTGATGAATGGGATGAAAATAAATCTCTCCCCTGGAATTTGAAATCTTATCCAAAACATGATTCGATTTCGCGATTAGTTCGCGATCTCAACCGTATCTATCAAGCCGAAAAAGCCATGCATATTCAAGAGCATAATCCGGAACTTTTCCATTGGCTGATGGTCGATAACGCCGATCAATCAGTTTTTGCTTTTCAAAGAAAATATCAAGACGAAACCTTAGTTTTTGTTTTTAACATGACAACAAACTTCTATGAGTCGATTCGTTTACCATTCCTAGAAGAAGGAACATACGAAGAGATGTTCAATTCTGACAAAGATGTTTATGGCGGCTGGGGCCAATACAATGGCTTACCTTTAAAAACTGATAAAGGTAGTTTTGAAGGTCTTCCCTACCACCTAGATATAAAACTTGCTTGCTTAGGAGCATGCATATTTAAAAAAATAAAGAAATGAGGATAAATATGGCACCAAATAAAATGTTTGAGTCCAAACAAGAATTTAAAAAAGAATACGAACGCCGTCT
>Ga0265294_10005885_pt1 | contig 14850 bp, 5 predicted proteins | sample MunlanPumphouse3_FD_192504 | JGI IMG/M metagenome (GOLD analysis project Ga0265294, IMG submission 192504) | Groundwater microbial communities from a municipal landfill in Southern Ontario, Canada - Pumphouse #3 | ecosystem: Environmental > Aquatic > Deep subsurface > Groundwater | place... | reverse complement strand
GTCGCGTTTAATCCCGTCCCAGAGGTACTCCTGCATGTTCAGATGGACAGTATATGCACCGGTTTCCCATATTCTGTTTAGCCTTTCGTTGTCGCACCTGAAGGATCCGGTATAAGGAATGTCCCGGTACCGGAAGATGGCCCTGACCGCCTTTAACGGAAGATCTTCGTTCAAATCCAACAGATCAATTCGTACGAACCTGAATCCTGAATTTCCCACTTCAACACTTCCCAGCCATGGCAACTCGATGATAAAATCCCTTAATGAATGATCGTTAGTGGCAGAATTCATTCCGGGAACAGAGTTGTCAATGCTGTTACTCATCGCTTCCGAGACCGATTCTCCCAGCCTTACCCTTACCTTTAGCGGTTTTTTGTTTCCCCTGATTCCGGCTGCTAGCTGGAGACCGCCATAGAGTTCCGTCCCAAAATCCAGTAAAACCGATGCCTGTTTATCTGTATCGGAACGCATGACGCACATTCCGGCACCGCTTGTGGATAGCTGACCGTCAAATTCTTTCAAAAGAACCTCCGGGTTTTTTACATGCTCTCCCGTTTGATCGGAAGACCAGACTAGTTTGGCGGGAGTGACGTAACTTTGAGTCATATCATCCTTTTGTAATCTGTTCTCAAAAGCGTTTTTCAAAATATTGTTTTGAGAAAACAGAGTGCTTGCTCCAAGCAAAATTATTGAAAACAGTAAACTCTTGATTTTCATTTTTAAATAATTAAATGTTTATTCCGTTTTTCTCGGATCCACTAACTGCGGCATCCAGACTTTAAAAAAGGGGTAGGTGCCCATTGTATTGCCAGCAGAAGCATAGTCGCATAAATTTACTTCAACGGGTTCTGCGTTGTATTCGGTATAAGCTTCGGGCAGGAACTTAGCGGAAAAAACCATCCAAGCATCGGAATTATGGTTTTTTTGGGGAGTTAAGTGGATAAATCCGTTCTTGTCTTTTATTGGAGCGATTACGGCTTCGAGTTTAGGGCCGGCCAACCTTTCGTCTCGCGTTAAGACAACAGGTCCGCGTGTGATAGCAACGTTTACCGGGCTTTGACCCGTATAATGGAGTTCCCCTTTCATATCCAATCTGATTTGAATCTTATCACCCTCTTTCCAGGTACGGCTGATTTTCAGGTAATCGCCCCGAGTCACCTTTTCAACCGGCTGGTCGTTGATTAAAACGGTTGACTCATCACTCCAAGAGGGAATCCTTAAGGCCAACGTCATGTTTTCAGCCGTTTTCATTTCAAGCGATATATTCACATTTCCCGAAACAGGATAATCCGTATGTTGTTTTACGGTAATTACATTTTTTTGGGGTGAAGTTGTTTGATAAGAACCTTCCATGTAGAAATTTATATTCAGGCCTTCGTTGCTCGACATAACTGCTGTTAAGGGAATAGTGAATAATCCGCGAGGCCCGCTGGCATTGCAGCAGTTCAATCCCATTCCACATTGCTCCGATCCGGGTAGCCTTTGGCCGGAAAGCGGTGTATATTTTGCCCAGTCAGACCCATCGGGTCTCATTGCTCCCAACAAAGCATTGTAATATGCCCATTCAATGGCGTCGGCATACTTTGACTCGCCGGTCAGCCTGAGTAATTGTTGATTGAATTTTATCCACGTAACGGTCACGCACGTCTCCTGATAATGCGCTATGGGGACGTGCTGGATTTTTTTTCCGGAGAACCAGGCTTCCATTGCCGCACCCGAACCTGCAATATTTATTTCGGTATCCGTAATGCTTTGCCAGGTTTGCTCTGCAGCTTTTTTGTAAGATTCTTTTCCTGTAATCCGGTAGAGCTCAAGCAACCCTTCGTAGCACGACATCATTTCATATGCTTTTTGTCCCTGTTCCCATCCGTACCAATTTTCAGCCGGTTTTGCAAATCGTTGACCCACAGGAACCGATGCTTTGGAAATAAGCTGAGGCCCTTCTGGCGTTTCCCATTGACGAACAATTTCTTCCGCAAAATCCAGATACCTTTCATTCCCGGTTCGCATGTAGAGCTGACAAACCGGTTCCAGGACAGAAGAGGCAGCCATACCTCTGTGGTTACCCATTTTTACAATCAGGGCATTTTTATCCGCTAATTCCTGGATAAGAAAATCTGCTTCTTTTGCAGCCGCTTCCAATGCCTTTCTGTCTTTTGATACATCGTAATAAGCAATTAAACCCAGCATAACGTATTTTCTTCCCCAGATATCCCACGCTTTCAACCGGCTTTCGGAGGCATAATTGCCAATGTAGCCTTCGGGAGTCTGTGTTGCCATCAGTTCGTACGCTGCATTTTTAAGCTTATTGATAAGTTGCTGGTCAGGGCGGTAGGAATAAGCCAGTATGGCTGAAGTGAACCATTTGCCCCAGAATTCGCTCTGCCAGCAGCTGTGCTCATCGTGGATTGTGAACGGACGGATCAACCGGTGAGCATCCTGTGCCAATACCCGGTTGTTGAAAGAAGCATCAAGCTTTTCTCCAATATGGCCTTCAATATTTGCCGTTGTTGCAGGTGAAAGTTTGTCCTGAACAGCCGATTTTACTTTTTTTTGGGGAAATAAATGAAAGCTGCTGAAAAACAAGATCAGCAACAGGTAATACTTCATGAGAATAAATTTTTATTGTAAATCTCAGTTATCTATTTTTCTGTTTTCATTCCATGAATCCAGCGTTTAGGTCCCTATACCAGACTTTCCCTGGGCAAAGCTAAGAAAAATTGCGAAGGAAAGCCGGTAAAAGGCACTAAAAACAGTCGTTTCATGAGTTGTTTACTGCAATCTCTTTTTGAAACTGTATTTTCCGCTTTTCACGGCGGTGTAATTGGTTTCCTGAGGCAGATATACTTTTGCTTCGCAATTAATGGGAACCTCGATATCCATTTCGAACTGGCCGTTATCCACCTTCCAGTCCACCTTGATGGTCCCGTATAAGGTGTTGTAAGAGGCGTTTACATACGTTAAGTCACCTACGACCTGCGGCGCGATTTTGAAGTTCTTGAATCCGGTGTATGCGTTTTCTTCTACATCAATACCTGCCAACGACCTATAGAACCACTCTTCTATCTGTCCCATCATAAAATGATTCCACGAAGCGCCTTTTCTCGGATCCCAAAGCTCCGTAAGTGTGGTGGCTCCAAACTGAAGCTGGAAGCCGTAACCTGGAACTTCGTTGTGGTTATGCATCTTGTACATCACTTCATTCAATCCGTTTCTTGCCAGTGCCTGAAACAAGTATCGGTTCCCCACATCACCGGTGGAGAGTCTGTATCCTTTTTCTTCGATATCCTTGACCAGGTTGTCGAGGACCGATTGTTTGTCTTGGGGGTTAACCAATCCTGCAAACAAAGGCATGGCGTTGGATGCCTGGCTTCCGGTTCCGTACTGTTTGGTGTCTTCGTTGAAGAACTCCTTGTTAAAAGCGGTTCTTACCTCCTCCCGGAGATTGGAATAGAATGTTATGTCTTCTTTTTTACTAAGCATCTCGGCCGCTTGCACCAAATAATCAATCACCATGAAGTAATGAGTTGTTGCGGATAATGAGATGGGGGTATTGTGTGATACGCCATAAGGCTGATCTTCCCGGTAATCGCACCAATCGCCCAACCCGTGCGAAACGATGTGGTCTTTTGCTGTTGTGGTTAGGTAGTCGACATACCTTTTCATAACATCGTAATATTCAGCTATAAGCGAGTTGTCTCCGTAAAACTCGTAGTACATAAACGGGAAAATAACGCTGGCACTTCCCCATTCGGGGGAGTCCCGAAATCCACCGTTGAAAACTACGTATTCGGGAGCAATACTTGTTACCAAACCGTTCGGTAACTGTGCATCGCGAATGTCCTGCATGATTTTAGGAGCAAACCTGGCCAAGTTGAAATTATAGTATAACCCGGGTCCATTCAGGTGCACTTCTTCCAGCCATCCGAGTTTTTCCCTGTGCGGACAATCGGTAAATACGGCTTGCATATTGCTTTTAATGGCATTCACAATCAGGTTGTGCGCGTTATTGAAGATCTCGTTGGAAGAATGAAAACTACCTGCCGGTTCGGCTGAGTTATAAACAAAACAGGATTTTATCGCTTTTATGACCGGAATATCCCTGTTGTCTTCTGATTCCGATAACTTGGCTCCATCAACTTGGATATACCGGAACCCGTAATAGGAAAAACGGGGTTGCCAGGTCTCTTCGCTTTCTCCTTTTAGTGTATATTCGTAGTAATAGGGCCCGCCGGACTGTGTTTGATTTATACTGCCGTCGTCGTTTATCCGTTCGGCAACGGTCAGACGAATTTTGTCACCCCGTTTTCCCTTTACGGTAAAGGCCGGATATCCGGAGAGGTTTTGTCCCATATCCAACACATACGATTCACCTGTTTTCATACTCTCTTTAATGGAGAAATATTCCATTTCCCTTACAGGGGTTGAAGTTTGCGGTTTTAACTCCCCATTAGGAGCATTATCCACAACAACAGGAAGCCATTGTGAATCATCAAAGCCAGGCGTGTCCCATCCCGGTTGTTCAAGACGCGCATCGTAATCTTCTCCACCATACATACTGTTAAAGACAATGGGGCTGGGAGAATATTTCCAGTTTTCATCGGATATGATCTCTTCTTTTGTGCCGTCTGTGTAGGTAATGGATATTTTTAGGAACAGGGTAGGAGGGCCGAAGCTTACCTGCATTTTCTTGTATCGTCCGCCTTGCTCGTTGTAGAATCCGTTTCCGAGGAGCACACCTACGGTATTATCTCCCTTTTTTACTCCCTCTGTGAGGTCGTATGCGTTGTAATAGACGGTTTTGTCATAATCACTCCACAGCGGATTGTACTGGTCGTTACCGATTTTCTTTCCGTTTAATGAGAGTTCGTAGTGCCCCAATCCGCTGATGTAGATAATTGCATCCTCGATCCGTTTTTGAGCTTTAAAAGACTTACGTAAATAGATGCTTCTCCTTGACAGAGGATCCGTCTCTCTCCATAGCTGTCCTTTTTCGGAGGAATCAGGTACATTGTGGTAGTTTCTTCCACCCGGAAGATTGGAGTCCTCTCTCTTTATAGCACCTATCCAAAGGGCATTAAGCTGCTTTTTATCGGGAGCGATACGAAAAAATGATTTTTCACTCCAGGACGTGCTTTTGTCGTTGTTGTCCCAGATGCGAACCCGCCATTGATATTGTTCTCCAGCACCTAACTGGTCTTTTCCCGTGTACGGGATATGCTGGCTTTCGTCGGACTGAATTTTTCCTGATAACCAAACGGTGTTGCCTTTAATGTCTAATATCTCCAGCTCGTAAGCCGTTTGTCCAAATCCATTTTCCGTTGAATGTAACTGCCATCCGAAGCGTGGAGTTTGTTCTTCAACCAGTAATGGAGATTCTTCATATTCGCATACCAGCCTGCCGAAACTTACACGGCCGGATGAATTATTCAGACTACAGCCGAAATTGATTGCAGCAATAAGCAGAATTAAGACTTTTTTCATGAGATTGTGTTTTTATTTTTTAGAAATTTCCTGGCAAACATTTACCATGGGGATATTTAACAAGAATGCCACTTTTTCAATTTTGTGCGCTATATGTCCAACCCCTATAGCACAATGGTGCGATGGCCCGTATTTACTCCAACTGTTTACGAAATCACGAATATTACACGGAAAGCTGTAACGGCTGTTTGTGTTACCTGTTTCCAGGATGGGCCCTTCAACGGAGTCGCCTTCAGCGACCAGCAAGAAGACCGAATCTTTACCTTCAACTACCGAAAGCAAAGTAACAGGCCCTTGTTTTACCGACATCTGAATGGATAGTCCATTGCCCGGTTTCCCGTGATACACAGGCAAAGGAACCAGCTTGACACGACCTTCGGCGATGTTGAAGTGAGCGGGGCCGTCGTGTCCTAAAAACACCACGTTGTCTTTAAAATCCATAAGATAGAATTCGGAAAAAGATCCTCCGGAGCCTAATTCGCTCATGATTTTCATAGCATGTGCGTTTTTTACTTCACACTCTCCTGCAACAGGAATACTTCTGCCCGTGAGCAATGTGTTTCCTGCAATCACAGAGGTAATGATATTCTCGTAGTCATTTCCCGTCTGCCCTTCGTAATAATATGCCAATGAGCCCAGTTGATATGTTTTCACCAGTTTATCCAGCGCTACGGAGGTTTTTGCCGCACGTTCAATTTCTTTCGGATCACATTTCCAGTCAATATCGAAAACAGATTCAAATTCCGCTATTTTTTCCGTTATTTCACCGGGAGAAATATTATCGCGGATTTTCTTCAACTCACACATTTCCAACATCTCGAAATGAGTGCCGAAAGTTACACTTTGTCCGGTTAAATCGGTATACACATCGAGCATCCCTCCGTAATAATTCCCCAATACACCCATCCTGTTGTTTTGCAATGCTTTAACAGTATTTGTTGCATCTATCCATCCCCTGATTTCATCCCAGACACTGTCTTCATTCAGGTATCCCGTAACAGTGTGGTATCGGGTTTCAGCCTTATTCATCACGCAGGCAATTTCCGGTATGGCGCACGCCTGACAATGTTCAAGCCATATTCCTGTTTTTTCGGCGTAGTCGTCCAAGGCATTGAATTTTTCATAATCCAAACTTCCTACCGGTTGCAGGTTAAGTAATATAAAAGGAACCTTTGATTGTTTGGCAATCGGGAGGACAGTAGAGGACAAAGCATAGGTGGATACAAAAAGGAAAATCAGATCAACATCACTGTTGTTCAGTAACTTTGCCGAATTCTGTGCCTTGTCAATATTGTCGACCATGCCGGCATCCACGACTTCAGCGCCAAAGCTCTCTAATTTGTTTCTGATTTGATTGTGGTAACCTGTGAGGTTATTAAGCAAGGCGCCAAATTGTCCCCAATAGGTGTCCAACCCAACGCTAAACAAACCAACTTTACTCATATTTTAATTTAAATTTTAAATTTATGTAAATAATATAACTTTCGCATGTGTAACGGTAACAGTAGTTACGACATGCGAAAGTTAAATGAATTAATAGACCAGCTCGAAATCTTCAAACAACCCGTAATCAACCATTTTGTACGCTTCAGGTGGTATCGGAGCATTTATATTCCTCCAGTTAAAAGGTCCGGCTAAACCCTGAGAGGGATTGTTGTAATGAGGGCCTAAAAGGTTTCTTAAGCTGCCGATTACACATACGTCAATTTGATTTTTTCCTTTTTCCAGCCAGGGGGATACATCCAGCGTGTAGGGATCAAAACCAATGATTCCTGCCTTTTTGTTGTTGACATACACTTCGCAAACAGTGCCGTTCCATTTTCCGAGTTTTAGGGTGTGTTTTCTTGTTGTATCGTCAATGGAATAGGTCTTGCTGTATTTTACATCCCAGGAGTAAAAAGGTTGGCCCTGCTCCTTCCAACTTCCCAGGGTCAACTCTTTTTTGGCAGCATCAATGCTCCAGCCCACTTTTTCGGGAACAACCGTAAAGTCTCCCAACAGGTAAACGGGTTCGATTTCAGCAAAGATACTCATGGTTGGGATGCTTAACTCCACACTGTTCTCTCCGGTTTTTAAAAATTCACCCACGGAATATACTCCGAAAGATTTATCCAACCACCATTCTCCGGGTATTGCCGAAGCTTTTTTCCCGTTGACACTGACAGAAAACAGATTGGGTCTTTCAACCACTAACTTAATGTCTTTGTCCAGATTTCCAGTAACTTTAAAACGATAGGTAACTTCAAATCCACCGCCGGAGAAGGTGTCTCTCTCGACCGTGTTCTTTTTGTATTGTACCGACGAATTCCAGGGATTGCCGTTTTCAAAACCGTTTGTTTTGAAAACAATATCCGTTGCTTTGGATACGTGCAGGTTGCTTTCGGATTTGTTGTTAATGACGAGATCGCAGAAGTCTACAATAAAGACATTGTCTTTGAGTCGTGAGACCTTTGTTTCCGTTTCGGCTTTCACCTGGTTTGTTTGTTGACCGGATTCCCTAAGCGGATAGTTTTGATTTGTTTTTTTTGAGGAAAACAAGAGCAAGCTGCCGGAAGGTTCAAGTTTAAACTCAAAAGAGAGCAGCCCTTTTTCTTCTTTTTCAGAAGGATATGTATACATGTTGCCTTCAAGTGCATCCAACTCGATCAGTGAGGCTCCCTTCAAAGAAACTTTTCCGGTTGAAACTTCGTTCAGGGAGGAGTTGACAATAAACAACATCTCACCGTCCGAATAACTTTTCCGGTAATGATACAGGTCGCCACCGACATGGGTTATTTTACACCCTTGTCCCGACAATAAACTGTTAATGATTTCGGGGTTGAGATCGGTAACATGTTGTACTGTGTTTTGATTAAGCAGATTAGTCAATTCATCATTTTCTTCGCCATCCACCCTGTTGGGCAAGGAAAAGCAGATCAGTTTGCCGCCGGATGCAACGAAGAGCTTTAACAGTTCAACAGTCGGCTTACTGAGGTTTTCGGTCAGCGGGGGGATTATCACGGTTGTGTAGTGTGCCTTGCCGATGGAAAACTTGTCATTCTGAACTTTTCCATTATCCTTGATGATGTTTTCGGAGGCCAGGTCAAACTCTACCTGACTTTTTTCCAATTTTGTAACAAAAGATTGAAAATTTTTCCCAATTTCCATCAATTGTGGATATTGTGGATTGCCACCACTGTGAGAGTAATAGCTCCACAACGTGGAGTTAGGTTCAATAATAACAATATCGTTCTTCTGGACCCCTTCGCTTAATACGTACGATAACCTGCCGAAATAATCGTTCAGATACTTGTAATTATTCCACCAGGGAGAATGATAGGTGAAAACAGGCGGGTAGTCGTATTTTCGTGCTCCGGTCAGGGTTTGATGGGATAGGTGTTGGTTCATGAAGTTTATGCCCAATACATATTCCCAGTCTCCCAAACGTTTTAAGTCCTTAAAGGTCACGTCCCATCCGCCTCCGCCATACGTCTCGCTCAAGGTCCTTTTATATCCCATTTGATTGGCAACACTTCGAACTTCTTTTACCGATCGTACATTCCCAAACTGGGCTTGTGGTGAGTCTTCATTAAACTGATTGAAAAGCATGTCAATCCCCGGCATCTGATGCCAAGCGTACATGGCCATATTGTCAGGCCCGTCGTTCATGTTGGGCCATCCGTGTTCCCAGTAGTGTCCGGTCCAAATTAGATTTTTTTCTTCCGTATATTCAAACCACGGTTTTGCCCACCTGTCAATAAATAGTTGTAGCAATGTTTCCATATAGTGGTAGCGGACTTTTTTCCAGTCCCCGATTTCTTCGCTCAGCAGAGGTAAATACTCCTTCAAGTCGTATCCCCACTTTGCTTTAAAAATATCAAAAAGATCGGGAGTCCACCTGAAACCACCGGAGGTTACAATATTGGGTTCATCCGTGAAGATTCCCCTGACTGTTTTGTTGAACTCACTTCCCAAAACCCTGTTGTATCCTTCCATGGTCACGTCGATGAATTTCTCCGTTACGCCGGGGAGCAATAAATCAACATAAGAATAGCCGGCGTACCAGGGCGAACTGCGGTAAAAGGTTTTGGCGTAAAGGTAGTAATCTCCTTCTTTCCCCAGATAGTCTGTTGTTTGCGAAGTAATGTCGATATACTTGCCGTTTGAGTTCATCAAACACAGATAATCTGTAGGAAGAGAATCCGGAAGAAAGGTGTATTTTGTCAAATTATATCCCTGTCCCTGATTATAGGACTCAGGCATCTGTGCGGGTACATGGCCTCCGGCAAATCCGCTGGGATAAGAGTTTTCATCATAGATCCAGGCCTCCATTCCCAGTTGCGAAGCTTTTTCTGTAGCGTATTTGAAAAGATCAAACCACTCTTCCGAAAGATACTCCGTAATCAATCCCGGGCGGGGGTGGACAAAAAAGCCCCCAAATCCAGCTTCATGCAGTTCGTTTATCATTCTATCCAAGTCAGGCTTGGTTATTACTTCATTAAACACCAGAAGGGGACTCGACCTGAATTCACTGCCCGGATTGGAAAAGTTCTTTTCAACCTCGTTAAAGTAAAATTTTTCAGGATTGTTCTTTTCAGGAGTCAATGTACATCCGGAAAGGCATATAGATATGAGGACAAGTAACAGGTGTATTTTTCCCATATTGGAAATTCATTTAATGGATGATCATTTTATAGAGAACGAATAGGAACCTGCTTTTAATCTTAAAATATGCATGCCTGAGTCCGATTTGTTTAGTTCAATCAACGGATTTTTTTCGAGGGGTTTATTATTCTCCCGAATACTCTTTCCGTTCAAATACAGTGTTGCGGTACTGTTTGCAGGAACCCTCACTTCATACTCTATCGTTTTGCCTTTTCTCCGCCATGAGGAAATGATATTACCGTAAGGGCTTTCATGAGAAGCTTCAAAATGGGTTAACCCCTTAACAAAATTGGGCTTAAGGACAGTGTTTTTAAATCCCGGTTGGTCTTCATCCGGAAAAATTCCCCCCAATGCTTTATAATACCAAGCATTTACTTCCCCAAACATGATGTGATTCAACGAGATATCACTTCCTGCGTCAAGTGGCCAGTTTTCATAAAAAGTGGTGGCTCCGTTCACTATCCACCAGCCCCACGACGGGAAGGTCTCCTGTGATGCCACTTCATAAGCCAGTTGTGCGTATCCGTTTTCACTCAATGCGTTTAAGATGGTCTTGGTTCCGAGCAACCCCACGTCGATGTGTTTGTTGTCTTGTTCCACACGACGTGCCAGGTTGTCGGCCACTTTACTTCTTAGCTCTTCGGGAACTAAATTCCAATGTAGAGCCACACTTAACTCGGTTTGCAAACCGCTTCCGTAAATTCCGGTTTCATAGTCGAGGTACTTCTTATTGATGGCCGATTTTATTTTCTCAGCAAGTGTGGAATAACGCTCAAAATCTGTCATCTTTCCAAATAATTTGGCTGTTTTGGCAAGGATAAGCGCATCTATATAAAAATAGGTGCTTGAAGTATACTCCTTCGGTGTTACCGATTTTACGGGTACCCAGTCGCCAAGTCCCCAATCGGTTATGCCCGTAGGATATTGTTCGTCGATATAATCCACGTACCGTTTAATATTGTCGTAACACAATTCCAGTAACCGGGTATCGCCGTAAAAAAGGTAGATGTTCCACGGGATGATGGCGATGGTGCTTGTCCAGTCTGGTCCGTTTGCCCATTGGTAACCCCATCCGCTTGACGGAATAATGGCCGGAAGCACGCCATTAGATTGTTGTTCGTCGCGATGGTCTGCCAACCATTTTTCGTACACGGTGATCCCGTCAAAATTATACAATCCTACTTCGATAGCGATATGGGCGTCGCCCGTCCACCCGTTTTTCTCCCGTTGAGGACAATCGGTAGGATAACCGAATAAGTTGGATAAGTAAGATGCGTTGGATGCCTGCCAAGCTTTGTTGAGGGTATTGTTGGAAGAATTTATTTTCCCTACCGGGGGTACATCGCTGTGCATAAAATAGGCAGTCAGGTTTTCTTCCGACAGATTCAACGGATTATCTGAGGTCACTTCAACGTACTGAAATCCCTTGTAATTAAAGCGAGGCATAAAGTCATCTTCTTTTTTACCGCTCAGGATAAGGATATCCGTTTGGAAAGGGTCTGAGTCATCCGTAGGCCGGTAATGCACATCGATGTTTGACATGTCCGCACGTCCTGCCGAGTCAAGTCGTTCCACATGTTTCAACCGGATTGTAGTTCCTTGAGGCCCGTTTACCTTCATTCGGGTTACCCCCGACATGTTCTGCCCGAAATTGTAGAGCCAGGTGTGCTCGTCAATTTTTTTCAGACTTACCGGACGGTATTCCCTGACATTGCGGATCGGGTGCAGTGCCTGTGCCACTATATTGTTGGAAGGGGCTCCTGTAGTGTAAATGTTTTTCCAGCCCTTCGCATCGAAATTCGGAGTGTCCCATCCGGGCTGTTCTTTTCGGGCATCGTAATGTTCGGCCGTGTAGATACTGTTAAAGATTACAGGACTTTCTGAGGTTTTCCACCTTTCATCGGTTGCGATAACCTCTTCTGTTCCGTCGGAATAGGTTATGTGCAGGTCCATGCAAAATTTCGGTCGTGCGCGCCACGGAGCTTTGTCGAAATACCACACGGCAGTAGATTGATGGTTATACCAGCCGTTACCCAGCAAAACACCCACCGCATTGTTCCCTTGTTGCAAATTTTCGGTAACGTCGTAGGTTACGTATAAGTTTCGCCGGTCGAAGCGTGTGTAAGTGGGGTCAAGCCGATGGTTCCCTATACGTTTCCCATTGATGGAGAGCTCGTAGAGTCCTGCTGCAGCTATGTATACGCGTGCTGACTTTATGGTTTTATCCGTTTTAAAAGCTCTGCGAAAATAAGCTGCTGGTTTCACGTTGAAATCGTATGTGTCGGTAATCCATTTTCCTTTCCAGCTGAGCTGTCCCATCATTCCGGTCTCAAAGAAATGAGGTAGAGACCAGTCCGACCATTGTTGGCTTTCGTCTTTCACCCGTACACTCCAGAAATACCGGGTAAACGGATTCAACTCCCCACCCCCGTAAACAACAGGAATTACGGAGCTTTCCACAACTCCCGATTCCCATACATCACCACTTCCTGAAGCAACATCTGTTTCGGTTGTTCCTACCACCAACTCATATGCCGATTGGCAGTTCCCGGGTTTATGCAATTCCATCTGCCACGTAAAACGGGGATGAGTTTCATCTAATCCAATGGGATTCTCCAGGTACTCGCACTTTAGGTTTTTGACGGAGACTTGACAATAGCTATTGTATTGGAGAAAACATAGCAGTAAGCAAAAAAATATTGTTCTGTAATTCATCAGGCTTAATAATATATAGGGTTAGAAGATTTAATTTATATATGGATATTCAATGGAGTATTTTCCGCTTTGTAATTTTATTGATCCGTCTTGAGTGGAACGCAGTTGATGGTTTATTTTGATCTCCTTACCGGTATCGGGACACTTTACTTTGGCAATCGAACCGACAGGAATCTCCAGATCCATTTTCATCCAGTTGTCTACGGTCTCCCAATGCACACTCACCCATCCTTTTGGGGTGTTGATCCGGGTTTTGGCCCAGGTCACCCCGGTGGGGATCTGGGGGTCGATAAGAAATTCGCTGTATGCTGTTTTTCCATCGATTTGACGGATCCCCCCCACCGATTGGTAAAACCATTGCCCTACGCCGTTATAACAATTGTGTATTCTGCTTCTGGCTCCGTTCCAGTGCTCCCAAGTAGTTGTGGCCCCGTTTTCCAGCATATAGAGATATCCGGGATAGGTTTTCTTTTTCAACATGGAATAAATAAACTCCGGCTGGTTGTTTTCCGCAGCCCACTCCATCATTACGGGTATTCCGACAAGCCCGGTATTGAGGTGTCCGTTGTCTATCTTTTCCGTTCTTTCGATCAATGTTTTTGTCAAATCATCCTGCAGGTGTTGAGGAACTGCCCCGGCAAGCATAGGAAAAATCAGGTCGATTTGCGATCCGGTGGAATAGAATCCTTGTTGTTCATCAAAAAAGGTGTCGTGGATAAGTTTGTTCAGTTGATCTTTCTTTTCCAAATAACTTTTTTTGTCGTCTGCCTTGCCCAGGTATCCGGCAATGTCCGCCATCTGGCTGAAGCAAACCGACAGGTAGCTGTTATTCACCAGGTCGACCGACCTTTCATCCAGGTGGTTGGGGTTTCCCACGCCGTCAGGCGTTGCCCAATCCCCCAGGTACCAATTTCTGTAATCGGTATCGGGCCAACGTTTCAGTAGCCCGTCATGGCTGTGGTTCTCGACGTATTCGAGCCATTTTTGCATAACCGGATAATACTTTTCCAATACACGGATATCTCCGTAATTCTGATAAGTGTGTCGCGATGCCGATATGATGAATCCACACCAGTAAGGCCCGCCTCCGGCAGCGTAAGGATTGGGGGCCGTGTGCGGCATGCTCCCGTCTTCCCGGATCACGTCCGACCACGCGTCCAGCCAGTTGCTGTAAAGCGGGGCAAGATTAAACATCGTTTGGGCCGTGACGGTTGATGCGTTGCCGTCTCCTCCATAGCCCAACCTTTCAATTTGGGGGCAGTCCACCAGGTAGCCGCCTAAACCCAGACATTTCAACGTGTATAGCACCATGTCGTGAATACGGTTAAGGTCGGTGTCGGAGCATTCGAAGCCGGAAATGGGCTCAAAGTCGGTGTGGATGAGGTAGGCCTTAACGGAAGCCGGCTTAGGGGCTTCGTAAAGGTTCGATATCTTTACATACCTGAATCCGTGATAGTTGAATCTGTTTCTGAAAAATTCGGTGTTGCTGCCCGACGCGATATAACGGTCTGTTTGCCCTTGATGAACTATCTGGCCGTTCTCGTCCAGGTGATCCGAATACTCCAACACAACCCGCTGCTTGTTTTTCAGTTGGGGAAATGTTATTTCGAACCATCCGGCAAGGGTTGTTCCCATATCCACCAAAAACGTGCTGTCGTTCAACCTGTCTATGCTTGAGGGACCCACCTCTTTTGTAATTCTGTTGGGTTCAACTGTCTGAGGGGTTACCGTGTGTTCGGGAACCTCAACGACGGAGGCTCTATCCCAGGTCAGTTTTTCCGGTTCTGTGAAGGGGAGGTGTTGTGTCTCCAGGTTTCCGGAAACTTCTTCACCGCCGTATCTTCCCGACATCCAGTCGCTGATGCGGGTATATTCACTGTTTCTGGCCAACCAGGTGTCGTCGGTTACAACAATGGTTTCAGCCGGTTGTTCCGAATTTTTTTCCAATTGAGCTCTGACCAACGGCCCCGTTCCAACCACTCCCGGCAGCCCTTTCGAATACCAGCC
>Ga0265294_10005882_pt1 | contig 14854 bp, 16 predicted proteins | sample MunlanPumphouse3_FD_192504 | JGI IMG/M metagenome (GOLD analysis project Ga0265294, IMG submission 192504) | Groundwater microbial communities from a municipal landfill in Southern Ontario, Canada - Pumphouse #3 | ecosystem: Environmental > Aquatic > Deep subsurface > Groundwater | place... | reverse complement strand
GCTCGTGATGGCCGAGGATGCTGATGATCAGGATGGCCCATTTCTTCGCTATCGTGGTGATGATCCCCTCAAGGGGGCAGAGGCAGATCCGGTCGCTATCCTTCTCCATAGTCGCTACATTACTATATACTTTGTATTATTAATACTATCCAAACTATTGTGATAGTGTATACAAAGCGAAGGAGGTGAATGTCGATGTGTACACCGGTTCATCACCAGGGCTGCTCGTGTCATCACGGTTCCTGTGGATGCATGCAGTCCCTCACGATTGAGGAGGAGATCGCGATGCTGGAAGCCCAAAAGAAGCGGATGCAGGTCATGATCGATATGACAGACCGAAGGATCGAGAGCCTGAAGAAGAGGGCCTGAACGATTCGTTCTTTTTTCGTGGGCGGGTCTGGTCCTCCGCTCCGGCACCCGTGTCCACCCTCACAACCACCGGACCGAAGCAACTATGAATACTCCCCACCAAAATGCGAGTATCCATGCAATCCCAGGAAGAGATCGTTGCGACCCTGCAGCGCCTCAAGGATGACATCGCCGCACGGTTTTCGGTCAGCCGGATCGGTATCTTCGGCTCTGTCGCTCGCGGTGAGCAGACCGAGGCAAGCGACATCGACATCCTCGTCGAGTTCTCCCGGCCGGTCGGGTTCTTCGCCTTCCTCGAGCTCGAAGAGTACCTCTCACTGCATCTCGGCGCTCCCGTCGACCTGGTGACTCCCGATGCCCTCAAACCCGCCATACGGGAGCGGGTGGCCGCCGAGGTCGCCTATGCCTGAACGGTCGGCAGGTAAGTGACTGCCCAGACCCCGACACCTCACGCCGCCCCGAGCAGCCATTTCCAGAGCGGGACGCACCTGATACCCTCGACTTCCCCTGCCGTATCCTTCGTGATGAGTATACGATCCCTCACCCTGTTGCCGAACGCCCCGGCAAATTCCCGGAGGGCGTCTGTCTCCCGCTCCGGGAGGGTGTCGGTGTATGAGACATTAATCGCGGTCAGGGTGTTGTCAGGTTTTTTCAGGACAAAATCCACCTCCCCCTCTCCCTTCCAGTAGTAGGGTTCAAACCCGCGTCGCTTCAGTTCGAGGAACACCAGGTTCTCAACACGCTTCCCCTCATCCGCCGAGAAGTTGAACGAAACAGCGTTTCTGAGCCCGTTGTCGATGCAGTAGATCTTTTTGTTGTTCCGGGCCTGGGTCTTCAGAGAATAACTGAAGTACCGGACCTCAAAGAGAACCTTTGCCATCTCAGCATACCGGATGTACTCCCTGATCGTAACTGCATCGATTCCCAGCGCCTGCTCCAGCTGTCGGTAGGAATACGGAGAGGCGATGTTTGTCAGGAGATACGCCAGGAGATCGCTCATCGCCCGCTGGTTGCGCACCTCGTTTACCTGGACAATGTCGCGGTAGACGATGCTATCGTAGTATGCCTTAAGGAGGTCTTTTCTGACCATCGCGTCGGTCTGCCGCACAACCTGCGGAAAACCGCCTTCGTCCAGGTACTGCCTGAGCATCTGCATAAGGATATACTTCCGATCAGCCAGCGTGATGGGGTCGGTTGCAACCTCCACCCCGTTGAAGAGGAGATACTCGTTGAAGTCGAGCGGGTAGACCGGGATCGCCAGGTATCTCCCGCTGATCAGCGTCGATAACTCCGAGTCGAGGAGATAGGAGGAAGACCCGGATATCACCAGCCTGAACTGTTTCCGGTCGTATACCGATTTGATCCAGCGTTCCCATCCCGGGATGTTTTGGATCTCATCAAAGACCAGGAAGGCTCCTTCTTCGCCGCAGACCTCTTTGCGGTAGGTCTCAAGGACCGTCTCGAGCGGCCGGTCAAGCCTTGCTATCTCCGGCTCGTCACAGTTGACGAAGAGGACCTTCCCCGGCTCAACACCCTGGCCGTGGATCAGGTCGTCAACAACCTGGTAGAGCAGGGTGGTCTTGCCTGACCGTCGCACGCCGCTCAGGACCACGATCTCCCCGGAGGCGAGGTACCTCTTGATCTTTGAAAAATAGCGTTCCCGACGCACGCCGGTCGCGAAGTCCCTGCCGCTCCACCAGGGATTGAGTGATACCAGGAGTTCAAGAAGATCGGTCATACTCTTCATGTGGGTATAACCAGCCATAAATGTATGTTTTTGAGTGGTTATAACCACTCAAAAATTCTAATTTTCATGGGGTTATAACCGGCTATAGATCCGGGACCGGCACCCCCGCCCCCGCACCCTCATCTTGGATAAGCACCAACCCTTCTCCCGATGCTCCTCAACGCCGACCTCCACATCCACTCCCCCTACTCGATGGCCACCTCGCGGTCCATGACGCCGGAGTCGCTCCTTGCAGCCGCCAAAATGAAAGGCCTCGATGTCCTCGGGAGCGGCGACGCCCTCCACCCTGCGTGGCGTGCGGCGTGGCGGGACCGCCCCGAAGACGGCTCCGGGATCGTGGTCGTCCCCACCGTCGAGGTCGAAGACCGGCACCGGGTCCACCACCTCATCCTCGCCGAATCCTTCGACCAGTTCGCGGAACTCGCTGATCTCTTCGCCCCCCACAGCAAGAACGTCGCGACCGCGGGCCGGCCCCACGTCGCCCTCGACGGCGCTGCCATCGCCTCCGCGGTCCACGACCTCGGCGGGCTCATCGGCCCCGCCCACGCCTTCACCCCCTGGACCTCCCTCTACGCCCGGTTCGAGAGCCCGGCCGGGTGCTACGGCAGCGAACGGATCGACTTCCTCGAACTCGGGCTCTCTGCCGACACTTCCTACGCCGCAGGCATCCCTGACCTCGCCGGTATCCCCTTCATCTCCAGTTCCGATGCCCACAGCGCAACCCCGGTCAGGCTCGGCCGGGAGTTCACCCGGCTCGATGTTGGGGTGCCGGGGGTGCGGGGGGTCCTCGACGCGGTTGCCGGCGCGAGGATCGCCATGAACGCCGGGTTCTTCCCTGAGGAGGGGAAGTACAACCGCACCGCCTGCATACACTGCTTTTGCCACTACTCCCTCAAAGAGGCAGAGGCGCTCGGGTGGCGGTGCCCGGAGGACGGGAAGCGGATCAAGAAGGGCGTCGCCGACCGGGCGGCGGAACTCGCTGCCGCGGCCCCGCCGGAGTGCCGCCCCCCGTACCTCCACATCATCCCGCTCGGCGAGATCATCGTCCGGGTCCTCGGCACCGCATCACCGGCAACCCGGCGGTGCGGCGCCCTTTACGCCGAACTCCTCGCGACGTTCGGGGACGAGATCACCATCCTCACCGCCGCTCCCACCGGGGATATCAGGGCGGTCCACCCGGGTGTGGGCGACGCGGTCGAGGCCCTGAGAATTGGTCGGATAACCCTTCATCCTGGTGGAGGGGGTCGATACGGGTATTTCTCGTTCGAAGAGCCAGCGGCAGGGGGCCGGCCGCCTGACGGGTCGATCTGATGCCGTTATAATGGATTTATGCCCCGCATTTTGGTTTTCCGGCACGGGGTAAAGTTTATTTATGCCTGGAGGCATCGTTCCACCCCATGAAACGAATGTTTGGTATCCTTGCCCTCATGGTGGTCGCCAGCATCATGATCGCAGGGTGTGTACAGCCGGGAGGTAACGAGACGGTGACCCCCGCCCCTACAACGCCGGCGGTCACCGAGACCCCGCTGGCAACAGAGACGCCACTGGCGACAGAGACCCCAATGGAGACTGAGACCACTCCGATGGAGACCGTGACCACGGAGGAGACTGAGACCACTGCTACAACTGAGACGACCGTGACCACGGAGGAGACCGCGACCACCGCCACAACTGAGACGACCGCGACTCCAATGGAGACTGGGACCCCACCGCTGCCGCCGGCCGGTGAGGAGGGTGCTATCTCGATCACCGCGAGCGGGTTTGACCCGGATACGCTCACCATCCCGACGGACACCACGGTGACCTGGACCAACAATGCCGACACGAACCAGACCATCACGCTCACGGGTCCGACCGGGTCCGTCGACCTCGGGACGCTTGAGTCGGGCGACTCGGTCAACTACATCTTCACTGAATCTGGCAACTACGCCTACGTATCAGAGGAGACCGGATTTGACGGGACAGTCACCGTCACCGGAAACACAACCGCATAATCCCTTTTTCCCGCCGGTACCGGGGGATGCAGGGCGAATCTCCCCTACGCCCGCCGGTACGCCGCGGCGGCCTGCACCAGCCCTTCCGCAAACCCTGCCGTGAAGTAGGCGTGGGTGTACTGCCCGACCGCGTTCTGCGCGACGAGTCCGTCCCGGCCGCCGTCGATCCCCCGGCCCCGGGCGAGTTCCAGCGCAAACCTCGCATCGGGAGCACAATCGAGCCGTGAGTAGTGGTACTCCTGGCCCCGGAAGGCGGAGCCCTGCGCAAGCACCGGTGTCGTGCCGACCACCCTGGCCTCAACGTAGCCGAGAGCCTGGAGGCGGTCGGTCATCACCGCCGACGCCGGGAGAACCCCCGCCATCGGGTAGTCGCCATCAGTGGTCGTGAGCCGCTCTGCCAGGTAGATGAGCCCCCCACACTCGGCGAAGACCGGCATACCGTCGTCGGCCGCCTGCCGCACATCCTCCCGGCACCGGGAGGCGGCGAGCGCCTCTGCGTGGAGTTCTGGGTAGCCGCCCCCGAGGTAGAGCGCGTCCACCTCCGGGAGCCGGTCGGTCATCGGCGAGAAGAAGACAATCTCCGCTCCGGCCCGCACGAGACGGTCGAGGTTGTCGGCATAGTAGAAGCAGAACGCCGCGTCGTTCGCGACACCGAGGCGGACCCGCGCCTCCGGCCGGTCGGGGTCCTCCGGCGGCACCGGGAGGGGCGGGGCCGACCGTGCAAGGTCGATGATCCCGGGCAGATCGCAGGTCTCCTCCACCACCGCCCCGAACCCCCCAAGCACCCCGGTCTCGGCCGCCATCTCGAGCCCGAGGTGCCGGCTCCCGACCGTGAGGTCTTTTCGCCGGGGGACCCAGCCGCAGGCAGGGACGCTCTCCGTGGCCGCGATCATGGCCCGGTGGCGGGGGCTCCCGACCCGGTTGAAGATGACCCCCGCGACCCTGACATCCGGGTCAAACCCCGCATACCCGAGGGCCATCGCATGCACGCTCCGTGACGCGCCCCCGGCGTCCACCACGAGGAGCACCGGCGCGTCAAGGACCTTCGCGACGTGGGCGGTGCTCGCGGTATCGCTCCCTTCAAGCCCGTCGTAGAGCCCCATCGCACCCTCGACGACGGCGATATCGGCCCCGGCAGAGGCACGGACGACCGTCTCCCGCACACCCGCCTCCCCCATCATGAACGGGTCGAGGTTGCGCGACGTCCTGCCGCAGATGGCCGAATGGTGCGTGGGATCGATGAAGTCCGGGCCTACCTTGAAGGGCTGGACAGCAAGCCCCCGGGCGGCGAGCGCCGCCATCAGGCCGCTTGCAAGCGTAGTCTTGCCGCACCCGCTGTGGGTTCCGGCAACGACGATTCGTGGAATCGGGCGCATAACGTAGGTGTAGTGTTGAATAGCGTATAACATAAATATGACCTGAGATAACCTGGATATATCAAATTAATTTGCCTTACAACAAATAACTTTGATTGGTCTGCCGGCACGGCCGACTAGAGGTGGATTGACACATGCACATCATGGAAGGATTCTTACCAAGTCCCTGGTGGGAGATCTGGTTCCTCATCTCCCTGCCCTTCATCATCATCGGAGTCTACCAGTTAAACAAGCTTGTACAGGAGAAACGGGAAGCCCTGCCGCTCCTTGCGGTCGCAGGGGCGTTCGTCTTCGTCCTCTCCTCGCTCAAACTCCCCTCGTTCAACGGGAGCTGCTCCCACCCCACGGGGACCGGGCTTGGGGCCGTCCTCTTCGGTCCCTGTATCGCCGGGGTCCTCGGGCTGATCGTCCTCGTCTTCCAGGCGGTCTTCCTCGCGCACGGCGGGCTCACCACCCTCGGGGCGAACGTCTTCTCGATGGGGATCGCGGGTCCGGCCGTCGCCTACGCCATCTATAAGGTCGGGACCCGTGTGGGCGCAAACACCTACGCGACGGTCTTTGTCGCCGCAGCGCTCGCCGACCTCTTCACCTACGTCGTCACCTCGATCCAGCTTGCGCTTGCGTTCCCGGGGACCACCGGGTTTGTCGGGGCATTCACGGCCTTCGCCGCGATCTTCGCCGTCACCCAGGTCCCGCTCGCCATCATCGAGGGTGCGATCATCATGCTGGTCTTCAAGTACATCGTCGACCTCAAACCCGAGATTCTCACCCGCTTAAACCTCCTCTCCGAGAGCACCGTCCAGAAACTGAGGGAGGCCTCGGCATGAAGTACGGTATGGAGCTTGCGGTCGTCGCGCTCATCATCGTCTTTGCCGCCGTCTTCCTCGTCCAGGACGCCGCGATCCGGGCAACCGGGGAGGAAGCCTGGGGCGGTGCCGACGACGGTGCCGCCGAACTCATCGAGGCTTCCGGCTACGAGCCCTGGATCGAGCCCTTCTGGGAACCCCCGAGCGGTGAGATCGAGTCGCTCCTCTTTGCCCTGCAGGCTGCCATCGGCGCGGTCGTCATCGGGTATATCTTCGGCTACTGGCGGGGCAGCAGAAAAACCGCCTGATTTTTTTTGTCGTCCGCTAAACCAGATGGGAGGACGGGACCAGAGTGTACGAGATGCTTGATGATTTTGCCCAGACAAACGGCCTCCGAGGGACCAGCCCCGGCCTCAAACTCTTCCTTGGGCTTGCAAGCATCCTCCTCTGCGTCTCGTCGCCCGGCCCCGTCGCCCCCCTGCTGGTTGCGGTCTCGCTCTCCGTCGCCATCCTCGTCCTCGCCCGCTTCCCTCCCCGCGTCTACGCCCGTCTCCTCCTCATCCCGGTCTCGTTTGCGGTGATGAGCATCATCGTCATCCTCTTCATCACCGGGAGCGGAACGGTCCTCCTCGAGGTCCCCGGCCTCCCCCTCGCGGTCACGACCGACGGCGCTAACCTCGCCATCCTCCTCCTCGCGCGGGTCTTCGGCGGCATGTGCTCGCTCTTCTTCATCGCGCTCACGACGCCGATGGCCGAGGTCTTTGATATCCTGAAACGACTCGGGGTGCCGACCGTCGTCATCGATCTCGCCATGCTCATCTACCGGTTCATCTTCATCCTCATCGAGGAGGCCGGCCAGATCTACCGCTCGCAGGTGATGCGTCTTGGGTACGGCCGGTTCAGGGAATCGGTGAACTCCTTCGGGATGCTCGCGGGGGCGCTCTTCCTCCGCACCTGGGAGAGCGGTGAGGCGCTGGTGCTCGCGATGGACGCGCGCTGTTACGACGGAAAACTCGGCATCCCCGGCGACGCCCGGCCGGTCTCCTACCCCGCTCTCGGGGTGGTCCTGGTCTATCTCGGGGCCGTGCTCGCGGTATCGCTCAAGACCGGAGGTCTGCTGCTCATATGACACCACTGCTTGAAACCGACAACGTCACCTACACCTACCCAAACGGTCCTGCCCCGGCCCTCTCCGGGGTGAGCGTCACGATCACCGCCGGGTCAAAGACCGCTCTCGTCGGCGCGAACGGCGCCGGGAAATCGACGCTCCTCCTCATGCTCAACGGCATACTCAGGCCGGACTCAGGGGAGGTCAGGTTCTCCGGTCGGCCGCTTGCCTACGACAACCGGAGTCTCCGCGACCTCCGCCGCCGGGTCGGGTTCGTCTTCCAGAACCCCGACGTCCAGATCATCGCCCCCACCGTCGAAGCGGACGTGGCCTTCGGGCCGGTGAACCTCGGGCTCTCCCCCGACGCCGTCCGCCGGGCGGTCAGGGACGCTCTCGGCTACGTCGGGCTCCGGGGCTACGAGAAGCGGCCGCCCCACCACCTCTCCGGCGGGGAGAAGAAGCGGGTTGCCATCGCCGGCATCCTCGCGATGGAGCCCGCGGTCCTCGTCTTCGATGAACCGACCAGTTCCCTCGACCCCGCAAGTTCCGAGGAGGTCATGGAACTCCTCGACGAGCTCGCCTCCGGCGGCCGGACAGTGCTCGTATCCACCCACGACGTCGAACTCGCCTACCGTTGGGCCGATTCGGTCATCCTCATGGAGCACGGCAGGGTTCTTGCCCGGGGGCCCCCGGAGGAGGTCTTCTCAGACCACGACCTCCTCGCGGCCGCCCGCCTGAAACCGCCCGCCCTCCTCGACCTCTACAACGAACTCGCCCTCCGGGGCGTCATTGACCCGGGCGCCCCCCCAAAGAGCGTGCTTGAGTTCACCGATCTGGTCGAGCGGGCGATGCACGGCCACGTCCCCGACCGGGACGAACCCGGGCAGATCTACCTCTGCAACGCCGACCTGACCGGCGGCGACGATATCAGGGCGCTCATCAGGTCCGGGATGGTCGACCGCGTCGGCGCGATGGGCACCCGGGCCAAGGAGTTTGTCGGCCGGGAGCGGATCCTGCTTGACTACACCTACGGTGTCATCGACAAGTGTATCCTAAAAGCCCTCAACGGGGAGAACTCGCTCATCATCACCACGGGCGGCATGGTCGGGCACGTCCGGCGGCGTATCGCGGAGTACGGCGACGAGAGCGGACGGGCGATCCCGGTGACCCCGGTGCAGGAGTCGGCGAGCCCCGAGCCCGGTCGTGAACCGGCCCTTGAGTGAGAAAGACCCGTATACTCTTTTTGCATAACCCCGGTGAGAAGATTAATTGGGTGTCGCACCGGAGGTTACTACATGATGCTCGAAGAGGCTCTGCAGCGTATATCAGAACAGGCGAAGCGGAAGCGGATGAGCCTGCCCGACCACAAGACCAAGATCGTCTGCACCATCGGACCGGCGTCAAACTCGCGGGCGATGCTCGCCGACCTGGTCCGCGCCGGCATGAACGTCGCCCGGCTCAACCTCTCCCACGGAACATTCGAGGAGCACCGGGAGAACATACGGGCCATCAGGATGGCGGCCGAGGACGCCGGGCTCCCGGTCACGATCTTAATCGACCTCCCGGGACCGAAGATCCGGCTCGGCGACCTCGCGGTGGAGCCCGTGGAACTCCAGAAGGGCGAGACCATCACCCTGACCGCCGCGCCGGCGTCTGACGATCCTTCCCGGATCCCGGTCGATTTCGAGCAGTTCCCCGACCTGGTCTCCGAGGGGGGCACCATCTTCATCAACGACGGGTTCCTCCAGCTCAAGGTCGATGAGATCGCCGGGAAGGATGTCAGGGCGACGGTGGTCGTCGGCGGCACGCTGCTCTCGCGTAAGGGCGTCAGTCTCGTCGGCGGCGGGGGGATCGTTGCGCTCAGCGCCGTCACCGACCGGGACCTTGAGTGCATCAATTTCGGGCTCTCTGAGGGGATCGATACCTTCGGGATCTCGTTCATCGAGCGGGGGGAGGATATCAGGCGGGCCCGGGAGCACGCGGCCCGGGCGGGAAAGATCATCCGGGTGATCGCAAAGATCGAGCGGCAGGAAGCGCTTGCAAACATCGACGAGATCCTCAGGGAGACCGACGGGGTGATGATCGCCCGGGGCGATCTCGGCGTCCAGACCCCGATCGAGGACGTCCCAACGGTCCAGAAGCGGATCATCCAGAAGGCGAACGTCCTCGGCCGGCCGGTGATCACCGCGACCCAGATGCTCGTCTCGATGACCGACAACATCCGGCCCACCCGGGCCGAGGTGACCGACGTCGCAAACGCCATCCTGGATGGGACCGACGCGGTCATGCTCTCTGAGGAGACGTCCATCGGGAAGTACCCGGTCGAGACGGTCGCGATGATGGCAAAGATCGCCCGCTCGACCGAGGAGAAGCGGTCAACCCTCGGGCCCGGGCGCAACCTGGTCGACTACTTCAGGAAGGGGAAGGGTCGGGAGGGGATCACCATCAACGATGTCGTCTCCCTCAACGTCATCGAGTCGATGGACGCGCTCGGCATCAGGTTCGTCCTGACGCCCACCCGTTCCGGGAACACCCCGCGGAGCATATCGCGGTTCAAGCCTGAGGCCTGGATCCTCGCGTTCACCAGGAACCCCGCCACCCTCAAGTTTCTGGCCTTCTCCTACGGTGTCTGCCCGTTCCTGATCAGCAGCGAGAAGGAGTACTGGCACGGGGCGATCCTGGACTCGATCCGGGACTCCGGCCTGATCAAACCCGGGGAGCGCGTGGTGCTGACCGAAGGGATATCCCCGGGGCGCGAGGGGACCGATTCGCTCATCATCCTGACGGTGGACTGAGGTCATCCCCGGGGGACAACAAACCCTATCCCCCCGGGAGTTGAATAGGTAGTGGTTATGGGAGAGGTCATTCCCGCCGGAGGGGACGGCGCGCTCAAGGAGAAGACCGCCCGCCTCTCGGTCGCATCAAACACCTTTCTTGTCGCGACGAAACTGGCTGTCGGGGTTGCTATCGGCTCGGTCGGTATCATATCGGAGGCGATCCACTCCGCAATCGACCTGATCGCCGCGGTCGTCGCGTACTTCTCGGTCCGGCAGTCGGCCCGGCCGCCCGACGAATGCCATACCTTCGGGCACGGGAAGTACGAGAGCATATCCGGGCTTCTTGAGGCGGTCCTGATTCTTGTTGCCGCCGTCCTGATCATCAACGAGGCGATAAAAAACCTCCTCGGCGGTGTGGAGACGCTGAACGTCGATGCGCTCGGGGCCGGTATCGCCGTCATGCTGCTCTCGGCCGGGATCAACCTCTACGTCTCCTCCCGTCTTATGACGGTGGCGAAGAAGACCGAGTCGATTGCGCTCGAGAGCGATGCCTGGCACCTGCGCACCGACGTCTACACCTCTGCCGGGGTCGTGGCCGGGCTTGTCCTGATCAAGCTCACCGGGATTGTGATGCTCGACTCCTTCGTCGCGCTCGGTGTCGCGGTCATCATCCTGAAGGCGGCGTTTGACCTCATCAGGCGGTCGTTTGAGGACCTCGTCGACCGGAGCCTCCCCCCCGAGGAGGAAGCCCGGATCCGGGAGATCATCAACGAACACTGCACGGCGGTCATCAGTTTCCACCGGCTCCGGACCCGCCGGTCGGGGCCGAACCGGTTTGTGGACCTCCATATGGTCGTCCCGAGGACCGCGACCCTTGAGGAGGCCTACGGTATCGTGAAACATATCGAGGCAGACGTCAAAGGAGAGTTCCCCCGGACGAGCGTCACCATCAGGGTGCAGCCCTGCACCGGCGAGGACTGTCTCGCCTGCGCTGTCCTATCCGCCTGCCCGGAGTGCGAACACCTGACCCTCCACGGGGGGCCGGAAAAAGAACGGTAACAGGAGAGGTGGTACGGGGTCCTACTTCCAGCGGAAGAGGCCCCGGTGTTGCAGTTCTTCCTCTGCGAGCGCCCTGAGCCGGTCCTGCTCCTGCTCTATCGTCCGGACCTGTTCCCTGAGCATCGTCTTGGTCTCGTTGTCACAGGTGCAGTTCTCGATCGACTGCCCCAGTTCCGTGACCCGCTCCCGGTTCCGCTGCGTCTCTTCTGCGATCAGGCGGGCAGCGTCCTCGTCACCCCCAAAGAGGAACCGCACGAAGCCGTGCCGGCCCCGGATCTGCTCCTCGGCTTCGAGGGTCTTTTTGACCGAGTTGTTGAACTCCCGGGCGATGACCGAGATGTTCCGGCCGATGCCGCCGGTCCGGTTCTCAGCGGCGAGCAGGGTGTGGACGGCGAGCCGGACCTGGTTCTGGTCGCGCTTCTCCATCCGGTTCCGGTCCAGGCCGGGCGTTTCGTTCTCCGCGATCTGAGCGTTCCCCTCCTCGTTCACCCGGTGCTCTCCCCGGGGCGCCGTATGCTCCTCCCCCGCCGGGGCACCGTGGCCACCGGGGGCGGCGGCCGCGAACCCGGGGAGGACGAGGAAGACGATCATGGCTGCTGCAATGATGCGTTTCATCGTTTTTCACCTCTGTGTACAAAGAGATCCGGGGAAGGTTCGTTATATGTTTATTGAACCGGCCGGTTCAACGTCATATCAGGACCGTGAGGACGAGGCATGCCACGACCGGGATGACGAGGTTGTCGTCCACGGGGCTTAAGAGTTCGGCAATTCCCGTGACCGCGGCCGTCGCGAGGGCGGCTGGCAGCGGGACGATGAGAGCGAGGGCGGCCGTCGTCACCGCGATCCCGGCGAGCGTGCCCTCAAGGGATTTGTGGTTGTAGATCCGGGTCTTCCCGAACCGGACGCCGGCGATGGTGGTGATGCTGTCGAGGAGCGAGAGGACCACGAGCCCGACGAAGGCGACCTCTTTTTCGAAGAAGACGAGAGAGAAGAGGGCCCCGAGCGCGAAGAAGAGCGCTCCCTTGCCCGGGGCGGCGTCACGCCGCTCCAGACCCCCGATGATCGTCGAGACGACCGGGATGGTGTAGCCCCGGGAGATGGCGTCGGAGAGGATGAACCCTGCAAAGAGGGCGAGCACGAGGACGGAGATGGTAATGTTGCGGTCGAAGACGAGGACAAACCCCGCAATCCCGAGACCGAAGACGAGGTGGACGACCTGCCGGAGCGACTCGTTCATCGTACCAGGGATTGGCGCCGGAGCGGTTAAACCCTCTGCCCTCCGCGGGGAGGGCATTTTAAGTAACGTTGCGACAGATGATCTGAAGAGGAGGATGTCTATCGACGTTTCAGGCCGTCTGGGGGAAGATCATCGTCATATGGACGACATCGCACGGTTCTACGTAAAATGTGTGCTCTGGCTCGGGGTGCACGATCCGGGCTACGTGAGCGCCTACTTCGGCCCGGAGAAGATCCGGGAGGAGGCGCTCACGGTGACGGTTCCGCCGGAGAGCGTCGCCGGCTACGCCGGTGAACTTCTCGCGGCCCTGGATACGGTCGAGCCGCTCTCAGACGACGCCCGGGTCCGTCACGCGGGTCTCCGGGGGATGGTCGGGGCGCTTGAGGCCCGTGCCGGGATGCTCGCTGGAGGGGGTCTCTCCTTTGATGCAGCCTTCGGCGTCCCGGCGCCTGAGGATGACCCGGGCTGGTACGAGGGGCTGCACGCGGCGCTCGACGCCGCTCTTCCGGGGAGCGGCGATCTTGCGGGGCGCTACCAGGCGTTCATGGCATCGTTTGTCGTGCCCCCGGATCGGCTCTTCGAGGTCTTCTCGGCCGCGGTCGCGGAGAGCCGGCGCAGGACCGCGGAGCATATCAGGCTCCCGCCGGGGGAGGGGATCGAGTATCTTCCCGGGGAGGGCTGCAGCCGCTACCTCGGCGGGGGGCGGAGCATCGTCCGGGTGGACGTCGACCGCCCGGTGACCATCGACCGGGTTCTCCCCGTGGTCTGCCGCGAGGGGTATCCCGGCCGCCACACCATCCGGACAATCAGGGATGCGGTCCTGGTCCGGGGCAGGGGCTGGATCGAGCACGCGGTCGTCCCGGCCGCATCGCCGCTCGCGACGGTCAGCGAAGGGGCCGCCCGGTTCGGTGTGGAGGTGGCCTTCCCGGGTGCCGACCGGGTGGGGTTCGCAGAAGAGGTCCTCTTCCCGCTGGCCGGGTTTGCGCCGGAGGATGCCGCGCTCCTCGATGCCGTCAGCGCCACGGCCACTGATCTCTTCTTCTCAGGCGCCGCCTGGGTTGCCTGGGGGCTTGCCGACGGCGCGCTCTCCCGGGAGGAGGCGTGCGGTATCCTCAGGGACGTCCTGCTCCTCGCCCCGGAGACGGCTGAGGCCTACCTTGGGTCCATCGAGGGGTTCGGGGCCTACCCGGCGGCCGTGAGCGAGGGGTACCGCTGTGTGCGGGACTACGTCGGGAGCGACCCGGCGCAACGGTGGGAACGCTTCGCCCGCATCCTCACCGGGCCCCTGATGCCGGCCGATCTCGCCGGCACTCCCTGATGAACGCCAGAGCCTCTTCGTCGGTGATCGCGAAGGTTGCCTGGGCCTCGAGCGCGATCACCCTGAGGATCACGGCGACGTCGTCGAGACGGCGCTTGTGGTCGCCGCGGACGTTCTTTCTCACCTCGCGGAGGGTGGCAAGCGCGGTGCCGACCATTGCGATCGTGCAGAGCGCGCTCTCCCGGGTGCCGATATCGACGGCGGGGAGGAGCCGGGGCGGCCTGGTGATGGGAACCTGAGCCATATTCCCTATCCTTACGCTGCAGGAATTTGAATCTGCCGGGAGTTTTTGCTTCTGGAGACCCGGTTTTGTCCCTTCGCGCGAGACGTTGCATCACCGTCCGGACCCCGGGTCTGCCTCACGTGAAGGTTTCCTGCCCTCTTCTTCGCGTGCGATTTTTCCATCACCGCCGGGTACTCCCTGCATCTGAATCCGCAGAAGATCTCATGATGCGCTGCTCCGATACTGTATTCTTCAGGGACACCCTACCAGAGTTACTGACTTCCCGTACCGCGGATGATCGACCCATGACCACGGACCCAAAGCCTACCGTCGCGGAGCCCTGCTGGTGGAGAGCCGTCCTGACGAACCCCTACATCGTCGGCCCCATCAAGTTTGTCCTCCCGTTTGCCATCGCCACGGCGCTGTTTGTCGCCCTCTACCTGATGGTGCCCTACCAGCAGTTTCTGACCCTCTCCGGGCTGGCCGCCGCTTACTTTGTCCCCCCGGCCGGGAAGGAGTCGATCATCCCGATCGCGATCCTGATGGGGTATCCCTGGTGGCTCATCACGCTCGTGATCTTCCTGATCGATGTTGCGGTCTCCCTCTTTGTGGTCTGGAACTTCGACCTGGCGCTGAAGATCCCGCTCATCGGCCGGCTGCTCTCGAACGGGATGACGGCGGCCCGCAACTACACCGAGACCCAGCCCTGGCTCCGGCGGCTCTCGACGGTCGGGCTTATTCTCTTTGTCTTCTTCCCGCTCCAGGGGACCGGGGCGATGAACGGGTCGATCCTCGGCCGGCTGCTCGGGATGAACGAGGCCCGGGTGTTTGCGTGTGTCT
>Ga0265294_10005880_pt1 | contig 14861 bp, 14 predicted proteins | sample MunlanPumphouse3_FD_192504 | JGI IMG/M metagenome (GOLD analysis project Ga0265294, IMG submission 192504) | Groundwater microbial communities from a municipal landfill in Southern Ontario, Canada - Pumphouse #3 | ecosystem: Environmental > Aquatic > Deep subsurface > Groundwater | place... | reverse complement strand
CCTTTCCAAAAGAAAAGTTAGATGCCTTAAGATTTTATATGAATGAAAAGCAGTTGACTGTTGAAGAGGAACTACAAAAGCATATTAAAAATACCTATGACAAATATGTTCCATCTGCCACCAGAAGGTACTTAGACAGAAATGATAATAGCGAGGAAATGGAAAGAGAAATAGTATCTGGCACAAATGAAAATACATCAGAAACTGCCTCTAGAAATACAACAACTAGAGGAAGAAGAAGGGCTGGGAGAAGTCAAAGTACTGGGGAACAAGAAACTGCTGAAACAATAAATGAAGTAGAAATTTAAGAGACATCAGACCAAACTGAGGAACAAAATCAAGGGATGACAATGAGTATGTAATAGGTTTTAAATGAATTCTAAGGAAGATAGAAGGAGGAAAAGTTTAGATGAAAAAGGACGTAGTTAGAATTAGTGTTGATGCTGAAAAGCTGAGAGCTGTTAAAAGATATATGGAGAAAAAGGAAGTGGACCTAGAAGATGAATTAGCAGATCAGCTGCAAAAACTTTATGAAAAACATGTACCTATTAATGTAAGGGAATATATTGATGAAAAACAAGAAGAGGAAATTAAGGCTAAAAGACCTAAAAAATCAGTCAAAGCTAAGGAAGTAGGTGATAATACCTCTATTATACAATAATAAGACAGTTTCTGAGGGCGTATTTGCCCCTGTGTGCCATTATAAAGAGGGTAGTGGCATAGTTATACCTAATCTATAGCTAATCAAGTTTTAGGGCAAATGTGCCGACTAGCCATAGGGGAACAAGAATGGCTAAATAACTTGAATTTCAGCTATATAATATCACAATAATTAGGGTGAAATCCCCTATTGATTTTGGTGCAGGATAAAGGAAGGTGGTCAAAAGATTCCACCTTCCAGTCACATCCCCCGGCAGTGCCGTGGGTTGGAAGAACCAAGCAAAGGTGGTCGGAAAAGACACTTTATGCTCTTATAGGTGGTCGTAAATTATATAAAGTCGATAAGATAAGGAATTGAAGATGTCACATACAGGTGGTCAAGCTGTAAAATATGGGACGTTGAGGTGAGAATAGATTGGCAGAAGTAAAGAGTAAAGCAAAGAAACGGACAGCGGTATGGCTATATCCTGAAACAATAGAGAAGATGGATGGACTGCTTGAAAGAGATAATTGTAAAAGCCGCAGTGAGTTTATAGACAAGGCTTTAAATTTTTATATGGGATATATAGTTAGCGAAGATACTACAGGATATCTATCTAAAATATTAATCTCAGCTATGCAGGGAATACTTAAAGAAACAGAAAATAGAAATGCAAATAATTTATTTCGTCTATCAGTTGAAATGAGCATGATGATGAATATACTTGCAGCAGGATTAGAAATTAGTGACGATGAACTTCGAAGTCTCAGGGGCAGATGTGTCCAACAGGTAAGAAAAACAAGAGGGAAAATATCTATGGAGGAGGCGTTAAAATTTCAGCAGGGAAATGGAGAGTGATAATTTATGCCAAGGCTTATTTTAAAATGTCCTTACTTTAAAGGTGGAAGTAAAAGAGCATCAGCCCATCTTGGAAATTTAGTAAATTATATTGCAACCCGTGATGGAGTAGAAAAAATAAAAGTTAAAGATATAAATAATTTATCTTCAGAAAAACAAAATGAATTAATAAATCAAATAATTAAAGAATTTCCAAATACTAAAGATTTATTTGAATATGAAGATTATATTAGGAACCCTACCATAGAAAATGCCTCTGAACTTATTTCTATAGCAATAGAAGAAAACTATGATAAGATTGGAAAACGAAAAAACTATGTAAACTACATTGCAAATAGACCAAGGGTAGAAAAGATAGGAAAGCATGGTTTATTTAATGGTGGAGATGATAGTTTCGTCCTTAGTAGGATTGCAGATGAAGTTGCAAATCATGAGGGAAATGTATGGACTCCAATTATTTCTTTAAGACGGGAAGATGCAGCAAGACTAGGTTTTGACAATGCTGAAAGTTGGCACAATATGCTATCTTATTATGCCTTAGATATAGCTGAATATTTAAAGATAAAGCCTGGTAACTTCCAGTGGTATGCAGCATTTCATAATGAGGGGCATCACCCTCATGTTCATATGATTTGTTATTCAACAGATCCAAGGGATGGATACCTAACTAAAAAAGGTATAGAGAAAATGAAATCAGGACTTGTAAAAAATATCTTTGGTCAAGAATTAGAGGGAATTTATATAGAGCAAAGTAAAAGACGGGATGAACTGAGACTAGAATCAAGAGAAGTATTATTAAAACTAATTTTTGAAATGAAAAGTGGTACTTTCCAAGATAGTAAAGTAGAAGAATTGTTTATAGAATTTACTGAACTATTGAAATTCAGCAAAGGAAAGAAACAATATGGATATTTACAGCCAAAACTTAAGACAATGGTAGATGAGATAGTAGATGAACTGGCTAAGGATGAACGAATAAGCAAGGCGTATAATCTATGGTATGAAATGCGCAATGAAGTATTTCACAGCTATATGGATAATCTGCCAGATCCTCTTCCATTATCAAAGCAAAAGGAATTTAAATCAATTAAAAATATGATTATTAAAGAGGCAGATAATCTTAATAAAGGAATTCATACATTTGAGGATGGGACTAGCGAAGTTATAGAGACAAATACTTTTATGTCATCAATAAAACAAGGAAATGGAAATAATAAAATTCATTTAGAAGACATGGATAGATTTAATAATAAGAAGATTTCTCTGGTAGTTTCTAAGATGTTTTATCATATGGGTAAAATGTTTGAAGATAATATTCCTCTTCAAACATTTAATGTTGGGAAAAAAATAGATAGTAAATTATTAAGAAAGTTAAGACAAAAGAAGATGGCACAGGGGCATAAAAGTGATGAACAAGAGCATCAAAATATTGGGTTATAAGAATAGAAATCTATCTGAATGGCTTATCATTGATGTTTAAATATGAGTGATTATCTGATATACTTATGTTTAAATATTATTAAATATATGAGGTTAAATATGAGTATCTGTATAAGTAGGATCTACTAGACAAGAATAAGGAGAATTTATAGTAGAAATAAGAGATTTATATGTAATAAGATAATTTTTAACTTTAGAAGGGAGTAGTTAATTTATGAATCTTAATAATTTGTATAATTTCAAAAATCCAATTAGACATTTTATAGATATTGAATCACTTTGGTTTCCAACTGATGATAGTTCATTTGAAATCAATAAATTGAGTTGGACAGGACCTTTCTCCTTTAGAATAAAAAAGCAGGATGATAAATATCGTACTTTAAAGATACCTAATATTCTGAATTTCTTAGCATCATATAGACATTTTAAAGAATTAGAAAACTTTAATAACATCCAAGAGATGGATCCCATTCACAAGAGATTATCAGCAAATATATTGACAGGTGATTTTGTATCTGGTGAATATGATAGGCAATTACAAAGGGATTTCGAAAGACTATGTATATATGATTATTTGTTAAAGGTAGATATTAAAGAGTATTATGGAAGGATATATACACACTACTTAGATTACCAAGGATGCGTAGAACAATATTTAACGAATATGAATCGTGGTGCTACAAACGGATTAATAATGGGGAATTATATATCATTATATTTTGCCGAACTCAATTTAAAGCATATAAGTAGAGATATAGAAAGATATATGGAAAGAGATGGCTTAAACTGTGAATTTTCTTATTTTTCGGATGATTTTTATTTTTTTTGCAATAAAAGAGATGTTGAACAAGTAATAGAAATTTTTGATATGGTGTTAGAAAAATATGGTCTTGAGAGGAATGAATTTGAAAAGGAAATTTGGACTTATGAAACCTTTAATAATTATAATTTAGTAGAAAGATATTGGAAAAGAATAATAGTTTATTGTTTACAAAAATTCGACGAACAAATTAATTATAATCAATTATATTTTATAAATCAGATAATTTATAGAATGTCAAATTTAAAGGATAGTAAACATAAGAAGGTCTTAATTAATAATTTTTTTAAAACAAAGTATTTTCAAGAACTAAATCTAGGAAAATATAAGATTAATAATTATGATTATCATCAACTATGTTTTTTGTTTAAATACTCTCCAGAAGTCCTGTTGTATTGTATTGATAGGTTTAATGATATGCCTGGGTTTAACAAGCAAAAGGTGCATAGATTTTTTGAAAAAAGATATATAGAATCATTAAGAGTTAGATTTAATGATGAACAACTATATTTTTATTATGCGTTAAAAATATTAGATTTTGATGATATATTAAATGAGACCAAGGATTTAGTTTTAGATTCAAAAAATCAAATATTAATTTCATACTATTTAAAGGATGGAATATTTGAAGAAACAGAAATTGAAAAACTTAAAGAACAAGAAGGCGAGGAGTATTGGTTTCAAAATTATCATCTAATTTTATTCTCTGATGAATTAAGGTCTAATCTTGAAGGAAGTATTAGTAAATATTTAATCCCCAAAGAAGCTAACAAAGAAATACAAAAACAATCCTATATAGATTTTTACAAAGAGAATATCAGCTCAAGTAATAAAATAATCAGGGATATAATAGATGTTAATGATGAAATTAAAGACTACTTAGCTCTGAAAGCTGAAGAAATAACAGTTGCATTTGAACCATTAGATTAATAATGAAAGATTATTTAGCGAAGTTTCAATGAGGTTATAGGTTTAAAGGAATAGATTTAAAAGTAGCTTAGTATATAAATAAGAAGGGATATATAGCAATTAAAATTGTATATCCCTTCTTATTTTTTAAATATTTTTAAATGAAGTTTTAATAACAAGGTGAGAGAATAGTCTCTAGAAATTGGATGCCAATAAATTGAATGTGATAACATTAAATTATAAAAAATAAGGAGGTAATCTATGAGCACTTACATTCACTTCACAGATGAACAAAAGCAAAGAGCAAATTCGGTTGATCTTGTGGATTTCTTGGAAAGACAAGGGGAAAAGCTATTGCGTTCTGGAAGAGAAAAAAGACTTGCTAATGATAGAAGCATTACAGTAAGGGGGAATAGGTGGTATGACCATGAAATAAGAGAGGGAGGGTTAGCGATTGATTTCCTGCAGAACTTTTATGGATTGAGTTTTCCAGAAGCTGTAACAAGATTGCTTGATGAACAGGGAGAAGTAATTTATAAAACAGCAGATATAAAAGAGCAGGAGGAAAGAAAACCTTTTATTCTACCACCAAGACATTCTGATATGCGCAGGGTCTTTGCTTATTTAATTAAAGAAAGGTGTATTGATAGGGATATAATAAGTTTCTTTGTCAGGAATAAAATGCTGTATGAAAGCTGTGAACCATCTAAAGATAAAGCAAAGGAATATCACAATGCAGTATTTGTGGGGATTGATGAAAATGGAACTCCTCGTCATGGACATAAACAGGGAATATACACGAAAGGTAAAAAGTTCAAAGGAAATATAGAAAGCAGTGATCCCCGATATAGTTTTCACTATATTGGAAAGAGGAATAAACTCTATGTGTTTGAAGCACCCATTGATATGCTTTCCTTTATTACAATGTATCAAATAGATTGGAAGCATGACAGCTATGTATCATTATGTGGAGTGTCTGAACAGGCGATGTTAAAGATAATTGAGTTAAACCCTCGTCTTAATCATGTAATACTATGTTTAGATCATGATATAGCAGGGATTGAAACCAGTGAAAAATTCTATGATATATTGGTTGATAGGCAAATAAGATGCGATAAGCTTATGCCTGAATATAAAGATTGGAACGAAGACCTAAAGGCAAGCCTAAATTTTTCTGTAATACCCGCAGAGGAACATCCTCAGTATAACTTAAGGGATAAAATCTGCATAGAGATTAATGAAATAACATCTGAACTTAAAAATACAGATAAATCTCTATCAAAATTAAATAGTTTATTCCATAAATGCAAAACAAGTAATAGTGAGCAGATAGTTGAAACTTTAAAACAACTATCTGCTTTTTCTTTGTTGTTAGCTGAGAAGGAATATATCCAAATGGGAACTAGTGAAGGTATAGGTGCTATTCAAAGAGGGTTATACTCTAGATTTAGGGCATATGAAAATCGAAGCAGACTCAATAGTCGATTAGATATGATTGGACAGGAAATTTTAAAAGTCAGTAAATATCAAGGGATACTATCTAAGGAAGAAAAAGAAATTATTGCAAGCAATTATGAATCGATTGCTCAACATAGTTTAAAAGCAATTATTTTGATTGAGCTGCAAGAGATAGAGCATGAACAAAAACAGATAAAAGAGATGATTATACAATAAGAAGAGGGGGATAGACTAGCGGATGGAATTATTAAAGTAATGGAAGGAGGTTTTGAACTATGGAATCACAAGTATATCTGTTTGTAGGTATAGCAGCTTTTATGTTTATTGTAATTGGAGGAATTTCACTGATTGCACATTACTATACATTAAACGGAATCAAGTCAAAAACTGTTGGTGATGGGCAGCATGGTACAGCTAGATTTGCTAATAAGAAAGAAATATTAAATACTTATAAGCACATACATTTTAATGTTTCAGATTGGAGGAAAGGAAGAAACCTGCCTACAGAGCAAGGAATTATAGTTGGATGCAAAGGAGTTAAAAACAATGTAACAGCACTTGTAGATACTGATGATGTCCATTGTCTTATGATTGGAGCTGCAGGGGTGGGAAAGACTGCATTTTTTCTTTATCCAAACTTGGAATATGCCTGTGCAACTGGTATGAGTTTTATAACCACAGATACAAAAGGTGATCTTGCCAGAAACTATGGAAGGATTGCTGAAGAATGCTACGGATACAATATTGCAGTTATAGACTTAAGAAATCCTACAAGAAGTGATGGAAATAATTTATTGCATCTAGTTAACAAATATATGGACAAATACAGAGAAGATAACAATAATATTTCTGCAAAAGCAAAAGCTGAAAAGTATGCAAAGATTATTTCAAAAACTATTATAAATTCCACTGGTGATAGTTCTGCTTACGGTCAAAATGCTTTTTTCTATGATGCTGCTGAAGGACTTCTTACTGCCGTCATTTTACTTATTGCAGAGTATCTCCCGCCTACTGATGAAGAAGGTGAAATAGTAGATGTAAGACATATCATAAGTGTATTTAAAATGGTACAGGACTTAATGTCACCAAGCAAAGTAAAAGGCAAAAGTCAATTTCAGTTGTTAATGGATAAACTTCCGTCAGAGCATAAGGCTAAATGGTTTACAGGTGCAGCATTAAACTCTGCTGAACAAGCAATGGCATCAGTTCTATCTACTGTATTATCAAGACTGAATGCCTTCTTAGATACAGAGATGGAACAGATTTTATGTTTTGATACAGAGATTGATGCTGAAACTTTCTGTAATAAAAAATCTGCAATCTTTCTTATACTCCCGGAAGAAGATAATACAAAATATTTTATGGTTAGTTTATTCTTGCAACAGTTTTATCGTGAGATGTTAACAGTTGCGGATGAAAATGGGGGCAAGCTCCCTAACCGTGTCATGATTTATGCAGATGAAATCGGTACAATACCAAAGATAGAATCCTTTGAAATGATGCTTAGTGCAGGTCGTTCCAGAAAAATATCATTGGTCCCTATTATTCAGTCATTTGCACAGCTTGATAAAAATTATGGCAAAGAAGGCAGTGAAATTATAACTGATAACTGTCAGCTTACTATTTTTGGAGGGTTCGCACCTAATTCAGAAACTGCTCAGGTTCTATCCAAATCACTTGGCAGCAGAACTGTAATGAGCGGAAGCATCAGCAGAGGTAAAAATGATCCTTCACAAAGTCTGCAGATGATGGAACGACCGCTATTAACAGCGGATGAGCTAAAGTCTTTACCAAATGGGAACTTTGTTATTATGAAAACAGGAGTACATCCAATGAAGACAGTACTCCGTCTATTTTTAGATTGGGGTATTTCTTTTAGTGAGCCTTATATTATGGAGGAAAAGTCACATCGCAAAGTAGTATATGCAGATAAGGTAACCTTAGAAGAAAATATTATACTTGGCACAGAAGTAACTAAGGAATTAGAATCTGAAGAAGAAATACGAACAGGAGGTATGATAAATACACAGAATATGTTATTAAAAACTGAAACAAGAGAAAATAAACGAAGGCCGACATTAAGAACATAGGAGGGAAAAGACTTGAGTTATTTTGGAACAATTTATTCCTACTCTTCCGATGAACTACCATCCCGTGCGAAAACAGTATATATGTATTTAAAAGATAGAAGTAATGCAAAAGGTGAATGCTGGCCAGCCGTAAATACTATTGCAAGGGAAACCTCTATGTCACGAAGTACAGTAAAACGGGCTATAGCTGATCTTATACGCTGTGGTTTGCTTACTAAAGAAGCGCGTTATAGGGAGAATGGAGGGAATACTTCTAATCGGTATTTCTTGCAAAAGTAGTTTGATATATTTTAAAAAGACAAGCCAACCCTCAAGGGGGTAGTGTGTCTTTTTCATGGACTGAGGAGGAGTTCATTATGAACTTACAAGAAGGATTCACTTTAAGAATATATTTAACATCAGAAAAAGAACAAGTATAATAAAGATTAAGTTTAAATTATGCTAAAAAGAATAGTAAGTTCATGATTTTAGAATAAAAACTTAAAGCTGATATTTTATTAAAAAAGCAATTAATAGGATTCAATAAGTTTTAAAGATGTATAGCTATTAGAAAAAGAACGGTTAATTTTCCGTTCTTTATTCTGATTTGGCCTCTTTTATTCCTTTTGCAGTAGCAGTAATAATAACTAAATCTTTGCCATCCATTTCATCAAGCAGACTATCAAGCTGTCTTCGCTGTGTTGATTTGTTTGCTTCCTTATCTGGAAAAAAGAATTGGTCTACCGATACATCCAAAATGGTAACAAGTTCATAAAAAATTTGCAGGCTTGGGTGTTGTCCACTGTTCTCAATAGATGCAATATATCGAGGAGCGATGTTCATCATATCCGCCAATTGATTCCTTGACATTCCCTTTGCATTTCTTGCTTCCTTTATCGCTTGACCTAGAGCCTTAAAATCATATTTTTCAACTTTTCGCTTCATAATTTGTATCACCCTACTACATCTTACTGTTCATCTTTTTGTTTAGATATGAGTACAAATATCATATAGTTGATTGAAATAAATCATATATCTTTCTGATAATTATTAGTCTAATGGTTTAGTATTTTATAGCGATATATGCTCATACAATTATAACTGTTTGATTGAATGCTAGAAAAGAACGAGAATAATTGGAAGATTGTAAACAAAAGGTTAGATTTATAAACGCATATATTTCAACATAGAATGTAAAAAATACTTGACCGAATCGGTTTATAATGTTATTATAGGCATAAACCAATTCGGTTTATTAAATTTTAATGAGGAGGAAACTATTTGGAAAGTTTTTTAAATTTACCTATGGAAAAACAAAATATAATTATTGATGCTGCATTAAAAATATTTGGAAAGCACGGATATAAAAAGACATCTATAAGTGATATAGCCAGTACTGCAGGAATTTCCAAAGCAATGATATTTCATTACTTTGGTACAAAGAAAGAGCTGTACCTCTACTTGGTAAATACGTGTGTAGATAATATTAGCACTGAAGTTGTCGAAAAATTTGATGACAGTATCACGGATTTCTTTGATAGGATTTTATATATATCTAAGCTTAAGTTATCTTTGTTGAAGAAATATCCTAATGTCCCCTCCTTTATTCAGAGCGCATATTTTGAAAATGATGAGGAAGTTAGAACAGAGATAAGAGTTATTTTTAAAAAAGATGATGGCAAAACTATCGGAAAGAAAATAACTTTTGAAGGTGCAGATTTTTCGAAATTTAAAGACGACATTGATCCGAAGCTTGTCTTGAATATGCTTGATTGGATTTCAGAGGGTTACATGAGTAAAATGCAAGATGCGGAAAAAACTGATTTTGATGAATTATATAAGGTGTTTGAAGAATGTCTACAACTCTTTAAAAGAAATTTTTATAAATAATTATTAAAAAATATGAAAGGAGAAATATTATTATGACAAGAAACGTAATTGAAATTAATAATCTCACAAAGCAATATGGCAAGCATAGAGGGATTGATAATGTTAGTTTTTCTGTTAAGGAAGGAGAAATTTTTGGTTTCATTGGTCCAAACGGCGCAGGGAAATCTACTACCATTCGTACTTTATTAGCTTTGATTCATCCAACATCAGGAAGTGCCACTATTTTCGGAAAAGATTGTATCAAGGAGGCTCCTGTTATTGCGCAGGATATAGGCTACCTTCCCTCTGAAACTTTTTTTTATGAGAATATGAAGGTACGGGATTTGCTGAGCTATGCGGCGACATTATACAAAAAAGACTGTTCAAAAAGGATTGAAGAATTAACTTATCGTCTTAACCTTGATGTCACCCGGAAAATCCGCGACTTATCGTTTGGAAATAAAAAGAAAGTAGGGATTGTTGCAGGGTTACTCCACTCGCCAAAGCTCTTGATGTTAGATGAACCGACAAGTGGTCTTGACCCTTTGATGCAACAGACATTCTTTGATATTCTACGTGAGGAAAATCAAAAGGGAGTAACCATATTATTTTCTTCCCACATTTTGAGTGAAGTGCAAAAAATGTGTGATAGAATTGCAATTCTCAAAGATGGAAAAGTAATTAGTCTTGAAGACATTGAAACTATGCGTTCCAATGCCTACAAAAAAATCATTCTTCATATGCCTGAAACAACTGAAATTCAGACGCTTGATATGGATGGTGTGAGCAACTTTGAACAAAATGGAGAGCAAATCAACTTTTTGTTCAAAGGAGATGTAAACATGCTTCTTGACAGTCTTCGACAACACCGTCTGCTTGATGTTCTGATAGAAGAACCGTCACTCGAAGAGATATTTATGCACTACTATATATAACTATAACGGGAGGTGAATTTTATGGGTGTTTTTCGATTTGAATTAAAGCAATACAAAAACTCAATTATAATATGGGCGTTGTCCTTATCGTTGGCGATTATGTTTCTTCTTCCAATGTTCAGCGGAATGCTGACGGAAGATAAATCGTCAGTCGTGAGTTCACTTCAAGACAACCCTATGATGGAAGCAATGGGGATTAGTGCGGAAAATTTTTTCAGCCCGCTCGGAATGTATGCTTTTTTGAGTAGCTTCCTAATGCTCGCCGCTAGTATTCATGCTATCAATCTCGGTCTGTCGATTATAACCAAAGAGCATATGCAAAATACCGCTGATTTCTTAATGACAAAGCCATATAGCAGGAAGCAGATATTTCTTTCAAAGATGGCGGCAGCTTTATGTGCGATATTCATTATAGCCATTGCATATTGCATTGGTGGAGTTGTGGCAATGTTAATCGTAACAGGTGGTGGTTTTGATTATACTATATTCACACTTTTATCACTTGTATTTCCTCTTTTGCAAGTTCTTTTTCTACTGATCGGCGTTCTAATCGGCGTAATTATTTCAAGGGTTGGCTCTACATTGCCGCTTGCGCTGGGGGTTGCTTTTGGACTTTATGTTACAGGGCTGTTTTCAAATGTCGTTAATAGTGATATTGCAAGGCGGTTTTCACCGTTCCGATATTTTAACAGCAACTATATTATGGAAAATGCACAATACGAAAGCAGTTACTTGATATTATATATCGTATTGCTTGTAATTTGCATAACAGCAAGCTATATAATTTCCATAAAAAAAGATATAAAGATGGTACTTTAGAAAGGGGTTACATATATGAAAGCAATTGTTTTTAAAGAGTTAAAAGCAAACCGAAAAGGCCTTTCTATGTGGATGTTCGGAATGCTGTTCATGGTGGCGATTGGAGCCGCAGAATACGGAACTGTAGTAGAAAATTCGGAGTCTATTATGTCGATGATGGATGCAATGCCCCGCATTGTAAAAGTAATATTCGGCATGGACATTCTGCCCGTGTATACACCCCTCGGTTACTATGTTTGTATGTACTTATGGTATAGCATGGTGGCTTTTGCTCATGCGATAGTGTTGGGGGCAACAATTATATCGAAAGAAGAAAGGGACAGGACGGCAGAATTTCTATATACAATGCCATATTCGCGTAAAACCATTATCAGTGGGAAAATCATCGCAGCCGTAATAAATGTTCTATGTATGACAATTTTTACATTCTTGTGTATTATTCTTACATTGGTCTCTCAAATGAACGGCGAGAGCATCCTGCCCGAAATTTTCACGACTATGATTGGTATGTTTTTTGCACAAATGTTGTGCCTTGCTATTGGATTGTTTTTTTCGTCGCTGTTTAATTACCATCGCACAGCAATGTCAATGGCAATTTTATTCTTTGCGTTGTCGTTTGTTTTAGCAATAGTTATTGAATTTGTAGGAAATATTGAGTTTTTGAATTTTCTGACCCCATTCCGATATTTCTTTGCTCCATATGTTGTAACAAATGGGATTAGTTCAGTATATTTATTACTAAGCCTATTTTTTACTGGTGTTTTTGTTTTCCTCACTTATAAGTTATTCGAAAAAAGAGATATACATTGCTAAATGAAAGAGTTTTGACAAAAAAAGCTGAATGGATACTTTGTCCTACTTGCCAAAACAAAACTCGGATTAAAGTTCACGAGGACACCGTATTGTTAAATTTCCCGTTATATTGTCCAAAATGCAAACATGAAACTTTAATTAACATACAACAAATGAATATATTTGTTATCAAAGAGCCAGACGCAAAGATGCAGAGCCGATAGCACGCAAGATTAAAATTGCTGTTATCGGCTCTTTTTGGCTCTAAAATATAGCACCTAAACACAAAACCGTTGCTATACAACGATATTGGTTTTGAGATGTTGCAGCGGTTTGAAATACTACATTTCGACCGCCTTTTTTCTTTTCAAAGAATTGAGATTCGTAGGGTGTATTAAAGTCGCCCTTTTTTAAGGATACGGCGGTATTGACGGAGGTGTTGCCGTGTCTATTTTTAATTATCATAGAGCATACAAATTCTATTCATTAAAAAAATCCTATATCACCCAACGGGATATTATTGCTATCAATATGAACACACACATCACCTAATAAACGTAGATAAACCCTCTTATGTTCGACTGTATTTTCAGTTGGGCATTAGTGCGTTTAATTTTAATCTTTTTCAAAAAAATTCTTCAAAAGTTTGGCATTTTTGCAATTCTCACCGTAGTAGTAGTAACGAAGGGGTGAGAATGTGAAACCTAATAACCACGCGCAAAATAAGCACACCTTTGAGGGCTTATCCAGAAAAATTCAGAGACACCAGACAAGCAATTATTACGATGAACTGAAACGGCAAGAAGTAATTTTTTTTTATTTATTTGTAAGGAAGATGGAACAATTTTATACAGTGGATAAATACTATATTACAGAGATGTTTTATAATGTTTTAGGTCTTGCTGTAAATATTATAGATAAAAAACATGTTTTTATATTAAGATTAGTTAAATATACAAAACTTTTATTCCTATGGAATAAATTAAGATTAAAAGATACCGCAGAATTTAATATTAATCAAACTACTTTAAAACCCGCAATTTGCAATAAGCAAGCTGCGAGTTTTTTATTGACAAAATACTTGTATTTTCGACCAAAGGTTATAAAAACAATATACTTATTTCTACATCTTTTTAGATTGGACTTGGACAAGCCTTATTTCCTTAAACTTTTAAAACATTCATCAGGTTGTCGCTCACCTCCCTTCATTTCTGATTTTCTAAATTAAAAAAATCAGAAAACGGAGGAAAAAAGATGGGTTTTAATTACAGCAAAGAAAAATTTATCTTTGATAGAGAATGGAAGAAACTACGTGAGCAATACATCAAGGAAGGAATGAGTGAAGAGACGATACAGGAGTTATATGATTTTGACTGGGGTTGGTTTCGTGCAAGAAGAAATTACGAAAATCGTGTACAAGCTTTGCCGGATGATGAGATAGATGAGCAAAGAACTGAAACACGATCTAATCTATTCCGAAAATTTGCATCTTTATCTATAGACTTTGATGAAATTGAACCATCAGGTAGATATGCATGGATAGATACTATTTCTGATGATGTAATTTCAAAAAGATTAAAAGGTTTAAATGAAGATGAATTAGAGCTTTTAACCTTATTGGCTATAGAAGGGTATACACAGCGTGAAATTGCAAGGAAAATGCATTGTTCGCAGAATTCTATATCCAAGAGATTAATCAAAATAAAAAGAATTTTGAAAGAAAATTAAAATATTTTTCAAAAGTGGTTGTCAAAAAGGTCTTCTCATTGCCTACACAGTGAGGGGATCTTTTTTATTCCCTAGATTGTACTTTGAAAAATTAATATCCGATTTCATAAATACCTTAGCTGATAAACCAGAAATGGATAAGCGACATTGGAAGATGCGCCAAGACCACCTGTATAAGCAGATATTAGTCTCTTATATAAAAGTCGGCCTTCTAAGGTGCAGAGCGGTACCCATCTGCTCCATAAAACAATCCATGGTAGATTGTGTTCGCCATAACCTTATCAGCCTATAATGATACTTCTGTCCAGCCACAGACATCCCAATGGGGGCAGCCAGCGGAGATCCCGGTGGAGGTGAAATTCCTATGATGCAATATACCAATTGCAGTTTATGAAATCGCCCTATAAGCCTTGTATTAGGCTTTGTGTGTTGGGGATAGTAGTGTCTAAGTACAACACAATTTAATAAAATTTATAATTTTTAATATTAGAAGCAATGGGGATCACTTATTTATAGCGAAAGAT
>Ga0265294_10005879_pt1 | contig 14864 bp, 11 predicted proteins | sample MunlanPumphouse3_FD_192504 | JGI IMG/M metagenome (GOLD analysis project Ga0265294, IMG submission 192504) | Groundwater microbial communities from a municipal landfill in Southern Ontario, Canada - Pumphouse #3 | ecosystem: Environmental > Aquatic > Deep subsurface > Groundwater | place... | reverse complement strand
GGCATACCAAAATTTCTTTTGAGTTTATTTTTGGTTCCTCTACCTTTTTGTTCACCAATGACCATCACTTTTTCATTGCCAATGTAGCCTATATAACAAATAATGGCACTGTCATCACTGAAGTGTCGATCACCATGAATTTCATACGAATCTGTCAGCAAAGCTCGTATATAATCTAAAGCATACGGACGATCTGGATGTCGTGCTAATTGAAGTTTTTGATAGTCGCTCAGATTTTTGAATGTTTTTTCGACTTCTTTTTCAAACTTTGCTTGAAGTATCTCAACGGCATGTTCATCCGCTTTAGATTTTGCAACTATAATTTCTTCTTCGATATTCTTCAGCTTTTCTTCAAATGGTAGATAAGTTGCCAATGTTTTCCTTTTCAAAAAAGGCTTTAAAAGCCTTTAATAGAGTTATAAATTATTTAAATTTTTTAAAAATCACAGAGGCGTTCGTTCCTCCAAAACCAAAGTTGTTACTCATAACCGTTGTTAATTCAGCTTTCCGCGCAACATTTGCAACATAATCTAAATCACACTCAGGGTCTTGATTTTGAATATTGATTGTTGGAGGAATAATTCCTTCATTGAGCGATTTAATGGCAAAAATAGCTTCAATAGCACCGGCAGCTCCCAAACAGTGACCAATTTGTCCTTTAGTTGAAGAGACCAATGGAACATTGTTTCCAAATAATTCTTTAATAGCAGCGGTTTCATTGAGGTCACCCACAGGAGTTGATGTTCCATGTGCATTGATATAATCAATTTTTACCTCTTCACCAAGGGTATTTTTTGCCATTGCCATAGCTGCTCTCATAGCTCGTAATGGACCATCCATAACAGGTGATGTAATGTGATTTGCATCACCACTTTCTCCAAATCCTATGACTTCAGCATAAATTTTAGCGCCTCTTTCTTGAGCAGCTTCTAAGCTTTCAAGTACCAGTGCGCCTGCACCTTCTCCCATAACAAAACCATCTCGACCACTATCAAAAGGTCGTGAAGCTGTTTTTGGGTCATCATTTCGGTCACTTAGCGCTTTCATGGCAGCAAATCCACCCACACCAGCACCACAAATAGCACTTTCAGCACCTACGGCTAAAATTCTATCAGCACCACCTAACATAATGGTTTTAACTCCATCGGCAATTGCATGAGTTGAAGCAGCGCACGCTGTTACATGAGATAAACTTGGACCTTTTAATCCGTGTTCAATAGAGATAAATCCACCGAGCATATTAACCAAAGATGAGGGAATAAAAAATGGAGATATTTTTCTAGGACCTCTTGCTTCACATACGACAGAGTTTCTTTCAATGGTTGATAACCCACCAATTCCAGAAGCAGAAACAATACCAAATCTTTCCGAAATAGAGTCATCAACTCTTGATTTCTCAGCCGTAGAAAATCCTGCATCTCTCATAGCTTCTTGAGCAGCCTTTAATCCCAATTGAATAAATCGGTCTGCTTTTTTAACCTCTTTTTTGTCCATTACTGTTGTTGGATCAAAGTCTTTTACTTCTCCTGCAATTTGAACAGGATAGTCGCTGGCATCAAAAAGGGTAATTGTGTCTATACCGCATTCTGCGTTTACTACTGCTTTGAATGAATCCTCAACATTGTGACCAAGGCAATTAATAGTACCAATTCCTGTTATAACTACTCGTCTCATTTATGCTCCATGTTTATGTATTATTTAAATTATTCAATTTTTTGAATTATATTGATAGTTGTCGTGAAAAAATTCAATATTTTAAATAAAAAGTCAGCCGAACTGACTTTTTTATTTAATTCTTAATTACGCGTGGTCTTCCACATATTTAATAGCGTCACCCACTGTTAAGATTTTTTCAGCATCTTCATCAGGGATTTCAATATCAAACTTTTCTTCCAAAGCCATAACTAATTCAACAACATCTAAAGAGTCAGCACCTAAATCTTCGATGAACTTTGAATCCTCTTTTACTTCAGCTGGATCGCAATCTAATTGCTCTACTACTACTTCTTTTACATCATCTAATAATGCCATTTTCTTTCCTTTTAAAAAATTGTCTTGCAATTATACCTAAAAAGATTTTAAATATTCTTTTATTAAGTTTAAACTAGACGTAGAGTCCACCATTGACCTTTAAAATTTCACCTGTAATGTAGCTTGAATGGTCACTTAATAAAAAAGCAACCGCTTGTGCTACTTCAGTTGCTGTTCCAAATCGTTTGAGTGGAATATTTTTTTCATATTCCGCTTTGACCTCTTCTTTGAGTTCATGTGTCATATCAGTTTGAATAAATCCAGGAGTGACAGCATTGTATCGAATGCTTCTTGACGCGGCTTCTTTAGCAAATGATTTTGTCATTGCATTTAATCCGCCTTTCGATGCCGAATAATTGGTTTGCCCAGCATTTCCCATTTCTCCCACGATAGATGAGATATTGACCACTGAACCAAATCTTTTTTTGCCCATGACTTTTAAGGCTTCTTTACATCCTATAAATGCCGAGGTTAAATTGGCACTAATCACATCATTAAAATCATCAACTGACATTCTTAATGCCAATTTATCTTTGGTAATTCCCGCATTATTAACCAAATACGATAACTCTCCATCGGCATCAACAATGACTTTAATGGCTTCAATAAACTCTTCTTCTTTAGTCACATCGGCTTGAATAACAGCAGCTTTTCCGCCCATTGCTTCGATTTCTTCTTTGATTTTTAAAGCTTCTTGTGCACCACTTCGGTAATTAATCCATACTTTTAATCCATACGAAGCTAAAACTTTTGCAATTTGCGCACCAATTCCTCTGCTTGCACCAGTAATAAGTACATTTGTTCCTGTGAAAGTCATACGATTCCTTTTTTTAATTCTTTTTGGGATAAATTTTTTGGTATTCTAGCCAAAAAAATGTTTTATAAATCTTTGGCGAGAGTGAACATTTGGCTAAAGTTGTTGGAATAATCACTGCAAATATCACAAATATTTCCTCTGTTTTTATGGATAAACGCATTATTGCATGCTTGACAAGTAATGTATTCAAACTCTACAAGTTTTTGAGCTTTATCAAACATAAACTCAATTAAATCGAGGTGATACTCTTTTTGAATGGCTTGATGTTGACACACTTCATGACAAATAGAACAACCAATACATTTTCCACTTTGAAAAAAAATACTCTCTTTGGATGAATTTTGAAAGAGTGCTTGTGTGGGACAAAACGTAATACACTCAACGCAATTTGTGCAGTTTTCAAAATCGATTTTTTGATTATAAAGAGGCAGATTTTCAATATCAATCATGTGATTCATATCTTCACAAACCAATTTTAAAGAGTTTTTAAACAACACCATTTTAGAAGGTAAGGTTTTGTGATGTTGGTTAAGTTGTTTACTGCTATTGGTTTCTTGTTGCAACTCTTGTGTGGCATTAAATAGGGTTTTAAAAAGAGAGCGTCGGCTGGTATCTACGGGTTCGTTGTGTTGTCGCATAAATAAAGAGTGTTCAAAGCCAATCGCAGCTAAAAAAAGATTGCTTTTTTGTATTTGAGATTCTAAATAATCCAAAGTTGCCATTGAGGTATTGGCGTGATACTCTAAAAAGATATTGCATTTGGCTCTTAAAACAATGCAGAGTAAAGAGTACACATCTACTATTCCAAAGTCTGGAATATCGACTTTTTCAACAATAATGTTGGTTTCTTTTTCTAAAAAGGTAAAAATAAAAGAAGTCAGGTCAAAATTGCTCAATGACAAACTTTGTGTTGGACAAACGCCAATACAAGCCCCACATGAGGTACACAACTCTTCAAAAAGTTTTATTTTGTTTTTAAACAGACTTAAAGCTTGGTGTTCGCAGCGTTCAAAACACAAGGTACACTCATTAAACAAATATTCATTGCGTAAGCATTGTAAAGCATTGAGTGAAAAAAAATCTTTGGTTTGTACAAAATTGATATTTTCCAAACTTATACCCCTCTTTTATTGTCCCATACTCGAATATGTAATCGGTCTGAGTATTTAAAATTGTTGTGTATTGCCATTTCAATCACCGCTTTGGCATTATCGTTAAGTTCGTTTATGGTTTCACCCATGGGCATAAGATAAACTTCAACAAAGGGAATTTGATTTAAAATTTCATCAATCTCTTTTTGGGCTTCGTTAATAAAGGCTTTGTTAATCACAAACTTGATGTAACTCTCTTTGGTTTCATTAATAACAGTCGTTAAGGCTTTTATATTAATACGTTTTGCAAAAGGTTCTCCACTGTTACTGAGTTTTACACTTAAAGAAAAGAGAATCTCTTTTTGATACGCTTGGGTAAAATCAATACTTAAAGACCCATTGGTTTCGATTGTAACACTAAAATTATTCAGAACAAAATATTCTAAAAGTTTTTGAAACTCTTTGTTATTCCAATAAATCAGAGGTTCTCCACCAGTTATAACAATATCGGGTTTATACCCTAAAAAAAGTTTTTCTGTCTCTTGGACAATCTCTTCATGGGTTTCATAACGTCGCCATTGTGTTTTAAAAGAAGGATCTACAGCATAATAGGAGTCACAAGAGTAGTGTTGGTCACCATTTTGTGTTTGATACGCCACATTAAAGCCACTGCAATTCATATTGCATTTGCTAAAACGTATAAAAACAGAGGGCGTGCCTATTTTTTTACCTTCCCCTTGAATGGTTGGGCCAAAAATCTCACTGATTTCAAGCATAAACCGTACTTTTACTTTTGGGGGTTTCAAAAAATTCTACGTGAGAGACTTTGACATCCAAAGGTTCCATTTTTTTGGCAATGATTCCTAAAAGCCACGCAGAGATATTTTCACTTGTGGGTACAAAATCAACAATCACATACCCTTGATACATCTCATGAATGTGCAAAGGTTCGTTTTGTAAAAGAGCAAAATCGACCGTTTTATACCCTTGTTCATGGTCAATTAAATGGTGTTTATCTTTAAAATGAGGCAATAACGTTTCAAAAAGTGGGTCGTGGCTATCAATAATAAACTTATGATCCAACGTATCATCTAAAAAAGTTTTAAACCAATTGAGATGTTTAAAATCAGTTACCATGCCATTGTGTAGGTTTTGGCTTTCTAAATGAATCAGAATGACTCCTTGATGCCCATGCAAATGGCGACACATTAAACAGCCATCCACTGAGAACTCTGGATTGAGTTCTTGCGACCAAACTCGGTGTCCATAACAAAAATCAAACTGTTTGGTTATTTGCCATTTCATCTATAAAAAAACCCTTTTGTGTAAAAAATTAAGGTTTTAGTATAGTGTAATTTTGCTTGTAAACAAATTTTTCACGAACATTTAAAGGTGTACTTAAACTCTAAATTTTCCACAAAGGGCTGAACAAAAGCAAACGATAAACCTTGGGTGGTGTAATCTACGCCTGCTTCACTTTGGCTAATACTTTTTACTTTAAAAACGTAAATATCAATATTTTTCTCAAAAACAAAAGAGAAGGTTTTATTGAGTGTTGTATCTTCAATAACCAACTTAGAAGTGTGTAAATGAAAACTGTCATCATGCTGTTGTTGGTTGATTAACAGCGCATCATAGTTGTTAAAATGCAAATTCCACTCTGAAATGTAGTGTAATGCTTGAGTATAGGTGGAAGTGAGAGTAATGCGTGTTTGAATACTGCTTTTTCCAAAGGTAAAGATTTTTTGCAATGTGGTTGGATATTTTGTGGTATCGTAAACTCCTCCATTGCGTTGCAGGTGTAAACTTTTTTGGGTATGGTTAAGCACCTCAAAAGGTTGATTACTGAAATCAGAATACTCTTTAAACGTATTGGCCTGAAAATGGCTCAAACAAAAATTCTCATCGCTGATGTGGTCAATGGCAGATTTTTTTAAATACCAATCCACATGAAAATCCAAATCTTCATCAGTTGTAAGCAGATTGTTATGAATGGTTGTACTCTCTTCTTGTTCTTGGCTGGGATTGGCTGGAATGGTTTTGACAATATTGTCATGATAAATCTCTTTGTAACGCGTCAGTGTATTTTGTAAATTAAAAGCCACATCACGTAAATCAAGTTCAACAATTTGACCCCCATTTTTACAATCAATAATACAAAGTAACATCGCGGTAAAGAATTTGTACTCTTCATATGAGTCTAAATTAATATCGACAATTTCACTTTTACTTTCATTGCCTAAAATATTTTCACACTCAATAATATATTTGTAGGCATTGTCTCGCAAATTGGGTAAATAAATTCCCCCAAAAATACCATGCCACAACACATCGTTGCATTGAGCTTTGTAAAGCGCTTTTTTAAATCGAGTTGAGGTACTGTTTTTTTTCGATAATTCTAAAAAACGTTTGTGAATCCAGTTGCTTTCTTGATATTTCAAAAAGAAGTTTTTCCAAATTCCTCCTCGAATAAGATGTTCCAATTGAGGAATTTCTTTGAGCAGTTGTTTATAATCATGTGCTAAATTGGGCAATATCGACCACTCTTGCATTTCATGGTACGAAACAGTGGGTAAATATGCCAATGAAATGGCATGGTTTTTGGTGTAATATTCATTAAATGTCAAAATATCAATGGTTTCATCGGCAATGGTGGTTTCAAAAAACTCTTTTAGCCACTCTTTTTCATACACTTTTTCATAGGTTTTGGGCCAAACCCCAAATTTTTCACCGTCGTCAAAAATAATAGCGGCATTTTTGCCCTCATCATTGGCAATTAAGTGCAACGTTTCTTCGGTTTTTTCAATCGAAGCAAAAGGGATGACATAACGTAAAGCTTTATTGATAGGAAACAGTGCAATGGTGTGATTGCTGTTTTCAGCGATAAAATAACCGTTTAAATTTTTCGCATCGTGACCTGCTGCTATAAGATGATAATCATCGACAATGACATATTCAATATGGCATTTTTGTAAATCATCAATGATTGAGTCGTCCCAAATTCGTTCGGTTAGCCATAAGCCTTTGGGCTTTTGATTGAAGTTCTTTTCAATAAAATCACTCAGCAGTGTAATTTGCGCCACTCTGTCTCGACTGGGAATAGAAGCTAAAATAGGTTCATAAAATCCACCGGTGAAAAATTCTAATTGAGGTGACAATTCCTGTATTAAAGCAAACAAAGTTGGGCGATTTTTTTTGATGAATTCAAAAAGCCAACCACTGAAGTGAACGGAGCATTTAAATTGCGGATACTCTTTTAAAATCATAAAAAAAGGTTCATACGATTTTTCAATGATTTCGTATACAACGTGGTCGAAATTATCGATGGGTTGGTGGCAGTGGATACCAAAGAGTAAACTTGTTTTCATAATGCAACCTTTATTGAAGTAAATACACATTTTAATGTAAAGATTATTAAAAAGCTTACATCTTTATGACATATTTAATAATTTATAGTAGAATACTATCATAATGTAATGATAATGTGATTACAATAAGTATCATTTGTGAGACTGAAATGTAACTATTTGATAATATACTATTTAAAAATTCAACAATGGAGAAAACTATGGCATTAAAAGTGGCAATAAATGGAACAGGAAGAATAGGGTTGATTGTAGCAAAAATTATTGTTGCACGAGACGATATTGAGTTGGTCGCTATGAATACAACCAGTAAAATGGATATGTTATTGTATTTATTAAAATACGATTCTGTTCACACTGGCGTTGATGCGGTATTCATTGATGATACAACAATTAGTATTAATGGCAAAAAAGTAAAAATTTTCAGCGAACGTGATCCTTTAAAAGTAGATTTTGGAGGATGTGGTGCAAAAGTGGTTATTGAATGTACGGGAAAATTCCTAACATTAGAGAGTTGTCAAGGGCATCTGAAAAATGGGGTTGAAAAAGTGATTATGTCAGCTCCTGCAAAAGATGACACACCAACATTTGTGTATAAAATTAATTCCAATATTTACAAAGGTGAGCCAATCGTTTCAAATGCTTCTTGCACAACAAATTGTTTGGCTCCAATTTGTAAAGTCTTAGACGAAGCCTTTGGAATTGAAAATGGGTTAATGACCACCATTCACTCTTACACCAATGACCAAAATATTTTGGATGTGAAACACAGTTCAGATAACCGACGTGCAAGAGCAGCAGCTTTAAATATGATTCCTACAACCACAGGAGCTGCAAAAGCCATCAGTAAGGTCATGCCAAATTTAAGTGGAAAACTCAATGGTTATGCCATGAGAGTTCCCACAGCCGATGTTTCAGTTGTGGATTTAACGGTCAATTTAAAACAAGAAGTGACCAAAGAGTTGATTAACGAAGCGATGAAAAAAGCCAGCTTAAGTACGTTTGTAGGATTACTTGAAATCGATGAAGACCAAAGAGTTTCCAGTGATTTTATTGGAAGTTCCTATTCGGCTACCTTTGTACCTGATATGACGTGTGTGGTGGATAAAAAATGCGTTAAAGTTTTAGCGTGGTATGACAATGAGTGGGGATACAGCAGTCGATTGGTGGATATGACCCTGTTTATTGGTAATTATAAGTAATATTTAAATTAAAAAAGGCAAGACATGGCAATAGCAATTATGACTTCAGGTGGAGATTGTGCAGGAATGAATCCTGCAATTAAGCAATTTGTGGATTATTGTTATTTAAAAGGGGTTCAACCTTATTTAATTTATGACGGATTAGAAGGCTTAATCGATAATACCATTGTCAAAGCCAGCTACGAAGATGTCGCTGGATTAATGCACGAAGGAGGAACGAAAATTCGTTCTTCTCGATCGAAGCGATTTTTTGAATTAGAGTATCGACAACAAGCCTATGATAATCTTAAAAAACAAGGCATTGATAAAATTATTGTCTTAGGTGGCGATGGTTCTTTTCGAGCCTTTAACCAATTTTACAAAGATTTTGGGATTAATTTTGTAGGGATTCCCTCCACGATTGATAACGATATTTTTGGAACAGATTATTGTTTGGGTGTGGATACGGCTTTAAATATGATACGTGTAGCAGCCGATGCCATTCGAGATACTTCTTCTTCTTTTAAACGTGCGTGTGTGATTGAAACCATGGGAAGAGATTGTGGGTATTTGGCACTTATTACCGCGATTACGTGTGGGGCTGAGGTGTGTATGATTCCTGAATTGGAATACGATTTAGACGCCATTGCCAAACGATTAAAAACAGAATTAGACAATGGACGAAAATATGTTGTTTGTGTGGTTTCAGAAGGGTGTAAACACAATGTGTGTACGAGTACTCAAGATTTGGTCAAATGGCTTGAAAAAGATTTGGGGGTTGAAACTCGAGCAACCATTTTAGGGCATGTTCAAAGAGGGGGAAATCCCACGGTGTATGACAGACTCATGGCGTGCGAGTTTACTATGTTTGCCGTGGATTATATTTTAGAAAATGAAAAAAGTAACAGTGTGATTGTCTATAAAGAGAGCAAATTTGAGTTCGTATCCATTGAGTATGTTAATTCTGGAAAATATGAAATCAGACAAGAGTTATTAGATTTAGCCAAACGGCTATTTAATTAAAGAAGAGGTGATTTTATGAAAGCAATAGTACTAGCAGGTGGATTTGGAACACGAATCCAACCTTTAACCAACTCTATACCAAAACCCATGCTTCCGATTTTGAATCGACCAATGATGGAGCATATCATTGTCAAATTAAGAGATGAATTACAAATTACACAAATTGCTGTAATGTTGTTTTTCAAACCAGAAGTGATTAAAAATTATTTTAAAGATGGAAAAGAGTGGGGCGTTGAAATTACCTATTATCAACCCGATGATGATTATGGAACGGCGGGGGCTATTGCATATGCTCGGGATTTTTTAAAAGAAACGTTTATTATTGTCAGTGGCGATTTGGTCACGAATTTTGATTTTAAGAAAATTGAAAAATTTCATAAATCCAAACAATCTAAATTAACCATTGGACTCACTTCGGTGGAAAATCCGTTGCAATTTGGCGTGGTTATTGCCAATAAAAATGGAGAAATTGAGAAGTTTTTAGAAAAACCCAGTTGGGGAGAAGTTTTCAGTGATACCATTAATACAGGTATTTATATGCTTGAACCAGAAATCATGGACTCTATTCCCTACGGACAGAATTTTGATTTTGCTAAAGATTTGTTCCCAAAACTCATGAAAGAGAATATTACGCTTTGGGGATGTGCCCTTGAAGGATATTGGCGAGATGTTGGAAATCCTGAAAGTTATCGAGAAGTCTACAAAGATATTTTTAATGAAGAGGTCGTTTTACACTTTGCAGGAAAAAAAGAGTCCACACCACATGCCCTTGTATACAAAGAAAAAGGGGTGAAAATTCATGAAAATGTACGCCTAAAAGGGGTCGTTGTTCTTGGAAAGAATGTTAAAATTGCAGAGGGTGTCACCTTAGAAAATGTCTGTTTGGGCGATAATTGTATTATTGGAAAACACGTTGAATTAATTCAAAGTGTTCTTTGGCAAAATGTGGTGGTTGAAACCAAAAGTAAATTAAAAAATGCTGTTATTTGCAACGATAATGCGATTAAAGAGGAAGTCAAAGTTTCTGTGGGCGTGATTGTTGCCGAGAAATGTGAAATCAATAAAAAAGTTAGTTTTGAACGAGATGTTGTTATTTGGCCTGATAAAATCATTGATGAAAAATCGGTGGTAAGTCAAAATATTATTTGGGGTGATAAATATAAGTCGTCTATTTTTCAAACAGGAAAAGTCATCGGACGTACTAATATTGAGCTTTCATCTCAAATGGCAGCTAAATTGGCAGAGTCGTTTGGTTCCATTTTACCCATTGGAAGTAACATCTATGTTTCGCGTGATTATCATAAAAGTTCACGAATGTTAAAACGGGCTTTTTTAAGTGGAATACTTTCAACGGGAGTCAATGTATTTGATGTTGAAAGTGTCTCTTCCAATGTGATGCGACACAATTTATCCAATAACGATAACGTCGTTGCTGGAATTCACATTCGGCAATCGGTCATCAATGAAACTGAAACTGAAATTATTTTTTATACCAACGAAGGCTTGCCTATAGATACCAATTTGGCAAAATCGGTGGAGCGAATTTTCTTTTTAGAGAATTTTAGACGCGTAGATTACAACCAAATTGGCGATATTTTTGAGAATGAAAATATTGTAGAAAAGTATGTCAAAGATATTACTCAAAGTATTGACAGCAGTGGATTACAAAATAAAAATATTAAAATTGCTACTGATATTATGTTTGGGTCAAGTTCAAATATTTATCCTAAAATTGTCAACGAATTGGGCATTGAATCAATTATTTTAAATGCCTATAAAGACGATAAGCAGTTGCAAAAGATTCCAACGATTATTCAAAAATCGCACCACGATGTGGGAAAAATTGTTAAGTATCTCAATTTAGATTGCGGATTTTTGATTTATCCCAATGGGCAAAAATTGCAAATTGTCTGCGATGATGGAGAATTATTGGGAGATTATGTAGCCCTATTGGTTATTTTGGATTTATTGGATAAAACCACCACGCAAAAAGTAAAAGTGTTTCTTCCCGCTTGGGCGCCTGATTTTATTGAATATAAAAACGTTGAAGTTACGCGGGCTAAACTTGAAAATATTAAAGGTTCACAACTCCAAGAGTTTGATTTAATTGCCAACACCGATGGGCAATTTGCCTTTACTCAATTTGGCTTTACCAGCGATGCCTTGTATGTGAGTTTTAAAGTCTTAGAACTTTTAACCAAAAGCCAATGCAAACTTTCTCAAATAGCACAAGCGTTAAAACCATTTTCCTATCGAGGTGAAAATGTGGCGTGTAAAAGTACCCTAAAAGGTAAAATTATGCGAAAATTTTTGGAAGCAGCCGAGGGGAAAAATCACTCAACAGCCGATGGCGTAAAAATTTGGGTTACGAAAAAAGAGTGGATTTTAATGGTTCCTGACCAACATCGAGAATTTTTAAATATTTATATTCAAGCAAAAAATGTGGATAATGCCAATAAAATCTTTGAAACTTACTATAAAAAAATAGAAAAGTGGAAAGATGAGTAAAAAACTCTATATCAGCTTTTTATGGCACATGCACCAACCGTACTATAAAGATGACAGCAACAATAAAGTAGTCATGCCTTGGGTGTTTTTGCACTGCTTAAAAGATTATTACGATATGCCGTATTATTTAGAACAGCACGGTAAAATAAAAGCAACATTTAATTTAGTACCATCTTTATTGGAACAAATTATTGCTTACAGCACTCATGAAGCGGAAGATAAGTTGCTCGAAGTGATTAAAAAAGAGACGAATCTTTTAAGTGAGTATGAAATAACGCTGCTTTTAGAGTATCTTTTTTTATCCAATTACGACAATATGATTAAACCTTTAAAACGTTATCATGAGTTGTATTTACGTTATCAAGAAGCGCAAGGGTGTGAAGGACTCTTTACCTTTGATGAAATTTTAGATTTAGAGGTGCTGTTTTTACTTTCATGGTGCGGTAACTATTTGCGACAAAATAATGCCTTTGTTAAAGCGTTGTTAATGCAAGAATCCAATTACAGCCAAATGCAAAAAACAGAGTTGTTAAAAGAGTTGTTTGCTTTTATTGCAACGATAATTCCTTACTATAAAACACTTGAAAATAAACATCAAATTGCGATTTCAACAACACCTTTTTATCACCCGATATTGCCTTTGTTATTGGATAAAAGCAGTGCAAAAGAAGCCCGTGAAGATGTTGTTTTACCCAACAGCAATGCCAGTTATAAAGAGTTTGCTCATATGCAAGTGCAAGAAGCGGTTACGTATTATGAAACGCTTTTTGGAAAAAAACCAACAGGATTTTGGCCCAGTGAAGGAAGTGTGAGTTTAGAAACCATGAAACTTCTGGCTAAAAATGGAATTCAATGGGCTTGCAGCGATGAAGAGATTTTATACAAAACAGTTTCAAAACCTAAAAATGAGAGTTTGTATTATCCGTATTCTTTAAAATTTGGAACACAATCCATTCATCTTTTTTTCAGAGATAAATATTTAAGCGATTTAATTGGTTTTGAATACAGTAAAAAAGAGCCTAAAAGTGCGGCTGAAGATTTTATAGCACATTTGCATACGATTTATCTTAATGGTGAGAGTTCACGATTGGTCAGTGTCATTTTAGACGGAGAAAACGCGTGGGAGTATTATCCCCATAATGCCCAAGATTTTTTCCATGAGTTGTACTCTTTGTTAGAAACCCAAGAGTGGTGTCAAACCATTTTATTTGATGAGGTAAAAAATTTCTCAGATTTGGAAATCAAAGAGTTAAGTCACATTGCCACGGGAAGTTGGATCAATGCCAATTTTGATATTTGGATTGGAAGCCATGAAAAAAACAGAGCGTGGGAATTATTGGATATGACCAAAAACTGCTACGATGCCAACAAAGACTCTTTTGATGATCTTACTCAACAAAAAATTAAAAAAGAGTTTATGACGGCATTGGGAAGTGATTGGTTTTGGTGGTATGGCGATGACCATTTTACGGTTTTGAAATCGAAGTTTGATAAACTTTTTAGAAAGCATTTAAAAAATATCTATAGACTTATGAATGTAGATATTCCTATGGATATTTTATTGCCGATTGTGGATAAAAAACCCATTAGTGGTTTTCACACCAAACCAAAAGAGAAACACACACCCATTATTGATGGGCGCAAAACCGATTTTTATGAGTGGTTGTATTCGGGGTATGTGGATTTGAAAAAAGATTTCAGCACCATGGACAGTTCTTCTTTGGTCATTGATGGGTTTCATTACAGTTGTGATGCGCATAACAATCTCTATTTTTTGTTTAAATTTTCAAAAATTAAATTAAGTTTTGAGGATTCTTTGCTAAGCTTAACACTCAATAACGAAAATTATCGTTTTGGTGTAACCCAAGGAATACAAGTTTTTGATACATTTAGTGTTGCAATAGATGAGTACATTGAAGTTAAAATTAACGCCGTAAAAGAGAAAAGTGTATTGATGTCTTTGGAGCTTTTTCATAAAACAATTAAAGTTCAGTTTGCCCCAATTAATAAAGAAATTATACTCAATTTTGAAAAACAAGATTTTCAAAAATGGTATATTTAAATAGGAGAGATGTTGTCAGAGTTCAGATATTGTAAGTTAAGTAAAGAGTGGACCTTGTTTGCTCCTGAGCGACTTTTACGCCCTAAAGATTTCAGTAAAAATCAAAACGAGGCAATCAGCCAAGAAGAAGAGTGCCCTTTTGATGTGCATAAAGAGCATTTAACCCCTTTAGGTATTGCTGAAATTATTCAAGAAAATGCGTGGCAATGTCGAGTTGTACCCAATTTGTACAATGCGTTGTCCATAGATGTTGAAGTTCAAAGTACCAAAGATGGTTTTTTTGACAAGTTTTCAGGTTTTGGTGCACATGAAGTGTTGATTGAAACACCGTTTCACGACAAGCAGATGTTTGATTACGATTACAATGATTTTAGTAATTACTTAACGCTTTTACAACAACGAACTCAAAATTTACAAAAAGATACTAGGCTGGCTTTTTTGTCTATTTTTAAAAACCAAGGTGAAAATGCAGGGGCATCGTTGAGTCATGCGCATACACAACTTATGGCAATGCCTTTTTTACCTAAAAAAATGGAAGAAGAGATTGCCTTAAAAAAGAGTTATTTTCAAGAACACAAACGCGCATTATTGGATGATTTGGTGTATGAAGAGTACAATTTTCAGAAAAATATTGTGTGTGAAAATTCAGATTTTATGGTCTATTGTCCGTATGCTTCAAAATTTGCGTTTGAAGTTAAAATTGCAAGCAAGAAAAAATTATCCAGTTTAGTGGAATTTGATGCCAAAGATATTTCTGCACTCAGTGATATTTTGCACGATTTTTTT
>Ga0265294_10005878_pt1 | contig 14866 bp, 12 predicted proteins | sample MunlanPumphouse3_FD_192504 | JGI IMG/M metagenome (GOLD analysis project Ga0265294, IMG submission 192504) | Groundwater microbial communities from a municipal landfill in Southern Ontario, Canada - Pumphouse #3 | ecosystem: Environmental > Aquatic > Deep subsurface > Groundwater | place... | reverse complement strand
GCACAACAAGTTATTAAGTAGTTTCCGTTTAACTACCAAAAAGATTTTTTATGTACAAGGAAATTTTGATATGTTATGTCATTTTCTAACTGTATAACATACATATTTTTCATATTAAACGGAAACTGGTTAATACAAATGAGGAAAATATCTCCTGACTTAATTATTCAGTTTAAAGCTTTGTTGGCTCAAAACAAGATAGACCTGAGATACCACACATATTATGAAAAATGGCTTCGATATTATCTGGATTTTTGCCATAAATACGGATTTGACGAGTCCGACCCACAGAGCCTCCCCAATTTTATCCGGAAACTGAAAGAAAAAAAGCAGACCGTCGAACAACAAAAGCAAGCCGCTAACGCTGTTCATGTTTATTACAATCTCATCCGGCCGGAATCCGGCGATCCAGTAAAGACGCAGGACCGTCTTATCCCGGAGGCTGCAGCTGTTAAAGAAACTCTGAATTCATTTCAAACGCCGATTTCAGAAGCCAAATTGCCTCCAAAAATCACACAGCCGAATTCGACATCAAGCATTCCAACTCAAAAGCCCATTGAACGATGGGAAAAAGCACTCAGTGACCTGTCCAACGAAATAAAGGTCAGACACTATTCTCCGAAAACGCTGAAATCATATTCCATATGGGCTCGTAAGCTTCAATATTTCAGTCAAAGTAAAGATCCGGCAACGTTGTCAACCGAAGATGTAAAAGATTTTTTGACCTTTCTGGCTGTCAAACAGAAAGTATCGGCATCCTCCCAAAACCAGGCATTTAACGCCCTGTTGTTTTTTTACAGGAACGTCCTCAAGCGTGAATTCGGAAAAATTGAAGGGGTGATTCGGGCCAAACAAAGGCCCTATATTCCGGTCGTCCTTTCACGCGAAGAAATCGATAAAATTACTGCAAACCTTAAATACCCGTATGATCTGGTGGTTAATCTGTTATACGGCTGCGGCCTGCGGTTGTTCGAGTGCCTGAATCTTCGTGTTCAGAGTTTTAATTTCGACTTCGGCATATTGACGGTTCATGACGGCAAGGGCAAAAAGGACCGGACGGTACCCTTGCCCCAAATCTTGATGACCGACCTCAAATCTCATATGGAGAGGGTGAAAACGCTTTACGATCGGGATATAGCTGAGGGGTATAACGGCGTATTCATGTTTGATTCAATCGAAAAAAAATATAAAAACTGTGCCAAAGATTTTGTATGGCAGTGGTTTTTCCCCGGGAAATTATTAACCTTTGTACCAGAAACCAAGGAATACCGGCGCTATCATCTCCATGAAACCCATGTTCAGAAGGCCATAAAGCGGGCAGTCAACAAATCCAAAATATTCAAACGAGCTACGGCCCATTCATTCCGCCACAGTTTTGCCAGTCACCTGCTCCAGGCCAATTACGATATCCGGACTATTCAGGAACTGTTAGGGCACAGCGATGTCAGGACCACGATGATTTATACCCATACTATCAAGAGCAAGACCCTGAAAGAGGCCAAAAGTCCGCTTGATCTCACTTGAGCCATTAAAGCCGATCAAAAGGGTATTCAGACTTCATCACTCAATCCCTTTGCTATCAGCTATAAACGCCCTCCCCGTTCTTTGCGCCTCAAGCGAAGCGGGCGGTGAATTTATTTTTTTGCGCCTTTGCGCCTTTGCGTGAGATTATTTTTTCCAATTTAGCCGCAGGGGCAAGATGCATCGCCCCTACCCATGCAGCGCCCTGCCCGAGGCCTTTAACGCCACCTCCAGCATGATTTCCGTCAGGGTGGGGTGGGCATGAATGGTGTTGGCGATGTCTGCCACCCCCAGACCGGTGGAAACCGCCAGCGTCCCCTCCCCCAGCAGGTCTGTTGCATGGTCTCCGATGATGTGAACTCCCAGCACCTTACCATTGGCGGCATCGGAAACGATTGCTGCCTGGCCGGCCAGTTCGCCGATGACCTGGGCCTTGCCGATGGTGCGAAACAGGACGGCATCGGTGCGGGCATCGATTTCCTGTTCTTTGGCCCGGGCTTCGGTGAGGCCCACGCAGGCGACCTCCGGCATGGTGAAGATCGCCGAAGGTACCGCTGTGTAGTCCATGGCCCGGTCAGCGCCCATGGCATTTTCCGCCGCCACCATGGCTTCGGTGGAGGCCACGTGCGCCAGCATCACCTTTTCCGGTCCTAACACATCGCCGATGGCATATACCCCGGGTATAGCGGTCTGCAGCCGATTGTCCACCGGAATCCATCCTTTGTGATCTATTTCAAGACCGATGGTGAACAGACCGATATCTTTTGTATTGGGAGACCGGCCAATACACACCAACGCGCGGGCCACTGTTTCGGTCACCGGAACCCTGTCCCGGTCTTTTAACTGTGAAGAAAAGGGAGAGGGGCCGATGGTCACGGTCAGACCATCACCCGTCTGCGCAATCGATTCCACCACCCGGTTCACGTAAAATTTGATTTTGCGTTTTTTCATCTCCCGCTCCAGCACCCTGGAACAGCTCTCATCCACCGACGGCAGGGGCACCAGGCGGTCCAGGGCTTCAACAACGGTAACCCTGGCCCCCATGGCGGACAGAATGCAGGCAAATTCGCAGCCGATCACGCCTCCGCCCACGATCAGGATGGATTCGGGAACCTTCTCAATCTCCAGAATATGATTGCTGGACAGAATCCGGCGGCCGTCAAAAGGAAAGGCCGGCACTGAAAAGGGTTGGGAGCCGGTGGCGATGATCAGCCGGTCCCACGCCCAGCTATGCACCTGGCCATCTTCGCCGGTGGCCGATACCTTGCCGGGGCCGTCGATACGGGCATTGCCGCGAACCAGGGTAATCTTGTGGTGGGCCAGCAGTCCTTCGATGCCCTTGATCTGAGTGGCCAGCACCTTTTGCTTGCGGGCCATGAGCTTTGCCATGTCCAGCACGATGCTGCCTTCGATCCGAATGCCGAATTCATCGGCCCGGTGAATTTTTTCCAGCATCTCGGCGGTGGTTCTCATGATCTTTGAGGGAATGCACCCCCAGTTCAGGCAGGTGCCGCCCACCTGTTCTTTTTCCACCACCGTTACCGCCGCTCCCAGCTGCGCTGCACGAACCGCGGCCACATATCCCCCCGGACCTGCGCCCAGTACGGTTATCCGTGTTTTCATATACCTGTTCCTCCTTTAAATCAGCGCCCTTCGGGCGGACTGAGGAGCGCTATCGCCTGAGGAGCACTTCGTTTGAGGCAAAAGATAAGAAGCAAGAAGCTTTTATCTTATTACATCCTCAAGGACGCAAAGCTCCCGCCCCTCAAGCACAGCGTGCCTCAGCCTGTAACCTGCTGATAAAATTAATTAAAATATTTTTTATCCACGGAATCCGCAGATAATATTTCTTTTTTTTCTTTAATCTGCGGACAAAAGACTATCTCTTTTTGACCTCAAAAAATGGAAATTCCTATACTATTAAATCAGGGCCAAGTACAAATACGGATTTGGATTGTCTAAATCTATGTCTTTTTCAATTTTTTTTTCAACTTGTTTTTGATTATAACATCAATTCGTTAAAAAACGTTTGACAGATCCATCATGTCTGATTAGATAATTTGATTAATCACTCAATGCCGAGAGCCTCGGCAAAACAAATAAATTTCACCGCCGTGCTTGTCTTTTTATCCATCTTTCGCGTTGTATCAAAGAGCACTTACCGCAAGCTGTCACATTAACTAATTTTGCATTACATTCAAGATGAGACTATGGCGGCAACGAGGAAACGACACTGGCGACCGTAAGCAGGCCTCAAGGCGCCGACGACCCAGCCCGCATCTAAAGGATTTGAATGCGAAGTAAAATAAGGAGAAACGCATCATGGGAACAACCGTTAAACGAACACCGCTGAACAGCTGGCATCGGGAGCAGAGTGCCAACATGGCGGACTTTGGCGGCTACGACATGCCCCTGTGGTATTCGTCGGTTAAAGACGAACACCTGGCCGTACTCACCGGTGCCGGCATTTTCGACACCAGTCACATGGCAGCTGTCACCGTCACCGGACCGGACGCTGCCGCACTTCTCCAATACTGCTTTACCAATAATCTGGACGCCTGCATGGGACCGGCCAGAAAACCTCTCGCCCCGGGTCGATGCGTATATGGCGCCTTTTTGAACGAAAAGGGGGAAACCATCGATGATGCGATCATCTTTTTTATTGAAACGAACCGCTATCTGGTGGTGATCAACGCCGGCATGGGAGGGATCGTTGCCGACCATTTAAAGCAGCACATAAGCGGGCGGAATGCTCATATCACCGACCTGACCGATCAGCTGGGCAAGATGGACATCCAGGGGCCGGCGGCGGCCAAAATTCTCGCTCAGATCCTGGCCGATCCAAAAGCGGTGTTTGCAAAAATGCCCTACTTCTCCTTCAAGGGGTATTTTGATAACGCCTCGCCGATGGCCGATGCCGTCCGTCTGGACGACGGCACCCCCATTCTGCTGTCGCGTACCGGATACACCGGCGAGTTCGGCTTCGAGATTTTCCTGGCACCGGATAAGCTCCAGCGCTTATGGGAACGGCTTCTGGAAGCCGGCCGGTCCTATGACATCAAGCCCTGTGGCCTGGCAGCCCGGGACAGTCTGCGTGCCGGCGCCGTGCTGCCCCTTTCCCACCAGGATATCGGCCACTGGCCGTTTATCAACCACCCCTGGCCCTTTGCCCTGCCCTTTACGGCTGACCAGACGGGTTTTACCAAAAATTTCATCGGTCGGTCCGCTCTGGAGAAGCAGAAGGATGTCTCATTCACCCATGCCTTTGTTGGCAAGGATCTGCGTAAAATCTCAGCCGGGGAAGAATCCCGCGTCATCGATGCCGACGGCCGTAAAATCGGGACCGTGCTCACCTGCGTCACAGACATGGGCATCGGGCGTCACAAGGATAAAATTTTCAGCGTTGCCAGCCCGAACAAGCCTGAAGGCTTCAAATCCAAAGGGCTTTGCTGCGGCTTTGTCAGGGTCAACCGGAAGCTGTCCCCTGGCGAGCAGGTGAACATTGCAGACAGCCGGCGTACCATCAGCGTAACCATCGCAGATGATGTGCGGCCCCACAGGACCGCCCGCAAACCCATGACGGACATGCTCTAATCGCAGGCACTGCGCCGCATATCCCATAAAAAACAATCCCAGGGAGGAAAATATATGAAAGAAATCAGCGAACTGAATCTGCCGGAAGACGTACGATACACCGATGACCATGAGTGGGCTCAAAAAAAGGGAGATATTTTCCGGATCGGCATTTCCGACTATGCCCAGGAGCAGCTGGGGGACATCGTCTTTGTCGAACTGCCCGAGGCGGGAAGCACCTTTGAAAAAGGCGAGGAGTTCGGAACGGTTGAATCGGTCAAGGCCGTGTCCGAGCTTTACATGCCCATGGGCGGTGAAGTAACGGCCATCAACGAGGCCCTTGCCGATGCGCCCGAACGGGTGAACAGCGACCCCTATGATGGCGGATGGATGCTTGAAATCAAAGCCAGCGATCCCGCCGAACTGGGCGCCCTCAAATCCAGGGCCGACTACCTTCAGATGCTGAAAGGATAAACCCTATGCGATATCTGCCCCATACCCGGGAAGACATCGAACAGATGCTTCAAGTGGTGGGCGCGGCGGATCTGGACGCACTTTTCTCCAGTATTCCCGACGACTGCCGCCGGAAAAACGAGATGAACCTGCCCGAGCCCCTCACCGAGTGGGAGCTGAACGGGCATATGGACCACCTGGCCGCAGGCATGGGGGCTTCTCCTGCCTGCAAGGTGTTTATGGGGGCCGGCAGCTACAGCCATTACATCCCGGAGATCAGCCGGCAGCTGCTGCTGCGCAGTGAAGTTTTCACCGCCTATACCCCCTACCAGCCGGAAATCAGCCAGGGCACGCTGCAGACCATCTTCGAGTACCAGACACTGGTGTGCCGACTGCTGGGCATGGATGTCGCCAACGCCTCCATGTACGACGGCGCCTCGGGACTGGCCGAAGCCCTGCTGATGACCATCCGGATCTCCCGCCGCAGGAAGGTGGCTGTATCCCGGGCCGTTCACCCGCTCTACCGCAAGGTGGTGGAGACCTATTTTACCCCCGGCGATTTTGAGGTGGTAGAGCTTCCCGTGGGAAGCGATGGCCGCACGGATCTCTCGGGCCTCAAAGACCTTGGAGAGCTGGCCGGCGTTGCCCTGCAGAGCCCCAACTTCTTCGGGTGTATCGAAGATCTGGAGGCTGCCGGGAAAAAAATCCACGAAGACAGGAAGACCTTGTTCGTCACCGCTTTTACAGAACCGCTGGCCTACGGCCTGCTCAAAAATCCCGGTGTCTGCGGAGCGGATATTGTCTGCGGCGAAGGCCAGAGCTTCGGCATTCCCCAGAGCTTCGGCGGGCCCGGCCTGGGTATGTTTGCCGCCAGACAGCCGTATGTGCGCGCCATGCCCGGACGGCTCGTCGGCAAAACCGTGGACCGGGACGGCAAAACCGGCTTTGTCCTGACCCTGGCCACCCGCGAGCAGCACATCCGCCGCGAAAAAGCCACCTCCAACATCTGCTCCAACCAGGGGCTGTGTGCCACCGCATCCACCATGTACATGGCGGCCATGGGAGGTACGGGCATCCGGGAGCTTTCCCGGCTCAACCGGGATCGGGCCGAATACCTGAAAGCGTCCCTGGCCGGGGCTGGATACGCATCTGCCTTCACTGCGCCCACCTTCAATGAATTTGTGGTCCGCTTCCCTGAAGGATTTTCCGACACCTGGCAGGCGCTGCTGAAAAAGAAAATCGTTGCCGGGCTGCACCTGGCCCCCTGGTATCCGGAACTGTCCGACTGCTGGCTCATGTGCGTGACCGAGACCATCGATAAAAACGATATCGATGGCTTGGTAAAGGAGGTGACCAGATGAAAGAAAAAATGGGAACAACCGGCCTGATCTTCAACGAGCCCCTGCTCTGGGAAAAAGGCTCCCCGGGTCGAAAGGGGCTGTCACTGCCCCGCCGGGATGTGGCTGAAGCTCCCCTGGACGACGCCCTGACCGGTGACGGTCCGGATTTTCCGGACCTGTCCGAACTGGATGTGGTGCGCCACTTCACCCGGCTTTCCCAGTGGAATTTCGGCGTGGACAGCGGCATGTACCCGCTGGGCTCCTGCACCATGAAATACAACCCCAGGACCAACGAGCGACAGGCGTCCATTCCCGGTTTTGCAAACGCCCATCCCCTGCTGCCCCCAAGCCTCTGCCAGGGTGCGCTGGCACTGATGTACGACCTGCAAGGCTACCTGGCCGAAATTACCGGCATGCCGGCGGTCACCCTGCAGCCGGCGGCCGGCGCCCACGGTGAGCTGACCGGCATGCTGATCTTTGCCGCTTACCATAAGCACAAGGGAAAGGTGCGCACCAGGGTGCTCATTCCCGACACCGCCCACGGAACCAACCCGGCCAGCGCCACCTTGTGCGGATTTACGGCCGTGCCGGTCAAATCCGGCGCAGACGGCGTTCTGCGGCCCGAATCGGTAGCCGAACTCATGGACGAGGATACGGCCGGCATCATGGTCACCAACCCCAACACCCTGGGGCTGTTTGAAAAAAATATCCGACAGGTGGCCGGCATCGTCCACGAAAAAGGCGGTCTGATCTACTGCGACGGGGCCAACATGAACGCGATAATGGGCCTCGTCAACATCGGCGACATCGGGGTGGACGTGCTGCACTTAAACCTGCACAAGACCTTTTCCACCCCCCATGGCGGCGGCGGCCCGGGCGCAGGACCCGTGTGCGTCACCCGGGAGCTGGAGCCCTTTCTCCCCACCCCCCGGGTGGTGAAAGAGGGTAACAGCTATCGTCTTGACGAGGACGGCCCCCTGTCCGTGGGCAAGGTGCACGCCTTTTTCGGCAACTTCGGCATCCTGCTCCGCGCCTGCTGCTACATTCTCAGCATGGGCAACCATCTCAAGCAGGCGAGCCAGTATGCCGTTTTAAATGCCAACTACATCAAAGAAAGCCTCAAGGGGCATTACCACCTGCCCTATGACCAGCCCTGCATGCACGAGTGCGTTTTTACCGACAAGCTTCAGCAGGAACACCACGTGGCCACCCTTGACATTGCCAAGCGGCTCATGGACCACGGATTCCATCCGCCTACGATCTACTTTCCGCTGGTGGTCAGCGGCGCCATCATGATCGAGCCCACGGAAACCGAATCCAAAGAGACGCTGGACCAGTTCATCGACGCCATGAAGCAGATTGCCCGGGAGGCCCGGCAATGCCCTGACTGCCTTCACGAATCGCCGCAGTTCCCCAAGGTGCGGCGACTGGACGAAACCGCGGCGGCACGCAAACCCTGCCTGCGGGGTTAGGACGAGTCATCGACAGGGGCGGCCGGACAGCCGCCCCTTTTTTCTCATCGCTATTTTGCCTTGCCAAGAGCTCTTTAATCGTTCAGGTCCGCCATCTTTGCCGGAGAATTCTCAAAGGATATTGACGCCCCGGCCACGCAGGTAGTCTTTCAGCTCTCCGATGCCAATGATCCCGAAATGAAATACCGAAGCGGCAAGCAGGATCGTAGCGCCCGCTTCAACGGCCTCATAGAAATGCGCCAGTTTTCCCGCGCCGCCGGAGGCCACCACGTCGGCCGACACCGCTTCCCTGATGAGCCTGATCACTGGCAGATCAAAACCGGTCTGAACGCCATCGCCCGCCTTGCTGGTCGGAAGAATCACCGGTACGCCATAACCGTCCACACGTTTTGCCCATTCAACCGCATCTGTTCCGGTGGCAGTACGTCCCCCATCAATATAGACTTCGTAACCGGAGGCCATGGCTTCGTTCCGATCCACATCGATAGCTACCGTCACCTTTCCGGCACCGAGTGTTTTAACAAGCGCCGGGATCAGTTCGGGCTTCCGGAAGGCGGCGCTGCTGATCGACACTTTATCGGCACCCGCATTCAGCACCAGTTCGGCCGACTTCACATCGGAGATCCCTCCACCGACAGTAAACGGCACCGTAGAGACCCCGGCAACGCGTTTAACCACCTCAATCATGGTGGCCCTTTCTTCCACGGTAGCCGTAATATCCAACAACGCCAGTTCATCTGCACCGCTTTGGCAATACGCCCGTGCGCATTCGACAGGATCGCCCGCGTCTTGAATATCCACGAAATGTACGCCCTTGACGACCCGGCCGTTCTGCATATCCAGACACGGCATAATCCGAATCGGTTTATCCATAGATATGTTACCTCCTTGAGAAAATTTCAGTAGAAAACTCTCTTTTAATGGGTTACATGGATCATTTTCCCGGTTTCAAATCCCAGGGTTTTTGCCTTCTTTATCAATTCTGATTTCAGAAATTCTTCCATACGGGGTTCTCTTGCCAGAATCCACAGATAGGATCTGCTGGGCCCGCATACCAGTGAATAGGAATAATTCTTTTTATCAAGGTCTATGATATTATAACCGCCGTAAAAGGGGCCCCAAAAGGATACCTTTAGCCTGCCGGTATCTGAATCACCCACGAAGTACGCCTTGCCGACCGCCTCTTTCCATTTATCTTTTTCCGGATCAAACCCTCTGTTGACAACGTTGATGCCGCCGTCATCCCGTAAACTGTATTCCGCCGTCACTCTTTCCAGACCTCTTTCAAAGGAATGATCCAGTCTGGCGATTTCATACCAGGTGCCCAGATACCGATCGATATCAAAACCGGTAACCGGTGAAACATTTGCCGGAATGCCTGCACAGCCCGATATGATGATCGGGATAAAAAAGAAGAGACTTCGGATCATAAGATATCTCCTGATGGAAGCCGGGGCCGCATCGCAGCGCACGACAAGAGATGAGCTGCTATACATCAAACGCTCTGCCGTAATAAACCATGGTTTTTTTCCGACGGCTAACGGCTGTTTTGCAGCTCGAAGGTGAACACTGTGCCGGCATCTGTCCGCTGACGCCCACCGGCTGATTTAAAAAGCCGAATTGTTGCGGTATTCGATTTTCCAGTCAAAGCCCATGCCCGGCTGAAATCATTAAGACGCCCGAATTCAAGCATCGCATTGACGAGCCTCTTGCCTATGCCCCTTCTCCTGTAGGCGGGGGCGACACATAATTCATTTATACAAAGCTCAGGCCTCTTGTCGGGTACATAATGAACGCCAAAACACATTCCGACAACAAGACCATTTTCAACTGCGACAATCAAATGATTTCGCGGCGTATTGATGAGTTCTGCGGCCAGATCAATATCTGCCTCACTGTCGAAGAGATCGGCAGAAACGTGATCCAGGATCATTTCATCGCCAGGATTTAACATTTGGATGCGCGTTGTCATTGAATATCCGTTGCCGGCTGAACATGTGGATTTGTTTTTGATTTCAGTAACCGGGTTATTGCGAAAACCTTATCGGGTATTTAAAAAAAAATGGATATATCAAAAATGCTACCAGAAAATTTAAACCCAAACAAAGTTTATCTGGTTAACCCGGATTGGTACGAATTAGCGGCCCCCGGGCCCTGCCGGCAAAACGGGGCAATCGGCATCCCCAAAGTGGGACTACGAAGCAAAATGGAGCCACCAGGTGTATGCAAATGCCGACAGCAACGTATTCAGGGACACGGCGGCTACCGCGAAATCGGTATCCCCGTGCATTTCCTTTGCCATGACACAGGCAAGCGTCGCCGTAGGAGCTGCCATCAGTATCAGCCCGGGCAAAAAAGCATCCTGACTGACATCAAATATTCGAAAAAGGGACATCCCCACGCCGGGCAGGATGATCAATTTAAAAACAGAGGATGCGCACAGGAGCAGCGGTCGTGCCCTGACGACCTTAAAAGACAGCGTCGCACCGATAATTAACAGTGCCAGAGGCAGGGCGAACGAACTGATAATTTCCAGTATCCGATTGATGACCGAAGGAATTTTCAGACCGGTCAGGGAAAAAAAAATTCCGATCATTGCGGAAACAATCACTGGATTGCTCATGATTTTTTCAGCCATAAACCAGATGCTTCGCTGATTCTTTCCCGTATCCCCGGAATACAATTGAAGCGCAACAACTGAAATAAAATTCTGTAAAATCATCAGAAAAGCGGCAATCAGGCTTGCCTTGACTAATCCTTCCCGGCCAAGATAATAAAATGCAACTGCAAAGCCGATATATCCGAGATTTCCATGCATGGAGCTCTGAATAAAGGTGCCGCGGGCGAACTGAACTTTCATGAATTTACTGGCAAACCATGCCAGAAGCGCCGTGACGCACACACTTGTCAGGGTGATGGCCAGAACCGTAATATTAATGTTCGTTTTCAACGGGGTTCTGTAAATTGCCTTGAAAATCATTGCCGGTATTGCCAGATAGTATACCAGACGATTTGCCGGATCTACGAATGTATCCGGAATCCAGTTCATTTTCCGTGCGACCCATCCCAAAGCAATTACGAAAAATATCGGAATAATTGTATTTCCTATATTCACAATCGCGCTGGCTTCCTTTTTTTACGACTATCGTTTCTAAACATTATTTCGGTTACGGCTCATACCGGCCGCTTTGCTCGAAGTGCAACCGGACAGAAAATTTTTATTGTCTTCTGGATTGCGCCTGAAATTTCATTTATCATATTATCAATATCTTTCCGTGGCACAGCCCTATTTCGTGTCCATCCAGAGATGGCTATTTTTCCCGATTTCTGCGTCAGGCTCAGATTTTAATCCTCGAAATACTCAATGTATTCCTCCGGTTAAAATCTTCGCCTTCCTTGAACTTGAAAAAACTATCTCATTTCTTCTGGATGGACACTATTTCAGGCGCTGCCAACCCCGATTTTTCAGTAGATACTGAGCATCTCAGGGGAAAGCAACCATTTTCTGCCGCTCTTCATCCCACATTTTCAATCGAAAACAAGAAAAACTTTTCGCGATGGTAAGCGGTGCTCTGGTTTGCAGCGCCGGAACGGCATCGTAACACTTCTTCAGGTGGTAATTAGGGATTCTGGGGCTCAGATGATGAACATGGTGGTAACCAATGTTGCCGGAAAACCAACGCAACACAGCCGGCAGCTTATAATATGAACTGCTTTCCATGGCGGCACGCAACGGCTCCCACTGGCAGTTGTTTTCTTGCCAGATCGTAATCTTTTGCGCTATTGTTAAAGGCTTTTTTGATACTCACGATGAACTCCTGTTTATCACAATTGCGCCAGGGATACCGGTTACCCCCCGGCACCGCCGCCCATATCCCGGCGTGCGGTTTTCCCTCTCTTTCTGAATGCCACAGCCGGAGAACCCCGGAAGCCCTGCAGAATCTAATTCTCTCGAACTACTTTCGCCCTTTGCCTTTACCTTTCACTTTGTCCTTGCCTATGTTCTCATCATTGTAGAGATCCTGGCCCTGCTTCAAGGCGTGGAAATCCTTTGATCCAGGCTTTATCCCCAGACTTTTGGCAAGTGCTCCCCAACCTTTGTTCTTCTCAGCCCTGTATTTTTCGATGACACGATCTACGGGCTGGTTTGACATTTCTCCAAGCCGGAGCAACATATAAGCATCTACAGGTTCCTCAACATTGCCGAGTACTGTTTTGATCCTTATGTCACCCACTTGGAAACGAGCTTCAAGCCTTGCCCTTAATCCTGATGGATCCGCTTCAGCTTTAATATTAAAACTCCTCATCCAGTCAAAATCATCTGCGGAGGCAATCGGTAAGGCTATCAAAAATACTATTAAAAATACAAAAAAAAAAATTAACCGGTTTCATTACATTCTCCTTTTCATAGAACTCATTGCAGCGTTAACGGGCAGTGTAACCGACAGGGGCTCGATCATAACTTCGGCCATAGTTCCCAAGTGTGGCCGCGGAATCCCGCGACAACGTGGCCGAAATGATGATCAAACCCAACCGACAGATATCAGGGAATAATGAATGCGCTGAGTCTTTTATCGACTCGCTTTGCTCCAAAACAGCGGAGTTTCACTAATTTTTTATTAACTTCTATATTGATAATTCCAGTAAACCATCCAATATGCCACCATATCCTGTCAATTTTTTTAAGATCTATTTCTAAATCGTTGTCGGTTGTATGAATGATTTTGTTCATCAAAGTCTGTATGAACAACAGCTTTCCATTTTCAACGATAAGTTTTCCGCCCACCCATAGTCCACCATATTTCGAAAGCCGATTTCAACCATAGCCTCTGGACCCGGTGGGCCGAAATATCCACCTGCACCCACCAATACGGGCGGTTGGCGTAGACTTCCACATTGGATTACATACCAAATTTTCCGGAGGGTAAGCAAGAAGGGGTTATTTCAGCCCGGCGAGATAGTTTGTATAAAGATCGCTGAACCATTTACCGTGGGGAAAGATTTCAAGGCGGTCATAGGTACTGGCGTCGGTAAGCATTGTGAAAAACGCTCTGTGGTCCGGTGTAAAGGAAAAGAGGATTATCACGGCGACATACACCAATGCGGTGGTCTTAAGATCTGTAGGATTTCCAAACTTGAGCGCCGTGCCGGCCGATCTTTTTGGGCCCCGGCCCGAGAACGTCAGGCTGCTGAATTCATCAAGAAGGAGGTGGAGGATATATCCGGAAAAAACGAACAGGCCCGCCATCCATACAGCGAACTCACCAAAATGAAATATCCTGTGAAGGATTATCGTGGTGATGAACCCGAACAATACGCTGGCGGGTATCGAGTGTATCATTCCCCTGTGAATGGTAATCTTTGTGAACAGTGAAAAAACGAAGATTTTTATCGCGATGAAACTGGCCAGCCAGACCAGGAAAAGCTCAACCGCGGAATTCTCTTTCTTCAATTTGAACATGACGAGAAACGCTATGACAGTCGCCATGAAGGTGAACAGAAGGCGGACAGGGCGAGAGGCGTCCGAATCGATGTCCGGCAGAAGTCCCCCGATGACTCCCATGGTGAAATAGAGAAGAACCTCCTGCGGAGTGGCCATAGAGGACGCCAGGAGTACCGTCGTGGCAATACTGCTGAATATGCTTGTTACTGTAAGATGTGTTTTAAAATCCGCCATTCTTTATGCCTTCAGAACTTTTGCAAAAAACGCCTCGTGTTTATCCGGGGCCGGCGAAAAGGAATGCCGCCATATTCTCCTGCAACTACCCTTAATGAACTCATAAATAGTCAGAATTAAAATGGCAAAATACAAAGTTCAAGACATCGCGAATTTCGTGGAATAAGGCGCAACGCACACGAATTTTTACGACGCCGTCATTCTCATACCACAGATAATCCATCAATTCAATAACGGTCTGATTTTTAAGTATTTTAATAAGACATGCGGGTGCGACGGGAAAAATTTCCGGAATCTCTCCAGATGGCACCCGCAGAAGCGTTTCGGGCTTGATCGGTCGGCTTGGGCTTCGGCTTGGGGTCGGGCCACAGTAACATATTGAAAAACTTATAAAAGACTTCAAAAATCGCCGGTATTTTGGCCTTAATCGATCAATTTTCATGCTCAAACTGGCTGATTAAGGATGTGGTTGTAGTTGATCCCATAAAAAAGTGTTCCCGTAATCCAGATTATCAGCTCTGCCGTATGGAGTCAGCGTTTCCCGAAGTTCAAAGGCATCGTCAGCACAAATTATCTTTCTGCCTTTTGCCCTGAATCCAAGGGAGTCTTTTATGTTCTTGATAAACGCTTTACTTCCCACAGCAATGCTCTGCGTCCACTTGTTTTCCTTACCTTTATGGTCAGTCTGCAACTCACTTTCCACCCATTTGCAGTGAGCAGCTTTTAAATCATCATGATTTTCAAATCCCAGCAAATCCATCAACCGGTTAAAATCAATAATGCCTTTTCTTTTCCTGGGGCAGAAAATTTCATTATATCCACAAAACTCC
>Ga0265294_10005877_pt1 | contig 14866 bp, 13 predicted proteins | sample MunlanPumphouse3_FD_192504 | JGI IMG/M metagenome (GOLD analysis project Ga0265294, IMG submission 192504) | Groundwater microbial communities from a municipal landfill in Southern Ontario, Canada - Pumphouse #3 | ecosystem: Environmental > Aquatic > Deep subsurface > Groundwater | place... | reverse complement strand
CGGTCTCTACTGGTACTACTTCAAAGGTGGCCGTATATGTTGCATCTGCTTGGATATTGGAATCTGTCCTTGCTGCCGTTGTTTTATTATCACTCCATTTCACAAATTTGTATCCTGCGCTAGGAGTTGCAGTCGAACTAATACTACCTCCAGGAGCCACACTGTTTTTTCCCGCCTTCGTGACAGATCCATTCGGTCCTGCAGCATATGTAATATGATACGCAGTAATATTACAAACTTTTTCATATTCACAACATCCTGTTTTAGAATCACCGTAAGGCTGATAATAGCAAATTCCAGCTTCATCTTCTTGACAGTTATCACCTGCCATTGTCCTCGGGCCACAAGGACCAGTACATTTTAAAACACAATTTTCTTCACTTGCATCACTATCCGTAGGTGCTACAGTATCCTCTTGATTAATTCTCCAAAACAAAAAACCACCCCCACCTACTACCAAAACACCTAAAACAATGAAAAGTATAGTTCTTGTTTTCTTTGTAATAACTAAAGCCATTATTAAAGACGAGCAGTAAAATAATTCTATCTACTAATAATCTACATTATTCAAACAGACTTTTCAACTCATCTATATTGACAATGTCCTTAATCATAACAACTACTACAAGAATCATTAATAGGCCAAAACTAACATTAATAATTGCAGCTTCCACTTTAGGATTAATATCCTTACCAAATATACCCTCTAGCGCCACTATTAAAACCCTACCACCATCTAAAGCAGGTATAGGAAGGATATTCATAAGGGCGAGAGAAAGAGAAAGATCCGCAATTAAGGATATGAAGGGGACAAAACCCAAATCCTTAAAATAGTCTACTATAAAGAATATTCCAACAGGACCCGAAACTGACTGAGAAAGAGTACTATAATCACCCGTCTGCCTAGCCTCTTTAAATAAAGATGTAAAAACGCTCCCTATTAATCTAAAATTGTTAATAAGATGAGAAAATCCACTAAACACACGATGATCCGAATAATCAATATATACAAAATAGTTAATCCCAATTGCTATACCAATCCTACCATCACCCGCTACCTCCACCTCATAGACACCACACGCTTCCTTCATATCACAGGCGGTAATACTTACAATATCGTTACCCTCTATTAATGCAGCTATACCTTCAACATACTCAACAACACTCCCATTTATCTCCTTAATATAGCCTTCATCGGGCATATCCGACTGATCAGCACGACCATCCTCAATTACCCTATACGGCACATCAGTCTCTCTCACTCTTACTATCTTAGCTCCTATTGGTTTAAAATCCTCAAATTCATATGACATGGATATCTTCCAATCGCTAAAACCCAACACTAAAAAGTAACAGAAGATGGCTAACAAGATATTCATCAAAATGCCTGCTAACATAACAAACATTTGTGCTATCTTACTTTTATTCTTCAAATTCCCGCTTGGATCTATCCTTTTGAGTTGTTTCTTATCAATCTTACCTGGATCTCCATCTCCTAATATGTTCACAAAGCCACCCAGAGGAAGCAATCTTATACTGTAAACGGTACCCTTGTACTCCTTAGAAAGTATCCTAGGTCCAAAACCTAATGCGAATTCAAAAACAGTAGCTCCCACTAACCTAGCTGCTAGGTAATGCCCTAATTCATGGATAAAGATGAGGATTCCTAAGACTAGAATGACAAGAAGGATAGTGGTTACGATGCTCATATTTTAGAATTTTAAGATTAGGTACTAGATTGTCATGAGGCTCTTTTCCTTCTCATCTCTTATGCTCTCTATCATCTCATTATACTCTTTAACAAATTTCTCTAAAGTCTCTCTTAACCTCTTAGCATCATCTTCTGACATCCCCTCATTCTCTAGCTTATCTACCTCTTGCATGTATTGCTGTCTAACATTTCGAACAGCTACTCTAGCATCCTCTACCCTATCTTTCATAATTTTCACATACTCTTTTCTTCTCTCCTCTGTTAAATCTGGCAATATAACTCGTACATGATCCCCTTCTACCACTGCAGAGAAACTCTTATCTGAATCCGACAGGGCCTTGGACACATTGCCTATTATGGATTTGTCCCATGGAGATATAACTATAGATTTAGCATCTGAAACCGTAATATTTGCATAGCTTTTTATAGTCCCTTGAGTACCGTAAGCATCTACAAGGATATCCTCTACTAATTCTGGAGTAGGTCTACCTGTCCTTATCGAAGATAAATCCTCTTGAAGAGCATCTACGCATTTATCTAAATCTTTTTGAAATTTGTCCGTATCCATATTTTAATTTTGGGATTAAAATTATATTAGATTCTACCTAAAACTTTAGTAAGTGTCTAACACCTTCAGAGGCAATGATATTTTGCTAGGTACAAAGCTTTGAAGTTAAGGATCCTACTTCCCAAATTCCCAATATAGAATTCTTCGAACCTCTAATGGCTCCCCTAATTTAGTTTGGGTTTCGTCTACTAGATTCCTCATGGTCTTAGATTCATCCTTAAACCATTTCTGCTCTAACAAACAGTTCTCTTGATAGTAATTGTTTAATTTCCCCTCTACAATCTTTGGGAACATATTTTCCGGTTTACCTTCTGCTTTTGTCTCTTTAGTAAACATGTCTTCTAATTCCTTTTGCTCATTCTCGGGAATGTTATCCTTTGATATATACTTAGGTTTCATTGCAGCAACCTGCAAAGATAGCTCATGAACAAATTCTTTAAACTCTTGATTCTTCGCTACAAAATCTGTTTGACATTTGACCTCAACCAAAGATGCTAGTTTCTGATCTGTGCCATGGAGGTAGGCATCTATAACCCCATTGCCAATTTCACACTCAGACTCTATTGGCTCATCCCAACCTTTTTCCTTAATCAATTCTACTGCTTTTTCAAAATCCTTTCCTGTTTCCTCGAAAGCAAGCTTACAAAGTCCAATTTTAGCACCTGTAAGATTATGTAATCTTCCTATTACATCACTTCTTTTATTAATATACTCTACAGCTTTTTCCATATCCCCATCTGATTTTTCCAATGCCTCTTTGCAAAGCCCCATGCCTGCAGAGGTTTTTGCTCTTAACTTTTTAATATCTTCTACTGTAACACTCATTGATATATTTGCTTTTAAGTTATTTAATAGCCTCCAATATCTCTTCGGCTGATTTCTCACCAACCCCTTTAATTTCCATTAGCTCCTCTTTCTTCTTCCCACTGAGCCCCTCTAAATTCTTAATGCCCGCCTCTTTTAAGGCATTCTCTGTTCTTGTGCTAAGTTTCAACTCTTCAATACCTGTAGCATCTTTTTGGGCCTTAACAGCCTCAGCTGCCTTGATATCTTCCTCTATATCCTTCTCTTTTTTCACAACCCTTACAACTCCTGTACCGCCTGTTTTAATCTCAGCACCCTCTCTCATAGCTTTCATTCTTAATCTCTCTTGCTCTTCCATCCTTGCCGTTCTTTCCTCTTCTGCTAGATACTCTGCCTTTAGTCTCTCAAGATTTGCTTTGTGATTCTTTCTTAGGGCAATTAAACCTTCAGATTTCTTACCTTTGTTAACTGCTTTCCCAAAAAGATCAACATAAAGGGAGATGCTTTTTAGAGAGTCATCATTTGATGGGACAGGGTAATCAACTAGCTCAGGATCACAATTGGTATCAATTAAACCAACTATTGGCACATTTGCGATTCTCGCTTCTTTAATTGCAATCTCTTCTACCTTACTGTCTATTACAATTATTAAAGTTGGGAGCTTATCCATGAATTTAATACCTTCATACATTCTATTCAATCTGTTTGCATCGTGTTCAATCGTTAGGATTTCTCTTTTAACGAGTTTCTCATCACCTCTTGCGAGTTGCTCTTCTATCTTTAGTAGGTTGTTAACACTCCTCTTTACAACATCAAAATTGGTAAATAGTCCACCTGGCCATCGTTGGTTGATATAGAAGGCTCCAACTTCTTGTGCTTTGTTTTGTACTATTGTAGCAGCTTGCCCTTTAGTACCTACGAACAGGATATAGCCTTCGTTGGAAGCTTTCTCTATAGCTCGCAGGGCATTTTCAAGCAATGATCTTGATTTAACTAAATCAATAATATGTACACCGTTTCTTGCTTCGTAGATGTACTTCTTCATCTTAGGGTTCCATGCACTGGTTTTGTGGCCAAAGTGTGCACCTGCCTTAAGAAATTCTATTAATTCTGGTATTTGAACACCCTTATTTTCAGTCTTGGTGTCCTCTGAGACTGTAGACTTTTTGTCTGGCATATTTTTACTCCTTTTCCTTTAAACACCTATCTTTCTAGTAGTTAATTCCTACAAGGAAAAATGAAAGATATGTGAGATATATTAATTAAACGTTGAATTATACACTATATATCTATACTTTTCCAACCGTTTTTGGCTATAACAATATGTTCTAAGAATGTAATACCCATCAATTCCATAGCCTCTTTCATTCTGCTAGTTAACATCTTATCTTCCTGACTAGGAGTACAATCACCAGATGGATGATTATGTGCCATGATCGTGTATGATGCATTGTTTTCCAAGGCGTATGATATAACATCTCTGGGAAGTAGTGAAGCGTTATCTATCCCCCCTATCCTTATAGTTCTCTGCTCTATTAGCTCAAATCTCGAATTAAGATATAGGGCTACAATATGCTCCTGTTTAAAATTAGTCATGCTTTTAAGTAATTCATAGGCTTGTTTAGAGTTATATACAAGCGTTTTCTCACAGGAATATATGCCGTAGACTCTTCTTCCTAACTCCATTCCTGCTAATATTCTCATAGCAGTTACTTTACCGACTCCATCTATTGTACTAAGGTATGGAACTGTAATTTCTTCTCCTTTTCTCACACTTTTTCTAATTTTTTTGAGAAGGTTTAATGATATGCTCTGGAAATCTTTACCTTTGATACCGCTACCAACAAGGATCGATATGAGGTCAGTATCTGACAAAGAATCTATACCACTTCTTAGAAATTTTTCTCTGGGTAGCATAAGTTAATAGTACAGGGGAGTTATTAAAAAAGGATTAACTCTCCTTCTTTTTCTTGCTCTTACTCTTCTTAATATACTTACAGTTTGGATAACCACTACAACCAATAAACATCCTACCCCACTTACCTTTTCTCTCAACCAATCTCTCTCCACACTCTGGACACTTCTCATTTAAAAGCATAGGCATAGTAGTCTTACACTCTGGATACTTCTCACAGGCCCAAAATTTACCATACTTACCATTCTTTAAAACCATACTAGCACCACACTCTGGACACTTCTCAGGTTTAAAGTACTTATCATAGTCTAAAGATTGCTCTCCACCCGACAGATCCTTCATTCCCTTACACTCTGGGAACTTTGCACAACTCAAAAATTTCCCATACCTACCAATTCTCACTACCATCTCCCCACCACACTCTGGACACTTCTCATCTTTATCCTTGCCAAGTATTACTACATCCTCCTTATTAACATCCTTATCCGCCTTCTTTATCTCTTCTACAAGCGGTTTGTACTGAGAATCCATAAATGGGACATACTCTATTTTCCCCTCTGCGATATCATCTAGTTCTTCTTCAACCTTAGCTGTATATTTGTAATCTACCAATCTCTCAAAGTTATTCCTCAAGAAATTTGTCACTACCCTACCAATATCAGTAGGAAATAGTGCCTTAGCCTCTCTCTCAACATATCCTCTCGATTGTATAGTCGAGATAATGGTGGCATATGTAGAAGGCCTACCAATACCAAGCTTCTCTAACTGCTTTACCAAGCTAGCTTCAGTATATCTAGAAGGAGGCTGTGTAAACTTTTGCTCCTTGTTAAATTCAATCTTCTTAAGCTCGTCACCCTTTTTAATCTGTGATATCTGAGCCAAATCTTCTTGGGCTTTACCACCGCCTAGGACTTTTCTAAAACCATCAAACAGAATCATCTCTCCACCAAGAGAGAATATATATTCTGGTTCCTTTACATCCTTAGGAGATATCTTAACTGTGAGAACCTTAGCTCTTTTTGGATTCATCTGACTACTTACAGCCCTTCTCCATATCAAATCGTAAAGCTTTGCATGTGCACTACCGAATTCCTTGGCAATCTGCTCCTTACTAGTAGAAAAATCTGTAGGCCTAATCGCCTCATGAGCCTCTTGAGCACCCTTGCTCCTAGTTTTGTAGTACTTAGGCTTCTCTGGAAGATACTCCTCTCCAAATCTCCCCTCTATCAACCCCCTTATCTCATTAATCGCTTTACTGCTTAAATTGGTAGAGTCTGTTCTCATATATGTAATATGTCCAGCTTGGTACAAGACCTGTGCAAGAGCCATCGTTCTCTTTGATGTAAAACCAAATACAATATTAGCCGACTGTTGCATCTTCGATGTAGTTAATGGAGGATATGGATTTCTCTTAACCTCTTTCTCATTTACCTCTACTACAGTGTAATTGGAGTTACCCAGGGTTTTTTCTAACTCCTCAATATCTTTTGCGTTACTTGGTACATACTTCTGCCCATCTTTGGTCTTTAACTGTGCATCTAAACTGTTTTTCTGCTTATCCTCTACAGTAACTGAGAAATCCCAATACTCTTTAGAATCAAATGCCTCCCTATCCTCTTCTTTTTCTACTATTAATCTAAGTGCTACAGATTGGACTCTACCAGCTGAAAGTCCATACCATATTTTCTTCCATATAATTTCGGAGAGTTTGTAGCCTACCAATCTATCTAACACCCTTCTTGATTTCTGTGCTTCAACTAGATTGTCATCAATAACGCCTGACTTCTTAACGGCTTCAAGTACTGCATCTTTGGTAATCTCATTAAAAGTAACCCTTTTAGGATTTTTAAGCTCCAAAGCATTTTTAACATGCCAAGCTATAGCCTCACCCTCTCTATCAGGGTCCATCGCTAAATATACATTTCCACCTTTAGGCAGGGCTTTTTTAAGTTCCTTTATTATCTTTCCTTTTCCGTAGATTGTGACAAATTCAGGCTCATATTTATTCTCAACATCTACAGCAAGAGAACTTTTAGGTAAGTCAATTATATGACCCACTGTTGCAATAACTTTGTAGTCGTCTCCCAGATACTTGTTGATGGTCTTTGCCTTAGCAGGAGACTCAACAATTAATAAGTTTTTATAGTTGTTCTGTTTCTTTGCCATAATAGTATTCGTCAATTAAAATACCCTCAAAAAAAACAATTGTCAAGAAATTGCAGTTCTTAACTCCTAAGTTTTGCAACACTGTTCACATACCTTCGCTACACTGTACAGTATATTTACTCACGCTACTTTTGGTTGGTATGACGGCAGCAATAGGCGCCACCCCCATTCAAGTATATAGCTCATTATTATAGAACTTGAGTAACTGGATGGGGTCATACAGTGGTGTTGCCCCCTTTGATATATACATGTTACAACCTTGTGACGAATACTTGTTTATATTGCAAGGAAGACAGAATATCTCTCTACCATATTCTAACGCCAAGTCGGCCGTAATTAGAGAACCCCCTCTAATGTCTGACTCTATTACAACTGTGGCTGACGAAATTCCAGCTAAAATCCTATTCCTCATCGGGAACATTCCTTTGGTTATTTTTCTCCCTTTTGGAAACTCTGAAAGAACTAACCCCCTTTTTGATATTTCATCATAAACATACTGATTACTCCTGGGGTATCCTTTATCGATACCCCCCGCAACCACAGCTATGGTTGGAATACCAAATTCCAAACATATTCTATGTACTTCACAATCAATTCCATTAGCTAAACCACTGACTACAGCTACATCCGTACCTTTTAACACCTTTAAAATATATTTTACTGACCACTTTCCATATGAGGACATATTCCTAGTACCAACTACAGTAATCATTTTCTTAGATAGAAGCTCTCTTTTGCCCTTACAAAATAGAAGTAAAGGGTAATCAGAGATCTCCTTTAGGGATGCAGGATACTCCTTTTCATTAGATGAGAGAATGTATATACTTTCTTTTTTAAGCTGCTCACTATACTCTCTTACCTCATCATTGTAGCTAAACATTGACCCATTAAGAATCTTTTCTATTATAGCTTTTCTACCTACACCCTCTTGAGAAAGGTCAAGAGCAACTCTATATTTATTAAACTCCATATGCCAGAGTTTAATATGAAGACATGAAAATATTATGAATTACCAATCTACGGTATGCCCCTTACTCTCCACTCTGAATCTAGCATATGGTAAATATATGCTATATTTCTGATTAAGAGGAATATCACGAGGATGAGTATAGGTCACCTTCTTGCCACCTAAGCTCATCTTAAAATCGTTAACACCCCTCCAAGGATTCTTCCTATCTTCCAAACCCTCTGGCAACATTCCTCCAAAAAGATCTAGAATCTCTAAGCTCAGGCTTTTAGCAAGCTTAATACTCTCCCAAAAAAGCAAATATGTTATCCTAACATTTTTCTCTCTAAAATTTACATCACCACCTGCTTGATATACATGCATATACTTACCAAACACACTGTTTTGCCATACCGCAATAGGTTTGTTCTTGTAGTATCCAACAACAAAGTAGAGCATCCCTTTTTCTTGTTGATACTCAAACTCTCTTTTAAGACTCCCTGAACTTTTCCCTCTATATCCTTTAAAATCCTTTGTTTGGTTATAGAAGTTGGCAAAAGTATCAAATTCAGACATGTTATTTATTACCCTAATCGATATGTCCTCATTTTTGAGCAATTTGTTTATATTATTCCTAGTAGAGCTACTCATATCGTGTCTTAGCTCTTCTTCGCTTTTGTTTACATCAAAATATTGAGATATTAATGCATCTTGTGGATGAACTGGAGATTCTTTTGCTTTAAATTCTAAAAGTACCTTCTCATATACTTCATCATATACTGTAAGTGGAGAAATCCTTACAAAGAAGCAGCTGTTTTCTGTAGCTATTAATTGCAATTTCTTGAAAAGCTCGCTAAAAAGTTCTTCTTTATAGGCATCGCTTAAACCTTCTACAATCATTGGGTTATGTTTACACTCTAGATATTTACCAAAGATTTTTACACTATCTATGACTCCATCAAGTATTCCAACAAATCTCTCACCATCAAATACTAGGTATCTAAAGGCCTCTTTATTACTATCCTGCATAAATCTATATCTTGCTGAGCTCAACAGGAATGAGTAATTAGGTAATTCTAAAACATACTTATCCCACTCTTCATCTGCTGTTGGTATACGAAATTGTAAATTCATATATCTATTTATACCCTGAATTTATTAGCCATGACAAGATGTCCTTAGCGTAAGGCAAAGACTCAAAACTTAAGCCTCCATCTTCGAAAAATATTACAAAGGAGTATTTAGGATCTTCGTATGGATAAAAGCCTGTTATCCAAGCATGGCTATGTTCGTACTCTCCTTTTTTATTTAATGCGCCAAATTCTGCTGTACCAGTTTTTATAGCCACTTGCTCTCCCAGGTCTCTTAACATTTTAGCACTACCCAAGTCACTGTATACTACTGACCACATACCTTTTCTAACTATTTCTAAAGATTTCTTGCCTATGAAATTCTCTCTTAGAGCTTCATACTCTATCTGCTTTTCATTTCCATCTTCATCTACAGTTTTCTCTATAATATGTGGGGTGTATAAAATCCCACCATTAGCTATAGAAGCAACCCAATTAACCATTTGTATAGGGGTTACCAGCGTAATACCTTGCCCTATTACTGAGTTACATCCATCTCCTTCTGGATACCATATTGGGTCAAGCCAAGTAGCACCATGCTCTGCTAAATATATCTTGTTTTCTGCAGAAGGTAACCTTCCCGGCATCTCACCTGGGATATCTATTCCTGTGTATTGACCTATACCAAAACCTTCTAAATACTTAGCTAACTCCTCCATCTTCCAGTGCCTTATTGTCTCACAAAAATATATGTTGGACGATCTTGCGATTGCTTGTATAACATTTAGATTCCCATATGCATGATTTTGAAACTCTTGAAATGGTGCCCCACTGCTAAATGTGTACCCTCTTCTACTGTTATATATCGTTGAGGTATTAATCGCGCCAGCATCCAAAGCTGAAGCAGCAACCAATGTTTTAAATGTCGAACCCGGAGGTACTTGGGCTGCTATAGATCTATTTAGAAGAGGTATTCTTGAGTCATTTAAAATGGAGTCATACTCAATTTGCGATATACCTCCAATAAATTGATTACTATCATATCCTGGGTAAGAAACCATGCTTAAGATCTCTCCATTATTAACATCCTCTATTATTATAGATGCTCCTTTAGCACCATTCTTGTTCACTGCATCTTCAATCATTTCATACATCTTATTTTGGACTTTTAGATCTATACTCATATATATACTCTCCCCAGATATTTGAGGAGTAATTGCATAGGAAGATCCCGTTATTGAATGACCCAATGCATTGATTTCAGTAGCTTGCTTCCCATTTTCCCCAGCTAAGATTTCATCATAGTATTTCTCAATGCCCAACTTGCCCACAGTGTCATTGCTAGAAACATAATCGTACTTCTCAATATCTGTAGCAGAAGCCTGCCCTACATAACCTAAGATATGAGAGAACTGTATAGGGTATGTATAGTTCCTTTTGCTCTCATCGTGTATCTCAACTCCTTCTAGCTCTTCTCCCATAGATTTAATGCTTATAGATGTATCATTATCTATATCTTTAGCGATTAGAATATTAGAGAAGTATGGATTGGTTGAATATATAGAGACAACCTTCTCATATATGCTATTGTAAGCCTGAGTATCCTCAGATGTTGATTTCCATTTGTCCCCTAAGATTTGCTCTAAAATCATTGTGGCGTTACCCAACTTCTCTTGCTCTATTTGCATCTCCTTATCAAGATATACATCAATATTAAGATATACATTTACAGCTGGTACATTCTCAACAACCTTTTGCCCATTTCTATCAAATATCACTCCTCTATATGCTGGTACTGAAGTTATCCTAATACTGTTTTCTTGGGATCTCTGCGACATCTGCTCGCCCTGTACTATCTGCAGTTTAGCAAGAGAAAGGAAAAGGACTGTAAAGAGAAAGAAGGAAAATATTAAAACATACAAAAAATTCCAAGCAGAAATTTCTTCCGAATTTTCGCTATAGAGAAGGTTTTTGATACCATCAATTCCGTTGGTGGGTTTTATATCAGGATTACTAATCCTAGGCCTTCTCAATGTTTTTTTGTCTAAGTTTTTATCTATTTCAAGATTTTTCATACCAGGATATCTTCATTAGATCTAAAATTTTCAATTACCCTATTACTTAAAAAGATTATGAGCACACTAATGATTGCTCTTATAGTGTACCCAAATATATCAAGCCAGTTTACAACCCCCCATACTCCATCCTGAAGTAAGGGTGTCAGTAGATTCAAGAGTAAATAGAAAAGAAAGATAGCAAAAAAATACGGGATGTAAGAGAGAATTATCTGTTTTTTGGGCATAACTAAAAATAGCAAGTATAAAGTTGCTAAAGAAATAGCTACAGCAAAGAGTGTTACTCCAAATGGTCGATGTAGGAGAGTGTCTGTTATTAAGGTACTGATTACAGCAAAAAAGCTCCAGCTCTTCCAATCCCACTTATCAATTAAGATTAGTAGTACAAGTATCAATACACAAAAGGAAAAAAGGGTAGTAAAAAAGCTTTCGAGGAACAAAAGCAAAAACAATCCTACAACTATTATTAAAGTTTTAACTATCATTATCTATTTTTACAAAAACATTAACTAAATCATAGTAATCAACTGCTGGAGAGACATATCCTGCTCTTGTGGTAGTAGCAGGATCTTCCGAGAGCCCAACAACTGTACCTAAAATTAGATTCTCCCCTACTTTGCTATCATTTACCACAACTATATCTCCATTTTTAACACCGCTATTCATACCAATGTTCTCTATTCTAATACCGTTGGATGAACCACTAACTACAGCTCTACTTAAAATTCTTTGGTCCAGCCCCTTCTCAGATGAGAGTATATATGACTCTAAGAAATTTGATTTTGATATTGGGAGTCTTGCTTTCGAGCTAGATTGATTAATATCTACTAGAATACCGACAAAAGAGTTTCCTAAAACTACTATATCGCCCTTCTTTACACCATCCTTTGCTCCAACATTAAGTATTACGTAATCTGCTTCAATATGATCAAGAATCTTGCTTTGGACATATCGGTTCTCTGGATTTTCTAATTCTAACTGTTTCTTTAAATCTTTATTCTCATTGCTTAACTCTTTAAATGCCAAATTATCAACTTCATACTTTGCTATCCTTACTTTCATCTCATTATACTCATCTCTAAACTCGGAGATATTTACAACAGTGGTGAAGAATCCACTAACTTCTAGCGCACAATTGGTAGAGCTCTCGTAGACAGGGTCTAAAATATATGAGATGCCTAGCTTAAGGCTATTAAGCCAACCTGCGCTATTAAGAAAAAGAAAGAATACTGATATTGTTAAGGTTACAGGTATTGATAACCAGCCATTACTATTTCTCTGTTCGCTTTCATTTTTAAGAAACATCTTTATAAATTATTAAACTAATTCTTTCCAAGATGATTGGACTTTATCCAAAAGCTCAATATGATCAAGCATTTGTGCGGTACCTCTTGCAACAGCTGAGATTGGATCATCTACTATATATACGGGCATATTTAACTCTTTCTGCCAATATTTGTCTAAACCTTTAATTAGTGAACCACCACCAACAAGGTGCAAGCCAGAGCTTAATAGGTCTCTGACTAATTCTGGTGGAGTATCCTCGATTGCATCCTTTACGGCTTCCGTTATCGCTAGAATCGATGCCATTATAGCTTCCCTTATCTCTACACTACTTACACTTACTGACTTCGGTAAACCGTTAACCAGGTCTCTTCCCTGCAGGATAACCTCTTTTTCGTCTTTTAGAGGAATTACAGAACCAATAGCTATTTTTACATCTTCAGCAGTCCTTTCCCCTATCAGCATATTATATTTATCCTTAACGTAGCTCACTATATCTTCATTCATCTCATCGCCTGCTATCTTCACACTGTTATCTATTACAATATCGCCCAAAGACATTACAGCAATACCCGTAGTCCCTCCACCGACATCCACTACCATATTCCCAGAGGCCTCCTCTATCGGTAGCCCTGCGCCAACAGCGGCGGCCATAGTTTCTTCGACTATATACACATGTCTAGCTCCAGCAATCTTACAGGCATCTATTACAGCTTGTCTTTCAACCTCAGTTACAGATGATGGGACCCCCACAATGACCCTTGGTCTTGGAATTTTCCAGTTTTTACTAAATACCTTGTGTGTATTTTGGATAAAATGATGAATCATAGCCTGAGTAGTATCAAAATCAGATATAACTCCATGTCTTAAAGGTCTTACTGCAACAATGTTTGAAGGTGTTCTCCCTATCATTTTCCTAGCTTCACTACCCACTGCAAGGACTCTTTTAGTTCTCTTATCAATGGCAACAACAGAGGGTTCAGATATCACTATCCCGTGACCTCTTAAATAGACGATAGTGTTTGCTGTACCAAGATCTATACCTAGATCATATGTTACAAGATTCCAAAGTGAATCAAATAGTTTCATACTCTATAAAAATCGAAATTACTATACGATGTATAATAACATGTAGCACAAAACAATTCGAGCAGAAAATGTACTGTTAGGCTTCTTTGGCTTCTTCTTTTCGCAATTTTTTATAACATTTCATACAGATAGTAGTCTTGACTGGTTTACCGTTAACTTCTAATGTTATCTTTTTAAGGTTTGGTTTAAATTGTCTATTGGTTTTAGGTGCTTTATATCTCCAACCTTCGGAGTGTTTATGCTGAATGCTTTTCCCTGCTATTGTAGATTTTCCACACATGTGACAAACTTTTGCCATATATTTCTTTTAATTGATAGATAAATCGCAAGATGATATTATCAAAAAGATACAATTTTAGCAAGGTTAATACATATGTTTACTGAAAATTTCATGACTTGGTTACTATTTGCAGTGCCTTCTATACTTATAGCGTCTACAGTACATGAGTACTTTCATGCCTGGGCTGCAGTTAAGTTAGGTGATCCCACCCCAAAACTACATGGTAGGTTAACTCTTAACCCTCTGGCTCATATAGACCCTATTGGCGCCATTATGATGGTACTGTTTAGATTCGGTTGGAGTAAACCTGTGCCTATTAATGAGTGGAATTTTGATAAAAGGAGACAAGGTAAAGCACTTACAGCATTGGCTGGGCCAGCATCTAATCTTCTGCTAGCTGCCCTCTCTGGATTACTATTTCAATTTCTAGGTTCCTATAGTCTTATAGCGTTTTTTCTATATGTATTTGCAACTATAAACATCTCCTTAGCTGTTTTTAATATAATTCCAATACCTCCACTAGATGGTCATAAGGTTATTGGGGGACTTCTTCCACAAAGGATGTCATATTGGTGGGAAGGATTAGAAAAGTACTCTTGGATACTTATAGCGTTACTATTGATTCCTTTCTCCCCATTATCGGGTATCCTAACTTCTTATATTACTGCCGTTCTATCATTCTTCCTGCGTGTTTTTGGTTTCCTATAACATACTATTATAAATTGATATCCTGCCCACTTTAAGTTAGAATATATTGTCCCGATGGGATATAGAGGTTTCATAGCTCCTTAATCAGAGCTCTGGGATCCTAAAATTGCTCAGCTTCATTGAAGTTGAGTTGCAGGAACCCACTTTATGAAAAGAGCTTTATGATTCCTCTCCTGTTGGGACATTTCTATCTAATTAGTATGAAATTTTCTTAAGAAATTTTTCGAAAAGTCCTTCTACCCCACTATTT
>Ga0265294_10005876_pt1 | contig 14872 bp, 12 predicted proteins | sample MunlanPumphouse3_FD_192504 | JGI IMG/M metagenome (GOLD analysis project Ga0265294, IMG submission 192504) | Groundwater microbial communities from a municipal landfill in Southern Ontario, Canada - Pumphouse #3 | ecosystem: Environmental > Aquatic > Deep subsurface > Groundwater | place... | reverse complement strand
AGATCGAGGGGATTCGCTGGATCGTCGATGCCGTCCAGGGGGTCATCCCCGATGCCGCCTTCTACGGCACCGACGCGGCGTTCCATGCCCGGCCGGTCCCGGCCCTTGCCGCTGCAAACTGGCTGGCGTCGGCCGAATACCTCCGGGAAGAGTATGCCGATGCGGTCCTCCTCGATGTGGGGAGCACCACCGCCGACATCATCCCTCTCACCTGTTTCGAAGACCTCAAAGGGCTGACCGACACCCGCCGGCTGCAGAAGCAGTACCTCGTCTACACGGGTATGCTCAGGACAAACGTCGCGACGCTCCTCTCCTCGGTGACGCTGGACGGTATCATGACGCCGGTGAGCACCGAGTACTTCGCTGCAAGCGCCGATGCGCATCTCGTGCTCGGCCATATCGCGCCGGTTGGCTACACCTGCCCGGCACCTGATGGCGGCGAGAAGACCGTCGACGCTGCGCTCCGGAGGCTCGCCCGGGTTGTCTGCGCAGACATGGATGAGATCGGGAGATCGGGCGCCCTTCAGGTTGCCCGGCAGTTCTGGGAGGTCCAGCGGACGTTGGTCGTCCGGGCAGCAGGACGGGCACTCTTCCGGAGTGGTGCAGAGCGGGTGATCACGGCGGGGATAGGAGCAGAGATCTTTGCCCGGGAACTGGCCGGCGTCACGCTGGAGCAGGAGATCGGGGAGGTCGCAGATGCCCTGCCGGCGTACGCGGTGAGGGAGGTTGCGCTACGGCAAGCCGCTTGCGACTGACCCTCATCCTGCTTGCGGTCTCGGTCGCCATCACGGCGGTGTCGCTGGCGCTCGGCTTTCCGTTCTTCTTTCTCTTCCTATTCATTCCGCTGATCCCGCTCTTTGGGCGACCTCGCGCCGTGAAGCGCTGCCCGGCCTGTGGTTGGGAGACCGCAGGCAGCGAGCGCTTCTGCCCCTATGATGGGACGGCGCTCGTGCCCGAGGACGAAGGTGGCGAGGTTCAGCAGGGAGAGCGGTAGAAGGAGGCCGAAGAGTTCGGTTGCCGGGATCGTACCGAAGTCGCGGGAGGCGTAGTTCCGGATCGTCCCCCGATCAACGACGATCCCCATCGCCCGGAGGTATTGTGCTACCAGATTGAAGGGCATCCGGTGCGAGAGAAGGAGGCAGAGGTCGACGATCGGCGCTGCGAGGCGGGTGTCGGGGTAGAACGGCGATTCGGCGTAGCAGAGGGCGTTGCACTCCTTGCAGTAGAAACGTTTCACACAGACCCGGATGGTGCGCTCCTTCTCGCCGTCGAGTATGACGGCAAACCGTTTTTCCCGCAGGTCGTGCCCGGTCACCTGACCCCCGCACGATGGACAGGCAGAAAGATCGGTGAACGTTACACCGTCCATTGCCACCAGGGCGTTCCCCACGAGGTCGGCGAACATCGGCGAGACCGGTATTGTCTTCTTCATGGCGGTTCCTCTGTCTCTAGGAGTGTGGGCTTCCACCAATAATAACTCTCCCCTCGGACGGTATCGCCACGGGGATCGTGCTGGCTCACGGGAGGCATCTTACGCCAACGAGCCCTATTGTGGGGCTCCTATCTTTTCAGCACTGGATCAACGACGCATCGTGGTTCAGGCTTCTTCCATCCGCTAAAACTCTAGTCGGACTACAGATCTCCAGGATTGTAGCGCTCTCCCGGTACATGGAGGTGCTCTAACCCACACTTATTCATCAAATGCGCGAAAGTTAAACACTAGTATTAAATATATTACCCCTATACTTCTATGCATCCAGGGTCTTACCATGGAACTCAAGTACGTACAAACAACATGCCCGTACTGCGGTACGGGTTGCAGCTTTAACCTCGTGGTGAAGGACGGTAAGGTTGTCGGCACACAACCTTACACCCGCTCACCGGTCAACGAGGGAAGGGTCTGCCCGAAGGGCACCTATGCCCATGAATTTGTGAACAGCCCGGACCGCCTGACCACGCCGCTTATCAAGAAGGACGGCAAGTTTGTCGAGGCGACCTGGGACGAGGCCTACGACCTGATCGCAGAGAAGTTCAAGTCGTACAAGCCCGATGAGTTCGCGGCGCTCTCCTCAGCACGTGTCTCCAACGAAGAGAACTACCTGATGCAGAAGTTTGCCCGCGGTGTCATGAAATCTCGTCACATTGACCACTGCGCCCGGCTCTGCCACGCATCCACCGTCGCCGGCCTCGCCGCCTCGTTCGGCTCTGGCGCGATGACCAACTCCATCCTCGATATCGCCGAATCAAAGTGTGTCTTTGTTCTCGGATCCAACACCCTCGAACAGCACCCGCTGATCGGCCGCAAGATCGTCCAGGCGAAGCAGAACGGCGCCAAGGTCATCTGTGCCGACCCGCGCTACACACCGACCGCCCGGCTGGCCGACCTCTACATGCCGTTCGTCTCCGGCACCGATGTCGCTCTCTTGAACGGCATGATGCAGGAGATCATCAAGAACGGTTGGGAAGACAAGGCGTTCATCGAGAAGCGGACGAAGGACTACGAGAAACTCAAGGAGGTCGTCATGAAGGAGACCTACAGCCTTGAGAATGTCTCGAAGGTCACCGGCATTCCCGTCGACCAGATCAAGCAGGCCGCTGAGATCTTCGGCACCACGAAGCCCGGCGCGATCCTCTACTCGATGGGGATCACCCAGCACACCGTCGGTGTCGACAATGTGCGGTCGACCGCCAACATCCAGATGCTGACCGGCAACCTGGGCAAGCCCGGCGCCGGCGTGAACGCGCTCCGTGGCCAGAACAATGTCCAGGGCGCCTGCGACATGGGGGCCCTCCCGGTCGTCTTCACCGGTTACCAGAAGGTCATCGACCCGGCCGCCCACAAGAAGTTCGCCGACGCCTGGGGATTCCCCGACGGCATCTGCGAGCCTAAGAACGGCTATGAGGTCACCGTCATGATGGACGTCCTGACCGACAACCCCGGCGAACTCAAGTGCATGTACATCATGGGCGAGAACCCGATGCTCTCCGACCCGGACCTCAACCACGTCAAACATGCCTTCGAGAACCTGGAGTTCCTGGTCGTCCAGGATATCTTCATGACCGAGACCGCCGAACTTGCCGACGTTGTTCTGCCTGCGGCATGCTACGCAGAGCGCGACGGCACCCAGACCTCCACCGAGCGGCGCGTCCAGATGTGGCGCAAAGCCCAGGACCCGCCCGGCGAGGCGAAGGTCGATTGGCAGATCATCAGCGAACTCGCGGCAAAGATGGGCTACGCGGCCCAGTTCCCCTACCAGAATATGGAGGAGATCTTCACCGAGGTCGCCGAACTCACCCCGTCCTACCACGGGATGAACTACGAGCGCCTCAACAAGCCCGAAGCCCTCCACTGGCCCTGCCCGACCGTGGAACACCCCGGCACGCCGATCCTCCACAAGGAGAGGTTCTCCCACCCCGACGGCATCGGCGTCTTCGCCCCGATCGAGTGGAAACCGCCGGCGGAAGTTCCCGACGCGGAGTACCCGTTCGTCCTCACGACCGGCCGTATCCTCTGGCACTGGCACACCGGCACCATGACCCGTCGCTCCGCGACCCTCGATGCCGAGGTCCCGACGGGCTGGATCGAGATCAACCCCGAGGACGCAAAGGCGCTCGACATCCAGAACAAGGAGATGGTCCGGGCGACCACCCGCCGCGGCACGGTGGACGTCCCGGCAAAAGTGACCCCGGATATCATGAAGGGTGTCATGTTCATGCCGTTCCACTTTGCTGAGTGCGCGGCAAACATCCTGACGAACAATGCTCTCGACCCGATCGCTAAGATCCCGGAGTTTAAGGCCTGTGCTGTGAAGGTTGAGAAGATCACGGGGGTGCAGTAAATGGCAGCAAAAGGCGACATGGTCTACGCATGGGCAGCTGACGCCGCCTGCCAGGAGAAGGGCGAGTGTGGTGGAGCGGTCACCGCTCTGCTGACGCACGCTCTAACGTCTGGCATGGTGGACGCTGTCCTTGCCGTCAAGAAGGGACAGGACATCTACGATGCAGTCCCGACCCTCATCACCGACCCCGCCGAGGTCGCACAGACGGCAGGCTCGCTCCACTGCGGGACGCTCCTGCTCTCGAAACTGCTCAAGCAGTACCTCGACGGCGCCGAGAACATGCGGATCGCTGTTCCAGTGAAAGGCTGCGATGCGATGGGCCTCTACGAGCTCGCGAAGCGCAACCAGGTCAACCTGGACAACGTCCTGATGATCGGCCTCAACTGCGGTGGCTCGGTCAGCCCGGTGACCGCCCGCACGATGATCGCCGAGAAGTTCGGTGTCGACCCTGACGACGTCGTCAAGGAAGAGATCGACAAGGGCCAGTTCATCATCCAGACGAAGGACGGCGAGCACAAGGGTATCTCGATGGACGAGCTCGAGGAAGAGGGCTTCGGCCGCCGCGGCAACTGCCGCCGGTGCAAGATGAAGATCCCCCGTCAGGCGGACCTCGCCTGCGGGAACTGGGGTGTCATCGGCGATAAGGCCGGTAAGGCCACCTTCGTCGAGGTCTGCTCCGAGAAGGGTGCAAACCTCCTCGATACGGCTGTGAAGGCCGGCGCTGTCAAGACCGACGTTGCGAACCCGAAGGGGATCGAGATCCGCGGCAAGGTCGAGAACGCGATGCTGAAACTTGGCGACAAGTGGCGGGCACGCGACTTCGAGAGCCTCGGAGAAGGGAAGGAGCGCCTCCAGAAGATCATGGAGGAGACGGGCCGGTGCATCAAGTGCTACCAGTGCATCGAGAACTGCCCGATCTGCTACTGCGTCGAGTGCAGCACGAAGAAGGCCTACCTGGTCGAGCCCGGTCAGGTCCCGCCGCCCTTCATGTTCCACCTGATCCGCTACGCCCACATCTCGGACTCGTGTATCAACTGCGGCCAGTGCGAAGAGCACTGCTCGATGGATATCCCGAACTCGCTCTACATGCACACCCTGCAGGTGGACATGGAGAAGATGTTCGGCCACACCCCGGGTGTGGACATGGAGCTCCCGGTCCTCGCGCTCGTCGAGGAACAGACGGAACGCAAGCGCCTCTCCGACACCGGCAGCGACCAGATCTACGACATCTTCAAGTGAAGACGAAGATCACCCCTTTTTTTTGATCGGTTCTCTAGTAGCCGTGGCTCCGGGCATAAACGGGGCGCGTCTTCGGCGATCATATACGCTACCGGACAGGAGCTCACCTTGCGAGACCTTTCGCAACTCCTCCTGCAATTTCGCTGTTCACAAAATGTGTACTATCTGCGCTGTGAGTTGCCTCTTGCCGAAATCACGGGGAGACCCTGGAGAAGAACCGTGCACGGCTTCCCCGCGGCAGTCCAGGACCTTTGGTCTCCCCCCTGAGGGGCAGGGCAACCATGGCGATAAAACGATGTTTCAGCAGGAGCGAAGTTCGCACACCTCCTGGTGCGAGCCGGGACCCTTTACATTTCCAGATTCTTCCCGTGCTGTGGACCGTGGTGGCTATCGCCACGCTGGGAGGGGCTGACGGGGAGGGGGCCTGCCCCCTCCCCTGTCTCTACCCTGTAAGGTTCTACCTGTGACCCCACCCCACCCGGCCTTCGGCCTCCTCCCCCGCCCAGGGGGCGGGGGCAGTGCGTGGCGATATCCCCACGGAAGCCGTGCATCGGGGCAAGCGATGTCCCGGGAATGATATGTGAGTACGGCTGACCGAAGGGCAGGAGCAGGAGGGAGACCGAAGGCCAGGTGGGGTGCGACCGGAGGGAGCTTGAGAAGACCAAAGGTCTTCAAGTGGGGGCTACACGTCTCTTTACGGGATGGAGACTGGGGCGTTCACTGCATAAACCCCTCTATACATCCTCATGCAATGTACATCGCCATCGTGATACTCTGTCATGGTCTGGATGACGGGTGAGAAAAATGCCGGAGCAGGTGAGGACGAGATCTCGCAAAGTGAGAGGTGATGCCCGACGAACCCGGGACGTCCGGGGCCTAAAAGAAGAGAGAGCCCCCCGCTCACGGGATCGTGTGAGCGAGGGCCGGGATGGCGTGCTGGTTCGAGAAGGTCTCCTCGTGACCGTCGGGGAACCGGACAACCGTCAGGCCCGGGGAGAAGTCGGCATCAACGAGCGGCGCAAACCAGTAACTGTCGAGCACTTCCTGCGCCCCGGTGAAATCGAGGCCAGGTGTTGAGTAGGTATTCCCGTCATCGACGCTCTTGATCTTTGCAAAACCCGGGACCGAGAATGTAGCGGCGTTGCTCTCGACCGACGTCACCGTTACGGGCGCTCCGGTCGCCTCCTCGAGCGCGGACTTCAGTTCCTGTTCAGGCTCGGCGATCTTGAAGAAGACGGCGATCCTCTCGATCCACGAGAGAGTGTAGTTAAAGGTGATCTCTGCGCTCCCATCCTCCTCCACAGTTATCAGGAGGTTGTCTGCGCTGAAAGCCCCGACAGGGGCTGACATAAGCGCCAGGACCAGAAGGGAGGCGACTAGAATTCCGCGTTTCATTCTTGTACCTCGAAAAACTGTATGCCGTCCGGATTGATAAATATTTGGAAAAATCGCGTGCCTGCGCGATTCCGGCCCGGGTGAGCTGGCTCTCCAACCTGGCTGTCCGCTGACCCATTCCCGGGGTTCGTGGGATGGTTCTCCGGGCCTGTTCGCGAGCAGCACACCCGGGAGCCCCTTCTCCCCGTGGGCCTGCTGTCAGTGCACCCTCAGCCAGAGGTGCAGGTTGCGGTAACCGGCATCGATGAGGCTGCTCTCCGGGATCTCCTCGGGCGGTGACTCTTTGAAGAGGAGGAACTCGAGCCTGTTTGTATTCGGGTCCTCGATCCGGAAGGTGTAGGGTTGCTCGACGGTCTGGTTGTGGGGCACCGTGACGGAGAACCGGTCGAGCAGCGTCGCCGAGACGACCGTCGACTGGTTCTTCGCGCTATCGAGCCTGCTCTCGACGACAAACGTCTCCACCGTATACGTGACCTCCCGGCGCTCATGATTCCCGATCCCGATGATGACCGTCTGCGGCGTTCCGGACATGAATTCAGTCGGGTAGTCCGCTGCTTTTCCCTTTGGGCCGAGGATGTAGAACTCGGTGAACTTCTCCCCCTCGTCCGGAGCGACGACGATGAAGATCACCGTCCCGATGGCCACGAAAAGGACGGCAACGAGGACGATGCCCAGGACCAGGCTGACCCAGGACGTGGAACTGCCCGAGTCCCTCTCCCGGGCTGCCGTGAGGGGCGTGCCGTTTGAGATCGTATACCTGCTCTCTTTGAGCAGGTTGCAGCACCGGAACCGTGCAATGAGACTGGCGATGATGGAGGGTCCCGGCGAGCGGACGAGCGGCCCCAACCCCCCGGGTCCGCCCGTTGCCGGGAGGAGGACCGCGACCAGGAGGCAGCAGGGGATGAGGAGGATGAACGGCAGGAGCATATGAGTGACCGGGGCGTAGACGGCGAGGAGGGCGAGGAGGGCGAGGGAGAACCATGGGTAGACGAGGGTTACATCAGGCGGGACGATGTGGTGACCGGCAGAACCAATGAGGCGATCTATGGAGGTTTCAGGCGGCATTCTGTTACCCCTATAAAAAGGCATGCTATATATAGGTTCTCCGGGAACGCCCCTCTCCACTTCCCGTTATGATGCCGGCGTGACTTCCCGAAACGCGGTCTCCTGCCGGGCGAGCAATCACCTCCTGCTCCGAAAGGTCCGGTGCCGATCTATGGTGTCCCCCGGCCGCAAAGAATCACTATCTTTTAATCGGAGTGCGACAGACATGCAATTATATGCCCCAGGAGGAGAGGGACGATCGGGCTTTCACAGGACTGGAAGCAGCCATCATCTTCATCGCCTTTGTCGTCGTCGCATCAGTCTTTGCCTATGTCGTTCTCGGGGTGGGTATGACGACGTCGCAGAAGAGCCAGGAGGTGATGCATGCCGCCCTCGAGGAGGCCGGTTCCGCCCTCCGCCCGGGATATACGGTCATCGCCAAACTGGATACCTTAGGTGTGCTCGATTTTGTGAAGTTCGACCTTGAGACCACGGCGGATCTCGCCGCGGTTGATATGGGGAGCATGACCTATACCATCGCCACAAAGGAGACTCTTCTCAAGTTTTCCGCCGGCGACGCCCACATAACTGAGATATGGCGGTATCAAAAAGACTCCGATGATCTCCTGGAATCGGGAGAGGTCGTCACGGTGAAACTGATGGTGGGAAGCGCAGACATTCGGTCGGGGGATACATTCACCATCGGTATGACCGCCGCCGGGGGTGCGACCGCTTCGTTGACCCGAACGATCCCCGCCGGGATTGAGAAGAACACATATGTCGAACTCTTCTGATGGGGCGGGTTTCCGCCGGGTTATGCCGGAGGCCGGGTTCACCGGGCTTGAAGCGGCGATTGTACTCATCGCATTCGTCATTGTTGCAGCCGTCTTCTCGTTTGTCGTTCTGCAGTCCGGGTTCTCTTCTGCACAGCAGGGTCAGTCGGTCATCCATCAGGGAGTCCAGCAGGCCGGATCGGCCTGCACCGTGACCGGTATGGTCTACGGCGTCAGCAATGACGGCAACCGTATAACATCGATCATCATCCCTGTACGCCTCACCGCCGGCAGCGAGGCGATCGACATGACCTCCGTATCCGTTCGCCTGGTCGGCCCTCACCATGAGGAACTGGTTGAACGGGCGACCCCTCTGGCCTCCTCATCTCCCAAATACGGCTTCTGGAGCGTTCAGGAACGGTTGAACAGCGACGCCGATATGCTTCTTGAGGCCGGAGAGGAGTACACGTTGAATATCTCGCCCCTGATACTGAGTGACTGCAAGCCGTACGGATCGTTTGCTATCGAGATCAAACCGGCGGGGAGGGCGGCGCTCCGGGTGGAGAGGACCGTCCCGGGCAGCATCGATAGAATTACCCTGCTCAACTGAGGCCCTATTCGAGATCCAGGAGGTGCCGGTTCCTGAGCACTCCGACGATCCCGATGGCGCCCACTGCTGCCAGCAGCAGATAATCCTCCGGACCGGCCCCGGCCATCAGGATGCTCTCCGAGAGGCCGGCCGCCCAGGTGTAGAGTGAAGCGAAGATGAGGAGCCCGAGGAGCGGGACGGCCAGACGGATGAGCCTGCGGCCGACCCTGACAATATCGGGGCCGAAACCCTGGCTGGTGGTAAAAATGATCCCGACTGATGCGGCGAGGAATATCCACTCCGAGAGCGAGGACACCTCCGCAAGGATTGCGCTGCCGAAGTAGTCGGTGAACTCGTACGGCCTGTATGGGCCCAGGAGCGGGAAGCACCAGGTGACGGGCATCCCCCACATCATATCGAGGACCTGGTGGGAGAGTGCGCCCGCTGCGACGGCGAGGAGCCCAAACGATCGGTATCGCCGTTGTAGAGCTAAGCCTGCGATGAGAAAAAGCCCGAGGAAGAGCAGTCCGTGCCCGAATATCCGCCCCGAGTTAAGAGATTCCGCGAGCAGGAGGTGGCCGACCGGTTTGTCGAGCAGGTCGGGGAGGACGGCCCCAAGAGCCGCGAAACCAATAAGCCGCCGGTCATCCAGGTGTCTGGCGAGCGCGAGGCCCAGGATGAGGCCGAGAAACAGATGACAGGCGATGAACATTCTCCATAAAATTAACGCCCGGCTGGTTTATAGCCTCGCAGTTCGGGGTATGCGCAAACGCTATGGGCGGTGAAAACGAACGTTCCTCATTCAACGGGAAGACCGATCATGACGCTGCTTGACAGACAGGAGATCCTCATCATCTTCGCATCCTTCATCATCGGGAGTGTTGCGGGCTGGTGGAGCCGCATGCAGTGGGGGAGTGATCTGGTTGCCGTCGTCGCGACGCTCATTGGGATCGTCATTGGCTACTACATCATCGTCACTGCCCTCAGGGCCGCGGGTCACCCGGTCGAGTAGCCGGCGTTCCGGTGTTGAAGGGGCACGCCTCCTGCAGGCATTCACGGTTGATCTCGCTATACTCGCACTGCACCGCCTCTTCCACCGGAAGGGTTACGCCGAACCGCTCGCGAAGGAACCTGGCCGCCTCAGTGATCGCGAGCCATGAGTCGCGTTTGCAGCACCGGGGGCCACCGTGCCGGGCGATCGTCATGAGACTCTTTGCGGTCATCTCGTTTGCAAGCGACCACTCCTGCTTCTTCATGGGGGTGGACCCGGTGATCAGGCTCACGAAGATGCCGGTCCCGACCGCCGCACCGCAGGTACCGTGTGTCCCGCAGGCCCCTCCCGGGACGATGCCGGCCCGTGTGCGAGCCGCTCCGAGCAGCATCGTTTTTCTCTCCGGCTCTCCCTGGTGGTTGCAGTACGCGGCGATGAGCGCGGCGGGCACCAGGAAGTGGTGCTCCGGCCCGTGCATCCTGACCGCCGGGTACCGCATCAGGATACAGGCGATGGCAAGTGGGTCTTGTAGCGTCGTTGCGATGCAGAACTGCTCGATGAGGTCGAGCGCCTCCAGGCTGTGGCACCGGTCGCAGACGAAGTGCCCGGCTTCGCAGGCCGCCGTGGTGTTCCGGGTCTCGTTGCAGATGACGCACGCAAGGCTGCGGGGTTCCGGGGTATATACAAGATCCCTGCCGCAGATCAGGCATCCTGATCGATGCTCCATGTCATGAAGGTGTGTCGCTGTATCCCATAAGCCTGCGGTCGAGGTCAGCGACGGAGCGGCAGGGCACGGGTGCATCCCGGCACTCCCGCACCCGCCCGTCTTCGATCGTGAGGACCCGGTCGGCGAGTTCCAGGAGCGAGGGACGGTGGGAGACCAGGATGGTCGTCCGGCCCCGGGTCAGCACCCGGAGTATCTGCCGGATCCGGTCCTCGGTCTGGAGATCCAGCGCCGATGTGGGCTCGTCGAGGATGAGGATGGGCGCGTCCTTCAGGAACGCCCGGGCGATGGCGACCCGCTGCCGCTGGCCGACGGAGAGCTGGGTTCCGCGCTCCCCGACGATCGTCCCGTAGCCTTCGGGGAACTGCACGATATCATCGTGGATCTGCGCCTTCCGTGCGGCATCCATCACCTCCTCAAGGGTGGCCTCAGGCCTGCTGTAGCGGATGTTCTCCTCGATGGTGGTGTGGAAGAGGAAGAGGTCCTGTGAGACGAGCGAGATCTGCCGCCGCAGCCACCGGGGGTCGAGCGATGAGAGGTCGTGTCCGTCGAGCGTGATCGTACCGCGCTGCGGCGTGAACGCCCGGAGGACCAGGTTGATCAGGGTCGTCTTCCCCGCTCCGGTCCGCCCGACGACGGCGACCGTCTCGCCGGGACGGGTGACGAAGGTTGCGTCACAGAGGACCGGTTTTGACCCGGTGTAACTGAACCAGACCCCGGAGAACTCGATCCGGCCCTGCACGTCAGGGAGCACAATCCCGCCGGTGCCCGCCTCGCCGCTCATCCGGAAGAGTTCGCGCAGGCGGCCGGCGGACGTCGCTGCGGGCTGCATGACGACGGGGAAGGCGAAGAAGGTGTTGACGGTGGGAGCGAACGTTACGATATAAACCGCAAACGCCACGAAGTCCCCCACGGTCATGCCTCCGGCGAGCACCTCGTTCCCACCGACCCAGAAGGCGGCGATCAGCATGAGCGACATCGTGCCGATCCTGAAGTACTCCGAGAGCGCTGAGAGCATGGTGTTTCTGATCCGTGCGTCGACCATCCCCCGGAGCGTACCAGAGACCTTGCGCACCTCCCGGTCCTCCGCGGCGTGCGACTTGACGGTATCGATCCCGGAGATCACCTCCTGGAGGTCTCGCGAGACGTAGGCCTGCCGCTCGCGTTCCCGGTGGGTGGCGGCACGGATCCTCCGGATGAAGACGGCGTTGACCAGCAGGTAGAGGGGGATGAAGGCGATGACGACGAGGGTCAGCCTGAGGTTGAGGAGGCAGAGGATGACGAGGGTGAAGGTGACGTAGAGGGCGTTTGCCATGATCTGGGGGAGGTACTGAGCGACGGTATACTGCAGGATCTGGACGTCGTCAGAGAGGCGGGACATGATGTAACCGGTCTGCTGCGACTTGAAGTACGAGAGCGGGAAACTCAGGACGTGCTCGACGAGGGCGATCTGGAGGTTGAAGGTGTAGCCTTCCCGGAACCGGGCGGTCCAGTAGTTCCGGGCGAGGTCCATGCCGCCGGTAAAGAGCCCGAGCGCGAGGAGGGCGACGATGAGGGCGTTGAGCGATGAGAGGATGCCGCCGGCCCCTGCGAGGAGGGCATCGGTTGCCGGAGCCTGCCCGAGGAGAATGTTGTCGATGAAGAACTTGATGCTGAGCGGGAGGACGGTCTTTGCGGCGGAGACGAACGCTGTCGCTGTGAGCGCCAGCACGCCTGCTCTCCAGATTGGCCGGGCGAACCTGAGGAAGAAGGCGAGGTCGGAGAACTGAAGGCTCCTCTCTGCCTCCTTCGCCGGCTGACGCATGATATCCCGGGTGAAGGCGATGGTGCGCCGGCAGTAGTCTGTGATACTCATGGTATATGGGTCCGGTTGAGGAGCGGCGACTCCGTTGCAGTTCCATACGTTCCTCGCGTATAATACCTGTGCTCCAGCGGCGGGGGCAACCCGGAACGGCTATCGTATAGCAGGATGGGACCGCCTGAGGGCGGGTTACCGGGGAGGCCGCTTCTCGCCGGGTTACCGGGGAGGCTGCTTCTCGCAGGTCGGGGAAGGCCATGACCGTGATCTTCCCTGTGCGAGGAAGCAGGCGTGCGGCGCGGAGCACCGGGGAGCCACAATATTCTGCTGGAATTATATTATCACAAAAATTAAATACCTCCCGGCCCGTATCGACTCCCTTGGGGTGGTATCTTCTGTCCCACAGCCTCTGGAGATGTGATACCTATGAAAGGAGCTACCACAACGATGGAGAGACGGAGTATCGTACGAGGAAGAGATCTTGCGAATTATTCGGTCCAGAACCCACGGGGTGAAGACCTCGGGTCCATCAAGGACGTCGTGATCGATGCCAACGAAGGCTGCATCGCCTATGCTGCCCTCTCGTTTGGGGGGGTAATGGGATTCGGCGACAAACTCTTCGCCATCCCGTGGGCGGCTCTTCAGTACAATGCGACCGACGACGTCTTCGTTCTGGACGTGCCCAAAGAGCGGCTGGAGAACGCGCCCGGGTTTGACAAGGACAACTGGCCGACGACCGCAGAACGCGAGTGGCTCACCGGCATGTACAGTCACTACGGGTATACGCCATACTGGGAGCGCCGCCTGGAGCGGTGAGCCCCCGAAAAGAGCAGGAACGAGAACCGATCGCGGGTCCGTGTGCAGAACCCGGATCCGCGGTCGAAAAGCCGCACTGAAGATCCTTTTTTTCTCGCCAGGCTGTCTGGTGGGTACACCCCTGCCATGCCTGCCCTTCGACGGGATGAGCCTGAGACAGTCTTTCGCTGCTTTCGCGAACCCTGCCCTGACGCTGGAGACCTCCAGAGCGGTCTGCACCGGAGCCTTCCTTTAATTATCTTATTTAAACGTTTGGCTCGCAAACTGCTATGAAGTATCAGGACAAAAAGATCTGCACAGAACAATGAAGAAGATCGTCATCAAGGGGGCGCGGGAGCACAACCTTCAGGATATCAACGTTGAACTCCCGCGAGACCGGCTCATCGTCCTCACCGGCGTGTCCGGATCCGGAAAATCCACGCTTGCCTTCGACACCATCTACGCCGAAGGACAGCGGCGCTATGTGGAGTCGCTCTCCGCTTACGCGCGGCAGTTTCTCGGGCTGCTGAAGAAACCCGACGTCGACAGCATCGACGGCCTCTCGCCTGCCATATCCATCGAGCAGAAGACGACGTCCAAGAACCCCCGGAGCACCGTCGGGACGGTCACTGAGATCTACGACTACTTGCGGCTCCTCTTCTCCCGGGTGGGGACACCGTTCTGCCCGGAGCATCACATCCCCATCGAGGCCCAGTCGCCGGAGAAGATCGCCGACCGGATCGGCTCTGTCATGACCGGGACGGTCACCATCCTCGCCCCGGTCATCCGACAGAAGAAAGGGACCTACCAGCAACTCTTCAAGGACCTCGACCGGGAAGGCTACGCCCGGGTCCGGGTCAATGGCGAGATCCATCGGACCACCGACGAGATCACCCTCGAGCGCTACCGGAAGCACGACATCGACGTGGTCATCGACCGACTCTCCGTCGACGAGCGTTCGAGGCTCGTCGAAGCGATCGAGAACGCCCTTGCGAAGTCCGAAGGACTCGTCATCGCTGTCGATGAGTCCGGTCGCGAGGAGACCTTCTCGTCGCTCATGGCCTGCCCGGTCTGCGGGATGGCGTTTGAGGAGCTCCAGCCCCGGATGTTCTCCTTCAACAGCCCGTTCGGCGCCTGCGAAGAGTGCAACGGCCTCGGGATCAGGATGGAGTTCGACCCCGACCTGATCATCCCGGATAAGGACAAATCCATCGCCGATGGCGCCGTCATGCTCTACCGGAACTTCCTCGACGGCTACCGGAACCAGTACCTCAGTGCCGTGGCAAAACACTTTGGGTTCTCGGTTCTGACGCCGATCAAGGACCTCACCGAGCAGCAATATAAGGTCCTGATGTACGGCTCGCCGGAGCAGCTCCGTCTCTCGATGAAGATGAGGAACGGGGATGCGTGGTCGCACTCCGGGACGTGGGAGGGGCTTGCCCCGCAGGCCGAGCGGCTCTACCACCAGACCCAGTCAGAGTACCGCCGCCGCGAGCTCGAGAAGTTCATGCGGATCCTTCCCTGCCCGAAGTGCGGGGGCAAACGGCTCAAGGAGAAGGTGCTCGCCGTGAAGGTGGATGGAAAGTCCATCGTCGACGTCGCTGACCTCTCCGTCACCGGGGCGCTCGCGTTCTTCCGGGATCTCGACCTCACCGAGACCGAGCGCGAGATCGCAAAACAGATCC